>Ga0209390_10002258_pt1 | contig 34394 bp, 33 predicted proteins | sample BON01_FD_187212 | JGI IMG/M metagenome (GOLD analysis project Ga0209390, IMG submission 187212) | Freshwater microbial communities from Lake Bonney liftoff mats and glacier meltwater in Antarctica - BON-01 (SPAdes) (version 2) | ecosystem: Environmental > Aquatic > Freshwater > Ice > Glacier...
GTAGAGTTCGCAGATGTTTCCGATTGCGGCTTCGAGATCATCGAAGGTTCGTGCGGTGGCTGCGCGCAGATGGGCTTTGAGTTTCGAGAAGGCCTGTTCGATCGGGTTCAGGTCGGGTGAGTATTGCGGCAGGAACAGCAGCCAGGCACCGCGCGCCTGGACGATCGCGGCGGCGTAGGCGCTCTTGTGGACCGACAAGTTATCCAGGATCACCACGTCGCGCGGCTGGAGCGTCGGGGCGAGTTGAGTTTCGACATAGACATTGAAAGCGGATCGATCCATCGCGCCGGGGATAATCCAGGGTGCGGTGAGTTCTCCGCAGCGCAGGGCAGCGATGAAGGTCTGTGTGCCCCATTTTCCGAACGGGGCGTCCGCCTTCAGGCGCTTGCCCCAGCGCGCCCGGCCGCGCAGGCGGACCATCTTCGTATTGACCGAAGTTTCATCGATGAAGACCAACCGGCCTGGCGAGCGCCTCATGAAGGGCTGGCGATGATTGATCCAGATGCGGCGGCGCTCAGCCACATCAGCGCGTGCGCATTCCGAGGCCATCAGCTGTTTTTTTATATGTGAACCCGGCCCGGCACAGCAGCCGCGAGATCGAGGCAGGATGGGCAACCTTGCCAGTCTCGGCTTCAAGCTGGTCGGCCAGTTCCGGCATCGTGATGTCCGGCTTCTTCTCGACCATCGCAATCAGCAGGTCGAGATGATCAGCGAGCGGGCCCTTGCCCAGGGGGCGGCCCTGCTTGCGCGGCGCCGGGCTGCCCTCATCGGCTGCACGAGCGGCCCACCGGATCGCCGAACTCTCGCTCACCGCAAACCGGCGGGCCGCAGCCCGACGCGATGCGCCATCCAAAACAAGCCCGGTTACCCGAAGCCGGATGTCGTCTGAATATACCTTTCCCATGATCCACCTCCTCAAACGAGTGAATCACCGTTCTCGCCAAATGGGAATCCTTCGATTCACAGAATCAGCAGGATGCTCTAGGCGCGCGGGGGAACTTGCGACTTGACGCGTTTGCGGATGGCGCCCGGCAGCCAGCGGGTCATGAATCGGGCGCGTTCGGCATCCTTGCCGACCATGTAATGGACGTCCTTGCCATGCGCGGCGTCCCAGGCACGTTCGGCCGCCATCGACACCGGATAGATGTTCATGCCGTTCTCGCGCAGCTGGTCCGACATTTTGACGTTGGAACCTTCTGCGGCGCCCATGTCGAGGATCGGTGTGTCGACAAACCAAGGCATCAGGCTGGTGACGCGTATGTCGAGATCGCGGAATTCCGCGTCGAGCGCTTCAGTCAGACCGCGCACCGCGAACTTTGTGGCCGAGTAGACGGCGAGCTGCGGCGAACCGACAATACCGGCGGTGGAGGCCGTATTGACGACGCGCGCGCCGCGCGTTGCCTTGAGCAGGGGCAGGCAGGCCTGCACGCCATTGATGACGCCCTTCAGGTTGACGTCGATGACCCAGTCATTTTCTTCAGGGGACACGTCTTCGAACCAGCCATGGCGTCCGACACCGGCATTGTTGAACAGCACGTTCATGCCGCCCTCGGTCGCGTCGCCGAATCCGCGCACGGCGGCGGTCCAGTCAGCGCGCTGGCGGACGTCGAGCGTGGCGACATGGCAGTTTTCAGTGCCGATCTCGTCTGCGACCTGGGCGAGGCTGGCCGAGTTCACATCATAGAGGCCGCAATACCAGCCGCGTTTGGAAAAATGCCGGGCCGTCTCGGCGCCAATGCCGGAAGCTGCGCCGGTAATGAATATGCTCTTGCGTCCGCCCGATCGGGTCATGCGCTGTCCTTCTTGCGAGGTAGGTCTCGCTACCTCGTAGTGTCAGACCACATCCAGTCCCACGTCAAGGTTTGGCGCCGAATGGGTGAGGGCTCCGACGGAGATGAAATCGACGCCGGTTTCGGCAATCCCGGCCACGGTCGAGAGGTTCACACCACCGGAGGCTTCGGCGGTTACGCGTCCGTCGATGATCTTCACGGCGCGGCGCAGTGTGTCGGTGTCCATATTGTCGAGTAGGATCGCATGCGGCGTATGCTTCAGCGCCTCTTCCAGCTGTTCGAGTGTGTCGACCTCGATCTCGATCATGCGGAGATGGCCGGCATAGGCCTTGGCGCGGGTCATGGCCTCGGCAATCGAGCCGCAGGCGGCGATATGGTTGTCCTTGATCAGGATCGCGTCATCGAGACCGTAGCGGTGGGCCGTGCCGCCGCCGCAACGGACAGCGCGCTTTTCGAGTGCGCGATGGCCAGGTGTCGTTTTCCGTGTGCAGACAATTCTTGTATCGGTATGGGCTACGGCTTCGACGAAGCGACGTGTCAGCGTGGCAACGCCCGAAAGGCGACCGATAAAGTTCAGCATAGTGCGTTCCGCCGTCAGGATGGAACGGGCGGTGCCGTCGAGACGGCCGATCACATCGCCCGGGACGATGGCGCTGCCATCAGGCTTTTCGATGGTGAGATTCATGGCCGGGTCGATGAGGTGCAGGGCGTGGGCCGCAGCATCGAGACCGGCGATGATTCCGGGCTGGCGCGCGGCGATCACGACGCGCATCGTCGTTTCCGGCGAAATCGTGGCATCAGTGGTCAGGTCGCCCGCCCGGCCGAGATCTTCTGCAAGCGCAAGGCGCACGATCGGATCGAGGATAATGGCGGGCAGCGGCGGGGGTACGGGGCTCATGTCTGGACAGCCTCTTCGGTCGGGTCTGTGAAATCGCTCAGGAGGAACGAACGTTCGGGCGCGCCGGTGTCGGGAAAGTCGCTTCTGAAATGGCCGCCGCGGCTTTCCTTGCGGGCGAGGGCGGCGGTTGCCATCAGGCCAGCTGTGACTAGCGGGCGGGCGGACCCGTGAACGGTGCGGAGGGTTTCGATCGTTCCGATCAATTGGTTCAGGCCAGTCGCATCGCGGACCACGCCGCACTTGGACGACATTTCTCCGCGCAGGATTTGCAGTGCGTCATGCGGCAGCGATGCGGGCACGTGTGCGGTGGACGCGCCGGGGGCATCGAGTTCGGCGTCGCGCAGGTGCTGGGCGATGCGATGGGAGAACACGACCGCTTCGAGCAGGGAATTGGAGGCCAGCCGGTTGGCGCCATGCGCGCCGGTGGATGTGCATTCTCCGCAGACGGATAGGCCATTGAGCGTCGAGCGGCCCCAGAAGTCAGCCACGATGCCGCCCATGTGATAGTGCGCGGCGGGCGCAATCGGGATCATCTCGAAACGTGGATCGATCCCGGCGCTCTTGCAGGCCGAGAAGACGGTCGGGAAGTGTTCGGGGAAATGATTGCCCACGGCCGACCGGCAGTCGAGAAAAGCACCACGCCCGGACGCACGTTCGGAATGAATGGCGCGGGCGACCTCGTCGCGCGGGGCGAGCTCTTCCAGCGTATGGTAGTTCGCCATGAAGCGTTTGCCGTCGCGGTTACGCAGGGTCGCGCCTTCGCCGCGCAGGGCTTCGGTGGCCAGCGGGGCGGGGTCGCGGCCGATGTCGATGGCGGTCGGGTGGAATTGGACGAACTCGACATCAGCGATCAGGGCGCCCGCCTCATAGGCCATGGCGATGGCGTCGCCGCGGGCTTCGCGTGGATTGGTCGTGACTTGGAACAGGCCGCCGGTGCCACCGGTGCACAGCACGGTCTGGCGCGCCGTCTGGGTCGTCAGGTTTCCCGAACTGTCGCGCAGGACGACGCCAGCGACGCGGTGGTTGGCATCCTGGAGAAGCCCAACCGCCCTGACGCCTTCGATCACGGTAATATGGGTCGAGGCGGCCACGGCGGCGACGAGCGCGTCCATGATGGCCTTGCCGGCTAGGTCGCCTGCCACACGGGCCACACGGGGCCGGGAATGGGCTGCTTCGAGCGAGAGCGCGAGCGCGCCATCCGGCGTGCGGTCAAACGGGACGCCGAGCGTGATCAGGTCGCGGACCCGGGCCGGGCCTTCTTCGGCAATCAGGCGGGCCACGACAGGATCGACAAGTCCGGAGCCGGCATTGATCGTATCGTTGGCATGCTGGTCGGCGCTGTCCAGCGGATCAAGCGCCGCCGCAAGGCCGCCCTGTGCCCAGGCAGACGAGGCCGCCTGACCGAGCGGTGCCGGTGAGATGACCACGCAGGCGCGCGGTGCAAGTTCCAGCGCGAGGAACAGGCCAGCAAGGCCTGCGCCGACGATCAGCACATCGCTGTCAGCCGCGCCGGATGCGGCGATAGTTTGATTGCCCACACTGGTCACTGATTCAGGATATCCCGTCATTGGCGCGGCGGAATTCAGCCGGCGCGGTTACTGCCGACACGAGGGCGCCAAACATGCGGTTTGCCGATTCGATCGTCAGTGTGAAATTGTCAGGCATGTAGACGAGGCCTTCGACCTTGGATTCGAGCATTTCCTCGATTTGGGACCGGATCGAGACCTGGTCTCCGAATCGGCGCGCCTGGCAGGACTGGCGCACGACGGAGCGTCCCCAGAGCGAGCAGACCTCGACGGCAGTGAGTTCGCAGGCATACTGGCCTGGCTCGGGATGCGGGGACAGGTGCATCGTGCCTGTCATCAGGCACTCGCCATTGCGGTAGGGCCGCGTCTGGAACGTCCAGGTGCCAAGGACATCCGACGTGTCGGCATCCTTGTTGCTGCCGGCGCTGGCCGGTAAGCTGGTGAGAAGAACAAGCGCGGCCATGGCCACCAGTCGGATCCTTGCCCGGAACATTATTGTCTCCTCTGCGCAACTGCGCCCGTTCCAAACTTAAGCCCAGCGTGTGCGCGTGCACAATTGCCGGGCTGTCTCATACGACCATTTCAAGATCGAGTGGCTTGAGACCGGTCTTGAATGCCAGGGGTTTCGCCAATTTTGGCAACGCCATCATCGCATCCAGTGCATCCTTGGCCCGCAGCCGCACGTCTTCCGGGATCTTGACCTCGTACTTGCCGGTGACGAGGCAGTCATAGATGTTTTCCAGCGTGATACGCTTCATGTGCGGGCACAGGTTGCACGGGCGAATGAAGTTCACATCCGGGTTCACCGCAGCGACGTTGTCGCTCATCGAGCATTCGGTGAGGAGGACGACCTTGGTCGGGCTGTTATCCGACACATAATTGGCCAGCGCCGAGGTGGAACCGGCGAAATCGGCTGCTTCGAGCACGTCAGGCGGGCATTCCGGGTGGGCGAGCACAACGATGCCCGGATGGGCCTCGCGCAACTGGTGGACGTCATCGGCCGAGAACAGCTCGTGCACTTCGCAGGCACCGGGCCAGGTCATGATGCGGATATCGGTCTGGGCTGCGACGTTCTTGGCGAGGTACTGGTCGGGCACCATGATGACCGTGTCGGAATTCCATGCCTTGGCGATGTGCTCGACGACCTGCGATGCGTTGGAGCTGGTGCAGGTAATGTGGCACTCGGCCTTCACGTCGGCGGTGCAGTTCACGTAGGTGACGATCGGATAGTCCGGGTATTTTTCCTTGATCAGTCGCACGTCGGCGCCGGTGATCGAGGCAGCGAGCGAACAACCTGCCCGCAGGTCGGGGATGAGGACCGTCTTCTCGGGTGCTAGGATTTTCGAGGTTTCGGCCATGAAGTGCACACCGGCTTGGACGATGACGTCGGCGCTGGTGGCGGAGGCTTCGCGGGCCAGTTGCAGACTGTCGCCGCGAAAATCGCCGACGAGGCTGAAAATGTCAGGCGTCATGTAATTGTGGGCGAGGATGACAGCGTTCTTCTCTTTCTTGACCCGGTTGATCGCGGCGACGAGCGGGGCCACAGCGGGCCACTCCATCGGCGTGATGAAATCCGCGACCAGCGGGTAGAGATGGTCTGTCTCGGCCTTCACGGCGGCGTCATAGAACAGGCCGCGCGTGCTGGCGGCGGATGCGCCGCGCAGGGGTGTCGGGGTAGGGCAGCCGGGAGTGGAATCGATCAGTCTGGCCATGGGGTCCTCCTTACACCGAGACACTTATGCTCGATACGAGTATAATGTAGGTCTGAAACTGCCCGTTTCAAGGGCTCAGCCTTCAAACGTCCGGGATCAGGGCTCGCGCGCAAGGCTTCTGCAATAGTTATACGCACTATGAGCAAAAGGGGTTCTAGCGTTGGGGGTGCAGGTTGGCAAGTGGCGGCTATTTAACACGATTGATGGCATTCAGCTTTTCAAGCACCCGCCGGGCCGCAGCCTGACTCATCTTTCCAGGCGTATTGAGAACGTGCTCGCAAACCGACGTGATAAATTCTTTAGTCGTCCGCTTGCTGGTCAATGTGTTCTTGCTAATTAGTTCCACGATGTCGCCGAGGGCATCGAGTGCCAGGGCGCGTTCCGCATCTTTTGGTTCCGCTTGGAACGACCACGCATCCACAGCTTCCTCAGTCATTAGGGGCAGGCCTGATGCTGCTTCGGGAGGAACAACTCGAGCGGACAATGCGCGGACGGCATGGAGCGATGGAGACGTGCCGAGGATTGCATAGGCGGCTTTCCGCGCTTCAATGAAATCTGGTTGACCATGCACGTGTCTCAGCAGCGCTGATAGAGTCTTCGAGCGCTGTTCGCGCCAATAGTCTGAACGCTCAAAGCGCGCATCGTTTAGTATACGCTCGAAGTCCATTCTTTGCTTGTTTCGCCATTGGGGGTTCTCATCCCAAAATTCCGCCGCTTCCTGAGTGTGCTGCAAATCGCTCCATCTCTGATCTAGTCGCCGCATGCGGTCTTCCACCGGTCCGACGAGAAGATCGTATTTGCTTACGATCCAGTTCGCGACCTTGCGTTCATGTTCGCATCTGCTCGAAATGAGTTCATTCAATCTCTGGAGGCTGTATGGAATTCCGCCGCGAAATTGGGCTGCGCTCTTTTCGACGTGCGCAGCAATGCGCTTTGCGAATTTGTTGGACACCTTCGCCTGGACAGGGTCGTGTGGATCGGTGCCCTTGTAGGCTTGTCTGAAAATCCGCCGTTCCAGAAACGGATCGAAAAAATCCAGCTGTCCAGCCTCGAACAGACGTTCTTGGGCCTTGTTCCGCTGCATGATGCCAAAGGCCTGTAGCAGGGCGGCAATGATAACGACATCGACGAGCAGACGGGAAATGAAGACGATGTGCCGGGCTGCGGCGCCCTTCGGCACGAAAGGTTCCTCTTGGGTCACGTCGTAGATGTCGACCCAATCCACGATGGGAACCCCCTTGGCGAGTTCAGTGCCAAAGAATTTCAGCCACTCGACTAGGCCGGTCGATTGCGCGGCGCCGGTCAGGATCATCGGATCGACCGGTTCGAACAGGTCGAAATGCATCTGGATCTGGCGAAGCGCGAGCGGCACCAGAATGAACAGCCAGGCATAGCCCATGAGGGCTTCATCGCGCAGGTCATTGGCAAAGCCGATGCGAAACTGGTCTGGTCGCGTGGTCTGGATTCGCAGGGATTTTTCCCGGTCGTCCTCCACCCATGCCCACCGGCGACCGAGACCGAAAATGATCAGACTGGCGACCCCGATAGGTGCAAGGCCCCAGGGATGCGGCAGCGCATAGCCCATAGCTGACAACGGCAGCATCACCAGAACAAGGATGAGCTGGGGCACCATCCATCCGCCCTGTGTCGCTCCGGAAAGGGGTGCTAGGAGGCGGACCATGGCAGCGTCGAGTCCGCTGACGATATAGCCGGGATGCATGGCAAAGCCTGCACCGGCGGTCTTGGGCTTCTCGGTATCGTCGCGTTCCCCGATTAGGCTCGATAGGTGCGGCAGGAAGATGAAGGCGAGGAAGCTCATCACGACAAGCGCCATGATGACGAGGCCGAAATTCTGCTCCATCGAGAATACCTGTTCGCCCGCCGCCCATGCGCCGGTGCCCATCGCTGCGATCAGGGCAAAGCCGCTGAGCAGCGTGGGCCAGCTGACAGGACCTTCGGGATGCTTGAGATAATTGTGGCGGCCCTTACCGCCAGCCTCGGAGGCCACGCGGTGGAAACCGACAAGCAGTGGCATGAAGGCGACCGCGATCGCGCCGAGATAGATACCACGCTGGACCGGATGGGATAGGTCCACCTGCCAAGGCCAGGCCGCAACAGGCACGTTTGTCCCAAAGGCGATCCATGCCAGTAGGGAGAGGAGGAGAAAGAGCAGGAGAAAGGCAGCGTGAAAGGCCGGACGCTCTTCGGTTCCGGGCATATCGTCCTTGGCGACGAGGCCCCATTGGTTGCCAATCAGGAAGATGCTGAGCCCCGCATAGGCGAGCAGTGGCAAGGCAATGATCAGCCCCCAGGCCGTCCAGCCTGTCACTGTTCCGGGGGTTTCCAGATCCGTCACTGCGACGGCGAAGGCGCCTATCGCGGACGCGCCCAGTGCCCAGACGCCCAGCCAGGAATCGGATGCGTCCAGCCAGCGCCATTTGGGCCAGCCCGGCTTCCACTCTATGTTCAAAATCGCCAACATTTGCGTCCCTACTCCACACCCGGCAGGGACTTAACCATTTGTTAACTTCATTGGGAAGTTGAAAATATAGCCGTTTGGGGCAGGCCGCCTCAGTCCTTGAACAGCTCCATCGCGGCGGCGGTCATGGCTTCGACGCCGGTGGCGATGGTGGGGTCATAGTCGGGGGCAAAGCCGGAGGAGTGGAGCGATGGCAGCGAGGGACCGCCATTCTGGGCAGCGGCATACTTTTCCGGTTCCACGGCCCCGACCCAGAAGATGACACTCGGGATCTTCTCCTCGGTGCGGCCGTACTGGCCGAAATCCTCGCCGCCCATGACAGGCTTCACTTCTTTCACATTGGCGGCGCCGATGGACTTGCCGATGGCCTTCATCGTGCGGGCGGTCGTGTCGGGGTCGTTATAGGTGGCGGGCGTGTAGTCGCTCTCGATGGTGACATCCGGCTCGGGCGCACCGAAGGCCATGGCCTCGGCCTTGGCGATGCGGGTAATGCCGTCGAGCAGCATGGCCCGTGTCTTGTCATCATAGGAGCGCACGGTGATCAGGAGTGTGGCCTCATCCGGGATGATGTTGTGCTTGGTACCGGCCTTGAAGGAGCCGACCGTGACGACGGCGCTGTCCTGCGGATTGGTGTTGCGCGACACGAGGCTCTGCAGGGCAACGACGATGTGCGAGGCGACGAGGATCGGGTCTTTGGTCGTGTGCGGATAGGCTCCGTGGCCGCCAACGCCTTTGACCTTGATGTCGACGCTGTCGACATTGGCGAGGGCAAAGCCCTTGGAATAGTTGATCGTGCCGGCTGGCGCGCCAGCAGATACGTGCAGGGCGAGATTGTAGTCAGGCTTGGGGAAGCGCGTGAACAGGCCGTCGGCCAGCATGGCTTCGGCACCGAGGCCGATCTCTTCGGCGGGCTGGGCAATCATGACCAGCGTGCCTTTCCACTTGTTCTTTCGGGCGATCAGTTCGCGAGCCGTGCCGACCCAGCTGGTCATGTGCACGTCATGGCCGCAGGCATGCATCACGTTGCTTTCCACACCGGTCCAGGTTTTCGCTTCGACTGTCGAGGCAAACGGGAAGCCGGTCTGTTCGGGTACGGGCAGTCCGTCCATGTCTGTGCGGATCAGGACGGTTGGCCCGTTACCATTGCGAAACACGCCAACGACGCCATAGCCGCCGACGCCTTCGAGGACTTCGCCATTGTCCTTCATCGACTTCTCGACAACCCAGTCCTGACCAACGCCGGTGGTCACTTCAAAGCCCAGCGACTGCAGCTCGCCCGCGAGAATGGCGGACGTCTTTGACTCCTCGAACGAGAGTTCGGGCGCGGCGTGGAGGCGTTTGTAAAAGGCGACGAGGGCGGGGTCGGCGGTCGGCAAGGGTGCGGTGGAGGTGCTGGCCGTTGTGTCGGCAGCGCCCGATTGGCTGGACGACGGGGTCAGCAATGTCGGGCCATCGCCGCTTGTATCAGCGGCCTTGTCCTTGCCCGGGCCTCCACAGGCGACGAGAACGAGAGCGAGGGCGGTCAAGGCGGCGGGGCGGAACATCACGGTAACTCCTGAAATCATTCAGGAGCGACTCTAGAGGAGTTTAGCGCGCTGCCAAGAGGCCGGAACGCCGCGAGCGATCAATTGCGCCCGCGCTCTAGGTCTTCGGAGAGTTCGATGTCGACCGGCGTACCGGCAAGGCGCTGGCGGTAGACCTGTGTGTTTTCAAGCACGCGCTGGACATAGTTCCGCGTCTCCGAGAACGGGATGAACTCTACCCAGTCGACAGGATCAACCTGGCCGGTGCGCGGGTCGCCATAGTCCTCGATCCACTGTTTCGGGCGGCTCGGGCCGGCATTATAGGCCGCGGCGGTCATGATGTAGCTGCCCCGGAACTGCGAGAGCAGCGTGTCGAGGTGCTGGCCCCCAAGCGTCATGTTGTAACCCGGGTCATCGGTGAGCCACGAGGCGCGATAGGGGAGGCCGCGAAGACGGGCTTCGTTCTTGGCCGTGGCCGGCATGAACTGCATCAGACCGCGGGCACCGGCATGGCTGACGGCGTTGGGGTTCATCTCGCTTTCCTGCCGCGACAGGGCCAGCATCAGCGGTTTCTCGACGCGCGGTTCGCGCAGCATCGGATAGGAGACGATTGGATAGGCGGCATCGGTGGCGACAATACCCTTGGCGAGGCCGGCCTTGGCCCCGCGCACGCCGATGTCCGGCACCTGGTATTCTGTGGCCATGCGCGCCAGCAGGATGAATTCGGCCTCGTTCGTGAGCTGGTCGTCAAGGTGATAGGCGAATTCGCGGAACATGCGCGTCTCGCCGGCCTCGCCCAGCAGGCTGAGCGCCTTGACGAGCGGACGGGCATTGAACGCGGCGGTTTCTTCCGGTGTTGGCTCGGACGAGGCAGCAAAGGATATCTTGCGGTCGTTGAGGCGTTCGGCAGCGAGTTGTCCGTAATAGGTGAACTTCTGCTTGGCGGCGGCGCCATAGGATTCGAGCGCGGCATCCTTTTCGCCAAGCTGGTCTTCGGCGCGTCCGGCCCAGTATTCGCCGCGCGCCAGGCTGATCGGCGTCGAGACGCTGGCCGTCATGTCCTTGAAGTGTTTCAGGCTGCGTTCCGGATTGTTGTTCAGGCGCAGGGCAATCCAGCCGGCCGTCCATTCCGCGTCGGCATAGTCAGACCCTTCGGTCATGCCATGCGGCGCGGTGAGCTGGTAGGCGCGCAACCAGTTGCCGTCTTTCAGGTCGGTCCGCATGGCGACGCTGCGTTCGTCCCACAGCTTGGAGCGACCGGCTTCCGGAACGTCATTGGCGTCGATGCCCACAAGGAGCGGGGTTGCGCCCTCCTGATTGCCCCGTGTCCGGCGCCAGCGGGCGCGGTCATAGAGCAGGCCGGGATTGTCCTGCAGGGAGGTCGGAACCGCATCGACCAGGCGGTCGACATTGCGGCCACGGCTGGCCAGCCCGATTCGGGCGTCGACCAGTTTGCGATAGTCGGCACTGACCAGCGGCTTCAGATTGGTCGCGGCGGAACGCTGGTTGGTCCAGAGCAGGAATTCGATACGGACGCGGTGGTCGGCCTCGGTTAGGAAGCCGCCATAGGTCGCCAGCACAATGCGTTCCAGGTCGCGGTCCATCGAATTGTTGCGCCAGGCATCATGGACGAGGGCCTCGGCCTTGGCGGGCTGGCCGACGGCCTTGTAGCTGCGCGCAAGGGCGATCTTGCCGGCACCTGTCTGCGGGCCGGCATTGGTCAGCCAGAGGATACGGTCGCCGTGGCTGAGCGAGGACAGGTCGATGATTTCCTCGGCGCGCTTGCGCATCCGGTCGGTCTTCGGCCAGGTCGGCAGGGTTTCGATCGCGCTGGCGACTTCATCAAAGCCCATGCCGGGGACGCCTTCGCTGGCGCGCACCCACATGATCAGGTTGCCCACGGCGGGGTCGCTGGCCTGACGCTGCAGGTCGGCAACTTCATTCCAGTCATAGCGGCCTGCGGCGTTGAGGGCCTTGTGCAGGATTTCGGCGTTCTTGGCGTTTGTCGTCTGGGACGCATAGACGCGTTTCGGCTTCAGGCTGGGCGCATCCGGCAAGGCAGATGCTGATGCGCTCAGGGCCGCGAGGCCGAGCAGAAGCGAAATCGTGAGGGGTCGAATCATGGGAGGTGTCATCGGAGTTTATTTCTACGCCAAAGCATGAGAAGGCATTGTTAAATAATACGACAGAATTTCCACCAACACCCCAATCGCGGCAAGAATACGATGTTTCACGGCTCAATCCCAGCACTCGTCACACCTTTCAAGAACGGTGCCGTTGACCGCGAGGCCTTTGCCGCGCTGGTCGAGCGCCAGATCGCCGGGGGGTCGAGCGCCGTCGTGCCCGTGGGCACGACGGGTGAGACATCCACCCTCACGACGGAAGAGCACAAGGATGTCGTGACGCTGTGCGTCGAGATTGTTGCAGGACGCGTTCCGGTGATCGCGGGCGCAGGATCGAACGCAACCGATGAGGCGATTGACCTGGTCCAGCATGCCAAGACCGTCGGCGCCGATGCGGCACTTGTGGTCTGCCCCTATTACAACCGGCCGAACCAGGCCGGGCTTGAGGCGCATTTCCGCGCCATCAATGACGCGGTGGCGTTGCCTGTGCTGCTCTACAATGTGCCGGGCCGCACGATTGTCGACCTGTTGCCGGAGACGGTGGCACGCCTCGCCCAGTTGCCGAACATTGTCGGCATAAAAGATGCGTCCGGCGATGTCGCCCGGGTCAGCCAGCATGCGGCGCTGATCGGCGATGCGCAGTTTGTGCAATTGTCCGGCGAGGATCCGAACGCGCTGGGCTTTCTCGCCATGGGCGGGGCTGGATGCATTTCGGTGACCGCGAACGTGGTGCCGGACATGTGTGCTGCGATGCATGCGGCTTTCCAGGCGGGTGACCTCGCCGGGGCGCAGGCGATCGAGCGCAAGCTGATCGCCCTGCACAAGGCACTGTTCTGCGCGCCCTCGCCGGGACCGGCGAAATATGCCCTGTCGCGGCTGGGCCTGTGCCAGCCGGACGTGCGCCTGCCAATTACCCAACCGGATGCTGCCGCCTGCGCGACAATTGATGCGGCTATGGCGCTGGCGGGCCTGAAGACCTAAATAGGGCTCATGTCAAAGACACCGCAGACCAAGGGCAGGGGCGATGGCCTCGTTGCAGAGAACCGGCGTTCCCGACGGGAATATTCCGTCGAGGATACGCTGGAGGCCGGAATCATGCTGGTCGGCTCCGAGGTGAAATCCCTGCGCCAAGGCAAGGCCAACATCGCCGAGAGCTATGCCAGCGTCGAGGATGGCGGCCTCTACCTGATCAACTGCGACATCCCGATCTATAATGCGGCCAACCGCTACAACCATGAACCCAAGCGCAAGCGGAAGCTGCTCGTCTCCAAGCGGGAACTCTCGAAATTGTCGCAGGAAGTCGACCGGGCCGGGCGCACGATCGTGCCCTTGAAGCTCTACTTCAATGATCGCGGCATCGCGAAACTTCTGATCGGCACGGCAACGGGCCGCAAGGGCCATGATAAACGCGAACATGATGCCAAGCGCGACTGGGCCCGCCAGAAGGCGCGGATCATGAAAGAGGGGTGAGGCGTTTCTGACGTTTCATCAGGATGAGTGCTGCTCAGCCGACGATCTCTTTCGCCACCGCAAACACGTCCTCGAACATTTCCGGCGTCAGGCGCTTCGTATTCGTATTGTAGCGGCTGCAGTGATAGCTCGACAGCAGGGTGAGGGACCGGCCCTGGAATTCCACGTCATAGCGGGTGTTGTGGCCGAAGGGATGGGCACTGAGTTTCAGGCCCAATGTACGCACGGTCGAATCGTGGCTAATTTTTCCTAAACACAGCAGGACCTTGAGATCGGGCAAAGCGGCGATGCGGGACTGGAGGAAGGGGCGGCAGGCATTGATTTCGGCGCCGACCGGCTTGTTCTCAGGCGGCACGCAGCGTACCGCATTGGTGATCATGGCATCTTTCAGCCGCAGGCCGTCATCCGGGGATGCCGCGTAAGTCCCTGACGAAAAACCGAATTTTTCCAAAGTTGCGTAAAGAAGGTCGCCCGCCCAGTCGCCGGTGAAGGGCCGGCCCGTGCGATTGGCCCCGGTGACGCCGGGGGCGAGACCGACCACCAGGAGACGCGCCGTTTCACTGCCAAAGCTCGGCACCGCGCCGTTGAACCAGTCCGGTTCGCGCGCGGCCACGCTCTCGCGATAGGTCACGAGGCGGGGGCAGAGGGGGCAGTCGCGGGGCGCTTCGGGGGGTGGCAGGGTGGTCTTAGTACCCATCCGCGACGCCGTCCTTGCGCATTTCGGTGGCGGCGATCCAGGCGCCGGAATTGAAGTCGCGCATGATGGCCTGGTAGCCGCCGGCATTGGCCGAGCAGCACTCGACGGTGTGGCCCCGGCGTTCGAGTTCGGCGCGGGTGGCAGGCGGGATGCCGCTTTCGAGGTGGACGATGCCCTTGTCGGCTTCGCACGGGTCGCCGTTGAGCGTGTTCGTCGGCTCGCAGCCGCCGGTATGTTCCCAGCGTGCAGCGTCGCCGGCCTCCTGCAGGCCCATGTCAAAGTCGACGAGGTTGAGGATCACCTGCACGTGGCCTTGCGGCTGCATGCCGCCGCCCATCAGGCCGAAGCTGAGCCATGGCTCGAACGGGCAGGCCTGAGCTATCGGCACGGCGCGGACCTGGCAGCCGGGCATGTCCTTCTTGAAGGCGAAGGCCGGGATGATCGTGTGGAAGGGGCGTTTGCCGGGGGCAAACACGTTCGGGTGGGCCGGGTCTAGGCTGAACAGTTGACCCCGGTCCTGGAACATGAAGCCGAGCCCGTCGGCAACGAGGCCGGAGCCCATCCCGCGATAGTTCGACTGGATCAGCGAAACCATCATGCCGTCACTGTCGGTGACCGTGAGATAGGTCGTGTCGCCGTCTTTGAGTTTGGCGTCGGCGGCGGCCGCTTCGGTGGACGTCAGGGAGGCTTCAACATCGCCGAACGACACGACGGGAACGGTGGTCATCGCCCTGTTGAGCTGGATATGGGCTGCCTGACGGGCGGCGCGGGCCGGTTTGACGAAGGCCTGCTCATCAATGCGGGAGAATTTCGGGTCGGCGAAGTAGCGCGCCCGGTCGGCAAAGGCGAGGCGCTTGGCTTCCACCTGCGCCATGATCGAATCAGGCGATCCGAAGCCCATGCCGCGCAGGTCGAACTTCTCCAGCATCTGCAGCATTTGCAGGGCGGCGATGCCCTGCGTGTTCGGCGGCAATTCGCAGACCTTGTAATCACCGCGATAGGTGACGCAGACCGGTTCGACGAATTCGCCTGTATGTGCGGCGAAGTCTTCATAGCGTAGCGGGCCGCCGATACGCTTGAAATAGGCATCCATCGTCCTGGCCGTCTCGCCCTTGTAATATTCGTCGCGGCCTTTCTGGCCGATGCGTTCGAGCGTATTGGCGAGGTCCGGGTTGCGGAACAGGCTGCCTTCGCTGGGCATGGGCGAGAAATAGGTTTTCTTCGCATTGTCATATTCTTCCAGCATGCCGCTTTCGAAGGCCGGTTCGAAACGCTTCGGGCCGAAGGTCCAATAGTACGAAATCACTTCCGGGATCGGCGCGCCTGCCCGGGCATAGCGAATGGCGGGCTCGAGATTGGCCAGCATGGGCCGGTTGCCGAATTTTTCGTGCAGGGCATACCAGGCATCGACGGTGCCGGGCACGGTGACGGGCGCCGTGCCGAAGGGCGGGATTTCCTTGCCGTCCATGTACGTGTCGGCCTTGGCCTGCATATCAGCGAGCGTGGCGCCCATGGCCGAGCGGCCGGAGCCATTATAGCCGAAGAGCTGTTTCGTTTGCGGGTCCCAGACGATGGCGAATAGGTCGCCGCCGATGCCGTTGGCCGTGGGCTCGACAAGGCCGAGCATGGCATTCGCCGCGATTGCGGCGTCCATAGCGTTGCCGCCGACCTTCATCACGTCCAGCGCGGTCTGCGTGGCCAGCGGGTGGGCTGTCGCGGCGGCGGCATGCGGGGCGACGACGGCCGATCGGACGCCCATGTCGCGCCCCGAAGGCATGCGGTCGCCCGGACCTGCTACGGTGGCAGCGTTGGACGGCGCAGGCGTGTCATCGAGTGGCGCGGGCGCCAGCGCAGTGCAGGAGGTCGCCAGCAGCGCGGCGGCCCCAGCTATCAGGATCTTGAACATCAGTTCGGTCCTCTCTTGCGGGTGTCCTTGGGAAAATAATGAGTCGCCATCCGGTTCGATATGTCCTGCCCGTCGCGGGCAAACCGCGCCTCGGCCTCGATGGCGCTGTTGTCACAGCTGAGATACTGCGCGCTGGTGCGGGTATAGGCATTGTTGAACCCCTCGACGAGGGAGGAGCGGAGATTGCCCCGCTCGGGCGCCTCATAGCGCAGCATGTCGGCCATGTAGCGCCGCCAGTACTGATCCTCGCGGCCATTGCAGCGCACCCGGATGGCGTGGGCCGAGCCGAGCGTGGCGGCGAGCTCCGAGGCATCGCGGAAATAATCAGGGCCACGCAAGGGAATGCCCGATTGGGCCGAGGCTTTGCTTGCCCCCGCAATCAGTAGCAGGCTAAGCAAAGCCCCATGAAAAACTGTCTTATTCATGCGAAGACCTTCGCGCGCATCGCTCCCAGGCTCAAGGGCCTCGAAGACAAACTCAATATCATCCTCATGGACGATAATGGTGTCTTCTCCAAGGCATCGACTGGTGAGGTGGTTAGCGAGCCGAAACCCGAGATCGCCTTTGGCAATGCCGATGCCTTTTTCGGGCCGAGTGTCAGGAATTTCCTCCTGGCTGTGGCCGGTGGCGGTCAACTCGACTGGTTCCAGTCAGCGGCAGCGGGGATCGAAAATCCGGGTCTAGTGATGATTGGCAAGGCGGCAAACAAGTACACGACAAACCATACGCAATCGGAAGCCATGGGCGAATGGGCGCTGTGGCAGGCGCTCGATTATTTCAAGCAGGGTGCCGGACACCGCGCATCCCAGGCCGACAAGACATGGCAGCGGCGCGAGTCGCGTGAAATCCGGGGCTCGAAATGGCTGATTGTCGGCTTTGGCTCGATTGGTGCCTCGACCGGGCGGCGCGTCATGGCGCTGGGCGGCGAAGTAACCGGCATGCGCCGTTCACAAGGCCTTGCAGAAGGCGCCGACCGAATCGTGCCGCCGGATGCGCTGATGGCCGAACTGCCGAAGGCGGATGTCGTGCTGCTTTGCGCGCCACACACGCCGGAAACCGAGGGCATGGCCAATGCGGACTTCTTTGCGGCGATGAAACCGGATGCGCTGTTCATGAATCTAGGGCGCGGTGCGCTGGTGGACGAGCCAGCCCTTCTGGCAGCGCTCGACGCGTGCCGGCCCGGTCATGCGGCCCTCGACGTGACGCTGGTGGAACCCTTGCCTGACGACAGTCCGCTATGGGCACATCCCCGCGTCACCATCACGCCGCATGACAGTTCGCAGACGGACGGAACTGTGACCGGCGCTGACGACACATTCCTCGACAACCTTGCGCGATACCTGGGCGGTCAGCCGCTCAGGCATCTCGTCGGCAAGGCCGCATTCGATTAGGCGGATAGTCAACACGGATTACAGGCTGATATCAGCCGTCTTGTCCTTGTAATCTTTCTTCGGATCATTTCCGAACAGCGTTTTCACGCCCGCGAGAAGACTGTTTTCGTTGAGCCAGACATGTGCGTGGTCAAGGTCGAGCCGCAACAGCCGCAGCTTGGGATCCTTCTTGCCATCATACCATGCTGCGATGAAGGGGTTCCAGAGACGGTCAATCATGCTGGCTTCCGTGTGCAGGCGCAATTGGCCGTGAAGCGACGCGAAGAGGTCGTGCCCCTTTGAGACAAACTGGGCGACAGCGGGGGCGACATTGGTGCCGAGCGCCTGGACAAGGTCGACATCACTGGCTGAAAAAACCCAGACCGGACCGCGCGGGTCATCTTCGAGAATGGCGGTCATGGGCTGGCTGGAGCCGCCCTTCTGGCCTTCGAGTGCCAGCATGATTGTGCGATCCGACTTGATGGCGGACCAGAGCTTGTCTTCGATTTCTTTCTGATTGGGCATGTGTCTCTCCTGTTGCGAGGTATGCCAAATTAACCCGCAATCAGGAGTGAGGTTCCGTAGGTCCTTGCGAAAAGTTCTGCCCGCAAGCAATCGTCCGTCGCTCCCTTCAGGGATTGACGGACGATCGTGTCTTCTGGTGTGCAGGGTTCAGGCGGTCGCTTTTGCCTTCAGTCCGGCCATCCGGTCGATCGCGGCTTCAGCGTCGCGCATGATGTCGGCGACGATGCCCGCGACGGGTTTGACTTCATGCACGCCGCCGGCCGACTGGCCCATGGCGAAGCAGGACGTGTCGGTGTTGAGCTTCGCTTCATCCACGATGCCGCCAATGCCGCCGATGACGCCGGTCTGGCTGGAATGGATGGCCTGGAACGGGAACGGCTTGATGTCTTCCGGACGGGTTTCCCAGTCGTTGATATAATCGTTCGTGCGGCAGCGCATCGGCTTGCCGGAATAGCAGCGCGTGCGGGTCGTGTCGGTGTCACCTGCGCCAATAATGGCCTGCTTGTACATGTTTGCGGCGTGGGCCTCTTCGGACGCGATGAAGCGCGTGCCCATCCAGACACCGCAGGCGCCGAGCGCGAGGGCCGCCGCGAGACCGCGTCCGTCATAGATGCCGCCTGCGGCGATGACCGGGATCTTCACAGCTTCGACAGCTTGGGCGACAAGCGGCATCGTGCCGACGAGGCCGGTATGCCCGCCGCCTTCGCCGCCCTGGAGAATCACGGCGTCACAGCCGGCCTGCTCGGCCTTGATCGCATGCTTCACCGCGCCGCCGACAACCATGACTTTCACACCGGCATCCTTGAGCCGCTTCATGATCGGCATCGGCACGCCGAGGCCGGCGACAAACGAATCGGCGCCGCCCTTGATGATGACATCGACAGACTCTTCCAGGCTTTCAGGACTGGCAGCGAGCAGGTCGACGCCAAACGGCTTGTCGGTGAGCTCGCGCACGCGTTTCATCTGGCCCTTGATGAAGTCAGGCCCGGTACCGGCCATGCCGAGAACGCCATAGCCGCCCGCGTTGCACATGGCGGCGCAGAGTTCGGCATAGGAGACACCGCCCATGCCTGCCAGCATGATGGGATGGTCAACTTTCAGCAGTTCGGTCAGCTTGGTGTTCAGGGCCATTGGAGGCGTCCTTTGTGTAATGAAATCGGTACCTGAAGCCTAATTGGCGGTCCTAGCGTCAACGCAAGGGGGGCAGACTCATGGCCGTTTTGACACAATCGCCTATGGTTTGCCCCATTCCCGCCGTGATCTACAGTCAAAGAGCCAATCAAGCCGAGGGAATTGTCCACTCGGTGCTAATAAGTCAAACGAGGGGAAGCTCCTATGACGAAACTTTTTGCAAGCGCTGCCATCGCAGCCCTTTTCGCTGGCGGTGCCATGGCTATGGGACCAACAGAAGAAGCGACCGCAGCGCCAGAAGCAGCTGTTGAAGCGGCTGAAGCCGTTGAAGCAACTACTGAAGTTGCTGTTGCAGACGAAGCAGAAGTCGCTGTGGAAGTTGAAGCACAGGGCGATGGTGAAGCTGAAGTCGTCGCCGAAGACGAAGCCAATGCTGAAGCAGACGTTGCTACCGAAGTCGAAGCAGAAGCAGAAGCAGAAGCTTCGGCACCGGAAGCTGAATAAGGCTGCTATAGCCGGAATGCGCCCTCTCCCTACCGGGAGGGGGCTTTTTCCATTATAAAGGATCAACGGTCGGAACCAACACGGCTGCCTGAAAAATGAACTTTTAGTAATGACCGAGAAGTGCTATGGGCCTTCCCGGTCATCTGACCAACAACAGGGGTATTACAATGAAGAACATCATGATCATCGGCGCGGCTGCGCTGGCTCTCGCCGCTTGCTCGCCAAAAGAAGAAGCTCACCCAGCTGCTGACGCTGCCATCGAATCTGCCGGCGAAACGGTTGATGCGGCTGCTGCTGCTTCGGAAGAAGCTCTCGACAACGCGGGTGAAGCACTCGACGTCGCTGCTGACGCTTCTTCGGAAGTTGCCACCGACGCTGTTGACGCTGCTGCTGTCGACGATGCCGGTGCTGTCGTTGAAGGCGCAATGGACGATGCTGCTGCTGCTGTCGACGACGCTGCTGAAGCAACCGAAGAAACGCCGCAGGAATAGGCTCTGGCTTACAGCCACCTAGAACAAGGGCCGCCCCTTTCGGAGCGGCCCTTTTTTATTGCCAGTCGGTCAGAGGCCTAGAATTTCGAATAGGCACCATCGACGATCAGGGTCGTGCCGGAATGGTAGGATGAGGCATCCGAGGCGAGGTAGACCGCGATGCCGCCAAAGTCTTCCGGCTCGCCCCAGCGCCGAATCGGTACGCGCGAGATCACTTTCGATGTGAACGTGTCGTTGCCCTGAGCGGCGTCGGTCATGTCGGTGGCGATCCAGCCCGGCAGGATCGAGTTGGCGCGAATCCTGTAACGGCCATACTCGGTGGCGATGGCGTTCATCATGGCGATCAGGCCGCCTTTGGTGTGGGCATAGGCCTCGTTGCGGCCGGCGCCTTCGATGCCGGCCAGCGAGGCTGTGCCGACCAGCGAACCACCCGGATCGCCAGCCTTGGCGCGCTTGACCATGGACTTGCCCGCTTCGCGTAGCGTGAAGAAGGCCCCTTCGGAATTGATCCGCTGATTGTAGCGCCAGGTCTCGATTGTCATTTCCTCGAAATTGGCTGCGCCGCGCCCGACTCCGGCATTGGCGATACACGTATCGATGCGCCCGAAATGTTCTTCAACCTCGGCCATGCCTTTCACGACCTGGTCTTCCTCGCCGACATCAACCGACCAGGCGAAGACTTTGCCGGTGCCGAGCTTTTCCAGCTTGGCGACAGCTTCCTTGTTGACCTCTGCATTGCGGCCCCAGATGGCGACATCGGCATTCGAAGCAGCGAGCGCTTCGGCCATACCGAGCCCGATCCCCCGGTTGCCGCCGGTGACAAGGCAGACCTTTCCGGAAAGGTTGAACGGTGCATAGGTCATAGGCGTCTCCTCAAATATGATTTTGGCGACAACACATAGATGACGTTGGGGAGGGTCAAGCGATTCTTGAGTCGGCCTGAACGAGCGTGCGGGCGGCCGCGATGATACGCAGTGTCTCGTGCCACAGGCCCAGGCCGTCTAATCGGTCGGGCGAAATCCATTCGGCATGGTCGGCATCGTCGCCGGCGACGGGCTCGCCCGCTTCCCAGACGGCCGCATAGTCGAACAGGACATAGTGCCGGTGTGTTTCGCCGCTCTGGCGGGAGGTAAAAATGGCATCGACCACATCGACAAAGCCGACAAGGCGCGCCGTGATGCCGGTTTCCTCGCGTAGCTCGCGCAAGGCGCCGTCGGCGGTGCGTTCGCCGAATTCGAGGCGTCCGCCGGGAATCGACCAGTCGCCAGCCAGCGGTTTGGTGCCGCGCCGGATCAGCAGGACGTCGTCTCCGCGAAAGCAGGCGGTACCGACAGCCGGCACAGGTCGCCGAATGATCGTGTCCGCAGGCGCGGTCATTGCAGTGCCCTGACAGATGACCGGTCGAGATCTGCGATCATGGACACGATCTCTGGCGATGCCGGGCGATGTTTCGGGAACAGGGATCGTAGCCTCGCGGCAACGGGCAGGTATAGCAGCGTGAAGGCAGAAGGCTGGCGCACGAGAAGCGACAGGATGGTTGCCACGTCTGCGGCCTTGATGGCGCTGACAAGCCGGTCGAACCCGATGGCGCGCCGGATGGATTTCAGCCGGTCCGTATTGGCCGCCAGCACAGCGGGCGACTGGTCCGGCGCAGTCGCAGCGGCTACGGCGGCCGCCTCCAGCGCGGTCAGCGCGGCCATGTCGAGGCGGTGGGAAATCGACGCCGAATGCTTGCGATAGAAGTAGAGCGTCTCCGGCAGCGTGGCCATCACGCAGCCCTCGCCCAACAGGCGGACAATCAGGTCATAGTCTTCACCGATGCGCATGGCCTCATTGTAGCGAATGCCATTCGCCTCAAGCGAGGCGCGCCGGATGACTGGTTTGGCATAACCGAGCTTGGTGCCTTTTCCGGACAGGAAATTGGATCGGATATAAGTCGGCTCACTGATGGTCGATGGTGTGGTCGCGAGCGGTCCCTCGAACATGGTATCGACACCGGATGATCCGTCCCCGTCGAAGATGGCGAGATCGTCGATCAGGATATCGGCGCCCGAGGCTTCAATCGCGGCCATCAGGCGCGAAAAGCGCTGGGGGTGAAGCAGGTCATCGCTGTCGACCACGGCAACCCAGTCGCCGCGCGCCTGGTCGAGCGCAAAATTCCGGACCGGAGCCGGGCCGCCGAACCGTTTGCCGCTGAACACGCGCAGGCGGGGGTCGTCTGCCGCGATGCGCTCTGCCAACGCGACGCTGTCGTCTGACGACCCGTCATCGACGAGGATCAGCTCGAGCGATGTGAAATCCTGCCCCAGCACGGAGGCGATGGCGGCGGCGAGATAAGGCGCGCTGTTATAATTGGCCATCAGCACCGAAACAGAGGGGTGATCGTCGCGAGTTCCGGTCGTCATGGGCGTATTGATTCCAGGCGATATTGAAGGTTCTCAGGGCCTATCATTACTCGGCGCTGATCAAAAGCAGGTCATCCCTGCGCAAACAGGCTGTATCCATGGCAGGAACAGCGCATAGCACGCGGGCCGGCGTGTCCGGGGCCTTTTCCTATCGGCCTTTCGGATGAAGCCGAAGCGCATATCAAGGAATTCGGCATGGCAAAGCAAAAGCGGCGCACAATCAGTCTGGCCCTGCAGGGCGGTGGGGCCCATGGCGCCTATACTTGGGGCGTGCTCGACCGGCTGGCCGAGGAAGAGAACCTCGAGATTGCCGCCATGTCGGCCACGTCGGCCGGGGCGATGAATGCCGTCGCCTGGGCAGACGGCATGGCCGAGCACGGTCCTGAAGGCGCCAAGGCGAAACTCGAAGCGATCTGGCGCAGCGTCTCGCAATCGGGCTCGAACCTAGCGCCCTATGGCGCGCTCAGCGCCATGGCCTTTGCCTATGCCAGCGCCCTGCAAAGCCTTGCCAGCCCGTACGACCTCAATCCGTTCAATCTCAACCCGCTGCGCCGGTCGGTCGAATCGGTGATCGATTTCGATGCCGTGCACGAGTCCGGTATCCTGCTCTTCCTGTCGGCGACGAATGTGGAAACGGGACGCGTCAGAGTGTTCGAGCGGGGCGAGATCACGGCCGATGCGGTTCTGGCCTCCGCCTGCCTGCCGCAGACATTCCAGGCGGTCGAGATCGATGGCAGCGCCTATTGGGATGGCGGTTATCTGGGAAACCCGAGCCTTTTCCCGCTGATCTATTCCGGCGCGCCGCGCGATGTGCTGCTGGTGATGCTGAACCCGATTGCCCGGCCGGGCATACCCAAACGGGCGGCCGAGATACAGGAACGGATCAACGAGATCAGCTTCAATGCCTCGCTGGTCGGCGAGTTGCGGGCCATCGCGTTCGTGCAGCACCTGATTGATGGCGGCATGCTGAAAGAGGCGGTGATGAAGAAGTACCGCCGCCTGAACATCCACGCCATACGGGGCGGGCAGGACCTGATCAATCTCGACCTACGCACCAAGATGGACACAAGCTGGCATTTCCTCACCGGCCTGCGCGACCAGGGGCGGGCTGCAGCTGACAACTGGCTGAGGAACGACGCGCATCATATCGGAACGAAGACATCCAATCTCGACCTGAGGGCGGAATTCCTCGACAGCTAGGCCTGTTTCAGGAAGCTCACCTTGGCCGCGCCATAGGTGCGTTCGTCGAGCAACTCCCAACCTGTGAAATCGAGCGTTTCGTCGGCAGCGGTTTCGACAATCGCGATCGCATCTTCGGCCAGCCAGCCGCCTTTGGCGAGCTGGGCGAGAGCGGGTTCGACGAGGCCCTTGTGATAGGGCGGGTCGAGGAAGGCGATGGTGAAGGGCGCACCAACGCCTGCCGGGATGGGGCCAAGGTCGGTGGCCGATCGGCGCTGGATGCGGGTTGACCCGAACAGGTCCAGCGTCTCGCAATTGTCACGGATCGTGCCGCGTGCGCCGGCATCGGTTTCCACGAACACGCAGACGTCCGCCCCGCGCGACATGGCCTCAAGGCCGAGCGCGCCGGACCCAGCGAACAGGTCGATGACGCGGGCGCCATCAAGCGGCGGGGCCCAGTCGGCGTGGGAGATAAGATTGAACACGGCTTCGCGCGTGCGGCCGCCCGTTGGCCGGGTCGACTGGCCTTTCGGTGCCGCAATAGGGCGGCCCTTGAATGTACCTGCAATGATCCGCACGGGGGAAGCACCTGCTCTTTACTTTCCCGGCGTGTAGGGCGATCTCAGGCTCATGACAATTACCGTCTCCCCGATGACACGCGCGCTGGAACTCGCGGCAATGGCCGCAGAGGCAGGCGAAGTGCCGGTCGGCGCGGTGATCGTGGACCCGGCAACAGGCGAGATTGTTGCCGAGGGGGCGAACCAGCCCATCGCGGGACATGACCCGACGGCGCATGCCGAAATCGTTGCCTTGCGCGCCGCTGCGGCGAAGCGCGGCAATTACCGCCTCACCGATCTGCACCTCTACGTGACGCTGGAGCCGTGCGCGATGTGCGCCGGCGCTATCAGCCTCGCGCGCATCGGCAAGCTCGTCTTTGCTGCCTGCGACCCGAAGGGCGGCGCGGTGATCCATGGCGCGCGCTATTTCGAACAGCAGACCTGCCACTGGCGGCCGGACGTGGAGCAGGACGAGGCAGCGGGCGAGATGGCAAGCGCCCTGCTCAAGGATTTCTTCCGGGCGCGTCGGGGGTAATGCCATGACCTGTCAGTTTTATCGCCAGCGCGTCGGGGCTCTCACCTGATGGCCGGGCATGGATATGAAGTCCTGGTCAAGGATGCGCTGATTTTCCTGTTCGCCGCCGGTGTTGTCGTGCCGGTGTTCCGGTGCCTCCGGCTGCCATCGGTGGTCGGATTCATCCTGGCCGGGGTCGTGCTGGGCCCGTACGCGCTGGGGTCGCTGGTACATGTCCAGCCGCTGCTGGAATATGTTTCGATTTCCGACCCCGAGGCCGCCGCGCCCTTTGCCGAACTGGGCATTTTGTTCCTCTTGTTCCTGCTCGGCCTGGAATTCTCGTTCGAGAAGCTATGGGCGCTGCGGCGCGCCGTGTTCGGGGCAGGCGGCCTCCAGTCCATGCTCAGCGCTGCGGCCATCGCCGGGGCCGTATACTGGGCGGGTCTGCCCGCTGAAGCGGCCATCATTTGCGGACTGGCGCTGGCCCTGTCGTCGACAGCCATCGTCATGCAGATCCTGATCGAGCAGAAACGCGCGGCCCGGCCAGTGGGCCGCACGGCGCTGAGCGTGCTGCTGTTCCAGGATATACTCGTCGCGCCCATCCTGATCTTTATCGGCTTTCTCGGCATGACCGAGGATACCAATGTCTCCTCCGTCCTGATCGAGGCGGCGGTCAACGGGCTGATCGCGATCGCGTTCATCATGCTGGTCGGGCGGTTCGGTCTGCGGCCGGTGTTCCGTCTGGCGGCGCTGGTCGGCGGACGCGACTTCCTGATGGCGCTGACGCTGCTGACGGTTGTCGGCGCTGCGACGATCACCGCCTCGGCGGGCCTGTCGCTCGCGCTGGGTGCGTTCCTGGCGGGGCTGTTGCTGGGCGAAACCGAATTCAAGCACCAGACGGAAGTCGATCTCGAGCCGTTCAAGGGCCTTCTGCTGGGCCTGTTCTTTATGACCGTCGGCATGGCGCTCGATCTTCCATCGCTCATAACGCAGTCGGGGCTGATCCTTGGTGGGCTGGCCGCTTTGCTCGTCGCCAAGTTCCTGATCGCCTTTCTGGCCTGCCGCCTGTTTGCCGGGAACGGTCCTGTCTCTCTTGAAACGGCCAGCCTGCTGGCACCGGCGGGAGAGTTCGCCTTCGTCGTGGTGGCCGCCGCCGGTGCGGCCGGCGTGCTGGATGCCGGCACGTCGGGCAACATTGCCGCGATTGCCGGCCTGTCCATGCTGTTGATCCCGGTGCTCGGCCGCCTCGGTAAGCTCGCAGCCGCGCGGCTTGAAGGCGAAGATCCGGCCGCGCATCTGGACGAGGATTTCTCTGACCTGAAGGGCCATGTCATCATCGCAGGCTTTGGCCGGGTGGGCGAGACGGTTGCGCGCATCCTCACCGAGGAAGACACCGAGATCGTGGCGCTGGAACGCAGTGCGCTGCGTCTGGCCAAGGCGCGGAAACACGGCTGGCAAGTCTTCCTGGGCGATGCCGCCCGGCCGGAAATCCTGCATAGCGCCGGCGCGGATGGCGCCCGCCTGTTTGTCGTGACCGTGGACGATGTGGCCGCCGCAGAGGCCATGGTGGCATCCTTCCACAAGCTGCACCCGAATGTGCCGATTGTCGTGCGCGCGCGCGACCACGAACATGCCGCGCGACTGCGCCGGGCAGGCGCGAGCCAGGTCATCCCTGATGCGGTTGAATCGGGCCTGCAAATGGCGGGGCGGGCCCTGGCCGAGTTTGGCTATGACGAGGAGACGGTTCGCAACCGCCTCGCGGTCGAGCGTACCGAGGAATACCGCCGGTCGTGACGGCGCTCCCTTGCGTCAGGCTTGCTTCCCGTTAGGGCAGTTCATGCCTAGTCTATTTCAAACAGGGAGATCGCCATGAGCGCCACCATCCGAATCGAAAACGAGATCGCCGTCATCACCATGGATGATGGCAAGGCGAATGCCATCAACCCGACCATGCTGGCCTCGCTGAACGCGGCGCTGGACCAGGCCGAGAGGGAGGCCAAGGCCGTGATCATCACCGGTCGGCCGGAACGCTTCTCCGCCGGGTTCGACCTGAAACTGATGGGCGCCTCGACGCCGGAAGACGTGACCAAACTGGTCAAGGGCGGCGGCGCGCTGGCCTTGCGCCTGTTCACCTTCCCCATGCCCGTGATTGCGGCCTGTACCGGGCACGGCATCGCCATGGGCTGTTTCATCCTGCTCAGCTGCGACAAGCGCTATGGCGCGACAGGCCCCTACAAGATCGGCGCTAACGAGACCCAGATCGGCATGGTCCTGCCGGTGTTCGCGCTGGAACTCTGCAAGGCCCGCCTCAACCCGCTCTACATGACCGAGTCCGTGATCATGGGCACGCTGTTCAGCCCGGAAGAGGCAGTGACGGTCGGCTATCTCGACAAGGCGGTCGCGCCAGACCAGGTGATGGCGGAAGCCATGGCAGAGGCCGAACGCCTCAAGGCCCTGCCTGCCAAGGCCGTCGCCGGCAACAAGCGCATCCTGCGCCAGCCGACTGTGGACGCCATCGCGCCGACCGTAGCGATGTAGCGGCCCGCGCGCATGTCCTGGTCGCCGCTGTGTTTACCGGCTCCATCTGGCGCACCGATATTGCGAGCAGAACGAGGCAGCTTGCCTATCAGCACGCTTTTGGCGTCAACACCGCCGTGCGCGACAGCACGGGCGCGATCTGGTTTTCGCAGTCGACGGAGAATAACGGGCCGAACTCCGAAGAACGCCTGTTCTAAGCCATCGACATACCGATGGCGGACGGCGCCCTATTCAGGATCGCCCCCGCGTCCGGCGATACGCCGCCCGTCGCCGAGCTGAAAGCGTCGGGCCTCTTTTTCGCCAACGGTATCGTCGTCGTCGACGCGGCGCGCGGCGCGCTTTACGTCGCCGAAACGCTGGCAGATCGCGTCAACGCGTTTCCCCTTTCTGTCGCGGACGGCGCGCTTGGCGAGAAGCCCATCCTGGCCCATGTGCTGACGCCGGACAATGTGGAAATGGATGACACGGGCCGGGTCTGGGTCGCGTCGCCACTCGGCAACGCTATTCTCCGTGTCGATCCGGACAGCGGCGACGTCCGCTCCGTCTTCCATCCCGAAAGCGCCGAAAGCGATCGCATTGTCGCAGAATGGCACCGCCGGGGCGAAGCTGGCAAGCCACGGCTTGACCTGATGGGCCCGGGCATGTCGGCGCCGCTGCCGGGAGGCCTGACCGGCATTATCCTTTCGCCTGGCAACGGACCGGCTTACGCGTCCGGTCTCGGCGCCGCGCTGGTGAAACTGGACCCGGCGGAACAATGATCCTGCGCCGCGTCACAGGCCGTCCGCGATCTCCACGATGAGGTCGCACAGCCAGGCGAGTGCCGGGTCCTCGGCATTCTCCCGCCGCCAGTAGAGCACGCTGTCGAGCGCGGTGAAGGCGTCCGGCAGTGCCAGCACGGCAAGGCCCGAGCCCTGCGCCAGCGGCAAGGGCGTTGTGAGCGCAAGATGCGTGTGCCGCACGATCTCCAGCGCCGGCATGTAATGCGGCAGGCGCATCACCGGTGTGATCCGGTGGCCGGCGGCGCGGGCGATCTCCTCGACATAGGACCGGCCCTCGCGGCGGCTGGAGACGACGACATGGCGCAGGCCGATGAAGCGTTCCATCGTGAGTTCGGTGTCTGCCTCCGGGTGGTCCCGGGCCATGACACAGGCATAGGGCGTGACCAGCAGCGTCAGTCGCTCGAGGTCCGCGCCGCGCAGGCCGGTAACGTCAATGGCGAGGTCGAGCCGGCTGGAGGCAAGTTCGGTTGAAATGGCCCCGCGCTGGACCTGGCTCCAAGCGATCCTTATGCCCGGTGCTTCGGCTTCAAGCCGCCTGGCTATTTCCGGCGCGAGGATGAAGGCCCCGGCATCGCGTGCAGAGATATTGAAGACGCGCGTCGATCGGGACGGTTCGAATGTGGAGCGTTGCTCCAGTCCGGCGCGCAACCGGTCCAGCGCGTCGCGCACCGCCGGCATCAGCGCGTCGGCCATGGCTGTAGGCTTCACGCCGCGTCCCTCGCGCACGAACAGGGGGTCTTCGAAATGCACACGCAACCGCGCGAGGGCATTGCTGACCGCCGGCTGGGTGATGTTCAGAGACTCGCTGGCGCGGGTCAGGCTGCGCTCGGCATAGATCGCCTCCAGGACAGGCAGGAGATTGAGGTCAATCGTGCGCAGGTTCATGGCGGCTCTCACAACGATCACCAATGGTGATGATTATGTTTCATATAATAAAGTTGCCGAATAGTCGATATTATCGCATTCGGAACCGGTACACCCGCCATGGCCAGGAGTCCGAATGCCCTCTGAGACGATGCTGAAGATGAAATCCGGAGCGTGCGTGGCCGCGCTACAGCCAGCCTGCGGCTTTCATCAGCATGACCGCGCCGATCGCGGTGACGAGGTATTTCATCCCGCGCTTGAAGTTCACGTCGGTCATGCGCTCCAGCACCTTGCCGCCCAAAGTCGTGCCCAGCATGGACAGGGGCACGGCTGCGAGGATCAGCCAGGCCGGGGGCAGGGCCTGAAGACCGGCCGCCGCCAGCATCGGCACGCTCCAGAAAATGATCTTCACGAAATGCGCCAGCACCTGCGTCACTGCCTTGGTGGCAACGATGGCCTGGCGCGTCATGTCGGTGCGCACGAAGAACAGGTCCAGCAGCGGTCCGGCCACGCCGGCCACCGTGTTCAGCGCCTGAACAACGAAGCCGGCGCCTTCGGCCTGGAACCGCTTCTGGATATCGAGATCGACGACCGACTTGGGCAGCCAGACCAGCAGCGTCGTCAGGCCGAGCATCAGATAGACCGTCTGGCGGTCCGGGCGCCAGCTGAGCGCGAAGAGCAGCCCGACCGCCGCCAACGAGCCCAACGCATAGCGGCGGAAGATCGGCCACTGGATATGCTTGCGCCAGAGATAGGCGCGATAGCCGTTCGAGATCATCTGGATCGATCCATGGATGATCATGGCCGTGGCCACGGGCACCAGCGTGGCCAGCACGCCCATGAAGATGATGCCGCCGGCCATGCCGAAAATGCCGGAAATGAATGTCGTGACGAGAACGGTTGCAAGAATGATCAGGGCGCTCGTCAGGGTCATGCGCGGCGGCCTAACGCAATTTGCATGACGGAACCAGACTCCGGCTTTGCCGCCAAGACAGTCGACGACCCAAGGCCCCGGATGATAAGACAATCCTCAAAGAACTCAGAAACTGGAAGATAGGAAGAGAGAAACACCATGCCCGATAGCCAACACGCCGCTGATTCCAGCGCCGATATGAATGACCTGCGGATGTCGGAGGCGGCGCGTCCGCTTTACGATCATGTCCGCAAGTTCATCAAGGAAACCGTCAATCCGATGAGCGAAGAGTTCCATCGCCTCGGCGAAGGCAAGAAGGACATCTGGTCCTATGCGCCGGGCCAGCTGGAATGCCTCGAAAAGGCCAAGGACGAAGCCAAGAAGCAGGGCCTCTGGAACTTCTTCCTGCCCGACGCTGAAACCGGCGAAGGCCTCAAGAACCTCGACTATGCCTATATCGCAGCCGAACTCGGTAAGAACCCGATGGCGTCCGAAACCATGAACTGCTCGGCGCCTGACACCGGCAACATGGAAGTGCTCGAGCGCGTCGGCACGCCGGCGCAAAAGGAAATTTGGCTGAAACCTCTGCTCGAAGGCAAGATCCGCTCAGCCTTCGCCATGACCGAGCCGGGCCTGCCATCGTCGGATGCCAAGAACGTCTCCATGAGCGCCGTTCTGGAAGGCGATGAATGGGTCCTCAATGGTGAGAAGTTCTACATCTCCGGCGCGGGCGACCCGCGCTGCAAAATCATGATCACTATGGTCAAGACCAGCCCGAACGCCGAGCCGCACAAGCAGCAAAGCCAGATCCTGGTGCCGCTGCCCTATCCCGGCGTCACGATTGTCGGCCCGATGCACGTCTTCGGCGATCCCGATGCGCCGCATGGCCACATGCACCTGCGCTTCGAGAATGTCCGCGTGCCAAAGGAAAATATGTTGCTCGGCGAAGGCCGCGGCTTCGAGATTTCGCAACTCCGCCTCGGCCCTGGCCGCATCCACCACTGCATGCGCTCCATCGGCCAGGCAGAACGTGCGCTCGACCTGATGGTCCGTCGCGGCATCAGCCGTGAAGCCTTCGGTCGGCCACTGGTCAAGCTCGGCGGCAATACCGAGATCATCTCGCGCGCCCGTATCGAGATCGAAGCCATGCGCATGATCGTGCTCAAGGCGGCCAAAGCCATGGACGTGCTGGGCAACAAGGAAGCGCGTGTCTGGATCTCGATGGCCAAGGCCATGATCCCGGAACGCGTCTGCCAGATTATCGACCAGGCGATCCAGATGTACGGCGCCGCCGGCGTGTCGCAATGGACGCCACTGGCCCAGATGTACACGAGCCAGCGTACGCTGCGCCTCGCTGACGGCCCGGACGAAGTGCACCACATGGTCATCGGCCGCGCCGAAATCCGCAAATATGAAGGCGGCGAGGAAGACCCGGCGCTCGCCTCCATCTGGCGCAAATAGACGCGGAAAAACGCTCAATAAAATATCGAAGGCGCGCAAGGCAACTTGCGCGCCTTTTTTCTTGTTTTTTCATATATTATAAGGGGTTTCCCGTATCGCGCGTCGCGAGGAATGCTGCAAAATATAGTCATATAATCTGCATGCGGCGGGCGGGAGTCCGGGCCGCATAGCGCCAGCAGATACGAGGAGAACAGCCCGTGAATTTTGACTATAGTCCGAAGACGAAGGAATATCTGGAGCGCGTGGGCGCGTTCATGGACACGCACGTGTTTCCGGCCGTGCCGGTCTACCAGGCCCAGCATGAAGCCGACCGCTGGGGTGTCATGCAGGTGCTTGAGGACCTGAAGGACAAGGCAAAGGCCGAGGGCCTGTGGAACCTTTTCCTGCCGCCGAACGCCGATCACGACACCGACGAATACCGGGGCGCGGGACTCTCCAATGCCGACTATGCGCCGCTGTCGGAAATGATGGGCCGCGTCAGCTTCGGCTCCGAAGTGTTCAACTGTTCGGCGCCCGATACCGGAAATATGGAAGTGCTGCACCGCTACGGCTCCGACGCGCAAAAGGAACAATGGCTGAGGCCCCTGATGAACGGCGACATCCGTTCCGCCTTCCTGATGACTGAGCCTTTGGTCGCCTCGTCCGATGCCACCAATATCGAAACCTCGATTGTCCGCGATGGCGATGACTATGTGATCAACGGGCGCAAATGGTGGTCGTCCGGCGCGGGCGATCCGCGCTGCCGCGTGGCCATCATCATGGGCAAGACAGATTTCGACGCGCCGCGCCATGCCCAGCAGAGCCAGGTCCTCGTGCCTATGGATGCGCCGGGCATGAAGACAATCCGCATGCTGCCCGTGTTCGGCTATGATGACAGCCCGCATGGCCACGCCGAAATGGTGATGGAGAATGTCCGCGTGCCAGTGGGCAACCTGATCCTCGGCGAAGGACGCGGCTTCGAAATTGCTCAGGGCCGCCTTGGCCCGGGCCGCATCCACCATTGCATGCGCACCATAGGCGCCGCTGAAGTTGCGCTGGAAAAAATGACCCGCCGCCTGCTCACCCGTCAGGCTTTCGGCAAGAGTCTCTACGAGCACTCGATCTGGGAACAGCGCCTCGGCGAGGCCCGCATCGAGATCGACATGTGCCGCCTACTGACGCTGAAGGCCGCCTCGATGATGGACACGGTCGGCAACAAGGGCGCCGCCAACGAGATCGCCATGATCAAGGTTGCCGCGCCGCGCATGGCGCTCAAGATCATTGATGACGCGATCCAGGCCCATGGCGGCGGCGGGGTGACGTCGGATTTCGGCCTCGCCGAATCCTATGCCGGTATCCGCTCCCTGCGGCTCGCCGACGGGCCGGACGAAGTGCACCTGCGCGCTATCGCTCGCAACGAGTTGAAAAAGTACCGCGACAATCCTGACTATCCGACACACGATCCGAAGTCGGGCATTCACGACTTTGGATAGGACCGTGCGTCTGGCAGGCGTGGTGCGCGAGGGGCGAGGAAATATCCGGAATCGCGCCTAGAACGGTACGTTCGGATCGTCCTCGCCCTTGCCGCCGATCTCCAGACCGGCAAAGTCGAACACGCGAGGATCGTGCAAATGGCTTGGCCGCACGGTGGCGAGGGCATGGGCCATGACCTGTCTTACGCCGGGCTTCTTGCGTTCCCATTCGTCCAGCATCTGTTTCATCGCCACGCGCTGAAGCCCGTCCTGCGTGCCGCACAGGTTGCAGGGGATGATCGGGAATTTCATTGCCTGGGCAAACTTGGCCAGGTCGTCTTCCGTCGCCGTGATCAGCGGCCGCAGTACGAAACAGTCGCCCTCGTCATTCAGCAGCTTCGGCGGCATCGCGGCCATGCGTCCGCCATGCACGAAATTCATCATGAACGTCTCCAGCGCATCGTCGCGGTGATGGCCCAGCACGATCGCCTCGCAGCCTTCCTCGCGCGCGATGCGATAGAGAATGCCCCGGCGCAGGCGTGAGCACAGCGAGCAGTAGGTGCGCCCCGCCTCAACCTTATCGATCACGATGGAATAGGTGTCTTCCGTCTCGATCCGGTATGTGACGCCGGTCGTGTTCAGCCAATCCGGCAGCACGTGTTTCGGGAAACCGGGCTGGCCCTGGTCCAGGTTGCACGCAATCAGGTCCACCGGCAGCGCGCCCTGCCAGGCCAGGTCCATCAGCACGGCCAGCAGGCCATAGGAATCCTTGCCGCCCGACAGGCAGACCAGCCATTTCGGGCGCGGTTTCTCACCGGCTTCCACCGCGCGCCGGTCGACCATCTGGAAATCGTCCACCGCCTTCAATGCGCCGCGCACCAGCCGCTTGCGCAGCTTCTTGAAGCTGACGCTGGATGGCGCATCCGCAAATAACGGGGGCGCGCGGGGAGACACAGTATCGGCCATGTCCGCTGCTTTGCCACGGGGCCGTCATAGGGCGCAAGCTGTTGATACGCGGGTGCTTGCCAAGACCTGAATCCGGAGACGATGCTGCGCGCGTCAAACGTCTCTCAGAAAGGCGCACGCCATGATCTGCCCGTCCTATGCTTTTCTTGCAGGCGTCGCGGCGGTCCTCGCCGCCTGCACGACCCCCGCGCCATCTTCCACACCTGATTCCAGATCAGCCACAGAGGGGCTGGCAATTCCAACGCCGGAGGAGCTATCGCGCATGGCGGAGATTGCCGCCAGGAATGCTGAAGTGGAGAAACCGGAAGCGATTGTCGACTGGCGCGCCGACGTTCCCACAACGGCGAGCGAAACGCTCGTCGGTGAATGGGACATGCGTGTCCTCAGCGCCTACGGGCACTTGCCGGAAACGCACAACAGGCTTTTCATCACCGCGATGCATGACGGCCTTGTCGAAGGTCATATTTGGGGCGGTGATGGCGACGGCGTGTTTGTGGATGGCCGGGTGCGTGAGGAAGACGGCAAGACCATTCTTGCCTTCAAGACGCCTCAGGCAGGTGCCGGTTGGTGGTCTCGCGTTAACGCCGAGGCACCCAGTTCAACAATTGGCTTGTACGCGTGC
>Ga0209390_10002259_pt1 | contig 34346 bp, 25 predicted proteins | sample BON01_FD_187212 | JGI IMG/M metagenome (GOLD analysis project Ga0209390, IMG submission 187212) | Freshwater microbial communities from Lake Bonney liftoff mats and glacier meltwater in Antarctica - BON-01 (SPAdes) (version 2) | ecosystem: Environmental > Aquatic > Freshwater > Ice > Glacier...
CGAGCATTTTTTCAAAAAACGCAGTGTATCCACGCGCGGGCAGCGCTTGCCAAGGATCTGAAAAATAGCGGGCATCGTGATTGTCACGCACTGGGATCCGCGCCATGACTTCCGGTCCCAATTGCGCGGGAGTCTTGGCCCATTGCTTGATTGTATATGGCTTGAACAGTTTCGCGTAAAGCCGTGGTCCGACCCTCGACAACGAGACTTCTTCAGAGTTTGTGGGTGCACCTCCTAGATGCACCTGCTCGGACTTGAGCCAGGCACCCATTTGTGCTGGACTTGAGATGTTGAGACCGAAGAGAATGTTGACGGAATCAATATTTACGGGTACTGGGACGTATTGGCCGTCTACAAATGCATGCACCTTGTGCTCGTAAGGAACCCACGTCGCAAATGCCTGCACATACCGCCATACTCGCTCGTGTTTGGTGTGGAATAAATGGGCCCCATATTGATTCACACGGATCCCGGTTTCCTGATCTATATAATCGTAGCAATTGCCTCCGATATGGTTCCGCTTCTCTATCACCAGCACGGTCTTTTTCAATCTCAAAGCATATTGCTGAGCAATGACGCTGCCAGACAATCCTGCCCCTACGACACAAATGTCATATGCACTCAAGATTTCGGGACTGTGTGAGCGGTTGCTCGCAATTGAATGTGGCTTTTTGTGCTCTGTGTTGCGCATGACGTTGAGCAAAAATACCGCATACAACACAGCCACAAAGATCACTAATTCCCACAAAATCTTGATTTTCATAATTGTGCCCGTATTTTGCAATCACCTTCACAATAAGTGCGCATATATACAATGCCACGTAGGGAAAAGTGTATATGTGTCTTCACGCGCACCCATACGAGTGGACGGCCGCCGCCGTCGTCGCAACTTTCGAGAATATTCAGTTAGCCATTTGCATCCTGTGTGAAATTGTAGCAATACGCTTTTACCCCCACTATTATTATATGCTATATGATCGATCATGTTATGATATTCCAATTTCTGTTTTCATGACAGCGAGTTCTTTACAACTTTTATTATGCAACACAACAATGCATCCATGTATCTCCATTACATTTTCAACGACTATATCCTCGACAGTCCTACCCACACCTCCCAAGACAAGGATTCCCACTATCCACTAAACGTCAAAAAAGTCAGAGAGACTAGCGTTGATCTTCTTGGTCGCAGAAAGGCATGAGGTCAAACAGGTGTACATGCCAACATTCAGGAAATCAAACCCTGATTTGTCCAAATTGTGCACACGACACCGCCTCCAATGTCCACAGTATTGATCAAAATTTAGCGTTGTCTCGCCAAACAAGTGCGAACATTGACTTGTATTCTTACACATAAGATCACGGGTCGCCTTGCGTTTGTCCGTGTTTATAAGCTTCTGATGTGCAGAGTTCACACTGGCGTCTGGCAACGGTGAGTTGCTGTTCAGCACAGGCAATTGCCTTCATTTTATAATCTGTAGAATACTCGGAGAAATTTTGCACGAAATTCAGGATGCGGATCGCTTCCGCAATGCGTTTCCGAGAACTACTGACTTGGCTCAAGGCGGTGATATTCGCAGAATTCACAAGGTATTGTCGTGTCACGAGACCAGAGTATACTCTCCCCATTGCATTCAGAGTCTGGTCATCATTGTTCGTACAGACTATCAGACAAAGGTTGTTCAAAAGATATTCTGGGATGCTCAGAAACAAGATAGTATCGTGAATCTGGGCGAATGTATTTGTCTGTTTATCGTTGTCATCAACATTGATTGTCTTGACAAATAATCTCCACCTGTGCACATAGAGATGTGGGTCTGAATCCAAGTAATATTGTTGGAATCGTTGCAACATTTCCCTTACCGACAACAACGGATTCCGTGTGAATAGGTGCTCTACAACAGACAACGAGTGCTGTAACGCGGGCTCAATGAACGGACGGTTGTAATTTCCAGCATATGTGCCATCGTTGATAATGTCAAGCCGTATTGAGCCAGAAGAGAGACATGCAGGAATGTTTTGATTCGAAGCGTCAGGTGTGTGAGGAAACGGTGACGACATATCAAGATACTTTTAATGCTGCAGTTATATATGATTTGAGGTTGAAATCAATTACAAATGTGCTTCACGATACACAAGGCATAAATATCTCAGGAAAGCAACGTCAACGCCACGCCTAGAATGTGCGGTGTGTCTTGCAAGTCCTTGGTGTTGAAGACACAAAACGACCTGCGCTGAATATTTGTACTATGCCAGACATGTCATGTGATTCCGGTTTAAACAATTTTTTAAAAGCGAGTTTTTACAATTTTTATTATGCAACACGACAATGCATCGATTCGACGGTCCTACACACACCTCCCAAGACAAGGATTCCCACTATCCACTAAACGTCAAAAAAGGCACTGCATTAAAAATAAAGTATTGAAAGCAACGGCTGCCGAGGCAGAGCAGAGTCCGCGGCGCGGGGCAACCGCCGTCACGGGGCGGCGGCGGCGCTGCGCGCCGCCGCGTCGCCCGGCTCGCCGGGCGCGGCCTCGCGCGCAGCCATCATGCCCGCGCACAGCTTGGCCAGCATGTTGTACACGTCGAGCAGCAGGTCGTCCTCGGCGGGCGCCGCGGCGCACTTGCGGTGCGACTCGATGAGCTGCAGGAGCAGGCACGTCTGCTCGTGCGCCGGCCACCACATGTCGGCGTCGCTGCAGTACATCGGGCACATGAGCAGCAGCCACGCAATGTCCTGCACGCGCTCCAGCGCCACGTCCACGGTGGCGAGGAACGGCGCGCGGTGCGCCCCGGCCCTCGCGGCCTCGAGCGCCGCGGCCACCGCGCCCAGCTCGCGCAGGCGCGCCTGCCCGTCGTCCATGGCGGCGGCGGCGGCGGCGGCGGCGGCGGCGGCTATGTCTCCTCGGCCGGTTTGTCGAAACGCACGCGCGTGCGCGCAGCGGGCGCGGGGGCGGGGGCGGGGGCGGGGGCGGGGGCGGGGGCGTGCGCGGGGGCGTGCGCGGGGGCGGGTGCGTGTAGCGCCGCCGCGGGCGCCCCACTGGCGGGGTTTCCAGTTGTTGTCGCTGGCGGGTGCGTGTGGACGTGCGCTTTCGAGGAGTCTGTGTCGACGCGGCGGAACTCGTGGCGCGCGGTGTCGGGGCGCCCGCGCGACGACGTGATGAGCTCGAGCGCGGGGCGCGCGGCGTGCATATCGTCGACGAGCGAGTCTTTGATGTTGAAGCGCAGGAAAACCTCGATGTTCATCAGCGGCGTCGCGGCGAGGGCGTTGGTGCAGTACTCCATCTCGCGCACCGTCGCGTTGACCTGCTTGCTGATCTGGTTCGACACGCCAAACTGCATAAAGTGCGGCGTGTGCGTGCACACGCTGTAGCCGGGGCCCGGCGCGGCGCCCGCGTGCGCGCGCTGCCCCATCACGCACGGCATGAGCAGCAGCGGGTGCAGCACCTTCTCGATCAGGCCGGACGCGGCCGGGGCCACGAGGACGCCCTTGAGCGCCGCCGTCTTCGGAATGGCCGGGTTCGACGACAGGTGGAAGTCTATGTTCCCGCTCGGGACCGCGCTGTGCACGAGGCGGAACCCGAGCACGTCGCCGCCGCGCACGCCGGGGGCCTGCGACGACCACATGTTCTTGACCTTGAGCGACTTGCCGGCGACCTGGATGGTGCCGGTGTAGTCCGTGGAGAGGAACGAGCACGGGTTCGGGTCGCCCTGGTCGTTGCCGCCCTGGTAGTCGCTCCCGATGAAGACGCCCGCGATCTTGACGTAGGTGCGCAGGAACTGCCACACCAGGCGGCTCACGTACTTTTCGAGCATGAACATGCGCTCGCTGGGCGCGACGACTTTATTCGTGTCGTTCTCGCGCTGCCGCATCTTGTCGAACCACTTGATGAAGAACGACTGGCCCGTGGCGTCGGCGGCGGAGCTCAGGAGCTCCGCGAACGCGTCTGAGCCCGAGCCGCGCGAGAGGTTCATGAAGAATAGTCGCCAGCTGCGCATGTCGGGGTCGGTGTCGAGAGCCGTGCTGCGTGCTGAAATTAGCCCCAGGAACGCCACCCTGGCCATATTGTGTGTCTGTTTCCCTGCACCACCGCCGACATAATGCGCGTCGTCGCCGCGCATGGCGTCCGAGAAGAACGCGAGGTGGCGGTGCAGGTGCGTGATGATGTAGTTGACGGTCTGCAGGTTCACCGCGAAGCACGCGGCGGCGCCGACGGACTTGGACGGCACGGTTGTCGCGGAGTTGTTTTCAATCATGTGGTTGTTGAAGCGCAGGTGGAAGACGACGTCGCCGGCGACGACGGACTTGGCGAGCACCATGTTCTTGTTGCCGGTGCCGGTGTGGCCGTTGGGCAGTATCACCGGCACGATGAAGCGCGGGATGTTGATGTACAGCGTCTTCTCGGTCTGGTTGGTCGCGAGGTTCTTGGCCATGCTCTCGCGGTCGTTGCCCTTGTCGGCGAGCACCGAGGTCGGGCCCGCGCCGGAGTCGTTGAACTTGCCCGCGGGGAAGTACTCCGAGCGCACGCGCTTCGCGCTCGCAAAGTCCACGAGCCCGTCGTCGCGGCCCTTGCGCTTGTTGTACTCGCCGTTGGTCCCGTAGAGCGAGAGCAGGCCGCGCACCGCGCCGCTTCCGACGGGCCCGCCGCCGCCGCTGCCGCCGCCGCCGCCGCTCATCGTGTTGCGGGCTGCGCCGAGTGTGTGGAGGAATGCCCGCCGCCCGCGCCGCGCCCGTTTATATACGCGCGCGCACGCCGCCGCCGCGTTTTCGCGCGCGCGCGCGCCTACACGCCGCTCTGCGCGAGCTGGCCGTACGTGGTCGCGTGCAGGAAGAGCGGGCTCTGCGAGAGGATCGCCGACAGCGAGCCGATGTCAAAGAGCAGCAGCAGCAGCATGACGACCCAGTTCGCCATGTACAGCCCGTGCATTTCGGAGAGCCCGAGCTTGTCGTTGCACGTGCTGTAGTCGTCGGAGAAGAGGTAGTTGCCGAGGTACGCCAGGAAGCCCACGAGCAGGATCGGGACCGCGCCGGTGAGCAGCAGCTTCATGCGCAGCTCCAGGCCGTACCGCTCGTACCACGCGCCGAGCCACCCGAGCTTGCCGAGGTGCGAGACCGCGTACAGCACGAAAACGCCGAGCAGCAGGAAGACGACCTTGGTGCTAAAGTCCTCGAGGTTGGCCGCGACGTGGAAGCACAGCCTGAAGTCGACGGGGAAGGCCTCGGCGAGCTGCACGGTCCCGAGCGTGCCGTTGCGGGGGTCGGTGTTGACAAAGAGGCCGTTGACCCACGCGTGGTACGGGCTCGCGTCGACCTTGGCGGTGTCGCGGTGGTTCACGGACGCGGGCCCGCGCGCGACCGCGCCGGCCATGTTGCGCGTGTAGCCCTGCGGCACCGCGTACTTGGTGTTCGGCCAGCGCTCGTAGCGCATGCGCGCCGTCGTCGGGCCCACGACCCACTTCTTGACCGCGTCGGTCTGCACGTTGGGGTCGACCACGTCGCAGCCGAGGTCCGCGAGGCTGTACTTGAAGTCCGTGCGGGAGTCGGCGTTCACGCCGTACCAGCGGCGCATGAACGCGAGGTACGGCGCGTTGAGCGCGTCGAGCTTCGCGAACTGCAGCGTGGGGCGCTGCTCAAAGTCGAGGGCCCACGCCACGACGGCGAGGACCCACACCAGGAGGAGGCCCGCGGCGAGCACCCGCGAGACGACCACCCGGTTCTCCAGAAAGGGAAACCACGGGCGCGCCGGGGCGCCCTCGTCCTTTTCTGCCGCGGCCTCCGCCATGGTCGGTGCTGTGTGGTGTGCCCTCCCCGGCGGCCGCGCGCGCTTTTATACTAACGCGCGGCCTGGCCGCGGCGCGCGGCGCGCGCGCGGCGGAAGCGCCGCGAAAGCGCCGCGAAACGCGCGCGCATCGCGGCGAAACGCGCGCGCGCGCGCGCGGCGCCGGCGCGCGGCGCGCGCGCGGGGCGGGGGGCGCCGTGCGCCCGCGACGGTATATAAAGAGCGCCCCCCCCCCGCGCGCGCACACACGCGCACGCGGCCATGACGATCGACAGCCTGGGCTCCGCGACCAACAGCAACTTCCAGAGCGGCCCGAGCATCAACGGCACGGGGCGCATGGACGGCAACACCGGGACGGCGCTCGTGCCGTCGGACTACAAGCCCGGCGACAACGCGCTCGACGCCTTCCGCCACGAGCTGCTGCTCTCGCGGCGCAGCGCGCAGCACCACGCGTACATCAACGTCATCTCGCGCGACTCGACGCCGGGCCACTTCCCCGCCGGGACCGCGATAGAGGTCGGCGATCTTTTGCTGTCGTTTGGGGCTTGCCCAGAACACCTGGATCTGAAACTGGACAACAGCATCGAGACGTACTACGCCGACCTCGGCGATGCGCGCACCGAGCTGGAGTACTTCCTCGCGTACCACCAGGTCAGCCTGCACGGCAACGGTGATTTGAACACCGCGCTCTATTCGGCGCAAAGGGGCCTCAACCGGAAGCACAAGGGCCTTCATGATGCCGGAAAGACACGCAGGCGCAACGCCATCTTCTTCGTGGATTTGGCTGAAGTCGATCTTCTCGGCGACAAGGGTGTAGACACAAGCGATCGTATGATCTCAACAGGCAATTTATATGTGTTCGGGCGCGGAGTTGCAGGTGTAGCAACGTCTAAAGGACCAGCAGGCATGACAATGTTTGTTCCGATGAAGGGAGTATATTGGGTTCGAGACACGCAGACCAAGCACGCGTTCAAGCACACGCTAATGAGTATTCTCAGCGAAATGTTCCCGACCCCGTACAAGCCGACGGTGACCACCGCGCGGTCCAAGAATATTCTGATCGAGGCGCCCGAGTTCCGGTACGCCGGGCTTGCGCTCACGGACGCGCACATGCATGCCTCGCAGGGCGACACGGCCGTCACCGTCAACCACTACTCGGCCCTGACGACCCAGAACGGGCCGTTCGACGTGTATATTGGCGACGACCTCGGGTGGCTCTTTAACATCGAGCTGCACAACATCCTGCCCGACGGCAACCGCTACCCGCGCGTCGCGCTCACGTATGGCGTGCTGCAGCAGATCATCGTGGACCGTGTTGCTGGTGGAGTTGTTGCCAACAACAACGAGCGAGATGCGTTTAGAGTACGAATTGTATCAGACAGTTTGAAATTCAATGCCCAGCACAGACAGGCCGTAGGCACAGGCGCGGCGGCGGCCACTGCGGCGCGCCTTGGCGCGCTCAAGGCGGGCTCCGACAGCGAGCGCAGCAAGTACCCGCGTTTTGTGCTCGTGCCCCTCCGGCACGGCTCGGGGATCGCGAAGCGCTCGACGATCATGGACCGGCAGCGCCGCATCGGCAAGGCCATCGGCTCGTGCAAGGGCTACGGGCGCCTCGACTGGGTCAACGGCGCGAGCTCCGAGATGTGAGGGCGTGCTTGGCGCGTAGTGGGGGGCTGGCGTGCACGTCTGCGCGTGTTTGGCGCGTGGTGGGGGGGCTGGCGTGCACGTCTGCGCGTGTTTGGCGCGTGGTGGGGGACTGGCGGGCACGTCTGCGCGTGTTTGGCGCGTGGTGGGGGACTGGCGGGCACGTCTGCGCGTGTTTGGCGCGTGGTGGGGGGCTGGCGGGCACGTCTGCGCGTGTTTGGCGCGTAATAAAGGACTAGCGGGCACGTCTGCGCGTGTTTGGCGCGTAATAAAGGACTAGCGGGCACGTCTGCGCGTGTTTGGCGCGTAATAAAGGACTAGCGGGCACGTCTGCGCGTGTTTGGCGCGTAATAAAGGACTAGCGTGCACGTCTGTGTGCATTTGGCGTGTAGCGGGGGACTGGCGTGCACGTCTGCGCGCCAGCAGCCCCGAGGCGCGGCGCACACCCCGCGCCCGCATGTGAAGCAATCGATGTAGTCCGAGTGTGGTGGCCTCCTCGGCGCACGCGTGCGAATCACGCAAAGTCCCGCGCGCGGGGGCGCGGGGGCTTGCCGGCGGCGCGCAGCTGCGGGGAGCAGCGCGCGTGCAGCAGGTGCAGCGCGCGCCGCGCGTGCAGGCCGTGCAGCGCCGGGAGCAGGAACGAGGGCGTGAGCACGTACAGCAGCGCAAAGCAGCACACGACGGGCGCGCCGCCCGTGTACACCATGTGCGCCGCGGCCGCGCACTCGCAGAAGCCGCACATTTTGAGCTGCGCGAGGCTCGCGCGCGCGGCGTGCAGCGTCGCCCACACGCGGCTGTTGGCGACGACCTGCGCGCACACGTCCGTGTGCGAGGCCAGCCCGCGGAAGAAGGCGGCGTCCCCGCACTGCTCGAGCAGCCAGCGCTCGCCGCGCGCGCGCTCGAGCCACTGCAGATACGCGCGGTGGAAGTCGTAGACGCGCCCGACCAGCACCACCGAGAGCCACGTCATGAGCACCGCGCACGCCCCCTGGCGCAGCAGGCGCCCCGCATGCATCGCCGCGCGAGTGCAGCGCGCGCGCGCGCGTATATATATACGCACGGATACGCCTGTATATACCCGCAGTGCTCGCGGCGAGGGGGGGGGGGCGGCTGCATGCGGATTCTTGCAGGGCTGTGCATGGCGTGGCTGCTGGCGGCGGCGGGCGCGCAGCCGTGCCCCGGCAACGCCACGCGCGACGCAGCGGCGGGGGGGGCCTGCGCGTGCCTCGCGGGCTACTCGGGGCCCGCGGCGGGGCCGTGCGAGCCGTGCGCGGCGGGCTTGTACAAGGCCGGGCCCGGCGCGGGGGGCTGCACGCCGTGCCCGGCGCACGCGGCGACCGCCGCGCCCGCGAGCCCGAGCCTCCAGCACTGCCTGTGCGACGCGGGGTTCGCCGGGGACTTCCCCGGCGCGGGCGGGGGCGACACCTGCGCGGCGTGCGCGCGGGGCACGTACAAGGCCGCCGCGGGGGCGCCGGCGTGCGCGGCGTGCCGCGGGGAGCTGCTGCGCGGGATGGCGCTGATGCTGCAGAGCCCGCCGCGGCTGGCGTCGCTCGCGTCGCGCAAGGCGCCGCCGCGGCGCAACGCGTCGGACGCGACGGTGCCGACGTACGACGCCGCCGCGCGGGTCGTCGAGTTCAACAGAACGCACAGACAGCACCTCGACGGCGGCGCGCACACGCTCAACATCGACAGCAACGGCGGCTTCACGCTCGTGGCGGTGGTGCAGTTCACGAGCCATAATGGGTTCAACGAGCACGTGCTGGCGCTGGGCAGCAGCATCGTGCTGTCGCGCTACGACACCGATGACTCCCTGCAGTTTGTCGTCGCGGAGCCCGGGCAGAGCGACATGGAATGCACGCTGTGGTCTGCGTCCGGCTCGATCGTGCAGGGGCAGTGGGTGCGCATTGCGGCCTCGTACACGCGCAGCGCCGACGGCTCGAGCGGGAACATTCGGCTGCAGGTGGGCGCGTCTGTGCAAACTCGGGCGTGCGCGCCTGCGCGCAGCGACCGGCGCGAAAACTCCTCGGAGATGGGCCAGTCCATTGCCGTGGGCGCCGTGCGCGAAAACGGCTGGGTTCAGATGAACGAATTTTTCAACGGCAGGGTTGCCGGCCTCCTTGTGGTCGACGCGGTGCTGCCCGCCGACGTGGTCGCGGAGCTGCTCGAGGGCATGGCCTCGGGCGAGGGCGCGGACCCCCTCGCGGCGTGCGCCGTGTGCGAGGCGAGCGACGCCTGCGCGCCCGCGTGCGCGCCCGCGGCGGGGGCGGCGGGGGCGGCGGGGGCGTGTGCGTGCGTGCCGGGGCACACGCCCTCGCCCGCGGCGGGGCCGCGGGTCTGCGAGCCCTGCGCGGCGGGCTCTGCGAAGCCCGCGGGCGGGAACGAGACGTGCGCGCCGTGCAGCAACGGCACGCACGCCCCCGCCGCGGGCAGCGCCGCGTGCGCCGCCAACCCCGCGGGCTCCACCAGCTCCCTGGACGGCACCGCGTTCGTGTGCGCCGCGGGGACGCGCCACGCGGGCGCGGGGTGCGCGCTGTGCGCGCCCGGGACGCACCAGCCGCGCGCGGGCGCCGCCGCGTGCGCGGCCTGCGCGCCCGGGACGTGGCTCGCCGCGCCGGACGCCGCGGCCGCGGCGGGCAACTGCACGCTGTGCGCGGCGGGCAAGTACTCGCCGCACGCGGGCGCCTCGCACGCCGACGCGTGCCAGGACTGCGAGGCGGGCACGTATCTGCCCGCGGCGGGCAGCGCCGCGCAAGCAGACTGCGTGGCGTGCGCGCCCGGCAAGTACTCCGCGGCGGCGGGCAGCGCCGCGCAGGCGGACTGCGCCGCGTGCGCGCCCGGCAAGTACTCCGCGGCGGCGGGCGCGGCCGCGGAGGACAGCTGCCGCCCGTGCCCCGCGGGCTCGCACGGCAGCGCCGCCGCGTGATTGGTCGTGCTACGCGGCGGCGCCGCGGCGCATGTCCTGCGGCGGCACCTTCGCCGCTGCTCGGGGGGCGTGATGCCGTCTGCGGTGCCGCCTGCGGCGGCACCCGGCGCCGTGGCGCATGTCCTGCGGCGGCACCTTCGCCGCTGCTCGGGGGGCGTGATGCCGTCTGCGGCCGGGCGAATATATATATATGTATATATATATATATATATATACACCTGTATATACCCGCGGGGCTCACGGGCGGCTGCACGCGGCGCAATCTGCGAGCTGGAATGCGGCGGCACGCGGGGACGAGCCTCTGCTGCGCGCTGCTGTGCTGCGCGGCGTGCACGCGCGCCGCGGACAGCAGCCCTTGCGCCGCCGGGTCCGCCGCCGTGTTCTCCGGGCGCGTGCAAGTATCCGGCAGCGCCTCCGGGTGCCAGTCACAAATATATGGCATCTACACGGAAAACGCAGGCGTATACAACACCAGGCCCGCATACACCCAGACAGGGTCCGGCGGCTATTACCTGTACTTTATAGGCTCGACACCGTTTTCGTGGAGAATCTCGACGTCCATTGACGGCATGTCTATGTACGTGGCGAACGCCGCCGTGAGTTCGTGGGCGCCGCCGGCGCAGAACTGGGTTGTATATTGCGGTGCCGGCATCACAGACTCGTCTCTCGCCATCAGTGTGCAAGCCCACGTCGACGCGTGCGCACCGTGCGCCGTCGGCAAATTCAAGGAAACCGCGGGGGATACATTCTGCAGCAGCTGCCCCGCAGGGTACACAACCGCCGCAAGTGGCAGCACAAGCAGCAGCAGCTGCGTGTCAAGCAGCGCCGTCTGCGCAGCGGGGTTCTTTCCAGAGTATGTGGATCTCGCCAAGGTGTCGGGGGACGGCGGGTGCTTCGATTTTTTGCGCGGTATCTACAGGAAAAACGCTGAACTGTATAATGGCAGCCCCGCCTACACTGGGCCGGGGAATACGGCCTTCCAGCTGGCATTCCATCGCAAGCAGACCAATTACTGGGCAATTTCTCCGACTTTATTTGCGGCGTTCCTCGCAGTGTCCTACAGCAATACAGTCTTGCCGCCGGAGCAGTCCTGGCAGGTGACCTGCAGAGGTGTCACGGACACGTCGATGGCGGTCGAATTGTACACCACCGTCGACACATGCGCACCGTGCGCCGTCGGCACCTTCAAAAACGCCGCGGGGAACGCCGCGTGCGAGGCGTGCCCCGGCGGGCAGACGACTTCCAGCGCGGGCAGCACAGGCGAAAGCAGCTGCTTGTGCGGCGCGGGGTGGACTGCTGCGTTTGTCCATGACCTCGACGTGTTAGGACCCACAGCGTGCCAGGCCAGTCTGACCGGTCGCTATACGCAAAACGCAGGGACTTGGAACCAGAAGCCCTCGTACGTCAAACACCAAGCAAACATGCTATCGCGATACATTTACTTCTCGACAAGCAACGGCGGATTTTGGGCCATATCCTCGGAATTGGGGGGGGCGTCGTACAATGCTGGTTCCACGTCCAGCGCGGCAACGCCACTGCATCTCCAGACTTGGAATTTGTGGTGCGATGATGCCTTTACAAGCGAATACAACCTTGAAATAAGCGTACAGGCCACCTTCGCCGCGTGCGAGGCGTGCCCCGTCGGCGAATTCAAACCCGCCGCGGGCATCGGCGTGTGCGAAGCGTGCCCCGCAAACTCCACGACCGCCGCGCCCGCGAGCCCGAGCCTCAAGCACTGCCTGTGCAACCCGGGGTACGTCGGAGACTTCCCCGGCGTGGGCGGCGGCGACACCTGCGCGGCGTGCGCGAGCGGCACGTACAAGGCCGCCATGGGGGCGCCGGGCTGCACGACCTGCCGCGCGGAGCTGGTGCGCGGGCTGGGCGTCGTGCTGCAGACCCCCCCGCGCCTCGCGTCGGCGATGTCGTGGTCGCTCCCAGCGCACGCCATAGATCGACCGACGTACGACATCAGCGGCGGCCCCGGCGCCGGCCGGGGCGCCGTCGTGTTCGACCGCTCGAAGCGGCAGTTTCTGCAGGCCAGCTCGCAGCTGTTCAGCATCGAATCCGGGGGGTTCACGCTGGTGGCGCTGGTCATGTTCGCAGGGGCAGCCGGCGCGGACGAGCGGGTGCTGGCGCTCGTCGACGGGGGGAGCAGCATCGTGCTCGCCCGCGACGGCAGCAATGCGCGCCTGCGCTTTGCGATCACCGAGGGCGGTGCGACCTCAGACGAGTGCCAGGTGCTCTCGCCCGCGCAGTCGGTGGCGCAGCGCGCGTGGGCGCATATCGTCGCCGCGTATCACCCGCAAACGGACGACGCGGCGTCGTCCGTGACGATATCGGTGGACGGCGGGGGGCCGGCGCGCGCCACGTGCACGTATCCCCGCGCCGACCGAACGTTCCTGGCCCCCACCGTCGGCAAGCCGCTGATGCTGACCGGCGCGCACTTCCACGGGCGGATCGCGGGTTTGCTGGCGGTCGACGCGGTGCTGGCCGCGGACGTTATCGCGCAGCTCTTCCGCGACATGCCGCAGGGCCTGGACCCCGTGCGCGCGTGCGTCGCGTGCGGCGCGAGCGACGCCTGTGCGCCGTGCGCGGCAGGCACCGGCAGCAACGCGTCCGCCGGCACCGACTTGGCGAGCTGCGGCGCGTGCCCGCTGTACTCGGTGCTGGATCCCAGCGGCGAAGTCCGCTGCGTGTGCGACGCGGGCCACAGCGGGGGCCCGTGCGCGCCGTGCGCGACGGGGTCGTACAAGCAGGCCCCGGGCACGCACGGGTGCGACGAGTGCTCGTGGGGCAAGTTCAGCCCCCCACCCGGGGTGTACGACTGTGGCACATGCCCGCGCGGCACGTACAGCGCGTACGGCGCGGGCGCGTGCAGCGCGTGCCCGGACAATGCCACCACCGCCGGCACCGGCAGCCGCGCCGCCACGGCGTGCGAGTGCAGCCCGGGCTTCACGGGCGTCGCGGGCGTGTCGGGGGGGAGCTGCGCAGCGTGCCCCGCGGGCAAGCACAAGCCCGCGCGGGGGTCCGCGGAGTGCTCGTGGTGCGTGCCGGGCGACTTCTGCGTGCAGTGCGCGGCCGGCGACTACTCCGACCAGCCGCGCGTCGCCAACAGCACCAGCTGCGCGCGCTGCCCCGTCGACACGTTCCAGCCCAGGACGGGGCGCGAGTCCGTGGACGACTGCCGCGCGTGCCCGGCGGGGAAATTCCGCAACGCGCAGCAGAGCGCCGCCGCGGAGGGCTTCTGCCTGCCGGCGTGCGACAACGTGCGGCGCTCGCCGCGCGGGCTGGCGCTGCGCGAGTGCCCCGCGCTGCTGGCAGCCGAGGTGCGCGTGGCCGCGCCGGTGCCGGCGGCGACGCTCACGATGCACATCGCGCTGCTCGCCCTGGAGCCCGCGACACTGCAGGTGCGCTTCGCGGGCGCGCTCTTTGTGTTTGCCAGCGCCGGCGGCCGCGGCGCGGGGGGGGGCGCGCTGCCGGGCTACACCGTAACGGGGCCCGGGCGCGTGCTCGCTGCGCCGGCGCACCCGTACGCGCAGTACGAGGGGGTCTTTGTGCTCGAGGTCGACGCGCCGGCGGCCGCGGAGTTCTTTGTCCGCGGGCACATGGTCGAGCTGCGCGCGGTGGCGAGCCGCACCGCTTTGGGGGCGCTCGTGCATTCGTGGGACTTCGGGGGGCGGGCGGGCTGCCTCCCGTGCCCGTCCGGGGAGTACCGCGCGCCGGGCGGGGGGTGCGCGGCGTGCGCACTGGCGCTGCGCGTGCACGTCGACGCCGCCGCCGGCGGCGGCTGGCTCGCGCCGGTCGAGTTCCGCAGCACCCAGTATGTGCCGCAGTGGGCGCGCCTCGGCGGCGGGAGCGGCGTGCTCTCGTACAACGACTACCACGCCGAGGGCAACCTGCTCTTCACCCCCGACGGCGGCGCGGACGGTGCCGAGCTGCCACTGGCGCGCCACACGCGCTTCGCGTGCCAGCGGCGGGGCGCCGCCGGCGCCTTGCCCGCCCGCGTGTGGTTCGAGGTGCCCGACCGGCTGAGCATCTTTGCGCCCCCCGGACTCTGCACGGCGCTGCCCAACTCGATCATGCGCGACGCCAGCTGCGTGTGCGCGCAGGGGCACACGCGCAGCGCGGGCGCGTGCGCGGCGTGCGCGCCCGGCTCGGCCAAGGCGGCCGATTCGGACGACGCGTGCACCGCGTGCGGCAGCGGCACCCACGCGCCGCTGCCGGGCGCCGCCGCGTGCGCCGCGAACCCCATCGACTCCACGAGCTCGAGCGACGGGACGAACTTTTTGTGCGACGCGGGCTACCGGCGCGATGCCGAGCGCTGCACGGCCTGCGCCCCAGGCTCGTTCCAGCCGAGCGCGGGCATGCTGTCCTGCCAGGCATGTCCGCGCGGCACCTTCCTCGCGGGGTCCGGGGCCGTGTCCGCGACCGCCTGCGAGCGCTGTCCGGCTCTCACAAACACCATAGCGGATGGCAGCGCTGCGGGCTCGGACTGTGTGTGCGTGCCGGGCGCGACCCTGCCCGCCAACGCGGCGGTGGGCGACGCGTGTGAGCTCTGCGCCGCGGGCACTTTCAAGCCGGAGCCCGGCGGGCTCCCGTGCGCAGCCTGCCCTGCCGGCAGCGCGGCGCCCGACAGCGGCGCGGGCGCGTGCGCTCAGTGCGACAGCAACACCTACGCGCCCGCTGCGGGGGGCGGCGCCGCGTGCCTGTCGTGCCCCTACGGAGGGGTGGCTCCGGCGGGCAGCGCGCTGTGCCTGTGCGGGGCGGACAACTGCACGGTGTGCCCCGCGCGCGAGGCACAGCGCGATCCCGGGGGGCTGTGCGAGTGTGCTCTGGGGCACACCCGCCCCACCGGCGCGGGGGCGGGCGAGTGCTCGCCGTGCGCAGCGGGCTCGGCAAAGGGAGGCCTCGGGGACGAGGCCTGCGCGCTGTGCCCGAACGGGACGCACGCGCCGCTTGCGGGCGCGAACGCCTGCGCGCGGTGCCCCAACGGGACGCACGCGCCGTTTGCGGGCGCGAGCGCGTGCGCACCCAACCCCCCCGGGTCGACGAGCTCTAGCGACGGGGCGCGCTTCGTGTGCGCGGCGGGGCTGCGCCACGACGGGGCAACGTGTGTGTTGTGTGCGCCGGGCACGCACCAGCCGCTTGCGGGAGCCGCTGCGTGCGTCGACTGCGCGGCGGGCACGTGGCTGGCCGCGGCCTCCGCGGCCGCGGGGCGCGGCAATTGCACGGCGTGCGCCCCCGGCAAGTTCTCCGCCGCCGTGGGCGCTGCCTCTGCGATCACGTGCGAGTCGTGCCCCGGGGGCACATACCGCAGCGCCGCGCGCGGCACTGCCTCGACCGACTGCACGCCGTGCCCCGAGCACGCTGCGGGCGGCGAGCCCGCCAGCACGCAGTCCAGCGACTGCAAGTGCAGCCTCGGGTCGGCGGGACCCGACGGGGGGCCGCAGTGCAGCCCGTGCGCTACAGGGACCGGCGCGGCGACAGGGCCAGGGGCGCTGACTTGTGCGCCGCCGCCGCCGCCGCCGCCGCCTCCGCCTCCGCCGCCGCCGCAACCGCCGCCGTCACCGCCGCCGCCGCCGCCAGCGCGCGATGCGTCGCCGCCCACGACTCTGCCGCCCGCACTATCGCTGCCACCCGCGCAGGGCCAAGCGCCGGGTGGCGGCAGCGGCGCCGCGCCCGGGGCCGCCGACGACGCCGCGGGAGCCGGGGCCGGCGCGAGTGGCGCGGGTGGCGCGACCGTCGGGATTGCTGCAGGCGTGGTGGGGGCCGTCGTGCTGATCGGCGCGGGTGTAGCCCTCGGCACATCGGCCGCAGCAGGCACGGCCGCGGCGGCCGCAGCAGGCACGGCCGCGGCGGCGGGGGCTGGCACGCCTGCGGCGACTGTGGTGGCGGGCGCCGCAAACGGGTTCACACACGCGCCGGGCGGCGGCTTTCACTGCGGCCGTGCTTACACGCACGCCGGCCCCGCGGGGTGGCAGCGCTTGCCTGCGTACGGCTGAGCGCCGGAAAATCTGTATATAAACAGAGACCCGGGCGGGCAGCAGGGATGGCGCAGGGCTTCTTCTGGGGCGCGGTGCTCGGGCTGGTCTTGGTGGGCGCCGCAGGCGGCGCATGCGCGTGCAGCCCGGGGTACGCTGCCAGAAACGGCGGCCCCGAAAACAACTACGGACTGTATGGGGAATACTTGGTCGTCTTGACAAACCCCGATGAGTGCGAGCCTTGGATCAATGGCATCTTTGTCATAAATTCAGAGAGAAGAGGTGGTAGACCCACGTACACCCGAGCTCAGACCTCAATGCTACCAGCTCTACACGTATATTTTTTAAACGGTATGAATTTTTGGATGCTAGGTGGTCAGATGGGAATAAATTCAGGATCTGTAAGAAATATGCAAACAGATTCATCTGTACCAAGAGAAGGGTGGGAACAAACTTGCAAGAACATGGTCGATTGGACGCCAACTGACATGAGAATATCAATCGTCCTCGAGTACCAATGCGTCGCGTGTCCCGCGGGCACTTTCAAGGACACCGTCGGCGACGAGGCTTGCACGCCGTGCAACTTCTGGAACGGCGAGTTCTCGGCGGCTGGCGCGGCGGTGTGCGCCGGATGTGCGGTAGACCAGTACATGCCGCCGACCGTCGCGGGCGGGGTTCAGTGCATCGCGTGCGCCGCAGGCACGTTTGCGCTCCCCGGGGCGACCGCGTGCACGTCCGCGGGCTGCCCCGCCGGACAGTTTTACCACGCCGCGCGCGCGCGCTGCGTGCAGTGTGCGCCGGGGTCGTACAAGGCGGGGCTCGGGCTGCAGCCGTGCGTGGCGTGCCCCGCCGGCGCGGGCGGCAGCGCGCTCCCCGGCGCCGCCAGCGCGTTCGAGTGCGCGTGCCTGCCCGGCTTCGGCAACCCTGGCCTCGGCGGCGCCGGGTGCACGCCGTGCGCGCCGGGTGAGTCAAGCGCAGGCGCGGGCGCCGCGTGCGCCGCATGCGCACCGGGGGACTATGCCGCGCGCGCGGGCAGCGAGCGCTGCCTCCCGTGCCCCGCGGGCTTCTTCGCCGTGTCCGCGGGGAGCGCGCTGTGCGAGCAGTGCGCCGACGGCGAGCTCGCGACCGCAGAGCGCACGGGGTGCCTCGCGCCGGCGGCAGGGGCGTGCGCCGCGCCGGACGTGCGCGTCGCCGCGGCGGACCTGCCCGCGTTTGTGCGCGTCGAGTGAGCGTGAGCCTGGGGCGTCTCTTCGCGTACAATCCCACCCCATAAGCCTGGTTGTGCAATAAAAACAAGTTCGCTCTCGCTCTCTCACACCCGTGATTGCGCAGCGGAAACAGCCCCTCCCCCTCTCTCCCACGATTGCGCAAGAACACAGTCGTGTTCCCTCTCTCTCTCACCCGTGATTGCGTGGCAGAAACAGGCCCTTCCTCTCTCTCTCTCTGCGCGAGCCCGGCGGCGAGCAAAGAGTGCTGCGCCCGCGGCAGCCGCGTATCTGATTGCGTTGCAGAAACAGGCCCTTCCTCTCTCTCTCTCTGCGCGAGCCCGGCGGCGAGCAAAGAGTGCTGCGCCCGCGGCAGCCGCGTATCTGATTGCGTTGCAGAAACAGGCCCTTCCTCTCTCTCTCTCTGCGCGAGCCCGGCGGCGAGCAAAGAGTGCTGCGCCCGCGGCAGCCGCGTATCTGATTGCGTTGCAGAAACAGGCCCTTCCTCTCTCTCTCTCTGCGCGAGCCCGGCGGCGAGCAAAGAGTGCTGCGCCCGCGGCAGCCGCGTATATACGCGCGCGCGCGCGCGCTTTCGGCGTCGGCGGCCCGGGGAGCCGCGCATGAGGGTGTGGTCGGCGCTGGCGCCGCGCAGCATCGACACGCTGAGCACGATCGCGCGCAAGCAGGCCGCGCTGCTGCACTGCGACAACCGCAGCGCGTTCAAGCCGCGGCTGTTCCCGTGCAGCAACATGCAGAAGGACCTCGAGGGCGGCATCTCGGGGGTCATGACCGAGGTCTCTGCGGCCGACACCCTGATGGGGCTCGACTGCGTCACCGAGCACCTCTTTGGCGGCGTGTCGGTGGTGCGGTGCAGCATCACGAGCGCGCAGGCCGCGCTCGTCGTGCTCGACCGCGAGCGCCTGCTCGCGCGCCTCGGCGCGGCGCTGCCCCCGGGCGGCGGGCCGAAGCCGCTCCCGGTCGGGCAGCTGCTGCCCGCGGGGGCGGTGCCGGACTTTTTCTGGCACGACCAGGTCTGCGAGGTCAAGGGCGGGACGACGCTGCGCAACGCGATCCTGCAGGACGGGCGCAAGCAGCACGTCAACTTCTACGACGCCTACGCGTGCGTGCCCCGCAAGAGCCGGGGGCCCGCGGACGAGCCGTGCGACACCTGCCTGCGGGACGGCGCCCCGTGGGCGCCGGCGCTCAGCGGCTCGGTCGGCCTCTACGAGCAGCAGGACGGCGACGCCGGCGTGTATCTCGTGTGCTGCTCCAGCATGCCCGCCGTCGGCTCCGAGGTGCGTGTGCGTGTGCGTGTGTGCGTGTGTGTGTGTGTGTGTGCGTGTGTGTGTGTGTGTGTGCGTGCGTGTGTGTGTGCGTGTGTGTGTGTGTGTGTGTGCGTGCGTGCGTGCGTGCGTGCGTGTGTGCGTGTGTGTGTGTGTGTGCGTGCGTGCGTGCGTGCGTGCGTGTGTGCGTGCGTGTGCGTGTGCGGCGCGCGCGAGAGAGGACGGCGCGGCGCGCGGCCTGCTGACCCCCCTGCGGCCTGCGCAGCTCGTGCGCGCGCTCAAGGCCGACCTCATGCACCAGGTGACCGCGCAGGACTTCTGCCAGAGCAAGGAGATGTGGTTCCTGCAGAACATGAACCGGCGGAACCGGCTGCGCATCATCCTCGAGGCCGCGGAGTGTCTCGGCATCGCGGTGCCGTCGGCCGTGGACATGTACGCGCACCCCGACGACAGCCGCCGGCGCGTCGCCGTGGAGTGCTGCGGGGTGTGCACCGAGTTTTTCGACGCCGCCGACGTGCTCGAGCGCAACGAGAACCAGACGCTGGCGCTGGCCGAGTTCGCGCGCGACACGCAGCGCGTCGCGGTGGTGCGGCACTTCAAGGGCTGCGTGGACATCGCGCAGCACGCCGGGGCCCTCCCCGTGCTCGTGAGCGAGGCGCACGGGCTCGTCGTGCTGTCGGCCGACGCGCACTTCCGCCCCGGCGCGGGCCTGGCCAACGACGCGGCGGCGTTTTCCGACGCCATCGGCGGGGCGGGGGCCCACCGCCTCTTCCCCGTCGTGAACATCACCGAGGACCGCGCCTCGCACCGCGCCACGATCCAGCAGGAGATGCAGACGCACGCGCACTTTTCGCTGCACGACATCGTGCACCACAGCGTGTACGCGCAGACGGTGCTGGCCAGCGACATCGGCCGGCTCGCCGACGCGCACGACGCGTGCGGGCTCAACCGCTTCTACGGCGTGCACTACGAGCCCCCGCTGCCGACCGTCGTGTACCCGCACACCGCGCTGCGCTTCCTCCCGGCGCGCCCGGCCCCGCGCGTCGCGGCCGCGCGCGCGCCCGACGACGCGGGCGGGGAGACGGCGCCCGCCGCAGACGTCGCGGAGCCGCCGCGCGCGCGCGCGCGCTCGCTGGCCGAGTGCATGTGCGCCCCCGTCACGGTCCCGCCGCGCGCGGGCGTGCTGCAGTTCAGCCCCGCCGAGCAGGCGCGCGACGAGGCCGTCGCCATGGTCTGGGACCAGGTCTCGCTGTCGACCATCAGGACCATGGCGATGGGCGCTGCGGGCAGCATGCACGCCGCGCACCTGCTGCCGCTGCTGGTGCACGCCGCGCGCGCGTGAGAGAGAGCTGGCGTAGCGGCAGAGCCTCGTTCACTGGCGCAAGTCTCGAAAGCCGCGCACGTCAAAGACTGCGCCTGGTGGGCCCACGAACTCTTTTACCTTTTGCTACCGGGGTCGTATTTGCTACAGGGGTCGTATGACGTCGCCTTGTGGGGTCGCCACACCGCCGCCCTGGGATGTTAGGCCCACGAACTTCATTATTTTTACGACAGGGGTCGCATGACGTCGCCTGGTGGGGTCGCAACACAACCGCAGTCGAACCCATGCCCCTGGGCGTCGGTGTGTGTTTGGGCGTGTGTGTGTGCGTGCGTGCGTGTGTGTGTGTGTGTGTGCGTGGGCGTGCGTGGGGGCGTGCGCGTGTCTGCGTGTGCCTGCGGCGCATGCCGGACGTGTGCAGCATTCGCGCCACGTGGGCGGCGTACCGCGCGGCGCAGGACGCAAACGCGCGCCGCCGATGCGAAGTGGCGCGCGAGCTGCGACTGCGCAACGCACAGCTGAGTGTGCTGCACGCCGAGGCTGAGCGCCTGGGCCAGCGCCTGCGCGACCTCACGTACCGCTCGGAGATCCAGCACCCAGACTCGCTGTGACGGCGGCGGCGGCCCCGACGTACTGGGCAGCAGTGGTCGACATGCCCCTGATTGACGCGGTTGGACTCTGGGCCCGGGGGGGGCGGTGCACGTTACACACCACGCCGCGCGCTGGGAGTTTAATACAGTCACCAATGTGTGTAAATAATAGTTGCTAGTTTGCGCAAAAAAATCATTGCAGGGTGGTGAGTGCGGTCGCGAGGGTTGCATTTAGGATGCTTTCTTTGTCTGGCTCTGTTGATTTTTGGTCTCGATGCCCGCGATCAAGTTGTTAGTGAGCACGGCAGGTGCCACCGCCCCGCGCGTTCTCGTGTGCGGCGCTAGACCACCTGTTCATGTCTAGCGGAAGGGCACCATGTCTTTGCAGCAATATACCCCGAAAATCAGCCAGGGACTCCGCCGCGGAAACCCCCGAGCCAACACGGATTGCTTGTGCTGCTGTTTCGGCCTTTTCCGCGTACATATACACACGCATGTATATGTATATATAGACATGCGCAGCCGGTGACGCACGGGGGGCGTGAATGCGTAGAGCCTTTGTTTATTTGGTGCACAGACAACAGCCCCGCGAGTCAACGGCCCCACCCCGACATGCACGCGCGCGCCGGCACTGGCGCGCGGCGCCGGCTCCGAGGCCGGCACTGGCGCGCGGCGCCGGCTCCGAGGCCGGCACTGGCGCGCGGCGCCGGCTCCGAGGCCGGCACTGGCGGGCGGCGCCGGCTCCGAGGCTGTCACTGGCGGGCGGCGCCGGGCCCGAGACCCGCTGCGGCGGCGGCGGGGGGCTCCGGGGCGGCGCTGCTGCCCGCGGCGTGCTCGACAAAGTACCTGCGGAGCAGCGGGAGCACGCTCGTGAAGCCGTCGATAATGTCCGTGTACGTGCGCGCGCCGGTCACGACGATGCGCGAGGACTTGAAGATGAGCAGCACGATGGGCGAGTTCTCGGGGCGGAAGATGAGGCCCGGGAAGATGCTCGGCTGGTACGTGCTCAGCGCGCTGTGGTCGACGTGGATCTGCTTGACGTTGATGGACTTGAGGTTCGGGAGGCGCACGTTGCACACCATGTTCTGGATGGTGTGGTTCTCGTAGTAGAGGTGGTCGCACGCAAAGACGCCGCTCAGCATGTACATGACGCTGCGGATCGCGCAGATGGCCATCTGCTTGCTCACGGCGCCCGTGATGACGAGCTTCCCCGACGAAAAGAGCAGCGCCGTCGTCTTGGGGTTGTCGATGCGGATCGTGATGGCGGCGAACTTTTTGCGGTCGTACGAGCTGTTGGGGATCGACTCGGCGATCGTGCGCAGGTCGATCTTGCCCGACACGCTCTTGATGTGCGTGGTCGACACCATGTTGTGCGTCTTGGGCATGAGGCGCCCCGCGTCCATGAACTTGTAGCACGGGCTCTTGTCCGCGAGCGAGCGCTCCAGCGCGGCCAGACACTCGGCGCTGCTCATCGCCTGGTACTGCCGCAGCGCCTCGATCCTGGACGCGGGCGCGGACGCGCTGTTCTTGATGATGCAGTACTTGCGCTTGCGCATCGCTCGCGCGCGTCGCTCCGCCCAAGCCCTAACCCCTGCACCGGCGTGCGCGCGCGGCACAGTGCGCGTGTTTGCGGAACAAAAGCCCCGCCCGCCTGGCGCTGCCGCAGCGCCCCGACCCCGCACGCGCTGTTTTGGGCGGCGCAGTGCTCGCGCGCGCCTCACGGCGCGCGCACGCGGCACACGGGGGTGGTTGCCGTGCCGCGCAGCCCCACGTGCCGCGGGAGGTGTCTGGAGTAGCAGACGTAGTCGCACGACCACGTCGCCCTGTGCGGAGCCCTGTGCAGTTTGTAGAACCCGGCAGGGCAGCACCCCTGCAGGTCCCGCAGGTTGTCGAGCTGCGAGCGGGCGGCGCAGCTCGCGACGGCGGCCACCAGGCCGATCGCCACCGTCCCGTGCGTGACCACCACAACGTCTCTGCGCGCGTGCGCGCGCGCGGCAAACTGCGCAATGTAGCGACCCATCTCCGCGCACCGCGGCAGCACGTCGCCTTGGCTGAGCTCGCCGCCGGGCTCGCCCAGGAATGAGCGGTACCTCGTGTCAATCAGCGGAAACCTCTGCCGCATGCCCTCGAGCGGCCCGAGCGTCCCCGGGACGTGGCGCGGGCCTTCCGACAGCCCGTACTCGACGAGAATCTCCCGCGTGCCCACTGCGTGCGCCACGGCCGTGGCTGTTTCGAGGCAACGGCCGTACGGGGACGACAGTATGTACGGGTTGGCCGTGCCCGCGCTGCACACCGCCCTCCCCAGGCTCGCGGCGTGGTCCCATCCCGCGCTCGAGAGCATGGAGTCGTGCTGCTCCGACTCCCGGTCGGCGTGCCGGCACACGTACAGGTTCATGGGCTGCGGGCGCGCGCGCCCGGGGGGGGTGCTGATATAGGGGGCGCTAATATAGGGGGCGCTGGCAAAGGGCTTCCCCGCGAGACAATCGGGGCAAGTCCGCGGGCTGCGGCCCGTGCTGCCACGGGGGTTTCGCGCGACACAGTCGGGACAAGGGGCTGGTTTATTACACACGTACAGCACAATCTGCCCGGCAGCGAGCCCGCGGGGCTGTCACAGACGTGCACAGGCGGCATGTGTCTTTTCGCTTTTGCGCAAAAGGGCAGGGCGCACGTGCCCGCTGGCGCTAGCCAAAGAACACGGCCCGCAGGCCGCCAGAGTCGACGACGGCAGCAAAGGCGTCGTGCACCGAGAGGTCGTCGCGATACACGCGCACGGACGCGCTGACGGCCAGGACCGTGCGCACGGAGCGCGTGAGCTCCTCGTTGCTCCGGAGACGCGCGGGGAGCATGCCGTGGCGCACCTGCCAGTCCCCCGTCAGCGTCGCCTCCATGGCCCGGAAGGCGCCGCCTCGGCGGACTTCGGCGAGCTCGTCCGCAATGTCGAGCCTCCAGTACATCTGCCCGAGGCACCGGTCGGCAGACGTTTTGTCCGCTGGCGCGCACGGGGCGCCCTGCCAGCACACACAGCCCCACGGGGGCGGGCCACGTCACGCACCGAGAGAGAGAGAGAGAGGGAGAGAGAGAGAGAGAGAGGGAGAGAGAGAGAGAGAGAGAGAGAGAGAGAGAGAGAGAGAGAGAGAGAGAGAGAGAGAGAGAGAGAGAGAGAGAGAGAGAGAGAGAGAGAGAGAGAGAGAGAGAGAGGGAGAGGGAGAGGGAGAGGGAGATGGAGAGAGAGAAAGAGAGAGGGAGAGAGAGAGAAAGAGAAAGAGAGAGGGAGAGGGAGAGATAGAGAGAGAGAGAGAGAGAAGGATAGATAGAATAGACAACCTGAGATGAGACAGACTCGCACGCGGGCACGCAGGCACGCAGGCAGACACACAGACACACAGCCAGACCAGGAAGAGCATGGCCAGGGGGTTCACGCCCGGGGGCCCCGGCGCTTGGTTGAACTTGTCAATCTGCTCGTCGGTCCATCCAGACTGTGTCATGAGGGCCACCTGCATGTCGGTGATGGCGCACCACGCGCTGCGGAACTCGGTGGCGAGCTTCCAGGCCTGGCGCGCGTCAAAGAGACCGCGGACCGCAACGTCGTGCTTCGGCTCGACGTGCCCGGAGGCGTCGCTGTGCGCGAGCAGCAGCAGCCGCAGGAAGTCGCGCGTGTACTCGATCCCGGCAGCGGTGTTGCTGGGGTCTGCTGCGCGGCGGAGCAGCGTCGCGTGCGTGCAGACGCGGGGCATGCTGTGCCCGTCCGCGCGACCCCCCAGCGCTATATGGGGTCGCGGAGGGGGCGGGGGGTCGGATCGATTTTTTTCTCCGCTTTTCGGTCGCATTTCCAACACCCTATTTTTCGCAATAGGGTGCCGCTGTGACCCGGGGCTGCACAGCGGCCGCCTCGAGCCGCATCCAGCGCACCAGCGCAAGAAGCAACCCCTCGCACCCCGCGCGACACACGCGCCGTAGGTGCGCCTTGGCAGCGTCGTGCGTGTGCGCGGCAGCGGCGTGCCTTGACAGCGTCGTGCGTGTGCGCGGCAGCCACCGTGCCCTTGTTTTCAGCCGGAACGTGCGCGGTGCTTCGAGAGGCGCGTGCCTGTCCTTCAGACCATGAAGCAATCGGCGCGGTCGCCGCGCGCCCCGGTGTCGGACGGCCCTTGCTTGGAGCACCGCGCGGGCGGCCCGCGCACCCGGGGCGGGCGGGGCGGGCATGCTTCCGACACCCGGGGCGGGCGGGGCGGGCATGCTTCCGACACCCGGGGCGGGCGGGGCGGGCATGCTTCCGACACCCGGGGCGGGCGGGGCGGGCATGCTTCGGCCTCGGCAACAACGCGCGGCGACAGGCACAGCGCGGCGGGTGCGTCCGCGTCCGCAGCACAGGGCTCGCGGGGCGCGCGGGTCGGGAGCGACGGGGACTTGGCGCGGATGAAAACGTGCGTGGTGTAGGCCGAGACGAGCAGGTCGGTCGCGATGAGCACCAGGACGAGGTCGAGCTGCGCCACCGTGACGGAGATGCTCACAAACTGCACCGTCGCCGAGAAGAAGTAGTACGTCTGGCACACCGCCTGCACGTCGCGGTACCGCATCTCGGGGCCCTCGCCCTTGTGGTCCATGACGGTGTTCATGATCCAGGGCGAGATGATCTCGTCGGCCAGCACCTTGAGCACCTGCGTCGCGACGATGAAGAGCACCAGCGCGGCCCACTTGCCCCAGGCGTCCACGTCCATGTACAGGAAGTGCAGGGACGCATTCGGGCCGAACCTGACAAACTGGTTGTCAAAGAGCAGGCTGTAGAGCAGGATCGCCGCGTACACCGCGACGCTCCACGCCGCGAGCACGTACGAGAGCCGCAGCTGCGCGCCAAAGGCCTGCGCGGGCATGCGCTCGCGGCGCGCGGCGCCGCGCGTCGTATATACAGCGCGCGCACACACCCGCGCACATACTGCTCGCGCGGAGGCACGGTGCCCCAGGCGCAAGGGCGCCTGTCTCGGGCTTCGGTCTCGGGCGTTGGTCTCAGTCTTTTGTCTATATATTGGTCTCGGGCTTCTGTGTGGGCACGACCCCAGCGTGCGGGGGGGGGTGATCGTTTGCTGCTTGCGCTCGGCATCCGTAAGCTTGTAAATCTCTGCTTTCTCAATGGTCATCCATAACCGTACGACAGGGTTGTATACACGAGTCTTGCGCTGGTCTCTAGAGATATGTCTGGTAGCATTTGGAGCACATGACCTCGTCCGAGCTGCCTGTAGCGAGATTCAAGACGACCTTGCCGGTGATTGGGATCGTGCATGCGCACCCCAAGCACGTCAAATCACCTTCGAACTTTTGGGAGGATTTCGGAGGCTCCTCGTACCATTTCCTGAAAGAACTTGGCATGTTGGTTTTGGTTTGCCAGTTCGCGTTTTGAGCATTGATAGCGGCGAGAACACTCTGGCGAGTCTGGTCTGGGCTGGGCTTGCTGTCCTGGTGGGCGTCTCTGTTTTCCCAATGGCACTTTGTTTTTCTGACGAGGGCCGTGGCTTTTTCGTCCTCGGCCTTTGCGTCGAATTGCTCCAAAAGGCGCATGCCAAGCCGTTTGTTTTCAAATTGAGACCAAAACTCGCTCAATGCGGGATTCTTGCTGTCGTCCGTATCGTCGGGGTTTTCACCAACACCACCACTGGCACTGGCCCTACCCAAGAAGACAACGGTCATGCAATTGTCAATCTCCGCAAGAGGGTGTCTCGGGTAAAAATCTGTCATCTGGCGGTGGTACTCCTCGAACAATTGCTCTAGCTGTGAGCGGTAGAGAACGATACCCTCCGAGTCTTGGTCTTTCATCGCGCGCATTCTGTAGTGATCCGCAGCCAGCATGCTGTTCATCAAGCTGTGCCCTTCCTTTGTGTAATAAAACCCCTTCATCTATTTGATTTTTTTCGGAAAGATAGAGGTCCTGAGGAGGATTTTCCGCGTCGTACCCCGTGGCTGTAAACACCCCTTCCCTGACTGCCGATATCTGTCGGGCAAAGCTTGCATCGTATGCCTTTTCCTCGTCGGGGGTCCAGGCACGACAGAGCATGAGCATACTGCGCGGCCACAATACCTTGGAGTGACATGGCATGCGTTGTTTGTGTGGCCGCAAGGACATTGTATGTCGTCGGGTGTAGCGGGTGCAAAGAGCCAGACCACGAGGCCGGCTGGCTGGTGGTACAGGAGGCTCTGTTTGCACCGGCGCACCCCACGTCCGGACTCTGGAGAGGGCGTAAAGTGTCTGCTGCGCGACGTGTCGCTTTTATATTTTCGTCGCCAACTAGCGCAGATTAAGTGCGAGACAAAAAGTATGCACCCACACCTTGCAAATTCGAGACAATGCAAATGCGAGACAATGTGTTTATGAAAACGACTTGCTCGCTTGGGTTCATTTTCAAATACAAGGGTGTGTTGAAGTGTAGATATACGCGCAGAATGCGCTCTCGCGCTCGGTTCGCGAGCCGCGCTAAACGTGTCCCGCGACGCCCCCACGCGAGCGCGTGTGGGGGCGTTTGAGGTCAGACGCTTGTCCCAATTCGGCGCTGGGGCCCCGCTTCCCGGCGGGCGAGGCGGGCGCTACCAGCGGGGGGCCCTGCACGATGACGTGCATCAAGGTGTGATTGCCCCCCTCGTCGTCGTCCTCCTTGAAGACAAACTTGAACTTGTCGCCGGGGGTCGCCACATACGACACGGTCCAGGACGGCCCGCCCGTGAACGACAAGTCGATCGGTTCGCTTTCGATCTGACACTCCGGGTCCGTGCCATCCGTGTAGTAGGTGTTGAGAATCGCCTCGATGTCGTCCCTGCCAATGTCCGCCGCGCAGATGGTGGCAGGGAGCTTCCAGCTGCCGCGGTCGTCTGGGATCTGCGCCGAAATGTGCAGCGAATGCTTGATGTGCGGGTAGTGCTCGGGCGCCGCCATGTCGATTCGCACGACGGGGTGCCCGCTCGCGAAATACTGCACGGTCCCGCACAGGGGCGTGCGCCGAACCGAGCCCGGCGCGCCGCTCTGCTTGCACGCGGCAATGATCTGCATCTGGACGCGCCCCCCGCCCTTGAGCGTCACCAGCACCTCCGTGCACCCTGCCATCTCGCGTCTGCTGCGGAGAGCTGGCGCGCGATGGACCGTCCGCGGAGAGCTTGCGCGCGATGGACCGTCTGCGGAGAGCTTGCGCGCGAAGGATCGTCCGCGGAGAGCTTGCGCGCGAAGGATCGTCCGCGGAGAGCTTGCGCGCGATGGACCGTCTGCGCGATGGACCGTCTGCGGAGAGTTTGCGTGCGAGTGGATTTCTGCGACCCCTAAACGGGGCGATTTTGTTCGGGGAAAAAAAACAAGTTAAAAAACCAAACAAAAGAGGGGTCGCAAGCGATTTTGTTCGATCTAAAAAAAACGAAAAAATAAACAAAAGAGGGGTCGCAAGCGATTTTGTTCGAGCTAAAAAATAACGAAAAAAACAAACTAAAGAGGGGCCGAACGCAATTTTCAACGCGGTACAAAGTCTCTGACGCAAACTCGATCGCGCGTCCACTCATGCGCCACGCGACAGCTGCGCCCGCTCCGGGACAGGACGCCCGAACCCCGGACAGCCGCACCACGCGCGCCATGATGGTGCGTGGGCGGGCGCGGCGCACGGGGGTGTGATCTGCATGCTCTGCTGCGAAGCGGGCGCGCCCCGCGCGCGCGCGCGCCTGCTCACCCCAACACCATACGCCTCCCTGCAGGCGAATGCGACAAAGCACCAGAACGAGCTCAAGAGCCTGCGCGAGGCCCTCGTCGAGGGGCGCGAGAATGCGCGCGCTCACAAGACCACGGTGTGTTTGCTCAACACGCGTCCTTCGCGCCGCGAGTCTCCGCGCGCGCGCGTTTGCTCTGCTCTGCTCTGTGCCCTGCTCTGTGCTCTGGCAGGACGTGCTGTGATGCGTGCCAACCCGTGCCCTCTGCACCCTGCGCAGATACAAGGCTTGCAGTCTGAGCTCTCGGATCTGGGGCGCAATCTTGCCTCGCAAGCGGTGGAAGTGGACAGGAGGGTGCATGTCAAGGTCGAGACAGGCCTCAAGAAGATTACGGTACGACCCCCTGCGCTGCAGGACTGTCCGCTGCGCGTGGCCCTGCCCTTCACGACTGCCTGTGTGTGTATGGCGTGACATTTTACCACGCACACAGGGCTTGAAAAACAATGCGCGCAAGGAGGCGAGCGCCGTGCGGGAGCGTTTGAGCCTGCTCATGGACCAGGTCCATGTCAAGCAGGAGGGCATCAAGCTCGAGAGTGCGCAGGCGATGCAGGGGCTGGGGGTACGTCTGCATGTGCCGTGTGCCCCTCGCGCGTGTGTGTGTGCCCGTGTGTGCGTGCGTACTTACAACCCTCGGGGCGTGCATTCTGTAACACGCATGATGATGGGAGCAGGGCGCGGCATCGAATGCGTCTGTCGCGGCTTCGTGGCACCCGGGGGCTGTCGTTGAGCCCAAGACCCAACACAGCGAAGAGCTCGAGCGCTTGCGGTTCCATCTGCGCGAGGCGGGGGTCCGTTGCCCTCTCGCTCGCTGGCTCCCGCTCCATTGCTCTCGCTCTATTGCTCCCACACACTCTCGCTCTATTGCTCCCACACACTCTCGCTCTATCGCGCGCCCTTACAAGTGTATACACATTTCACCGCGGCAGAAATCGTGCACGATCAAGGAGCGTGCCATACAGACGCTCAACCAGAGCATTGTCGGGTTCAAGAGCGACTTCGTTGCAAAGTTGCAGAGTGCGCAGAAATTACTCAAGGTATGCGCGGGGTCGGTTTGTCTTGCCTTGCGGGCCAGACCAGGCGTGTGGCTGGGGCTTTATCCCGCGAGAGCATGTCTCGCCATCTCTCTCACACGCACACACGCACACACACACGCACACACTCACACACACACTCACACACACGCACACACACACGCACACACACACACACTCACACACACACACACTCACACACACGCACACACACACACACTCACACACACGCACACACACACACACACACACACAGAAAGAGACGGAAACCCACAACTCCCAGTTTCGCGCGTGCAAGCTGAACTCCGACACCTACAAGGAAAGCCTCCGGCTGAAAATCCAGGAATGCGATGTGCTGGAAAAGAAATGCAACAAATCAGTCTCCGACATCGACAAATTGGTACACACCGCCTACCCCCCCCCCCACCCACACCCCCTGTTTTTGTCTCTGTGCACTTTAGTACAGCTGTCCCGACATCATGTGCGAGACTCTATCACATCTACATCGTGACCCTGTGTTGGTGTGTGACAGACTGCAAAAAACACCGCGAGCGCTTTGCAAGTGGCGTCGCTGCAAGCGCAGCTGCGCGCAAGCAAGGAGGACTGTGCCAAGAAGGAGCAGGATGTGCGCAGGGAGCATTCGGATGCGCTGCAACAAGGTGCCATCAGTCGGCATCTCGCCTCGATCGTGGTGCGGATGCAGCGCGAGCGCGAATCCATGCACAGTGGCCTTGCAGCGGCCACAGGCGAAGCCCGTGACCTGCTGCAGCAGCAGCAGCTCGTCATCGATGAAATGATTGCGCAGGCGCCGCCTGTGACCGTCGTGGAGTCGAATGGGCTCTTGGTGCGTGTGCGTGTGTGTGCGTGCGCGTGTGCGTGCGTGTGCGTGTGGGATTGGTCTGCGCGCGTCTCTGTCGAATGTGTGCTAACGAGCGACTGTTCTTGCGTGCAGGCCAGCCAGACTGTGCGGTGGGGAGAGACTTTTGCGTTTGGGCTCGGCAAATCGCGTAGCCCCGCGGACGGGCCTGCTCGTGCGAGCGACGACGCTATGGTGTTTGACGGCCATACTCTCGTCATGTGCGACGGTATGCATGTGTGGGGTGATGCGGTGTGCGCGCGTATGCATTTTGCGAGTCGGTGCTGACGTTGCGCGCTGACGACTTGCAGGGGTTGGCGGCGGCGGGGCGCTCTCTGGCGTCGTTGCGCGCGGCGTCGCACAGCACGCGCTGCACGCGATGCGCGACGCGCCCATCGCGACGATTCTCCCCGCGAGCGCGCCGAACATCAGCGCGGGGGCGCTGCAGGAAGGCTACCGGCGGGCGATTCTGGTGCCAGAGGTGCATGCCGCCGTGTGGCCGTGTGGCCGGAAGGCCGCGACGAAGCACCCGTACGGGTCGACCACCGCCACGGTCGTCACGCTCACTGCGAACGGGCGCCTGCAGAGCGCCGAGATTGGCAACACGCAGTTTGCCCTGGTGCGCAGGGTGGACCGTGTGTGGACGGAGATTTACATGTCTGGCGACCACCGCTACGCCAACGCCCCGTTCACAAACACGCAAGTCGGCCTGCAGGCCCCCGAGCACTTTTTCGCACCCCCGCCTGCGCGCAACGCCAACTGCGTCGACATCATGGTGCAGCAAGAGGACATTGTCGTGGCCGCCACCGACGGCCTGTGGGACGTGTACGCGGGCGACTTTGCGCAGCGCTGCGCTGCCTTTCTCGTGGATGTCAATGCCGCGCACGCCTTGTTTGCGAAGACGAGCGGGATGCGCTGCTTTGTCGACCACCTCGGGAGCCTGCTGTCTGCCAAGTATGCGTCCAAGCGCGCCGACGACGGCACCATTTTCGTGGGCAGCATAGTCTTTCCCGAGATCCGCACGGAGCAGTGCGCAGACCCCGGACCCATTCACAGGTTGGCGCACCTCGACGGTGACGGCATGCGCGAGGGAGTCAAGTACATCGTGGAGCATGGTCTACCGCGCGCTGCCGCCGCAGAGCGCCCTGTGCGCAGCACGTACCCCCAGGACCCACGTCGCGTGCTGGCCGCGTCTCCTCGCAACTCGGAAGGGGGCTCTGTCCCGGCCGCGGCCGGCCTTGAGGAGTCGACGGTGTGGGGCGGTGTCTACAAGTCGCTTGCCTTGAAGCAGGAGGCGGTACCGTCCACGCCCACGCCCACGCATGCTCCTGTCGTTGTCGCGCAGGGGGGTTGGCGCGAGCCGCGCGAGTGCCGTGCGCAGAATGAGCAGCACCAGTACCACGAGCAGCGGGACCAGCGATACGAGCGCGACCAGCGCGACCAGCGCGACCAGCGCGACCAGCGCGACCAGCGCGACCAGCGCGACCTGCGCGACCAGCGCGACCAGCGCGACCAGCGCGACCAGCGAGACCAGCGAGACCAGCGCGACCAGCGAGACCAGCGAGACCAGCAAGACCAGCGCGAGCAGCGCGCGTACCACGAGTACCGCGAGCAGCGCAAGTTGCCTGGCGTGGGGGGCGGACACAAGCGCAGCCTCGACGCGATGAACTCTGGCGACTCGGGGTGCGGGGCGCGCAAGCCTTGTGTATTTTTTGCACTGAAGCGCTGCAAGTTTGGCAAGGCGTGCCGCAACGCACACTGAGCGCTAGCGTGTGTGTGCATTGGTCCGCGCCGACTAGTTGGATCCCCGCAACAGACTCCTGGCACAAAGAGCGGCCCCGGAGTGATTTGACTGTGTGCCTGTGTCTCGCGTCGCCACACCCGGCTCTAGTTCGCCGCTGGCGATTATGAATTCTGCGTTGTAATACACTATTCACTTTCCAGAGCCTGCGACTTGTCTGTCTGGTTATAAGTGTCTGTTTATCCGCACACCGCGCCGACACTGCTCACGCTGAGCCCCAACCCCGAACCCTACTACGCAAAGTTAGGCATCCATGACTTGCCGTGACATGCCCGGTAAGACCCGTTTCTAGCTGGACTTAGCCACGTCACGTCTCTATCTTGACCAAGTCCAGCTAGCAAGCGTCTTGTAGAGGGCTCATAACCAGGGAAAGTCTGGACCTAAACGCGGTGGCGTACACCGCAGGGGTGGAGACGAGGAAGTCGAGAGAGGACGAAAGACGTACATGTTTTGAGAAGAGTGAGAGGTTTAATAAAGACGCACGTGGATACAAAAGAGTCTTTCAGTGACGTGACGTGACCCAGTCCGGCTAGAAATGGGTCTTGTAGGGCATGTCACGTCTTTCAGGGACGTGACGTGAGTCTTTCAGGGACGCGACGTGACCCAGTCCGGCTAGAAATGGGTCTTGTAGGGCATGTAAGTCGTGGACTGTGCGTCTACTCCCTCTCACGCTTGGTGCCAGAGACCCCTCAAGGAGTCTCGATCTTGGCGATAAAGTGGACCAGGTTGGGGCGCGGTGCGGCGTTCATGTCGCATACCACAAACAGGAAGGGGCGGTTGACGAAGACGCACATCGGCCTGGGCTTGGGCGGAGGGCCTCCGCCCCTCGTGCCGCTTGCCACCGCCACCGCGGCGGCGGTGGTGCCCTCCTCGTTCACGTCGACCAGCGCCTTGACGACAAAGTCGCCGAGGAACGCGTCCTTGTCGGAGATGCGCCCGAGCTGCGCGCCCGGGCGGAACGCCTCCGTCACGCCCATGGCCACCAGCGTCTCCTTGAGCGACGTGACGCCGTACTCTATCCTGAAGCGCGGCAGGCGCAGCTGCACAAGCTCCCCGTGCAGGAGGTCCACGGCCCCGTCAAAGGCCAGGTCGGACCCCAGAAGCTCGTCCACCGTGGCCTGCATGCCATCGGGCCCGGCAACGTCCGGGAGCACAATGCACGCCCCCGTGGTTCCGGGGCCGTCGCTGCCGTACGGCAGCATGACGAGGATGCCTGTGTCGAGGATCACAATCTGCACCGCACACACAGCAAGCCGTCAGTGGAGGACGGGGGGGCTGCCTGCGAACCCCCTCGCCGCACACACGCCCCTCGCCACACGCACCTGCATCACGCGCGTCATCTGCATGTAGTGCGCAGACACGACGCCCCCGCCGGAGAGCTGGAAGGGACCCGCTGTTGTGAGTGCAGTGTCGAACTTGACACGCCACGCGGCCTTGAAGAACATGGCCGTCACTATAGCAAAGGGCCCTGCCGGCTGCGTGTGTGTGTGTTTGTGTGTGTGTGTTTGTGTGCGTGTGTTAGTGTGCATGTGTGTGTGAGCATGTGTGCGTGTGTGCGTGTGTGTGTGTGTGTGTGTGCGTGGGTGCGTGTGTGTGTCGAGTGTATTTGTGTACACATACGTCGTGGCTCAGAATTTCCTTGATCATGCCATTTGTGTTGTCAGAGGCCCAGGCGTTGATCTGCTGCTTGCTGCCCATGGTGCGCACTTCGGACTGCAGAGCATCTCGACAAAGGACAGCAAATGGCGTCTTGACGTCAGGGCATGCCCACAGCGATATCGCGAGCAGCACTTGCACGCCGGGATCTCTATCCTCCTTGATGGCGCAGATCATCTTCCGCAGATACGCCAGCGCTTGCTCCTCGCTTCCAAGCTGATAGTGGCGTGTGTGCGCATGCGGAAGAGATAGAGGGTGGTGAATTGAAAGGAAAATGGAGGAAGGAGGGGTGTTCGTTGTAAGAAGGGGAGTGAGACGGGGGCGATGGAATGGAGTGGAATAATAGACAGCGCGCGCCGCGTACCAGGCCGTACTTGAGCCACTGGCACATCTCCGCATGCGTGCGGCTGCCCTCGGTGCATCCTGCAACACGCACAGCACACGGTCAGGGCCCGCACAGCACACGGTCAGGGCCCGCACAGCACACGGTCAGGGCCCGCACAGCACACGGTCAGGGCCCGCACAGCACACGGTCAGGGCCCGCACA
>Ga0209390_10002260_pt1 | contig 34345 bp, 33 predicted proteins | sample BON01_FD_187212 | JGI IMG/M metagenome (GOLD analysis project Ga0209390, IMG submission 187212) | Freshwater microbial communities from Lake Bonney liftoff mats and glacier meltwater in Antarctica - BON-01 (SPAdes) (version 2) | ecosystem: Environmental > Aquatic > Freshwater > Ice > Glacier...
TCGTTTAGCGCGCAGCACGCGGCGGCGCACATCGTGTACAGCGCTGCCCCCAGCGACGTGACCGATGTGTGGGTTGGAGGTCAACAGGTTGTTGCTGCAAGCAGACATATTGTGATCGGCGATGTCGCGGCAGGCCTGCGCTCGGCAATAGCCGCAGTCGTTACAATCTAAGTTCTATGTCCGTTCTTTCAATCGCCACCGTCGGAAATCCAGAACTACGAATCGTCGCTAAAGAGGTCACTCGCGAAGAGCTGGCCTCGGCCGAGGTGCAGTCATTCATCGACGACTTAGTCGAGACAATGCGCGCCGCCAACGGTGCTGGCCTGGCGGCAACTCAGGTGTTGCGCCATCAACGCATCTGTGCGATCGAGGTCAACAATAATCCGCGCTACCCAGAGAAGCCGAAGGTTCCGCTAACCGTGTTGATCAACCCCGTGATCACGCCACTAGATGACGACATGTTTTTGAATATGGAAGGCTGCCTGTCGGTGCCTGGTATTCGTGGCGCGGTGCTGCGTAACACGCGCGTTCACGTCAAGGCGATGAACCGCGACGGAACCGACTACGACGCCGAGATTCGCGGCATCACTGCGGCAACGTTTAAGCACGAGGTCGATCACCTTGACGGTCTGCTGTTTCTCGACCGCGTCACCGACTCGCGCACGCTGACAACCTGGGATTCATTCGCCAAGTTTCATCACGCTGCTTTCGTTGAGCGCGTCAAGGCTCTAGTCGCAATTCACGGAATGTAATGCTGGCACTCTCCGGCATTGGTGAGCTCGTCACCAATGACTCAGGGCGAGGCTCAGGTCCGCTCGGTATCGTCAGAGATGCGGCGATCGTCTTCGACGACGGACTCGTCTCGTGGGTTGGCAGCAGTGGCGATGTCGCCAAGCACTGCGATGTCGCGCCGATCGACGTCGCCGGGCGCGCGGTTATCCCCGGGTTCGTAGATAGCCACACGCATCTAGTTTTTGCTGGTGACCGCGCGGCCGAATTTGAGGCGCGGATGGCGGGCAAACCGTATGCTGCGGGCGGCATCAAGACCACGATGGTCGCCACGCGCGACGCGACCGACGAGCAGTTGCGGGCCAACGTGTTGCGCTTGGCCGATGAGGCACTGCGTTCTGGCACGACGACGCTCGAAGTCAAATCGGGTTACGGCCTGAGCGTGCGCGATGAGGCGAGGTCGCTGGTCGCCGCCGCCGCCGTAACCGTCGAGACCACATTTCTCGGGGCTCACGTCGTGCCGCCCGACACCGATGCCGACGACTATTTGGCGATCGTTTGCGGTGAGATGCTTAAAGTTTGTGCGCCACACGCTAAGTGGATCGACGTATTCTGCGATAGCGGAGCCTTCGATGTCGACCAGGCGCGCGTGGTGCTGAGCGCTGGTAAGGCGGCGGGATTGGGTCTGCGCATTCATGCCAACCAGTTGCAACACGGCGGGGGCGTGCAACTCGGCGTCGAGATGGGTGCGGCCTCGTGCGACCACTGCACGCACTTAGATTCATCCGACATCGACGCGCTCTCGGCGGCGAGTAATCAAACAGTGGCGACGCTGCTGCCGGCAGCCGAGCTGTGCACCAAGTCTGCGTTTCCTAACGCGCGAGCACTGCTCGATGCGGGCGTGAAGGTGGCACTGGCTTCTGACTGCAACCCGGGCTCGTCGTACACAACTTCGATGCCGCTCGTAATTTCTCTCGCCGTGATCAACATGGGCATGACGCCTAGTGAGGCGTTGTGGTCGGCGACGGCGGGCGGCGCGGCCGCACTGCGGCGAAGTGACGTGGGCAACTTCACAGTCGGCTCGCGTGGCGACGCAGTTGTGCTCGATGCCCAGAGTCACGTGCACCTGGCTTACCGGCCAGGGGTGCACCTAGTAAAGTCAGTCGTGCACAACGGCGAACTAATTTAGGGTTAGGTAGCAGCAGAATGATCTTGACAAGCAGTCGCGAGTGGCGCACAATTTTGGTCATCATCGCTGTTTACGGCGGCGCGGCCGCAGTCGTGCTGAATTATGGTGCGATGCCGGCGTGGGCGAGCGTCTTATTGTTGGCGTGGTTTGGGGCGTGGCACCTGAGCCTGCAGCACGAGATCATTCATAAGCACCCGACGCGGTTCGAGTGGCTCAATGATCTGCTCGGCTCGGTTCCGCTAACGCTGTGGATCCCGTTTTTTAGTTTTAAGCGCGAACATCTGTCGCACCACGACTCGCCGCTCACGTTGCCAGGATTAGATTCCGAGAGCTACTACGTCTCGACAGAGCACTGGCAGTCGTGTGGCCCGATCAGGCGCGCGGTCTACCGCGCCAACCGCACGCTGTTGTTTCGAGTTGTCGTCTGGTCGCTGCTGAGCACGCTGGCGTTCATGTATCAAAAGGTAAAAGAGGCGATACTCGGCCAACACAATTCGCGGTGGGCCGTGCTTATGCATCTGGTCGGCGTCGCCATTGTGATCTCGTTTGTTCGCTCTGCAGGCATGCCGATTTGGCAGTTTGCGCTCGGGGTTACATACGGCGGGCGCTTCTTGAATCTGCTGCGTCCGTTCGCCGAGCACGAGTACATCGAAGGCGTCGAGTTGCGCACGGCGATGGTGCAGGCTGGGCCCGTGATGAGCCTGCTGATGCTCAACAACAATCTGCACCTCGCGCACCACGGCGACCCGAAGGTGGCGTGGTACGACGTGCCCGCTTACGCCAGGCGTACCGATTCCTATGGCGTCGCCGATCGAGACGGCCTGCTCTATCGCGGCGGATATTTAGAAATTGCGCGACGCTTCGGCGTCCGGCCGTTTAGTCAGCCCGTTCACCCCGCCGCGTAATTCGGTTACTTGCGGTCGCGCGCAGCTGGCATCCAGTTCGCGCCGGCAGTGGCGTCGATCGCCTCGACGAAGCGATTTGAAATTGGTTCGATCAGCGAGACAAATTTTAAGGTAAGGTTTTCGCCCAGATGTTTCCAAGCCGCTGTGGCAAGGTCATCGGTGCGGTCTTCGACCTGTTGACGAAACGCCTTGCCCGCCGCGGTGATTTCTGTGCCTTCGGCAAAGCCGCGCTCGGCTAGGCCCGAATACGCAGCCGTTAACTCGGCGTCGCCGGCGCCGCGGCTACGCGGTATCCATTCGCTTGGGTAACCGCGCCAGGCGTTGTCGAGTAATCCCGCCTGCACGCCGCTGATATTTTCGGCGGCCAGAATCGCAAAGTGGGTGTCGCCGCGCCATTCGCGAATGCAGTTAATTGCTAACCACGCCGACAGCAGTTGATCGTCTGGTCGCGGCCACGAGCGATGTGCGGCGAACAAGACGCGCCCCGATAGCGGCAAGGCGTCGGCTGCGGCCCACAGGTCACTCGACATCGATGCCAGTTCGTCACAGATCTCTGGAGCTATTCGCCGCAGGCCGTCGAGCACGGCCAAATTGCGCGCGTCGCTAATTTCCGCACAAGTCGAGTGTTGCAGCGCGTGATCGACGCACAGGCGAATGAACTCGGCGCGAATCGAGTAGTAGGCCGCGACGACCGCGTCGCCGCCCGCCATCGCCAGCGGCGCAGAGCGGCTGACGATGTAATAACCCAAGCCGTTGGGAATGCCGAGACCGGTGTAGTTGGCGATCGCCGTCGGGTCCCAATAGATCCAGCCAATCAGCCTGTGCGAGGCGAGGCCAGCGCGAGCTGCCAGATCGCGCCACTGCGCAGGCGTGCTCACGCGCGCGCCACGATCGGGAAGCGCGGGTCATCAAGCTTGGCGCCGGGCTTAGGACCGTTTCCTTCTAGCGGCGGCGAGGTGCGCCACGGCCGCGTCGCCAAGCGCGCATCGTCACCGACGTATCTGAAACTCACGGCGCGACGCAGTTTTACATCCGTGCCGAATGTGCCAGGCGCGCGGTGCAGGGTGCGAAAGTGAAAGGCGACGGCGTCGCCTAGTTGCACCGGGCAGGTGATAATGCGCTCAGCGTCCAATTCTTCGACGCTCGGAAGATGCTCGAAGTCGCGCGCTTCATCTACGTACTCCGACTGATCGGCAAATCTTCGCGGAATGAAGCGCTTGCCCCATCTGTGGCTTCCGGGGATGAACCGCAGCGCCACCTCTTGTGGAATCGGGTCGAGCGGTATCCAGATGCTGACGTTATCGATGCCGTCGATGCCGTAATACGGGTCGTCGTGGTGCCACGGCGTGATTTCTTTTGTTTGTGCCTCTTTGACTAACACGTGCTCGTGAAATAGCCGCGCCTCGATCGTGCCCATGAGTTGCAGCGCGGCTTGGGGCACGGCGCCAACTAATCCGATGTCGGCGAATTGCTTGATGCGCTGCCAGTTGACGTAATCGTCGAAGAAACGGCCAGTTGAGCCAGGTGGCGTGTACTCGTTGGCCCAAGGCCCTGGCGCGGCCATGTTCGCCGCGACGCCGTCGCGCAGTGACGCGATCGTCTCGGGGCTAACGATGTCGCGAAGCACGACGACGCCGTCGCGCTGATAGTCGCTGATCGTTGCTGGGGTAATAGTCGCAATCATGGGTCGCAATAAGATTAGACGGTGGAGCACTTTGATGTAGTCATCGTCGGCGCGGGGCTCTCGGGCATCGGCGCCGCGTACCACCTGCAGGACAAGTGCCCGGGCGTCTCTTACGCGATTCTTGAGGGGCGCGACGACATTGGGGGCACATGGGATTTGTTTCGTTATCCGGGCGTGCGCTCGGACAGCGACATGCACACGCTGGGGTTTTCGTTCAAGCCGTGGGAGTCCAAGAAGTCGATCGCCTCTGGGCCCGCGATCATGGATTACCTGCGCGAGACGGTCGCCGAAAACAAGATCAACGAGCGGATTCGATTCGGCCAATTGGTGACGAGGGCCGAGTGGTCGAGCGAAACCGCGTCGTGGACGCTGTACGCCACCGATCGCACTAGTGCTCTCGAAACAACGGTCTCTTGTAATTTTTTATTTATGTGCTCGGGTTATTACAGCTACAAGGGCGGGTACGAACCAGAGTTCGCTGGTCACTCGCGTTTTGCTGGCCGCACCGTGCACCCGCAGAAGTGGCCGCAAGATCTCGACTACGCCAACAAGCGCATAGTGGTGATCGGCTCGGGGGCAACCGCGATGACGCTGGTGCCCGCGATGGCGACCGACGCCGACCACGTCACAATCTTGCAGCGCTCGCCAACTTATGTCGTGTCGCGCCCAGATGAAGACAGGTTCGCCAACATTTTGCGCAAGGTGTTGCCCGGCAAACTCGCCTATTCAATCACGCGGTTTAGAAACACATCGATGCAGCAGTTCGTATATAAGCGGTCGCGCGACGAGCCAGCCAAGGTGCGCACTTTTTTGCTCGACCTTGTACGCAAAGAGTTGGGCCCCGACTACGACGTCGACAAGCACTTCACGCCGTCGTATAACCCGTGGGATCAACGGCTGTGCCTCGTGCCCAACAGCGATTTGTTTAAGGCCATCAAATCGGGCAAGGCCTCTGTCGTCACCGAGCAGATCGCCAACTTCACCGAAACCGGCATCGAACTGGCAAATGGCGAGCACCTAGATGCCGACATCATCGTCACCGCCACTGGTCTCAATCTGGTGACGCTGGGCGAGATGGACTTCGTGGTGGACGGCAAGCCCATCGACTTCTCGCGCACGGTCACCTACAAGGGTTTTGCCTATTCGGGCATTCCAAACCTGGCGTCGTCGTTTGGTTATGTCAACGCCTCGTGGACTTTGCGCGCGGATCTGATCTGCGAATACGTGTGTCGGCTGATAAACCACATGCGCAAGACAAACGCTAGACAGTGCACGCCGCAGTTGCGTGAGTCAGACGCCAACATGCCTGAGATCTCGTGGATAGGCGAGTTCTCGCCCAACTACATGAAGCGGGTAATGCACCAGTTTCCGCATCAGGGTGATCGCGAGCCGTGGATCAATCCGCAAAATTACAAGCGCGATAAGAAAATGTTTAAGCACGGCCGCATCGACGACGGGGTAATGATATTTTCGGGTTCAGTTGCTGACTAGTGCCGACTAGTGCCGACTAGTGCCGACTAGCGTCGCGCTCTCACGGGCGTCTATGGGCAACTACAACATCGTCTTTGTCAAAGTCGACAACGAATTCACCGCCTGGCGCAATTAATTTGGCAAATAATTGCTTCTCGGGTTCGCCAACATGGTTGCGATCGATTGCTAGCCATTCAACGGTTTCTGGCGCGGGGAGCCGATATCCGTCATCGACACCCCAATATGAGTTAACCCACGGCACAGGCCAGTTGTAGATGCTTTGCCGATGAGACAGGTGCGGCAGCAATGTGAACGTCGCAGTCACGGAAACGTTGTCGGGAATAAGCGAGATCGCTTGTTGCATAGTGAGTGTGCGCTCACCAGATTCGCCTTTCCAAACATCGTACTTATGGCTTATGTACGAATTCGACCAGGCGACGTTCGATGTGATCGAGGCCACCACGAGCCACAACACAAGAATCGCGCGGATTGGTTTAAGTCTCAAGAAGCGAGTCGGTTTCAATCGCCACACTCTTGCAACACCGTCTATCGCGGCCACGGTCAATGGTGCCACCAGTAGCGCTGTGTATTGATACATGATCATTCGCGCATACGGGTTAAGTCCGATCACATTGGCGAGCATTTGTGGCAAGGCCACGATTAGTTGCAGGGGTGCTAGCAGCGAGAACCCGCCGTACGACAGAATCAGATCGCGATAGAACCTGAGTCGATCGACTTGGACCGTGTCGTCAAACACCTGTTTCGGATGGGTAACGATGTGGCCGAGAACGCTCAGCGTCGTGGTTCCGTAGTTACTGTAGAAAGCCTTGATGTAGTACGCCTGTTGTCCGCGGTTGAAGTGCGGCAAGACAAGTCGTGTCGCGACCACATACCAAATTAAGCCGGACGCAACCGTGTACAGGCCAGCACGGCGTGTTGTTGACGATTTAGAAAACGCAATCACAAAACCAAGAGCTATTACGGCCAGCGCCGTGTCCTCGCGAATCGCCAGAATCACAAAAATAAATAGCGCAAACCACTTCCATCGGTATGTACGCGCGCACCACCATGCCATTAGAAATGGGGTAATTGCAAGCGCCTCAGGGTGAAAGTCTCGCCACGAGAGCCACTGAATTGGTGAGTACATGAGATACACCAAAGCCAATAGAAAACCCATCCAGTGCTGCCCGAATCGATCGCGCGCCAATAGGTAAACGGGCACGGCTCCGAAACCGATAACTGTTGCCTGCATCACGCACAAAAATGTTGCGCCAGCACCAAGCCAATAAAACGGCGCAATCAAATATGCGATTAGGTTGATGTGGTGACCCCAAATATCGAGACCACGAACTGTCATGAAAGTTTGACCACCCCGAGAAACGAGCCAGAAGCCTTGATCGTAAATACCTAAGTCCCATGCCCATGTGCCAAAGTTGTTGTGATGACTAGCGGCGAGGCGACCAAAAATTATCGCGTAGCCAATTGCGGCCAGCAGAGTGAGCCACGCGGCAGGGTGAATTGCCCGCAGTTTGGCCGCTCTTGGTGAGCGATGAGTAACTTCGCTAGACACGATGACAAGGCTAATAAAGGTAGCGACGCGCTAGTGGCAGGGCCGTGGTCGCCTCTGCGCGTGCGCGTGTATCGCGCGCTGTGGATCGCCGCGCTGGTCTCTAACGTCGGCACGTTCATGCATATCGCTGCCGCCGGCTGGGCGATGACATCGCTGACAGACTCGCCGACCCTGGTTGGCCTCGTGCAGACTAGTTGGGCGGTGCCAGGTTTTTTGCTCGCCCTGCATTCTGGCGCCTTCGCCGACATCATCGACAGGCGCAACTTAATCACGATTACTCAGATCGCGGCCTTATTGATCGCGGCTGCGTTGGCTGTGCTCGTATGGGCAGATCAGTTATCGGTGAACTCGCTGCTCGCTGGCACATTTCTTGAGTCGGTGGCACTGACGCTGGCCGCGCCGGCGTTCATGGCGCTCACGCCGCAACTCGTCGACGCGAAAATTTTGCCGCAGGCTCTCGGCCTCGACTCGGTATCGCGCAACATCGCCCAAACTGTCGGCCCCGCGCTGGCGGGGGTGCTCATCGCCACCTTCGACCCCGGCGCCGTGTTTATGCTCAACGCCGTCTCGTACGTCGGCATCGTGATTGTCGTGCGGCGCTACAGGCCCGCAGTTACGCATGCAAAACGGCCGACGGGCGTGAACCGCGCGATCTACGAGGGCTTGGTGCATGTCGCCAAGTCGAAGAGCCTGCGCAACATTGCCGTGAGACTGACGCTTGTAATGACGGGCAGCGCCGCGCTCATGGCGATGATCCCAGTGGTCGCCAAGTCAAGTTTGGGCGTTTCGGCGAGCGGGTTCGGCGTGATGTCTGGCGCGCTGGGTGTCGGCGCGGTGTTGGCGGTGTGGGGGTTACCCGCATTGCTCAGCAGGCTGAGCATCGAGACCGTGGCGTTGTGGTCTGCGCTGGTGTGGTCAGGCGGCACTGTAATTTTTGCCAACACGAATTCGCTGAGCGTTGCCGTCGCCGCACTGCTGGTTTGCGGTGCGAGCGGCATGGGGATGATGTACGTGTTGTTTTCTTCGTTCATGTTGCAGTTGCCAAATTTACTACGCGGCCGCGGCTCGTCGCTGGCGATGCTGATGGTCTGGCTCGGCGCGTCGGTCGGCGCGGTCGGTTGGGGTCTAGCGTCTTCGGCCTACGGTGTGGGAGCCGCGTTAACAGCAACCGCGGCTGTCAACGTCGCTATCGCGATTGTAAGTCGCGTGGCGTTACGCGTGAACGGTTAGTCGGCGCACTGCTTCGACGACGATGTCGTCGACCGTTATCGATCCGGCCTCGACCGCGCGGCTGATGTCGGCGCGCATCTCGTGCTCCCAGAAGCGCTCGAGGTGACGCACTGTGGCGGCGACAGGGTCGGCGCTGGTGTCGGCGGCAAATTGGCGCGCGATCTGGTTGGCCATGCGCACCAGCGCGCTGAGTCGCCGCGCGGGATGATTGAGCTCGGCCGTGGCGGCACTGCGCCCGGGCGAGACCTGAACCGCAGTCACTTTGTACTCTGGGCAGTTGGTCGCCCAGTCAGAGTTGTCGGTGGTGATCACGTTGGCGCCGCTGACGGGGTAGTGGAAGGTGGTGTAGACGACGCCCGGCGCGACGCGCTCGGTAACGTCGGCGCGCAACACTGTTGCTCCGACGCGACTGGCGATCGTAACTTCTTGGCCGTCTTTGATGCCGCGTTCGAGCGCGTCGCTGGGGTGAATCTCGAGGATGTCCTCGGGGTGCCAGGTGACGTTCTTGGTGCGGCGAGTTTGAGCGCCGACGTTGTACTGGCTGAGAATGCGACCAGTCGTCAGCAGCAGGGGAAACTTGCGATTCGATTTTTCTTCGGTCGGCACATACGGCGTCGGCGTGAACTTGCCGAGGCCCCGCACGAACGTCTTTTCGTGCATGATCGGCGTGCCGAGCGGCATCGTTTCGTTGCACGGCCACTGCACGCTGCCGACCTCGTCGAGATACGCAAACGAGACGCCCGCAAAAGTCGGTGTCAGTGCGGCGACCTCGTCCATAATCTGGCTCGATGTTTCATACGTCATTGGGTGGCCCATGGCGTTGGCGAGTTCGCAGATGATCTGCCACTCGTGCTTGCCGGTGCGTGGCTTACCCGTTGGGCGAACGCGGTTGATGCGGCGCTCGGCGTTTGTGAACGTGCCGTCTTTTTCGAGAAACGATGTGCCAGGAAAGAACACGTGCGCGAATCGCGCCGTCTCGTTTAAGAACAGGTCTTGCACGATCACGCACTCCATCGAGCGCAGCGCCGCCTCGACGTGGGCGGTGTTCGGGTCTGACTGGGCGATGTCTTCGCCGTGCACGAACAATCCCTTGAAGTGACCCTCGATTGCGCCGTCGAACATGTTTGGGATGCGCAGGCCCGGTTCGTTGCTGATCGCGCTTCCCCACAGCGACTCGAACATCGTGCGCGTGAAATCGTCACTGACGTGGCGGTATCCAGAAAGTTCGTGGGGGAATGAGCCCATGTCGCAGGCGCCCTGCACGTTGTTTTGTCCGCGCAAGGGGTTGACACCCACGCCGTCGCGGCCGAGGTTGCCGGTGACCATCGCCAAGTTGGCCATGCCCATCACCATCGTGCTGCCCTGGCTGTGCTCGGTAACGCCGAGGCCGTAATAGATCGCGCCATTACCGCATCTTGCAAACAGACGAGCAGCCTCGCGCACATCCTCTGCTGCGACTCCAGTGTGTTCTTGCATCGCCTCCGGGCTGTTCTCTGGTTTCGAGACAAACTCGGCCCAGATTTTGTATTCGTTAGGTTCGCAACGCGCGGCGATAAACGCCTCGTCGGTAAGACCCTCGGTGACGATCACGTGGGCGAGTGAGTTGATGATTGCCACGTTCGTGCCGGGCTTCAATTGCAAGAAATGCGAGGCCTCAACGTGCGCACTGCGCACGAGATCGATCTGGCGCGGGTCGACGACGATTAGTTTGGCGCCCTCGCGCAGGCGCTTTTTCATGCGCGAAGCGAATACTGGGTGGGCATCGGTCGGGTTGGCGCCGATCAACAAGATCACGTCTGAGTATTCGACCGACTTGAAGTCTTGCGTGCCGGCCGAGGTACCAAATGCGTTACTCAAACCGAAACCGGTCGGAGAGTGGCACACGCGCGCACAGGTGTCGATGTTGTTGTTGCCGAATGCGGCGCGAACCATTTTTTGCATTACAAACACTTCTTCGTTTGTGCAGCGCGACGAAGAGATGCCGCCGATCGAGTCGAAACCGTGGCGGGCCTGAATGTCTTTGAGTTTCGTCGCGGCGTAGGCGATGGCCTCTTCGAACGAGACCTTCTTCCATTCATCATTGATCGACTCGCGAATCATCGGCTCAAGTTGACGGTCGGGGTGGGTGGCATAGCCCCAGGCGAAGCGGCCCTTGACGCACGAGTGACCCTCGTTGGCGCCGCCGTTCTTGTACGGTGTCATGCGCACGACTTGGTCGCCCTGCATCTCGGCCTTAAACGAGCAGCCCACGCCGCAGTAGGCACAGGTTGTGAGCACGGTGCGGCGCGGTTGGCCAAATTCGATCACGGTGTTCTCGGTCAGCGCGGCTGTTGGACACACCTGCACACACGCCCCGCACGACACGCACGGTGAATCAAGGAAGTTGCCGTTAGAGCCAGCGGCGACGCGCGACTCGAAACCACGACCAGCGATCGTCAGCGCATAAGTGCCTTGCACCTCTTCGCAGGCGCGCACGCATCGCGAGCAGACGATGCACTTGGATGTATCGAAGGTGAAGTACGGGTTCGATGTGTCTTTGGCGAGATCGAGGTGGTTGTCGCCCGCGTAGCCGTAGCGCACGTCGCGCAGGCCGACTGCGCCGGCCATGTCTTGCAGCTCGCAGTCGCCGTTGGCGGCACAGGTCAGGCAGTCGAGGGGGTGATCGCTGATGTACAACTCCATCACACCGCGGCGCAGGCGTTCGAGTTTTGGCGACTGCGTGGTGACGCTCATTCCCGGGCTGCACGGCGTGGTGCACGATGCCGGTGTGCCCTTGCGGCCGTCGATCTCGACGAGGCAAAGTCGACACGAACCGAACGGGTCTAGCAAGTCGGTGGCGCAAAGTTTTGGCACATCGACGCCTGCGAGAGCGGCCGCACGCATTACCGAAGTGCCCTCCTGCACCGAGACCGACTGGCCGTCGATGGTGACATCGACCATTGTCTGCTCGCCGTTGCGCGAAGAAGGTCGCGGCGCTGGCGTGCCGTAGTCGTGATCTGGGTCGAGAACTGAGCCGCTACCTGACCCGCGCGCTGACTTGATGTATCGATCGTTAAGTGCCATGGCGCTTACCTTATGTCCTTTGTCTTTGTTCTCTAAGTATTGAAATCTTCTGTGAATAATCTGAGTGCGCTGCGAACCGGCAGGGGGGTGAGCCCGCCCATCGCGCATAAAGACGCGTCGGCCATGACTTCGCAAAGGTCTACCAACACCTCAATATTGGCACTGCGATCGACCCCAGACGTGATCTTGTCAATTAATTCAACCCCGCGGGTGCTGCCGATGCGACACGGCGTGCACTTGCCGCAACTCTCGATTGCGCAGAACTCCATCGCGAAGCGGGCCTGGGCGGCCATGTTTACGGTGTCGTCGAAGACGACGATGCCACCGTGGCCGAGCATGGCATCCGCCGCAGCGAAGGCCTCGTAATCCATCGGCAGGTCGAACTTCGAGGTTGGCAGGTAGGCGCCGAGTGGGCCGCCGACTTGCACCGCACGAATAGGGCGTCCGTTGTCGGTGGCTCCGCCGAGATCGTTGACGAGTTCGCCCAGGGTAATGCCGAACGCAGTTTCGACGATGCCGCCACGGGCGATGTTGCCGGCGAGTTGAAACACTTGCGTGCCGCGACTGCGACCCATGCCGAGAGCGGCGTAGGCGGCTGCGCCATCACTAAGAATTGCTGGGATTGTGCCGAGCGACAAGACGTTATTAACGACGGTCGGTTTACCGAACAGACCCTCGATCGCCGGCAGCGGTGGCTTGGCGCGCACGACGCCGCGCTTGCCCTCGAGACTTTCCAGCAACGAGGTTTCCTCTCCGCAGATGTAGGCGCCCGCGCCGACGCGCACGTGAACATCGAAAGAAAAACCACTGCCGAGCACGTTGTCGCCGAGCCAGCCGCGCGAAGTTGCCCCAGCGATGGCCTTGTTGAGCGCTTCGATCGCCTCTGGGTATTCGCTGCGCACGTAGATGTAACCAATGCTCGCGCCGACTGCCCAACCGGCGATCGTCATGCCTTCGAGCAAAGTGAACGGGTCGCCCTCCATCAGCATGCGATCGGCGAATGTGCCGCTGTCGCCCTCGTCGGCGTTGCAGACGATGTACTTGGTTGTGTTCGGCGTGTCGAGCACGGTGCGCCACTTGATGCCGGTGGGGAAGGCCGCGCCGCCGCGACCGCGCAGTCCACTATCGGTAACTTCTGTGACAACATCGCTCGGCGACATCGACAACGCGCGGCGCAGACCAGTGATCCCGCCGTTGGCTTCGAAATCTTCCGACGAGCGCGGATCAACCAGGCCGACGCGCGCAAAAGTTACGCGCTGCTGGCGCTTCAACCACGGTAATTCGAGCGTCGGCCCGAGGCGCAACGCGTGCTCGCCTCCATTGAGTAAATCCGACTTGATCAAACCTGCAACATCGTCGGCCAACACCGGGCCGTAGGCCACTCGACCTGATGGCGTGACAACTTCGATCATCGGTTCGAGCCACAACATTCCCCACGAGCCGTTGCGCACCACGCGCACGCCACTGTGCGCCGCGAGAGCGAGTGCTACGTCGTCGGCGCCGGCCGCACGCGAGACCGCATCGCGCGGCACATAAACGGTGACACCTTCGCCGCAACTATCTATCGAATCTTCTGGCACACGTTTGGCGATCGCGTCGCCGATAACTGTGGTGATGCTGGTTGCGTTCACGCCGCCTAGCAGGCGACCGTCGACAGAGACTGCCGGCCCCAGCGCGCAGTTGCCGAGACAGAACACTTCTTCAACGACGACGGCCTTGCCCTGCGCTTCGAGTTGCGCCTTGTCCCAAACTTCACGACCGCCGCGCGCCTGGCAGGCCTCGGCGCGGCAAACTTGCACGATCGGGCCCGCTGGTTTTTCGGTGCGGAAGTCTTTGTAGAAGGTGATCACGCCGTGCACTTCGGAGACGGTGATGTTGAACAATTTCGCCAGCACTGGAATCATTTCCTTGCTGATATAGGACGAATGATGTTGCACCGCGTGTAGCGCTGGCAAGAGGCCGCCGGGTACGCCAGCGAACTGGCTGGCGATGGCTTCAAGATCGGTGGTCGATTGGGTGGAGGTCAAGGCTGATAATCGTATGCCAAATAAGGGGTTGCGAGGCATTTCTGCTGGCATAACCGCGTCAAGCGGCCGCACAACTCTAGATTTGATTAGGTCGTTGAGCCCCAAGCGGCCCATTGCACACGAAAGAAGGAACTAATGGACCAGGAAATCAATAAGTTACGTCGCCTCAATGTTTGGGCCGGGTTTTTGCACCTCGCCTCCCTTGTTGCGGTCTTGGCGTTGGCGAACGGTTTTTCGCTTCCGGTCGTGGCTACCTATCTCACGGAGGCTCCCGGCTCAGGTAACTTCTCTGATCCGATCAACCTGTTCAATCTGCGGGTCAGCTTTGTTATCGCTGCGTTCCTCGGGCTATCGGCGTTCTTCCACTTTCTGATTTCATCGCCCAAGTTCTTCACTCTCTACAAGGTTGGGCTGCAACAGAACCGCAATAACTTTCGCTGGGTCGAGTATTCGATGTCGTCATCGCTCATGATCGTCGTGATTCTGCAACTGAATGGAACCGCTGACTACATCGCGCTGAGCGGGATTGTCGCCGTAAACGTTTGCATGATCTTGTTCGGCTTGCTGCAAGAGCGCTACACCAAACCCGGAGACGGTGACATGCTGCCGTTTATTTTCGGTTGCTTCGCAGGTGCAGTTCCCTGGTTGGTGACGGCGGTAAATCTGGTCTCACCAAAGGGACCGGCTGAATCGACGACTCCAGGATTCGTCTATGGAATTATCGTTTCGCTGTTTTTGCTTTTCAACTGCTTCGCGCTGGTGCAATATAAGCAGTACAAGGCCAAGGGTAAATGGGCCAACTATCTGTACGGCGAGCGTCGCTACATTGTTCTCAGCTTTATTGCTAAGTCGGCCCTGTGCTGGCAGATCTTTGCCAGCACCTTGGCTGCTAACTAGTAGCCAAGTCGTCGGTTCAACTCCCATCGTGGACGGTGAAATAACTTACACCCGCTAGTTTGCCGCCCAACGTTCGATTCCGGCAATTCCGTAGGACTTCATGTACATCGCTCGTGTCGGCTTGATAGAAATAAATATCGTTTCGGGAGAGTTATCGGGTCCACCCGGCGAGAACGCGTTGAGGTCATAGTCGAACACGCCATTCCACAAACGTCGCTTGACTTCCATGTCGTCGACGACCTTGGCAATGCCCCATACCTCAACCCCATCACCGGTTTCGGTGACTTGCCAATGCAGGGCGACGCGATTCTCGTTGGCTAGATTGCGAACTTTGACCGATGTTCGCGAGGCCATTAACCACAGCGTGTCGCCCTCCCATGCCGGATGAACTGGTACCACATCCGGGGCGCCGTCGGATCCTACGGTGGCCATATGTGCCCATGGTGAGGCCCTTTTTGCATGTGCCTTAAGCTCCTCCAAATTCATCTCGCACCCTCCTGGGTCCTGTCGGAAACTTTGAGTAATTTTAATTTATTAAATTAGCAAGGGAAATGTCAAACGGCAATGAACCAGCCCGTGACTAGATTTTTCGACCGTTGAATGCCACTTTTCCCTTAGTGAAGTATTGCTCCGTTCGGGCTGACGGAAGTTACTTGGAGCGGGTGACGGGAATCGAACCCGCATAGCCCTCGGTGGGCAGCGACGCTTACTCGGTTAGTTCTGCCCGCCATATGGCGAAGATCGAGCACATGTCGGCGTACTCGTCATCGGTCACGTCGAAGCGCTCCCTCCGGATCGAAAGGAGCACGCCGAACGCTTCGGCGAGCACAGCGTGGTCGAAGCCGTTGTCCTTGGCCTCCGCCAAACTGAGCAGTTCCTCACGACTGAATGTGCGAAGCAACCCGGCGACATCCACGAAATCACGGGGTGCCGCCCGCGAGAATAAGGCAAGGAGTTTGTCGCCAGCCAGGTCGGCCAGAGCCCGCACTGCACCGATCGCCGTGGGCGTCGCTTCGAGTCCGGCGGGGTCGAAGCCGAGGTCGAGTTGGGTCTCGTTTCCCTGTGCTGCAACGAGGAGGCGGGCAAACCCGGCATCGGCGTGCTCGAGTTCCACCTCGAACCCGGCGTCTCGTAGCGCAGCGACCGCCGTCGGCACCAATCGATCCACCGCTTCGAGGGATGGTCCGAATCAGTCGAGGTCGCGAGTGGCCCGGTCGACGACTCCGTAGAAGATGAGCGCCGCGCCACCGGCCAGCGCGAAGTCCGCGGCCTCGGGCAGCGACAAGACGAGCGATGCAACGTCGCGTTGGATGTCAGACAACGGCATGGCGTCGTGCCTCGACCCAGCCGTCCCATGCCTCGTGGACTGCTGCCGACAGCCACAACTCGTCCCAGATTTCCAGCAGCGTCCGCGGGTGGAGGAACTCGCAAACGTCATCGGGCGTTCCTTCTGCTAGAACGATCTGATAGAGCAGTCGCCGCTCCGAAATATCGGCCAGATCGAACCGATTGTGTCCGTCGGACCAATACAGACGTAACGGCAGCTCGACAATGCAAGATGACGGTTCAACTGAGCCATCCCAGGATGCGGGAGGACGACTCGTGCGCCACCGGCTCGTCGGCCGGGCCTCGCTCGGCTCCGTACTCACGTCATCGATGGTATCGGACAGTGTCTCGGCGTCAGTGCCATCCGTGCCAGCGGTGTCCCACATACGCCGGCAGTGTCCGATGGAAAGGGCACAGAAAGGGCACGCAACTCGCAATCGCGAAGAAGGCTTGCGCAGATATGGCATCTGAATAGGTCATTCGTTGGAGCGGGTGACGGGGATCGAACCCGCATAGCCAGCTTGGAAGGCTGGAACTCTAGCCATTGAGCTACACCCGCGAAGGTATGGATTCTATCGAAAGATACAAAGTACAACGACTTCACAAGACTGCAGAGGATGTTGACTTGATTTGAACTGGCGGGCATTTCACTGATCCAAACGAACAAAAGACACAGCAGTCACCTTTGTTCGGCCGCATCACTTCTGATGCGGTGTGTCCACAAATTGGGCATGTAATCGCTGAGACGAAAATTTCGCTACTCACAACCCAAGATTACGCGAGTTTCAACGGCCTTTTCCTGACCTTGACCTGATACCCTATGGGGTATGTGCAGAAAAGTGATGTGTCGTAAGTGTAATAGGCCAACGTGGTCGGGTTTGGTCGCCACGCTAATTCATCGAGTTAGGCCATTTTAAGAAAGAGGCGTTCAATCTCTTCGAGGGTGAAGCCCTCTTTGCTCGCTTTCTTGGAGTCCTGCAAACAGCGCCGCATTCCCTGCGCCAGAATATTGAATCCGACTTGGTCAAGTGCTGTGCTGGCAGCAGATACCTGAGCAATTACGTCCTTGCATTGGCGGCCATCGCGGATCATTCCCTGGATAGCGCGAACCTGCCCCTCGACGCGCGCCAGGCGCTTTAGGAGAGAGTCTTGTGTATTCGTGTCTAGTTTCATACTCGCAGTTTAGCAGATACCCCGAGGGGTATTTGATAGACTGGCATTATGATTTTTGAACAATTTTATTTAGGGTGCCTCTCTCAAGCTTCGTATCTGGTCGGCGACAGCACCACCGGTCGTGCTGTAGTGATCGATCCACGGCGGGACGTTCAGCAATATATTGATTTCGCGGCGGCGCACGGATTAAAAATTGAGTTGGTGCTGGAGACGCATTTCCATGCCGATTTTTTGTCCGGGCATCTAGAGCTGGCACAGGCAACTGGTGCGGTGATTGGCTACGGGTCAGTAGCAAAGCCAGAATTTCCAACACGTCTATTTGCTGACGGCGAGAGGGTGAGTCTCGGCGATGTCTCACTGGAGATTCGCCACACGCCTGGCCACACCCCAGAGTCGATTTCGATTGTTGTCTACGAACATGCACACGACACGATCCCATACGGTGTCCTCACTGGCGACACCATGTTCATCGGTGATGTCGGACGCCCTGATCTGCTCGTGTCCATTGGCAAGTCGACCGATGAAATGGGGCGGATGCTGTTTTCATCGCTGCGTGAAAAACTGTTGACGTTGCCCAATGCAACACGTGTTTACCCGGCGCACGGGGCCGGGTCGTCGTGCGGAAAGAACCTCTCAACCGAGACGATGTCGACAATTGGCGAACAACGCCGAACAAATTACGCACTGCAGTTTGATGATATTGATGCGTTTCTTGAAGTTGTCACCGAAGGACAGCCGCCCACGCCTCAATATTTTGCATACGATGCCAAGCGCAACAGCGAGCAACGTGACATTCTGGACGAGCGCCAGGCTCCGCGTCGACTAAGTGTCAGCGAAGCAACGACGCTGCGAGATGCCGGAGTAATGGTTGTCGACACGCGTGATCCACAGTTATTCGCCGCCGGTCATTTAGTGGGTTCGATCAACGTCGGCCTCGCTGGACGATATGCCGAGTACACGGGCGGCGTGGTGAGCCCTAGTGCCGACATCCTGATTGTCACCGACGCAGGAGCCGAGCTGGAGGCAAAAGTGCGTCTTGCACGGATCGGTTACGACCGAGTTGTGGGTTGGTTGTGCGTTGACGATCTGGCCGAAACACCTGACCATGTTCAACAGGCATCGCGTCTAACTGCGGAAGTGTTCGATCAGCATAAAAATGCTATCCCGCGTTTACAGATTGTCGATGTTCGCAATGAGGGCGAATACAAATTGGGTTCAATACCGAACGCCACAAACATTCCAGTTGTTCAGTTGTTTAAGCGGCTGAACGAACTTAATGCCAATCTGCCAACAGTTGTATATTGTGCGGGCGGGTATCGGTCATCAATTGCGGCGAGTGTATTGAGAAAAGCAGGATTCGCAGACGTAAGCGATGTGCTCGGCGGGTACGACTCAATTACGGCACTGACCGTAAGTTGATGATCTTGGAGCGGGTGACGGGAATCGAACCCGCATAGCCAGCTTGGAAGGCTGGAACTCTAGCCATTGAGCTACACCCGCGCATAGCGAAAACCTATATGTCTATTGGGCCGTCTACTCCAATCCCAGTAGGCCCAGTGCGGTGGGGAGCAGTTTCGTCAGGTCGCTCTTGCGCAGGTATGCGTCGATAGCGGGTTCTCGGTTGGACTCTAACGCGAGGTCGTGGGATGTGAAGAGAATGATCCGCGTGTTGGGAGCCTCGGCTTTGATGAGTGGCGCTAACTGTAAACCCATGATTTTCCCTTCAATGAAGTGGTCAAGGATAACCACACCGGGATTCATGCCGCTTACGAGTTCGATGGCGTCGGTTGAATTGACGGCTGCCCCGCAGAACCGCAGGCGGGTGTCTGTCCTGAACTTCAATTGGATCAAAAACTGTAAATCGAGGTTGTCCTCGATCACCCAGTAGCACATCTCATCTTCTGTGTTCATAGTGCAACCGGGATCGTGAAGTTGAAAGTGCTGCCCCGACCAGGGCTGCTTTCACACCAGATTCGCCCTCCCTGGGCTTCGACCAAGGTTTTGCAAATGTACAGTCCGAGCCCGTTACCGGGTGTTTTTAAGACTCCCGGATTGGACACACGTCCGAACTTCTGGAACAGTTTCGCCAGGTCGTCGTTAGCGATTCCAATGCCGCGATCCGTCACTGAAACTTGCACCGAATCGTCGATGCGGGACAAACCAACGACGATGGGTTCCTCTGCGGGGGAGAATTTGACCGCGTTCGAGAGGAGATTTGTCAGAACCTGCCACTGGCGACTTTCGTCGCCGAGCACGAGAGGAATATCCCCTAGGGCGCTGAACTCGAACCGACGGTCAATGTTCGCGCCATCCACTTCACCCAGCGCTCTTTCCACCAACGAACGGATGTCAAACGCGCCAATGTCGTAGGTGTGCTCGTGCGCCTCTATTCGTGCGACCTGAAGCACGTCTTCGACGAACCCGGCCAAATGCTCGGTGTTGCGGACAATGACTTGCAAGTGCTCGATCTTCTTGGCGTCGTCTGTGGCGTCCCACTCGTTGAGCAACTCTTGGGCGTACCCGCTTATCGACGTCATGGGCGAGCGGAGGTCATGGGCCACAATGGCTACGAACTCGTTCCGCAACTCGTTCATTTCCTCCAGCCGACGAATCAGTTGCATACGGTCGGTCACGTCGCGGATGGTCGACACGACGAGGATGCCATCCACGGTTTCGATTGGGCTTAGATTGACCTCTACGGGAAACTCTCGTCCGTCCTTGCGTCGCCCATAGAGTTCACCCCCGATCCCATTGGTCGGACCAGAGGGTTGACGAAAAAGCGTTCCAGCTCACCGGGCCAATCAGCGTGGAATCGGCTCGGCAAGAGGAGTTCCACCAGCTGACCGAGCATCTCGTCGCGGCGATAGCCGAAAACCTTCTCGGCCTGGGAGTTGACGATGGCGATGATTCCAGTTTTGTCAATTATTACCATCGCGTCTGGGGACGATTCCAAAATGTCGTGGAATTTCTGTTCCGCCTTCTTGAGTTCGGTCATGTCGCGATAAATAGCTGACCAGCCGGTGACATCACCAGTTAGATCGTAATTGGGGGATATATTCATGGAGATCGGAAAGGCACTTCCATCCTTCCTCAGCCGCACGGTTTCAAAGTTCAAGATCGACTGGCCACTTCCGATCTTTTCTCGGAGGTCGTCTAACTCGTTTAACTTTTCGGAAGGTACGAGGACCAAAAATGGCTGGCCGATCATCTCTTCGGCCGAGTATCCATACATTTGCTCTGCGGCCGGATTCCAGCTGGTGATGATCCTGTCGTAGGCAAAACTCACGATGGCGTCACTGGAAGACGTCACGACCGATGCCAACAACGCGTTTCGCACCTCGGACGTTTTAAGTTCGGTCATGTCACGGGTGATTACGGATGCGCCGACGTGCACACCAGTTAGATCGTGAATGGGCGATATGGTCACGGAGACAGGAAAGGCGCTGCCGTCCTTTCTGATTCGGACGGTTTCGAAGTGCTCAACCAGGTGACCGTCCCGGATCTTTCCCAGAATGTGGGCCGCCTCGTCTGCGTTTTCGGAAGGGATGAGAATCGAAAATGGCTGGCCGATCATCTCTTCGGCCGAATATCAATACATTCGCTCGGCGGCCGGATTCCAACTCGTGAAGATTCCGTCCGGGCTGTCACTCATGATCGCGTCATTGGAATGCTTTACGATCGCCGCCAACAGCGCGTTTTGTCTCTCGATTTCGACGTTGCGCCCTGGCGCAACCCACGGTAGGCGAAAGATCCTTTTCACAATTCCAAGACTACTGAGGTTCCCCAATGAAAGTAGAAGTTGGGTTAACCCTCGCAGTTGCAAATCGTATTGAGTAGCGCGCCTCTCGCAGGGGTGAGACTTGCTAGTCGCTGAGACGTGACAAACTGTCTTCCGTGAATCTTTCGATCGCCGAATGCAGAATACGGCTCAACACCTCTGATCACGGAATCTTGAGCACCGTTCATCCAGAGCGGCTCATCGATTCCGTTCCGGTTTGTTTCGTTGTGTCTGCAGAGGCGCTCGTAATTCCAATCGATCGGGTCAAGCCTAAGCAGTCTTCGGTTTTACAACGTTCAAAAAATCTTGCGCTGGAACCGCGGGCCACTCTGCTCTGCGGGCGCGAGCAACTTCGCGAGAAGTATTCTCAGTATCAAACCACCGAGTTTGCTGATCTGTTGATATTTTCAATCGATGGAATTTCCGGTTGGTCGGCCATCACCTGACTTCCATTGAGTGGTCACCATTCGGTGCTGCGGCGCGACGCTTTCGTTTTACTATCGCGGCGCTTGCTGTCAAGGCGCCGCTCGATAGCGCCGCGAGTCGGTTTCGATTTTCTTCTTGGCGGTTCGGGCGGTTTGGCCGCAGTGTCAAGAATCTCGGCGACGCGATCCAAACAATGTTGTCGGTTGCGCCATTGACTCCGACTTTGTTGGCTCGACGTGCGTACTTGGGTTTTTAATACCGAGCGCAACTGTGTGATGGACCGCGTGGGTCCGGTGACCAGTTCTGTGGCGACTGTAAGCGTCGCCTTAGTCGAAGTCTTGTTGATGTGTTGTCCGCCCGCCCCCGCAGATCTCGCAAAAGTCCATTTCATGGCCGCCGCGGGAATGACGAGCATCCCTGGGGTGGTGAAATCTGCATCAGGTTTCATAGATTCCCATAAACAAAGTCTTTCATACAAACTTTGCTTAACCCGTACTTCAAGTAATCTCACGAGGGTGAGCCCGACTGTCGATGCGCGAGTCACTCTTGAGGTCTCTCGTCGTACAGCGACGATCACGCTCAACTCTCCTCAAACGCGCAACGCCCTGTCCTCGGAACTCATCGCGGAATTGCTGCAGGCGATCAAGCTTGCGGCTGTATCTGACAGTCGTGTCGTCGTTCTCACTCACACGCCGCCGGTGTTTTGCTCGGGTCTTGATCTAAACCAAGTTGCTGGTGGTTCCGTCGATTTGAGTGGCCTGGAGAATGTGATCCTTGTGCTCCGCCAAGTTCGTCAACCGACGATTGCGGTGCTGACCGGTGCGGTGCGCGCAGGGGGATTAGGAATCATGTCGGCATGTGATTTGGTGGTCGTCGCCCCTACCGTCAACTTCGCTTTTACTGAGGTCAAGTTGGGTGCCGTACCGGCGCTCATCTCGGTTCCGATCTTGGCCCGAGTGACGTGGTCTAGAGCGGCAGCGGCGTTTTTAACTGGCGATCATTTTGATGCCGATCGCGCACTTGCAATCGGGCTCGTGACCCATGTGTCGGATGATCCGCACGGTACGGCGCAAAAACTAATCGACTCCATTTGCGCTGCCGGACCAGAGGCGGTGGCGACGACGACCAAGATCTTGCGGCGCGCGGCGGACGACTCATACGAATCTAAACTCGACGAAATGCGCCAGCTCTCGGAGCGGGTTTTTGCGTCAGCCGAGGCGCGAGAGGGGATTGCCGCCTTCCTAGAAAAGCGCCCGCCTTCTTGGAAAACCTAAGCCGACCCTCGCCACAAAAAGTTCGACCGGTGCGGGCTCGGCACCGAGTAGTGCTCATCGCCACGGCGTCGATCGCTATCTCTTTTGACTTCGTATCCAAGATCTGGGCCACCACCGCGTTGGCCGAACAAAGCCAGAAGATCGGATCGATCACCTTGCGCCTCGTCTATAACCACGGTGTCGTGCTCGGGATGGGCGCCTATCTTCCTGCTGCCGCGATTGTCGTCTTGACGGCATCGATCGCAGCAGCGGTCGCTTTCGCTGCTTGGCGCGGTGCGGTTCGGCCGCCGCTCGCTGCCGGCCTCATCGTCGGAGGTGCCTTCGCCAATGTCGCCGATCGACTCACGGCGGGCAGCGTCGTCGACTTCATAAGTATCGGCCGATGGCCTATCTTCAACCTCGCCGACATCTTTATCATTGCGGGACTACTGCTCCTCGTCTTTTACCCGAATGCAACCGAGCCAGCGCAGAAGGTAGACGATGTCCGATCATCTGCGAGAGCAGGGGAGTGACTGCGAGCAGTTGCTGCAAATCGATCGCGGTTTGAAAACCCTGGTCATCTAACAAGTAAACGAGAGTCTCTGTGGCGATATTTCCGGCCGCGCCATCGGCGAAGGGCGATCCGCCTATTCCTCCTAACGAACTGTCGAACCTACGAACCCCGGCTTCGAGATTGCCAGCGTTCGCACTGCTCTCGATGACCTGCTCGACAACTTCGCGATGCCGCTTGCGCAGGGCCCGCAGGCATATGCCGATCAACTGATGCTCGACCACCCTGAACTTGGCCGCACGTTGTTGTTGGCTGATGCCATCATCGCCATCGAGGCCTTCCACAGACGGCTACACGCAAACTGAGACCAATCATTGGCGACAAACACTCGAAGTCAGCTCACTGTGGATTCGCGGCACGTGTGCCGCGCTACTTTGTAGCCGAACTCAGCGCGGTCGGTGTTGGGCGTGATCGCTGGCAATGTGACGCGTTGTTTCATCCTCGATGCCGGCGGCGCCGGCAAAATTCGACCATTGGTCGACTGCGTGCAGGACTTCGCTAACGACATTTTTGTATCTAGGAACTAGGTGATGATCACCGACAGCCAAGAGGTCATCCAAGTTGATCTTGTCGAACTTGCCATTGACGCTCATCTGGTGGCGTTGCGTCCACGCACCGCCCAGGTTGTGCGCGTGAGTTATGTCGTACGCCGGGGCTAACTGCCAGTCGCCATCTTCAGGTAGCAGGAATGCCAGGTTCTTGGTGTGATCATCACGGTTAACCGTCGCGATGTTGAAAACTATTCGCCGGAATGCCTGCGCCAATGCGTCGCGACCCAGACCGAGTTCAACAACGGTGGTCAGGTACTGATTGTTAGAGTGAGTGTCGGAAAGGTTGAAGTCCAGGTGAGCAAGGCCGCACAGTGACTGCATGTGCACGCGGCGACCATCTAGAGTTCGGTCGAAGCGACGACTCAAAAAGTGAGCGCGTGGTCCCTCCGGCAGAAGTTGGCTCTCGCTCATTTGGACACCTGCCTCAAGTGCCATGAGGTAGTACGCGTACTCAACCCGACCGTAGCCCTGGCTGTTGGTGAACGGGTCGTGGTCGCGGCCGATATCACTGCTGACGCCGTCGAGTTTTATCAGCCAATGTTCGAATCCGTCTGGAGCGTCCAGCTGTCCGGGTCGAATCTGTCCGCTTGCGGGGTTATAGGCGATGACCGCCTTGGCGCGAGCACCACCGGCCGACGTACCGACTTGAATGAGTTGATGTAAAAGTGCGTGCAACGCGGGTGCGGTGGTGATTTCGCCGGAGACCATGGCTCGTGCCGCGCGGACGAGATCGGCAAGTTGGATAGCAGTAGCGTCTTCCTGCGGTCTGTCTGCCGGCGGGTGGAATGTCAGCGCACCCATACCTCGGTCGGCCGCATAGGCGAGTCGGTCCAACGGAGTTATTCGATCGGACGATACGCCGTTGTCTGCCAGCCAGGCGTCGACGAGCGCGTTGCCGAATTTGTCTGGAAGCGCGTCAGCGAGCATCGCGGGCAGTCGATAGTAGGTCTGTTGGGACAACTGTGGGAACACGAATGTTCCACCTTGATTCGGCATTTGGAGTGGGGAGAGCGAACGCCCGTTAGTTATCCAATCGTTGTCGTAGTCAAAGGCGTAGTACCCCGTGGCTGGGTCGAGGGCGACGGCTCCGACGGTGCGCGCCCACGCGCGAACCTCGACTAGGTCGACCTGGCTGTAACTCATTTGCTCGACCGCGAGCCACGAATACCAGAGGCGCGCTTGCGCTCGCGGATCGCATCCCTTTGTCGTTGGCGCAACATCTCCATCGGGCTAATCGACGGCTCCCGCGGCGCGAACGACTCCAGCCAGTCGGTTCGTCCCAATGCCCGCGCGACAAGGATCAGGGTCCGAACCCCGGATCCGCGCCCGGCCTCCAGGTTCTTTAGCGCGGATAACGAGACGTTGGCGTCGTCGGCCAGTTGGCGCTGGGTAAGGTTCTGGCGCAGTCGTAGGCGGCGCACTTCGTGGCCGAGATCTGTCTCCAAGTCCTTGGTCGATCCTACAACAAAAGGTTTCTTTTCCATCTGTTACTCCTATAAATGGATATTACCGTTGCTATTATACCCATCAACGCAGTAACAATTACGGTAACAAGATAAATGGGTGGAAAAGTAGCGATTAATGGAGAGAATCCTGCTGTGAAGTACGATTTGGTGCGCCAAGTGGCGCCTAATCGCGCACGGAGCAATGTGCCGATGGAGGCAGTGTGAACACCAATCGAGTACCGATGACGTCGCAAGAGCACGACGAGTTTCGCGCAGTAGTCCGCGACTTTGCGCAAAAAGAAATTGCCCCGTTCGCCGCCCAGTGGGACGAAAGTTGCACGTTCCCGTTGGATGTTGTGCGCAAGATGGGGGAGATTGGCCTTTTCGGAATCGTCTTTCCCGAAGAATGGGGTGGTGGAGGTGGCGACTTCACGTCGTTGTGTATCGCCATCGAAGAATTGGGTCGGGTCGACCAATCCATCGGTATCACCCTTTCCGCCGGCGTCGGTCTTGGCATAAATCCCATTTACATTTACGGGTCGGAAGATCAACGCAAGCAGTTTCTGCCTGATCTCGTGAGCGGACGCGCGCTCGGTGCCTTCGCCCTTACCGAGCCAGACGGTGGCAGCGATGCTGGCGCAACCGCGACGCGGGCGACATATTCGCAATCGTCGCGCACTTGGCGACTGAACGGAGCCAAGTCGTTCATCACCAACTCGGGAACGGAGATTACTTCCGTGATCACGGCGACCGCTCGTACGGAGGATGGAGACATCTCGGCGTTCCTGATTCCGGCCGGAACACCAGGGCTCATCGTCGAGCCGTCGTATCGAAAGCTCGGATGGCATGCCAGCGACACGCACGGGCTGACGTTCGTCGACTGCGAGATCCCCGAAGAAAATCTGCTCGGAGAACCCGGGCAGGGATTTCATAACTTTTTGACGATGCTCGATGGAGGCCGGGTCGCGATATCGGCCCTCGCTCTGGGTCTGGCCCAGACTTGCCTGGACCTATCGGTCGAATACGCCAAGACCCGCAACGCCTTCGGCGGGCCGATCGGAAGGTTTCAGAGCATCTCTTTCGCCCTTGCAGACCTCGCCGTCAGCGTCGAAAATTCTAGGAATATCACGTACAAGGCGGCACGACTCAAGGACGAAAACAAGCCGTTCAAAGAGCTGGCGGCGATGGCCAAGTTGTATACGACTGAGGCGGCGGTGGACGCCACCCGCCTTGCCACACAGATCTTTGGGGGATCCGGGTTCATCGAAGACCTACCGGTGGCACGCTTTTATCGCGACGCCAAGATTCTCGAGATCGGCGAAGGCACGAGCGAGATTCAGCGACTGGTGATCGCCAGGGGACTAGGCCTACCAGTTGGCTAGCCAGCGCCGCGGCGCAAGTACCATGACGTCGTGACCGCTGACGGCATTCGCGATTCAAGTGTGGAATGGGCGGCGAGGGCCCTGCGCGGGAATCTAGAGAAAAGCCGCGACAAACTCGCCTCGAAAAAGCAGCTGTTCGTCCGCGAGCGTCTGGAATTATTGTTCGATAACGGAAGTTTCGTCGAGGATGGCTTGCTGGCCAACATGCTGGCCACCGATCTACCCGCCGACGGCGTCGTCACCGGGGTCGGCCGTGTGAACTCACGCCCGGCGTGTGTGGTTGCCAACGACTCGACGGTTAAGGCTGGGTCGTGGGGCGCCCGAACCGTTGAGAAAATCATTCGCATGACCGAATACGCGCTGCGCCACGAACTGCCGATTTTCTGGCTCATCGACTCTGCCGGAGCGCGAATCACCGATCAGGTGCAGATGTTCCCCGGGCGGCGGGGTGCGGGTCGCATCTTTGCCAACCAAGTCAAATTGTCTGGCAAGGTACCGCAGATCTGCTGCCTCTTTGGCCCATCGGCCGCGGGAGGCGCGTACATTCCCTCGTTCTGCGACGTCGTGTTCATGGTCGATGGCAATTCTTCGATGTATCTCGGCTCTCCACGGATGGCCGAAGAGGTAATCGGCGAAAAGGTGACGCTGGAAGAGATGGGCGGGGCGAGGATGCACACCTCGGTCTCCGGATGCGCGGACAATCTTGTGGATGACGACACGGACGCGATCGAACAGGCCAAGTTGTATTTCTCTTACATGCCGCTGAATTGGCGCGAGACGCCTCCTCGTTACCAGTCGACGCCACCACCAAAGGAACTCTGTCGCGACATTCTTCCTGACACCGAGGCGGCGGGTTACGACATGCACGAGTTCGTCGACGCACTCTTTGACGGAGATTCGCTGTTCGAGATTAAACCTAGTTGGGCGACCGAATTAATTACGGGGTTCGCCCGTCTCGACGGCAACACGGTTGGAGTTGTTGCCAGCAACCCGATCAATAAGGGCGGTGTGTTGTTCATCGACTCCGCCGACAAGGCATCCAGGTTCGTGTGGTTGTGCGATGCGTTCAACATTCCGCTCGTGTTTCTCGCCGACGTGCCGGGGTTTATGATCGGCACTCAGGTCGAGCGACAGGGCATCATCAGACACGGTGCCAAAATGATCACGGCGATCACCGAAGCCACCGTTCCTAAGATCTGCGTCGTGGTGCGCAAGGCCTACGGCGCCGGACTCTATGCAATGTGCGGGCCGGCGTTTGACCCGATCGCCACGCTGGCGCTACCCACCGCCAAGATCGCGGTGATGGGCCCGGAAGCCGCGATCAATGCCGTCTATGCAAATCGCATCGCCGAGATCAGCGATCCTGTGGAGCGCGCGAAGTTTGTTGACGACAAGCGGCGCGAATATGAAAAGGATGTCGAGTTGTCGCACTTGGCCAGCGAGCTAGTGATCGACGCGGTCGTTCCATTTGAAGACTTGCGACGCGAGTTGATCAGCCGCTTCGCGCACGCCGATCCGGTGGATAGGGAAGCAATCGCCAAGCGCCATGGGGTGTATCCCGGCTGAGTCGGCAATGAACGACCCCTCGATCGGTCAATTCAGAGACGGCATTTACCCCGCCATTGTGTCGGATTAGAAGCGCTTCTATCCCCACCCTTCTGTTGGGTTATAGTGCCCTCTATCCCCACCCTTCTGTTGGTTAGTTCGTAGCATGAGGGGGTGCGTGACGATGAGATCCGACGGATCCTAACCGACGGGAATCCATGGTGGAAGGCCGCTGCCGCCAGTCAAGACCCCACCATGTGGATCTCGTCACATCGATTGCTGCGCGACCGCTTCGTTTACGACCTTGGTTTCCGTTCCGAGGTACTTGACGACGTGAGCCGGGAGCCAATCACCGACCGACTCGTGGTCCTCACCGGACCTCGTCGAGTTGGAAAGTCCGTTGTGCTCCTTGACGCGGCGGCCAGCCTCTGCCGCCGCAAAGACCTCGATCCTCGATGTGTTATTCATCTTCCATGCGACGGGTTCAAGGTTCGTGATCTACGTCGGGCATTGACCCTTGGTCGGGAACTGACAAGAGTTGTTGATCGTCAAACTGCGACACGACGCGTCTGGTTATTGGACGAGGTGAGCGCCATTCAAGGCTGGACATCTGTGCTTAAGGCGGCACGCGACGGGACCGATTTCGGTGACGACACCGTCGTCATCACAGGTAGTCGCTGGTCGCCTACGGACGACATCGAGGGAAACCTCTTCGCCGGTCGGGCCGGTGTGTCCTCGGCTCGTCGGATCCGTCACTTGCTGCCTATGAACTTCCGTCATTTCCTGGCTGCCACGCGACCGGACCTCGCGCTACCCGCAGCGGCGCATCCTGCCGAACTCCAGCAAGCCACGGTTGCCGACACGCTCGACGAACTTCGCTTCGCGGTTGACGCCTATGACCTTGCCTGGCAGGAGTACTTGACATGTGGTGGTTTCCCCCGTGCCGTTGCCGAACAGCAGAACCAAGGAGCAGTGAGTGCCACCTACGCACTCGACCTCGCTGCATGGTTGCGTCATGACGTTGATCCTGAGTTCTCACCCGAGTCCATACCGCTACTCCTGGAAGCGTTGGCGACCCGGGCAACCAGCCCCCTGAACATACGACGGACTGCTGAAGCACTCGGCTACACCAACGACAGGTTCACTGTCCGTCTCCATCGGTTGACGAACAGCTTTGGTGCTCTGTGGTGTCCGCAACGGAACGACCATGGGCGAACGATCCCCGGCGCACTGTCGAAGTTCTACCTCATTGACCCACTCCTGGCCTGGATTCCGAGTATCTTGCGCGCTGGATGCACTCAACCAACAATGACGTCACTCACCGAGTCCACCCTCGCTGTTTCGCTCGCCCGTGCGATTGAACGGCTTGACGAGGGTCGATGGGTAAGTTCCGACACGATCGGCTACAGCCGTACCGGGTCAAATAACGAGATCGATCTGGCTCCCGTCGCCGTCCCGTCGTCGGCCGGACCAACACTCACGCTTCCCATCGAGGTGAAATGGGTTGACGACGGATGGCGCTCTGGGGCCCGAGTCATCGAAGCCAAGTACGGGCGGGGCGTGCTTGCAACGAAGTCTGTCTTAGACACTGATCACTCAACTTGGGCTGTTCCAGCACCGCTACTCGCCCTGCTTCTCCTCTGAAACTAAAATTTGCGTTGTGGTGCGCAAGGCTTACGGCGCGGGTCTCTATGCAAATCGCATCGCCGAGATCAGCGACCCTGTGGAGCGCGCGAAGTTTGTTGACGACAAGCGGCGCGAATATGAAAAGGATGTCGAGTTGTCGCACTTGGCCAGCGAGCTAGTGATCGACGCGGTCGTTCCATTTGAAGACTTGCGACGCGAGTTGATCAGCCGCTTCGCGCACGCCGATCCGGTGGATAGGGAAGCAATCGCCAAGCGCCATGGGGTGTATCCCGGCTGAGTCGCGAGAATACGCATCCGTGACGTTTAAGGCGGCTACCGCGCCGATGACGAGTGTCGCCGGCGACTCAATTGACAGTTCGGCAAGTTCGTCGAGTCGACAGCGGACCACGATCTGATCGGCAGTGGTCGCCATACGAATCGCCGCGACTGGTGTGTCGACAGCGAGCCCGCCGTTAATTAGTTCAGCAGCGATCTCGCCACGCTCGGCCACGCCCATCAGTACCACAATTGTTCCATCGGATTGGGCCAGCGCTCGCCAGTTGACCGGTCGCTCACCGAATTGGCGATGGCCGGTGACAACGGTGAACGAGGCTGCCAGTCCTCGGTAGGTGACCGGGATGCCGGCGGCAGCAGGTGCAGCGATCGCCGACGTGATGCCAGGGACGATTTCGCAAGCGAACCCTGCCTCGGCGAGCACCTCGGCCTCTTCGCCTCCGCGCCCGAACACAAATGGATCGCCACCTTTAAGTCGTACGACGTGCTTGCCCTCGGTGGCGAGGTAAATGAGCAACTCGTTCGTCAACTCTTGGGCAACGCCCTGGCCAGGGCGTTTGCCAACATTAATCAATTCGGCATCGGGCGAAACGAGCGCGAGAACATCGGCACTGACGAGTGCGTCGTGCACGACGACGTCGGCCGAGGCAATGAGGCGCGCGGCACGAACGGTCAGCAGTTCAGGGTCACCTGGGCCCGCACCGACGAGGGCGATATGACCGGTCATGACTTGGCGACGTTCGCTTCTGCGCCCGCCGCGAGGCGACGGCGTCGAACAGTGGGGGCGGGTAATACCGTGATTAGTTGTTCGGTACCGACCCGATTGCAGTAGTCACCGAAGCTTTCGCCCGGCGTGCCATCGACTGCGTAACGGGCAAACACCGGTGACAACAGCGCCGAAATATCGTCGAAGGCAACGTCGGCGCGTAGTCGCTCAGCGAGCCTCTCGCCGCCGACGGATCCGCCAACGTACACGTCGTAGCCGGTCTTGGTGCGTCCGACGATGCCGATCTCGGCGGTATATGGACGCGAGCAACCGTTTGGACAACCGGTCATGTTCAACCGAATCGCCGAACCGCCGGCGCCAGCATTGGCAAGCGACTTGTCGACCATGTCGACCAATTGTGGCAACACCCGCTCGGCCTCGCCGAGTGCTTGGCCGCATGTTGGCAGTGCGGGACACGCAATCGACAGCCGGGCGAGTGCGCTGACATCGTTGGCTAGTGGCACGCCGTGATTACGCAAAATAGTCTCGACGTTGGCGCGGTCGGATTGGTTAACGCCGCTGATCAGCAGATCCTGACGAGGCGTGACGATGAATTTTTCGACAAGACCGGACTGGGCGAGGGCGCGAAGCGCCGAGCGAAGCGCGATGCCCTCGCGGTCGGCGACGCGTCCAGAAGGAATCGGCAGGCCGTAACTAAATGTTGTTCCTGCAGAATTCCACCCGTGGTAGTCGGCGGCATCCCACGCCGGAATGCCCGGCGACCGTTGCAATGTAACGCCGCAGCGTTCTTCGACCTGCGATTTGAGCCAGTCGACACCCTTCTCGTCAATCAGGTACTTGAGCCGTGCACGATGTCTGTCGGCGCGATTGCCGTGATCGCGTTGGGTGGTAACAATTGCTTCGACGACATCCACTAGTTGATCCGGGGTGACCCAGCCGAGTTCACTTGCCAATCGCGGATAGGTGTCGTCCTCACGGGCGTGGCTCATGCCAAGCCCTCCACCCGCATAGACCACGAATCCGGTGAGCAGACCCGACGTGCCATTACTGAGTGTGGGTACGATGCCGACGTCTTGGGTGTAGACGTCGATGCTGTTGTCGCCAGGCCAGGCGATGCCGATCTTAAACTTGCGGGGGAGATATGTCTCGCCGTACACCGGCTCGACTTGTTCAAGTTGCTCGACCGGCTCGACCGGCTCGGCGGTGACGGCCTTGTCGCCATCCACCCAGATTTCCCAGTAGCTCGTGGTCTGGGGACGGAAGCGATGAACCAACTGCTCGAGCACGGGTTGGATGACGACCTGACGCTCGTCTGGAAACGGGTTGGCCATGATGTTGCGCACGACATCGCCACATGCGGCGAGCGTCGACAACAGCGCAGCATTGATGTCGCGCACCAATCGATGCAAGTTGTCCTTGAGCACAACATGGAACTGCACGCCCTGGCGGGTGGTGAGTCGCATTGTGCCGTCGGCAATATCGCTGACCTGATCGAGAGCCAGCCATTGTGTCGGGGTGATTACCCCGCCTGGCACGGCGGTGCGAACCATACAGCTGTAGTCGAGCGGAAGTCGCTTGGCCGTGCGGGCTCGGCGAACATCACGGTCGTCTTGTTGATAGATGCCGTGGAACTTCAGTAAGACGATGCTGTCGTGGCCGAACTGCTCGGTGCCGTCGCCTAGTTCTGTTTTCAGTTCACCGCGCAGAAAATTACTGGCGAGTTTGATTTCTTCGGGGGTGCTCATCGGTGCATTCCACATTCGGTCTTGGTGGTGCCGGCCCAGCGACCAGCGCGTTTGTCTTCGCCAGAGCCAACTGGACGGGTGCATGGCCAGCATCCGATTGACGGGTAACCGCGCTCGCTCAATGGATGGGTCGGCAACTCGTGTAATTGCGTGTAGCGCACCATGTCGTCATCGGTGTACGCGGCGAGCGGGTTGAGCTTGACAATGTTGCGACCGATATCGAACGATCGAACTCGAACATTGGTACGGGTAGGGCCGTCGGCCCGGCGCAGTCCCGTGACCCACGCCTGCTTGCCTTGTAGGGCGCGGTTGAGCGGCTCGACCTTGCGGATGTTGCAGCATTCCTGAACATTGGTCTGCCACAAATTGTCGGGCTGCACATGGGGGAGTGGGTCGACGATGCGGACATTGAGATCGAGTTTCTTGGTCAGTTCGTCAACGAACCATTTTGTTTCCGTAAATAGATACTGCGTGTCCAGCAAGACGATTTCGATGCCCGGAACTGCCGTGGCTGCAACATGGACCAGCACCGCATTTTGGAAACTGGCCGTGACGACAATGCCGTCGACGCCAAACTGTTCGGCCGCCCAACGCAATGTGTCGGCAGGATGACCGGTTTCGAGGGACTCGGGCTCTGTAAGCAATGACATTCGGACATCCTTTTTGGTCACGAGTTGAGGGGCGGTTCGACCACGATAACATGAATCCCGACTAATATGATCATCTTTATAGACATTACGGAAACCTGGCCGGACATGGCTGGGAAAGGACCTGGTTGTGCAGATGAGATTTAGATATCCGATTTTCTTAGATCTCGAGGGTGCCGCGGTGTTGGTAGTCGGCGGGGGGCCGATTGCATTGCGTAAGGCCACTGGTCTGGCCGAGGCCGGCGCCATTATCACGGTGATCGCACCAGATTTGGTGGACGGACTTGCCTCGGTTGCGCAGCGAATCGAGCAACGCCAATATCGCCACGGCGATGTCGCTGACTATCAACTCGTGATAACTGCCACCAACGATCCGGCCTTGAACGCGCAAGTCGCTGCAGATGCCAAGAAAAATCGCGTGTGGGTCAACAGCGCTGATGATCCCGACAACTGCTCGTTTATTTTGCCCGCCATTGCCCGTCGCGGCCCGGTGACTGTTGCCGTCAGCACAGGTGGGGCAAGCCCGGCGCTCGCATCGCGGCTGCGCGCAGATATCGCCAGCACGTATCTAACCGCTGCCGTAGAAGCGGCGGCGGTCGAACTTGCTCGCCAACGCGCGGTAATTCACGCCACAGGCGCCAAAACCGAAGACATCGACTGGACTGGGCGAGTCGACGCCGCGCTGGCCGCCGGATTCGAGTGCTGAGTTGTGTGCGCAAGTCGTTACGTGTCGATGTGTCCCGCCATTAGGACAATGAAATTTTCTCGCGGAGGTTCTTCCAATAGCCAGTTAGGACAGCGCTGACGGTTTGTTCCGGGGTGACGGCCCGTAAAGCATCGATAGCGAGGCGTACTCCAGCACTATTGGGTGTACCGAAGAGTCGGTCTGCGTACGCGACCGCTTTCTCCGTTGCAGATGCTGAACGATCGTCGTTCTGTAAGACCCGTAACTTGGTTGCCATGGCGTCTGGGGCGACCGCGTCGAAGAGTCGATAGACATCACCAGCGTCCTTGGCTTCCAGGCGTTCTGGCTTGTCAAGTCGATCACCAAGTTTGTGGAGTTTGGCCACGAGGAGCGCGGCCTCGCCCGCA
>Ga0209390_10002265_pt1 | contig 34269 bp, 31 predicted proteins | sample BON01_FD_187212 | JGI IMG/M metagenome (GOLD analysis project Ga0209390, IMG submission 187212) | Freshwater microbial communities from Lake Bonney liftoff mats and glacier meltwater in Antarctica - BON-01 (SPAdes) (version 2) | ecosystem: Environmental > Aquatic > Freshwater > Ice > Glacier...
CCAGGTGCGCGTCTATATCAAGGGTGGGCTCTATTTCCTCCTTAAGCAATCGCCCTGATAAAGCACATCGCTATGCATGTATTTAAAATTCGGTGAGCGATAGTCCAAAATTGTATCTATCTGTTTTCTAATACCATAGCTATCTAGAAGACCGAATAGAAAATGAAATCCCCCGAAGGATTTTACCGATTGCGTAGAATAGAGTATTTTCGATATATGTTGGAATCACCAATGGGGTGATTTTTCTGGAGCCTACCTTCGACACTAGGCCCCTCTTTTTCAACAACTTAATGTGGATACTCCATTATTACATGCGGAATTGAGGTTAATTGATGGCCCTCAACCTCAATCCCTTTTTTTTCGGATCAATTATCTTTTCGGAGCTTAATATCCGATCCTCCGAATAGAGTAGGAGGATTTTACACTTTTATTTTGTCAATTTTGATATTTTGGGAGAGAATAGTGATTAACCTTATTCCTTCGGCATTTTTCGCTGCAGTATTTCACCTCATCCCAGTTCTTTTCCCATTTCTTGCGCCAGGAAAATGGCCTTGCACATATTAAACAAACCTTGCTGGGTAGCTCACTCTTCTTCATTCAAAATTCGGGATTTCATCTTCTCTCACATAAGGAAATGAATCCAGCTTATTTAAGCCGTAGTAGGTGTTTAAGCCTGAAATCCCCACTCCTGAATAGCCTTGCAAATCCAGTTGTCCCAAGGCATTAATGGAATGATCAGGAAGAACAATCATTTCCACTGAACCAATCACAAAGAGGCAGCCATTTGGCAGTGGAATGCTTTCTATATGCTTCATGCCTAATTTTACGGGGCTGTCTTTTACAAATGGAGCATGAAAATCGCCGATATATTCCTGTGTTAGTTTCATTCGGTCAAATTCAGAATCGCCTCTTTCCAGTTTAGCCGAAGTATAATGGGCTTTTTTGATGAAGGATTCCGACACGTGGTTGATGGTATAATATTCGGTCTCCAGAATATTGGAATAAGTATCTCTGGGGGTTTGGGACTGCGGACGCATAATAAAAGCTAACTGCGCAGGACTTGATCCCAAATGCACCACCGATGAGAAAATCGCTACATTCTCCTTATTACTGAAGGACTTGCTGCCAATCAAGTTTGCTGGTTTAATTCCCGAGATTGAGTTGATTAAGTTCAATTTATACGTTCGCTCAAGGCGATCAATTTCTTCTTTTTGTAAGTGCATTTTTTAGAATCTTTTCAGTGAATTTTTTGGAAGGCTAGTCCCACTTAATTTCCTTTTGGCATTTTTTCCAAAAAGCAAAAAATGAAGGGAAATAGCCAGTCACACCGCTTAGCCATTCTCTCGCTTCTTCCTTGCCTTGAAAGTGGCTTGTGTCAGGATGTTCTTTGAAAATAATATTTTCAGGATGAATATGTTCAATCAACGCTGAAAATTCACCGACAAATACCTGAATATCGGGGATATTGTTCAGCAAGGCCAACGCGAAATCAAGGCTTTTTTGACTTATTGGGTTTTCTCTGAAGAAGGAAGGTTCCATCAAGAATACCCGCTGCATATCTTGGTGCTTATACCAGTATGGATCCAAATTATAATAGGTATAGATGAGTGTTTTTTTATGCTTTTCGAGCTGCGGGTGTGACGTTTCTGGCAATACAGTTTCTAAGAGAAAGGGTGCGCTAGCTATTAAGTGTGTTGGAGTAGAAAGGTTTTCAAACTCCTCATAAGCGATATCCAAAAAGGTGTTTTGCTGCGCGCTATCAAAATAGGTATTGATATTGGCCTGATTGGCGTAATATTTTTTATTAGAAAATGCCCCAGCTACCCACTGCCAACTTAGATGATTGCTGGCCAAGTCGCCATCCAATAAATGACTAAACATCCATTTTGCGGGCTGAAGCCAATGAGAATCGGCAATATTGCAGCAAATCGAAGCAACATACATCCGCATATGATTATGCATGTATCCCGTGGCATAAAGCTGTTTTATCGCCTCGTCTACCGCAATAATTCCAGTTTCTGCTTTGACGATTGCTTCGGGAATTTGATGATTTGAAATGGGAGATTGTGGATGTTTCAAAGCCTGCTTAATCCCTTCTCCCTTGGCTATCCATACTTGTTGCCAATAGTCTCTCCAAGCTAATTCCTGAACGAGTTTTTCAAGCTTATCCCAAGGTAAATCATGCGTTGATAGATGCTGAAATACCTGTTTAGTTGAAATAACACCTCTCGAGATATAAGGACTTAATAAAGTGACGGCTCCATTTTTGTAATTTCTGCTAGCCGCATACTTAACTGGGTCAATCTCCCGAATTCTGTTTTCTATGGACTCTAAATCCGTTGGAAAATACTGCACTAGGAAATTTTATTATTAGAGATATTACGCTGCCTGGAACATTTGAACCGATTGATTTCTGCGGATCTCTTTTTTAGATGCTTTTGGCTCACCCCACTATTAACTCTCTTTCTCCACATTTTGAAGGAGCTTTCTTTCAACTCCTTTCGCATCAGTTTGACGACTTCTGATTCCGAAACCTCAAACTGCATTTCTATGGCCTCGAAAGGAGTTCGGTCTTCCCAAGCCATTTCAATGATTCTATCTATATCACGCTCTGTCATTTGCTGAAATAAATATTCAAGCTTATACTCTTGTATAAAGCTATAGACGCACTGAATTGTTTTTAATGCGCGCAATTTTGTAGTAAAAGCTCCTGCACTTATAAAGTATAGCATACCGGCAAAACCAGCCACTGGCTTCTGGTGTCTGATTTTTGGCCTCTGTCCTTTACCTTTGCCCCATGCGTACCATCAATTTCCAAGAACTCGGCACCATGCCCTATCAAGAGGCTTGGAATTATCAGGAAAAGCTCTTTGGCGAAAATGTAGCCATCAAGCTAGCCAAGCGCAAGGCGGAAGTAGCGGGAGAGGAATATGCCGGTCCTGAAACGGAAGATTACCTCTTATATGTCGAACATCCGCATGTCTATACCTTAGGGAAATCTGGTCACCTGGAAAATTTACTAGTGGACGAGCAAGGACTAAAAGAGATTAACGCCAGTTTCGTCCCGATTAATAGAGGGGGAGATATTACCTACCATGGATACGGACAGTTGGTGGCCTATCCCATTTACGACCTCGACCATTATTTTACCGATATCCATAAATTCCTTCGCTACCTCGAAGAAGCCATCATACTTACTCTCCAAGATTTTGACATTCCGTCAGGGAGAATAGACGGTTTGACAGGCGTTTGGCTAGATTTCGATAATCCTGACAAGGCCAGAAAAATTTGTGCATTGGGAATTCGCTGTTCACGTTGGATAACGATGCACGGGCTGGCTTTGAATGTAAATACGGATTTAAGTTACTTCAAACACATAGTGCCATGCGGCATTGATGATAAAGCGGTAACCAGCATGCAAGCTGAGTTGGGGTATGAAGTTTCGATGGAAAAGGTTAAAGAGCGGGTGAAATACCACCTTGCTCAATTGTTTAGCACTGCCTTTGCAGAGATAGTCGTATAAAAATCATTAATTTAGAAACATGAAAACAGTTTGGATTGTATTGGGTTCGATAGCAGCCCTCTTTATTATTTTCTTTATGTGGGCCGGAGGAGTTTACGATAAGGCGGTGAGCTACCAAGAAGAAACCAATAAAACATGGTCGAATGTTCAAGCAGCTTATCAGCGACGTGCAGACCTCGTTCCTCAATTGGTTGCGACGGTAAAAGCGGGTGCAAAAAATGAGAAGGACATCCTTACTCAAGTAACCCAAGCAAGAGCAGGGATTGTAGGGGCTAAAAATCCTCAAGACTTAGAATTGGCAGGAAGAAAAATCAATACGGCCATCAATTTGGCCTTTGAAGCATATCCGGAGATTCGTTCAACTGCGAACTTCGCAACCTTGCAATCACAGCTTGAAGGAACAGAGAACCGAATCAATGTGGAGCGGAATAATTATAATGCTTCTATCAAAAACTATAATACGCATATCAGAGGCTTCTTCAAAAAGACGGCATTAGCAATAACTTCCGATGATGGAGAATTTGAAAGAAAAGAAGGATTTGAAGCGATTTCTGAAAATGCGGAAAAAGCGCCTGTTTTAGACGGGGCATTTGACTAATTATGGGATTACTCAGTAAGAAATTTTTAAACGAAACAGAAGAAGCACAAATCTTAGCAGCCGTGAAGGAGGCAGAAAAGGACAGCTCCGGAGAAATCCGTTTGCATATTGAGCCTTACTGCAAAATGGATGTTCTGGATAGAGCGGCCGATTTATTCGGGCTTCTAGAAATGCATAAAACAGCCCTCCGCAATGGGGTATTGTTCTATTTGGCCTATGAAGACCATAAATTCGCCATCCTTGGTGATGGAGGTATCAATGCCAAGGTTTCTGACAATTTTTGGGATGAAATACGGGATACCGTTACGAGCAGCTTCAAATCGAAGCAATATGCAGAAGGCCTCAGTCAGGGTATTCGCATGGCCGGTGAACAACTCAGTACCCATTTTCCTTATCAATCAAACGACAAAAACGAGCTAAGTGACGAGATTTCATACGGTTAAACCTTATCTATTCAGTTTTCTATTTTTGCTTCTCTCGTTTGCAACCTTGCAAGCCAAGGAGTTTCCGAAGCTCATCGAAGGCAAACGTGTCTATGACTTAGCAAACGTACTGAGCGATCAAGAAGAGCAACTACTGGAGCGTAAAATTGTTGCGTACCAAGACAGTACTTCCTCCCAAATTGTTATTCTCATTGAACAAAGCTTAGAAGGAGACGATGATTTTCTCTATACCCAGCGTTTGGCTGAAGAGTGGGGAATCGGACAAAAGAACGAAGACAATGGTCTTTTGATTGCTTCATTTATGGATGATCATAAGCTGCGGATCCAAGTGGGACGTGGTTTAGAGCCTACTATTACGGATGCCGTTTCGCATAGTATCATCAACGATATTCTCAAACCAGCCTTTCGCAAGGACGCCTATTACCAAGGCTTCGACAAAGCGTTAGATGCGGTATTCCTTGCTTCAAAAGGGGAGTTCAAGGGCGATGGTGGCAGAACTGGAAAAAAACCAGGCGTTCCAGCATTGGGAATTATCATTTTCGTCATCATCATGCTTATCGTACTCTCACGCAGAGGCGGCGGGGGATTTGGAGGCGGACTAGCTGGTGGCTATATGGCAGGACGAATGATGGGCGGTGGCTACGGCAATTTCTCTTCAGGCGGCGGTGGCTTTAGCGGCGGCGGCGGTTTCGGCGGCGGAAGCTTCGGCGGCGGCGGTTCCGGTGGCGGTTGGTAGTTTATAGTTGATAAGCTTAACACTCGATGATTTGCTCTTGCAACTGCGGTGTAAACAGGTTTTAGGTTAGTGGTTAGGTATATTAATGATGCAAGAACCTGTAAGCTCTTTACATTGAAAAGATTTTTGTTCTATCATAAATTACTATTCTTAGTTCAATATTCCGCATCGCAATGACCCTTTAGGCCATTTTAGTTTCCATAAATGTAGTCCTCTAGATAGCTATCAGTGCATAATTCACAAATTGGTCCTAACGCATGTTGCATTAGAGCAATCGCCTAGTTTGGCACAAGGAAAAAATAATCCGTCTACAATTTAACTTCTCGCTGAATTTCGTAAATTTATAAAATGAAAAAACAGCGGATTTATTGTGACACTTCAGTTTTCGGAGGATATTATGACGAGGAATTTGAGGAATTCACAAGGCCGCTTTTCGAGAGAATAAATCATGGCGAATTTAAAGTGTTACCTTCTTCTGTTTTGCAGCGAGAACTTGAGCTAGCACCTGAAAGGATTGTAGAGCTCATAACTGGATTAAAAAGCGAATTCACGGAATTTCTTAACGAAGATGGTGACGCTGTTGACCTAGCAATGGAATACATAGCTGAATAAGTTGTAGGACAAACAAGTTATGCAGACTGTCTGCATATCGCACTTGCCACAATAAATCGAGCCGATTTGCTTGTTAGTTGGAATTTTAAGCATATAGTAAACATTGAGCGGATACGTGGCTACAATTCCATCAACATAAAAAATGGGGATAAACAATTGGAAATTCGTTCGCCAAGAGATTTAATGAATTATGGAAACTAAAACAAAAAAAGGATTTGATGCAGTCAAATTTGCTCGTGAACAGAAAGATAAATAAAGCGCTGAATTAGCGAAAATGTCGAAAGAGGAAATTATCGCCTATTTCAAAAAAGTCCGTTTAGAAAGTAAAATATAGCCCAGTGCCTAACAATGGATATGAAAAATGGGCGCAACAGTTTTAGAATCAAGGCTTTTGGCTCGTTTCAAACTTTTTACTTAACCGAAAGTGTCGTACTTCAAAATTGCCTACAGTTCATATACTAAACGTAGTGATATAATTGCGGTGTGTAGAGTTTCTATAGTGTCACACTGCTGTCAAATTAATGATTTGCCATTGTTTCCTTCCTGATTTCTTCTGAACTTGCTTCCATGCTTGAGCAATTGGACTTAGAACGTGTATTGGTATTGGATATCGAAACGGTATCGCAACAGCAAGACTTTGAGGGACTAAACGATTCGTGGAAAGAACTCTGGAAGCTAAAGGCGGCCAACCTCAAAGGTGCAGATCAGCAGACGCCAGAAGAGCTTTATTCTCGTGCGGGTATCTATGCGGAATTTGGAAAGATTGTCTGTATTTCGGTGGGAATTTTCCGTGCCTTTGGAGATGGATTTCAGTTTCGGGTGAAGTCATATTTTAGTCATGATGAGAAGGAGCTGCTCTCTGAATTTGCTGAGCTTTTGAATGGTAGCTTTGATAATAACCGCTATCTGTTAGCTGCCCATAACGGCAAAGAATTCGACTTCCCGTATATGTCTAGACGTATGACTATTCATGGTATGAAACTCCCTCTCTTATTGGATACTCCAGGTAAGAAGCCGTGGGAAGTACCGCATATTGATAGCATGGAACTCTGGAAGTTTGGCGACTATAAAAGCTTCACATCTCTCAAGCTATTGGCCCAGGTATTTGATATACCCACACCAAAGGATGATATCGATGGTTCGCAAGTAGGACAGGTCTATTGGGAGGAAAACAACCTCGACCGCATTCGCATCTATTGTCAGAAAGATGTGATTACCGTGGCACAACTTCTCTTGCGTTTTCAAGGAAAGCCTCTTTTGAGTGAAGAAGCCATTATCTTTGCCGACCAAGAAAACGCCTGATTTGAATTTACTTACCCCTACTAACTGGAAAGATTACGAGTTAATCGATTGTGGAAATTTTGAAAAACTAGAACGTTTTGGCCGCTTTGTATTGCGCCGTCCAGAACCTCAAGCTATTTGGGATAAAGTCCTTGATGAAAAGGAATGGAAGGCCCTTGCTGATGGAACCTTTTCACAAAACGGGTCACATTCAGGCGAATGGGTAGCCCCTAAAGTTCCGAATCATTGGAATATCCATTACCAATACAACGGACTCAAAATGCGCATGAAGCTGGGCATGACTTCCTTCAAACATGTCGGAATCTTCCCAGAACAAGCCGCTAATTGGGACTTCATCTATGATTCAGTAGAAAAGATGCGCATCAAAGAGCCAAATGTTTTAAATCTTTTCGCCTATACAGGTGGAGCATCCTTGGCCGCCAAAGCCGCAGGTGCCGATGTGGTTCATGTAGACTCAGTGAAACAAGTTGTTAGCTGGGCCCGCGATAATATGGAGCTCTCTGACCTTAGCAATATCCGCTGGACGGTAGAAGACGCCCATAAGTTTGTTAAGCGTGAAGTAAAACGCGGCAAAATCTATCAAGGTATTTTATTGGATCCACCGGCTTACGGAATTGGAGCCAAAGGCGAACGCTGGAAATTGGAGGAAAGCCTCAACGAAATGCTCACCGACCTTGCCCAACTCTTGGATACTAAAAATCATTTCTTCTTACTTAATGTCTATTCTTTAGGCTTATCCGCATTGGTTGCCGAGAACCTTATCAAATCCCATTTCCCAAAAGTAGCTATCATTGATACAGGAGAATTGTACTTGAAATCTAAGTCCGGCATGAACTTACCCCTCGGCGTTTACGGCCGTTTTTCGAATAGCCTTTAGCAGATAATAGGGGCTTTGATTTTCCATTTTAGTCACATCTTGGTACAGTCACTTCGAGCCTGTCGAGAAGCGGACTCCGAATAACGTACGTTCCCGCCCTATTCTCAACCATTCGGCACGCTCATGACAAGCCAAGCTATTGTCTGTCCGTCTGTCTAGCAGTCTGTCTGTCTAGCAGCAGCTCTAACCTACAACACTTTCCCACTACCAGTTCTGCTTCTTCGGCATACTCAACGTAGCCCTAACTCCCATAAAGAAATAGAAGAAGAAGAAATAGAAATCTAACAGCGGTAAGAAGTATAAAAGAGTAGTTTCCTTCAATCGCTTCATCGCAAATCCATAAACAAAATACTGCGAAATCAGACGCCCTAAATAGATATAGAGTGGCACCAAGAAAAAGTAATTTTTATGGAAAGGCAGACAAAAATATACGGCTGCCACTAAGCTTACATAAAACAAGGTATTGGAAATATGCAATCCTGCCAAACTCCTCTTACTACTAGAAGAATAATATTTTCCAACGCCTAAGTGCCTGTTTTTCTGTTTGATCCATTCTCCATAGGATTCTTTGGGAACGGACATTACAAAGGCATCTGGCTGAATGGCAATAGCGGTATTGCTTGATGTGGCGGTTTCATTGATGAATAGGTCATCGTCACCCGCCATGATATGATTGTGGGTGGCAAACCCTTTTACGCTAAAGAAAAGTGTTTTGCGGTAGGCCAAGTTTCTTCCAACGCCCATAAATGGTTTCTTAGCTAGTGCGAAAGAAAGGTATTGAAGGGCAGTATAGAAGGTGTCAAAACGAATGAGCATATTCACCAAGCTTGACTTTTTCTCATAGGGAGAATAGCCCAAAGTAATTTGTTTCTTTTCAGTGAAGTTTGTGGCCATGGAGCGGATCCAGTTTTTGCTTACTGGCTGGCAGTCGCTATCCGATAAAAGCAGCCATTCATTATTGGCGGCTTTAATGCCTAAGGTTAAACCGAACTTTTTGCCTTTGGGATATCGCTCTTGCTCCACAATTTTCACCACCTTCAATCGTGCATGCTGGGCTTCCATCTCTTCGAGGTATTCCTGACTTTTATCCCAGGAGCCATTATTCACAATCACAACTTCAAAGTCGGGATAGTCTTGCTCCAAAAGCGAATCTAAATTGGCCCTCAGGTTTTCGTCTTCATTGCGTGCTACTACAATCACAGAAACAGGAGGAAGGGAATGAGGCGCCTCATTCTTTGGCTTATATGCCGACAGCCGAACGAAGTATCGGAAATGATAATAGAGTTGCCAAACGGTCATTACTCCTAAAACACCAATGGATAGATAGGCTAATTGCATAGGGAAGTGCAAAAATAACCCCTTGAAGCGTGCTCTTATTCACTGAATGGAGCTATTCTTTCCACATCTTTTTAGGATTGTTGCCTATTCTAAGCAATATCCGCTCCTTTCAGCAGGAGATTAGCTCTTGGAATGGCAGATTTTCCCAGAAACTTGAATTTTTGCGTAAACGAATTGAAGCTGTGGAATATTTATTTGTTTGGTAATGTTTTATTTAGGTTTTTTGCATCCTCAACTATGAAGATATCTTCTTTGAAATCATATGTCTTGCTTCTAAGCTTCCTTTGCTTAGCTGCTATGGCGAATGCACAGGAATTGCGAAATACGGGAATGGCTTCTACTTATGCTACTGCAGAAATAGGTACGCCAACAGCAAGTGGTGCTTTGTATGAAAGTACAGCCTTTACAGCTTGCCATGCAACGCTTCCTTTCGGAACGGTAGTTCGTGTTACTAATCTTCGGAATAATAGCTCGGTACTCGTAACCATCAACGATCGCTTTGATTATAAAACCAATCGTTTGATTGATGTATCACATGCCGCTGCAAAGGAACTTGAACTTTTCTCTAACGTGGCGCCAATGGTCAAAATTGAGGTGGTTTCATGGCCAAGCGAGGAAACTAAAGTGGCTGATACTAGCAACGAAGGCTAGTTTCTAAAGGACTGATTTCTGGTAAATTTTTCCAGGAAGGCTCCGTATCAATCCTTTTAATTCTAGTTCTAATAGCGTCAGCGACAGGTCGCTCGATGCAATTTTATCGTGATGACTGAGTGCGTCGATATGCCATTTCTTGCCTGATTCAAAAATCTGCAGGATGGTTTCTTCAGCAGGAGTGAGTTCAAATACCAACTGCTGCTGTACAGGCATCTGAGTTTGGTCCCATCCCATATATTCCATCAAATCATCCACCGATTCTAAAAGTGCCGCCTTATTCTTTTTGATAAGAAAGTGAATACCTTCTTTCCTAGGGTCGCCTACTTTGCCAGGTATGCCAAACACCTCCCGATTATAGGAATGGGCCAAATAAGCCGTAATCATAGCGCCTCCTTTAAAGGGAGTTTCAATCACGATGGTCGCGTCGCACATGCCTGCCACAATGCGGTTTCTGCTAGGGAAGTTCTCCCTATCTGGACGTGTCTCAATAGGATACTCAGTTAGAAGGCCTCCGTTTAGCCTCATCTCAATGGCCGTACTTTGGTGGGCTGCTGGGTATACTTTATCGAGTCCATGCGCCATAACCCCAATAGTACAGAGATTATGTTTCACCGCTGCTCGGTGGGCATAGATATCGATACCATAGGCCAGTCCGCTCACCACCGCACAATTGAGTCCCTGTAAATCGGATACGAATTTTTCCGTGAACTGCTTGGCCTCATCGCTGCAGTTCCGGGTTCCTACAATACTTACCATACGTGGCATATTGAGGTTGGCTTTTCCTTGAAAGTAGAGAAGCAGGGGGGCGTCAGGATTTCGTTTGAGTCGCTGTGGATAGCTGGCCTCATGAAATCGAAGGATCTCAATACCGTGCTTGTCCGCAAACTGGAGTTGTTTCTCCGCCCGCTCGAAATTCCGGAACGCCAACACCCGCTCCGCCACAAAGGGACCTATTCCCGGCACCTTCTCGAGTTTACTTTTCGAAGTACTGAATACTTCCTTCGCACTACCCACATAAGCAAGCAAGTTCTTAGAAAGCACCGGTCCTACTTCCGGTATCATCGTCAAAGCAACGGTAAAATAAAGTTCCTCATTGTCCATCGAAGGCAAGTTCTTTCACTCGCTCAACGTATGCAATAGGGCGAAGCAGTCTTTACGTAACAGTGACAAGCTTTTTACACAATTCCGATATTCACTGAAATAACACCATTAATAATGGCGGCTTAGTAGAGGGCTGATTCGACTATAAATGAGGGTTGCCTATCGCACTATTCGAATAGTGCGGATCCCATTATTTGAATGAATTTGCAAAATATAGATTCCAGGTACGAGGCTGGATTTATCAATTTTAATTGGTCGGATCATTGCTGAGATTTGTTTTAAAACCTTACCATTCGCATCAAGCAGTATGATTTTTTCAAAGGCATCGCTTGATTCAATTAGCCAGTAATTTTGGTGGTTTAAGACTTTTATATCGATGCCTCGACTCTTATCATCCAAAGATTTAATAGGGCCTTGCTCTTTATAATAATGAAAAGTTTTTTCAAGGATGAGCGAATTGTTTCGCACTAATTGAACCTTCCAAAGTCCTTCTGGTCCTGTTATGGGTGTATTGATATAGGTCCAATAATAGTAAAGCCACCAGTTGCTTTTCAATTTACTTCCATATTCAAACCATAAATTACCAGCAGGGTCGAACCATTTTATCTTGAGCGAATCTCCTGTTCTTAAACCGGCATGCAAACTCCAAAAGCTGATCGCGCTATCTTGCGCATAGAATGTGTCAATGGCTTCAAGTCCTTCTTTTAGGGTGTCAAGGTTCAGTGGAAAATTCGCCATTCCATAGTCCCAAGTAAAAAAGCTGGAGTCAAAAGGAATGGTGGACTTCCAGTAGCTATTTTGGTTCCCACATGGTCCTTTAAATGGGTCGATATAATAGCTGGAGTCATACCAAAGTTCAAAATGCAAGTGAGGGTCGGAACTATTTCCGCTGCTGCCTACTTTCGCAATGACTGAACCAGGTAAAAGGGTATCTCCGATTTGAACATTTATTGACCCATTTTTTAAATGCCCATAGTAGGTATAGAGCTTATTATTATGCGCTACTGCTATGTAGTTACCGAGTTTCTTGGCTGTATCTGACTGTTTCTCCCGATCGAAAAGCCCATCATTCACGGCAATCACAATTCCAGTATCAACGGCTAGCACATTTACGCCGGCATCCATACTTGAGAAATGCTTGATAACAAAATCAGTACCCTGATGACCCTTATATGTTTTATCCAAACAATGATTATCATAGGCATCATTCCCTAAACCCCAATCAACATAATTAACAAGGATGTAGTCTACTCCATAGGTTCCTTCAATAGGTAGTACAAAATTCCCTTGTCCGCTAGCAGCCACGGTTGCATAGCCGAGAGTCAAAAAAAGCACCAGTTGTTTCATTACGAATTGAACACGTTTAAGTCTTAAAAGTAAACGGATAGGAGTTGGTTTATACCGCTTTTGAAAGCTATTTATTAATGATAAATTGTTCGCTAAGAATTCGGCCAGTTGTATTTTCAATGATTAAAAAATAGGTTCCCGCAGACAATGGGCTTGTCGAAAAGCGAAAGCGATTTGTTCCAGCCTTTGTATTGTCTTTGAGCAAAATTGTCACGCGTTTACCGCTGGCATCTACCACACTAAAGGTTAATTCTTGTTTGTTATCGATGCTGAATTCTACTTCAAAATATTCGCTACTAGGATTGGGGTATATTAATGCATTTTGAGCGATGACGGGTTTAGGTATAGCTAAAGTTGGGTCCGTATTATTGACTTTCGCGATGGTAGTCCGGTTGATTCGATCGCCATAGGTTCCCGCCATCCAGTAGGTGCGGTCTTGGTTGTATTTACGTTGAATTCCTGTATAATCGCCCCAGCGCTCAAAGCTATCTACCAATTCATCAATACTATTTTTTCCTTCTTTCACACGGGTGAGTCCTGAAAACTGACCTGAATAATTCATCAATACTGTAGAAGTACCTGGGAAGGTATTTTCTGAAACATGCGAAACGGTTAAAATGGCCGTATGATCATCTGGATTTCCTGAACCTGCATAGGCAATATCAGGATAGCCCAAATCAAGGGTATCGTAACTTAAGATATGAACATTGGCTGTACTGGATTTTGTGTCAACCACCCCGTAATAGATGCCCGCGGCGTTGTTTTGAGGATCGATGGTATTCCCTGCAAAATGAATCAGGCCATTTTCATGCATGGCACTTAAAACGCGCGCATCATTGGTTTCTAAGAATTGTCCGCTTGGCTGCTTGGCAGAAGGGGGTAGCCCATATGGCTGAGAACAACGAGCAAAATGAGTATTAAGTGTCGCCTTGCCTGATTTTACTGAATGGGTGATGGTATGAACAAAGAGACTGTCATTGCTGATATCTCCGGGTCTCACAGAAAGGAAATAACTTGCTGGTCCGCTTGGTTTCATGCCTCCTTGCGAAGGACAAATGCTCCACACATTTTTGCCTTCAAAGGCAATGTCGTTCCAAAGGATATTTGTAATGGAGTCACCTGCATAGCCATCCTCCAAATCCATTTGCCAAATAATACTCTGACGAAATCCATCTTTCCATCCTTTGTCATTATCTAATAAATTAAGGGTCAGAAAAACGTCATTTTCACTAATGCTAATGATTGGATAATCCGACCAAGAAGAATCTCCGACGGGGTCGCCAGGGAGTTGGTAGAAGTTCCAGTTGGCTGTGGGGTCATTGCTTTGAGAAAAACCAATGATAGGCGTGCTAGTGGCGCTAGTTGATCCATTTAAAAAAACCGCAATAAAGCGATCGTGATTTGGGTCATAAGAAACTCTGGGATCAAAAGTGCGTTCAAGTGTTCCGAGCTCTTTAGCAAAGAATGCGAGTGAACCGGTTTTTTTAAATTTTCCCGTGGTATCGTATACAAAGAGCGTACTGTTCACCACACTGATGATATAGCCATTATTTCCAATGCACATATCATTATCGTTCGGCGTACCTGCACTGACATTTCCATCGAACTCGAATTCAAATTTTGGAGCAGGAGCAGGTGCTTTAAACTGAGTATTGCCTTTTGTTTTATAACTGGCTGCGCGGAGACTGTCGACATAAGCCTTTTTATATTGATAGTCGCCTCCAGGAGAAGGAATGGCTTCGATGGTTTGAATACTTGGATCATAGTCGGGAGCATCTATGGAAAAGTTAATTACCTTTTTTAGAGCAATTTTTCCATGAATGGGCTGTGCATCCTGGGCCTTACAAAGAGAAAGACTAAGTACGACGAGGAGTGTTGAGAGTAACCAATTTCGCATGAAACAAATATAGGTGAAAAGCGCATTTTTTGCCTTTATCGCAAAGTCTTACCTTTGAAGCATGACAGATAACCTAACGAAGAGCGAACAAGCCATTGCCCTTGAATCAAAGTTTGGAGCATTTAATTATAACCCCATACCGGTTGTACTTGCAAGAGGGGAAGGTGTATTCGTTTGGGATGTTGAAGGGAATAAGTATTATGACTTTTTAGCCGCCTATAGTGCGGTGAATCAGGGACATTGTCATCCGAAAATTATTAAAGCCTTAAACGATCAGGCTTCTATTTTAACACTTACCTCTCGTGCTTTTCATAATGATGTATTGGGAGAGTATGAAAAATATATTTGCGAGTATTTTGGCTATGAGCGTGTTCTTCCAATGAATTCAGGCGTTGAAGGCGGAGAAACTGCCGTTAAATTAGCGCGTCATTGGGGATATGAAGTCAAAGGAATTCCTTCCAATCAAGCGAAGATTGTTTTTGTGGAAGGAAATTTTTGGGGGAGAACCCTTGCAGCGATTTCTTCAAGCACCGATCCGAATAGCACCAAGGATTTTGGTCCTTTTATGCCCGGCTATGAAATTATTCCTTATAATGATATACCTGCTCTAGAAAAGGCATGTTCCGACCCGAATGTAGCGGGGTTTATGTTTGAGCCAATTCAGGGAGAGGCTGGAGTCATAGTGCCAGACGATGGATATCTCACTGCCATTCGCCGAATTTGTACGGAGAATAATGTGCTGATGATTGCAGATGAAGTGCAAACAGGAATCGCCAGAACAGGTAAGTTAATGGCATGCGACTACGAAAATGTGCAGCCAGATATTGTGATCTTAGGGAAGGCCTTATCTGGGGGCGTATTTCCAGTGTCTGCTGTATTGAGTACTGATGAGGTTATGTTAACGCTCAAACCAGGACAGCATGGTTCAACCTTCGGCGGAAATCCTTTGGGATGTAAAGTAGCAATAGCGGCTTTGGAAGTGATTAAAGAAGAGGGGCTTGCTGACCGTGCTTTCCGACTGGGAGAAATTTTCAGAAACCGCATGCAAGACTTGGTAGAGAGATTTGAAGTGGTGGAATTAGTGCGAGGTAAAGGGCTATTGAATGCCATCGTTATCAAGCCTTTTGGTGATGGAATAATGGCGAAAGACGTTTGTGTTGCGTTAATGAAAAATGGTTTATTGGCGAAACAAACCCACGATCATATCATTCGTTTTGCTCCTCCATTGGTGATTGATGAAGCGCAAATGCAAGAATGTTGCGATATTATTGAATCGACCATTGGCTCGATGGTAAATGCCTAAAGCAAGCCCGACAGGAATAATTTATTGATTTAACGGGGACTTTGTTCTATTTTGCTCATAATCAAAGTGCGATGAATGCCCTCATTAAATTATTAGATATCAGGAAGTCGGAAACAAAGCTAGTAGGCTTACTCCTTTTACACGCTTTCTTCAACGGTATAGGAATAGCACTTTGTTTTACAGCTGCTAACCTTATATTTTTAGATAATTATGGTGTAGCGCGCCTTCCTTTTGCCTATACCATAACAGCTGGGATCCTACTGGTGAGTGGTTTCGTGTATTCTCGCTACGAAACGAAAGTGAAGCCATCGCGTTTTTTTCGATTTGTATTAATTGGATGCAGCTTGCTTATGCTGGCCAACTGGTTTAGCTTTCTTTCGCTGAACCCTTTGGTAATGGCTTTTGTCCTCTTTATATCCTATTGGATCATCTACCAATTAACTAATCTGGAATTTTGGGGGGTCGCTGCACTTGTATTTAATCTTAGACAAAGCAAGCGTATATTTTCTTTATTAGGCTCGGGTGAGACCATCGCTAAGATTCTAGGTTATTTGATTTCACCCATAATTATTTCCTATTATTCGAATACGGCCTTGATCCTGTTGGCAGGTATTGGTTTCCTTTTTTCTTCATTGATTATCTGGAACCTGACTGCCAGCAAAAAAGATTACCTGCATGAAAAGAAAGATCATGATGAGCATCATCAGCATCAAGAGATGAGCATACTCGCCATTTTGAATGTGCTCCGTAAGGATACCTTTTTATTTTGGACCTCTATGCTAGCCATGGTGGCTTTATTTGTGTATTTCACCATTACGTATGCCTTTCTAGATGGGGTCCAACATACCATTCATGAGAATTCAGAAATGGCCTACTTATTCGGGTTCCTATTCGGCTTTGGTAAGTTAATGAACTTCTTACTTAAAACCTTCCTCTCTAATCGCTTGATACGGAATTTAGGGGTGAAAAAGGTATTGTTGTTATTGCCAGTGAGTTTATTAATTATCAATGCTTTAGGTGTTTTTGGTCAGCTTTTTGGTCCGGGAGGAGAGTTTTTCCTTTGGCTTTTTGGCCTAAACATGTTCTTCGATGAGCTTGCTAGATCTTCCTTATTAAAACCTTTCTTTCTGGTATTATTTCAACCGCTACATAACCATCGCCGCCTGCAAGGACATACCTTAGCAAAAGGAATTATGGAACCGGTGGGCATGGGCTTGGCTGGTATTGTATTGATGATTTTGGTACGCACTTCTGGACTCGACCTCAAGTTGGTATCCATTTATTTGACGGCCACAGTGCTCATTTGGATTGTGGTAAGTTTGAGGGTGTCGAAAGAGTACGTCAAGGTGGTACATAGCTCATTAAGCATGCGGTGGTTGGTGAAAACGGAGGTGGATATTTCCGATTATGCGTCGAAGAAACTATTGCTTCAATCCTTGGAAAGTGGGGAGCCAATAAAAGTCATTTATGCAATGGAGCTTTTAGGCTTGGACCATGTTCATGATTGTGAAAAGCATATTTCATTCTTACTTCAATCGGATATTTCAGAGGCTCAAATAAAAGGCCTCCAATTCGTACAAGAATTACAAGACACGCAATTTAACGAGTTGGTCTTGGCGTTGATTGATTCGGATAATCGCCAAATTAAAAAGGAGGCATTTCTAACTTATTTTATTGTGAATGAAGAAGCGGCTGCTGAAGTTATTGCACCCTATTTAGATTCAGAACAGGAAGATAATCGCAAATATGCCTTGGCCTATATTCTTAAGTATGGCGGTATCTATGCGGCCACCTTGCATGGTAGGCGCTTGATAGATCTTTTGGAGAATTCTTCGGTAGATGCTATGCAAGATGCAGCGGAGATTATTGGACTTATCGGTGCACATAACTACTATTTTCCACTCATTGAGCTATTAAAGCAAGAGAATATGGAAGTGAGGAAAGCGGCTATTCAAGCTGCTGGGGAAACAAGAAATGTAAGGATGCTACCTTTTATTTTGGAGCATATTGAAGACATCGGCCTCTTTGTGTCTAGTTCTAAAGCCTTGCTTAAAATGGGCTCTTCCATCTTTCATGATGTGAGTTTAAAGGAATTAAAGGGGCTAAAATTAAAATTATTCTTGAAAGCCTGTGGCGATATCGAAAGCAAAGAGTCGATGCGTTTTTTGTTTAAAAAGCTGTCCTACCCGGATCAAGATATTGCACGTCAGGCAAGCTATTCTTTAGAATCTTTAGGCTTTAAGATTGATAAAAATGAGCTGTCTATAGTACATACCCATCTAAGACTATCGGTATTTCAAATGATGGCTTTGATGCAGATTAAATCTTTAATGCATTTCGATTTGGTCCATTCGGCTGTAGAAAATGAAATCAATTTGATTCAGCAGGATGTATTGCGCGTTTTAGGTTTCTATTATAATCGAAGTGTTCTGAATCAAATAAAGGATACGCTAGAGAAGGGGAATCATGAGTCATTGGCGAATGCTCTAGAACGTATTGAATTGCTCGTGGGTAAGTCTTTCCGTGAAGAAGTATTGATGATTTTTGAAATGCCTGATTATTCGAGTCAGCGTAAGGACATTCGCAAAAAATACGGTGTAAGTGATAATCCAGTAGAAATGCTTCGAGGGATTTTGGTGGGCGATTTGGCCCTCTCAAGTTATTGCCGCGCCATTATCATCCATCATATAAGCGCTGAATGGGAAGACTGCCTGAGCAATGAAGTAATTGAAGAATATCTAACCCATGATTCAGCTTTATTAAGAGAAGAAATTGTTGGGTTTATTCATACGTATAGAAGTGAGGATTTTGTGAATAGCCTACTAATAGACGAAGTCCTGAAAGTTTCAAAGTCTTCGTTAAAATTATTAACTACAAAGAAGCATGCTACAAATTGAGCGGATTATCATACTTAAATCAATAGAGATATTCAGTCAGATTCCTGATGATGTATTGGCGGGTTTAGCCCTCATTACAGAGGAGGAAAGCTATCCAGAAGGAACAGAGCTGATTAAGGAGGGCGATATTGGTGACTCGATGTATATCATCCAGTCCGGAAGCATGCGGATTCATAAAGGAAATGTGGAATTGGCAGTGATTAAAGCAGGCAATATATTCGGAGAAATGACGGTATTAAATCCAATGCCTAGAACAGCATCAGCCACGACTTTAGAGGAAACCTTTTTGCTAAAAATTTACCGAGAACCCTTTTTGGAGCTAATGGCTCAAGAACCAGAGGTGATTAAAAGTATTTTAAAGGTATTGACCTTGCGCATTGTCCATCAAAATGAACTACTCAAGAAGCAACAAATTTATTAGCTTCTAAAAACGCTTTATTTAACATGCTCTTTGAGCAAGGCTAAGGTTTTTTCTTTAATAGGAGCGCGATTTTTTCGCGCAAATTCCGTGAAATAGGAATGGTTTTCCATGAAGCGAATCTGCTTAATTTCAAATTCCTCAGGATGCTGAACCATTTGATACGATTTCCACTCGGCATAAAGCGATTGGCTTATCCTTTCAAAGTCTTCTCTACCTAAATAATCCAAGTCACAATCACATAGAATCTGTTCTAAATGGGTCTTGGGTAGTTGCGGAACTTTGGTAGCCAAAATCATGTTCGAAATAATTTCAATTTCTTCATTGGCATACCCAAAATCACCAAGTGTTGCGCGCGCTATTTTAACACCATTCTCTTCATGATTTTGATAGGCAATTGTGAATCCACAATCATGCAAAAGAGCTCCGGTCTTGAGAAGCGTTTGATCTCGCTCATTGGTGATGTTTTCTTCTACCAGATAGATGTCCAATGCGGCAAGGACATCCCGCGTATGATGAAGACCATGATAACTCAGGTTCTCTGGAAGTGATTCCCCTAAAAGCTGAAATATGGATTCCTTGAGGCTAGCGTAATCCATAGTTTGATTCATCCGTTTTTTTCAATGTTCACTCAAGTTTAATTGTTAGAGCTAAGCCCTTAAATTTATTTTTAATCAAGCAACTATGCCTTCCATTAAAGCTGGAATTTACACAGAAAATAGTTACAATGCTGAAAATATTTTATTTTTAATGTCCCTTTATCATCACTTTATCTATCCATTCTGAACCAAATGAATAGGGGATCCATGCCAAAGATGGTATTTTTTTTGTAATAATAAGGTTGGCAAACTTACCCTGGCTAATACTGCCTAGTTCTTTTTCTAAGCCCATTGCATAGGCCGCGTTCAAGGTAAGTGCATTAAAGGCTTCTTCTGGAAGTAGCTTCATTTGGATGCATGCCAAGCTGAGTACAAAGCCTAATTTTCCGCTAGGCGATGAACCTGGGTTATAATCACTGGCTAAGGCAAGGGGCAAACCCGCATCGATTATGGCTCTTCCAGGAGTATAAGGCATTCTTAAATAGAAGGAACAATTGGGAAGAGCAACCGGCATGGTGCCAGACCCACGCAATGCCTCAATCTCTTCATCACCTATGTGTTCGAGGTGGTCAACGCTCAGAGCACCGGTTTTAACGGCTACTTGTACGCCTCCAGAAACAGCCAATTGATTGCCGTGTATTTTTGGAATGAGTCCGTGTTTTTTTCCCGCTTCAATAATACGTTCGGCTTCTGCTGGCGAAAAGAAACCTTGATCACAGAACACGTCGATAAAATCAGCCAAACCTTCCTTTTCAATTACAGGAAGCATTTCATCAATAATTAATTTGATATAGCCTTCGTGGTTTTCCTTGTATTCTTTTGGAAAGGTATGCGCACCCAAAAAGGTGGCTTTTACATGAATGGGCGCAATATTCTTCAAGCGCTTAATCACACGAAGCATCTTCAGTTCGTCTTCAACACTCAATCCGTAGCCGCTCTTTATTTCAATAGCACCTGTTCCGTTGGCGATGACTTCCTGTAAACGTTCTAAAGCCATTTTATAAAGGTCCTTTTCCGACATCTTATGAAGCTTCTCTGCTGAGTTGAGTATTCCTCCTCCTGCAGCGGCAATCTCTTCATAGGTCTTGCCCTGTATCTTCATCACAAATTCTTCTTCTCTACTGGCCGGGAAAACAAGGTGGGTATGAGAATCGACGAAGGCAGGGATCACAATTTTCCCTGTAGCATCTATTATTCGATCGCTATCGTGGGCGGAATGTTGCCCATTATCGTCGGGCATTCGTCCGTATGATTCAATGCGTTGATCGCGTATAAGAACCCAAGCGTTTTCTATAAATGGAAATTCGCTCATTTCCTTTCCTGCGCGAAAAGGTTTTTGCGTTTCTTCGATGCCATAAAGGCGGTGAATATTTCGGATGAGGGTCAGCATAATGCAGTGCAAAAATGCTTAAAATAGCACAGGGAATCAAAATCTTAATGAGTAAATTCGAAACATGACGACACAAGAACGCTTACACAAGGTTTTTACACATGGCAAAGATGTTTTTGTTGCCAATTCTGCCACCGTAATTGGGGATGTCGAATTAGGTGATTCATGTTCCGTATGGTTCGGGGCCGTAGTCCGTGGGGATAGCGATGAGATTCGTATTGGAAACCGCAGCAATGTGCAAGACAATGCCGTGATTCATTGCGATCCAGGTGCTCCAGCTATCATTGGCGAAGACTGTGTAATTGGTCACTTGGCTATAGTACATGGCGCTCAACTTGGAAACTGTGTTTTGGTGGGAATGAATGCCACGGTCTTGAACAACGCCAAAATTGGAAATAACGTGATTATCGGAGCAAATTCCCTGGTTACGGCGGGAACGGTGATTCCTGATAATTCTATGGTTTTAGGCAGTCCGGCTAAGGTGGTAAAAACTTTAAGCGAAAAGCAGATTGCGGGAATCAAAGAAAATGCTCGGGTTTATGTGGAGAAAGCACAGGCATATCTTAGCATGTAGTTAGAGTAATTCTAATACTTTTTCGGGCGGACGGCCAATTACTGCTTTTTTATTATGGATGAAAATGGGCCTTTCTATCAAGATGGGGTGCTCAATCATGGCATTTACCCATTGATCATCCGAAAGATTTTTTCCTTTATAGTTTTCTTTAAAGAGGGTTTCTCCTTGGCGAATGAGTACAAGTGGGGCGACGCCTAATTTTTGGATGACTTGGAGCAGTTCCTCTTTGCTTGGGGGTACTTTTAAGTATTCACGAATGTTTGGCTCTATTCCTTTCTCACGCAGGAGGGCTAAACTGGTTCTGCTTTTTCCGCAACGGGGATTATGATAAAATTCCATGCTGCAAGTTTCCGCTATTCCAGTGGTTTTCGCAATGAATGGCAGAGTGTATGGAAAACTATACCCATTTTGTTTACGTATGTGAAGATAAGGGGATAAATAAGTACAAGCAACGAAATGCGGTGTATTAGTTGTCTATATATTTGAAACGATGCAAAACAGCAGTAAACATATCACGGCAACCGTGGCTCCTAAAAAGGAGGAGGCGAAAAAGTCCAAAGAAAAAGTTTTGGAACAGCCTCATCGTGTTTCCTTAAGTCCGGAAAACGATCCCCGCCAAGGTCCTACAAAGGATTGAGTGAATTGTGTGATTGATTATGATACTTCATCAATACACGGTATAATTCATCAGGACGAAAGGGTTTGGAAATAAAATCATCCATGCCCTCCATCCTTGTTTTTTCCTTTTTCTCAAGCAAAGCCGAAGCGGTTAGCGCAATAATTGGAACCACTTTATTGAATTCCCTGATCTTCTGTGTGGCTTCGTACCCGTCCATCACAGGCATTTGAATATCCATCAAAATACAATCGTACTCGGATTCCCGAACCTTTTCAACGCCCAAAGCACCATTATCTGCTACATCGCTCTGAACTCCCCATTTCTTAAGGAAATTCTGACAAACAAATACATTAACCACATTGTCTTCCACTATTAGTACGCGCATATTCGCGATGCTTTGTTCTTTCATTGCTGGGCGATTTTCTGATTCTATCCGTTCTATTCCTTTATTCTCCAGTTCCAAATCAAACCAAAAATGAGAACCTTCTCCGAGTGTAGATTCTACTTCAAGTTTACTCTTCATTAAAGCGAGTAAACTCTGACAGATAGCCAATCCCAATCCAGTACCACCAAATTTACGCGTAGAAGTGGCCGTAGCCTGCGTGAACATATCAAAAAGGCGGGGTAAAAATTCCGCATCAATGCCAATGCCAGTATCTTTCACTGAAAAACGTAAACGCTCTTTTCCTTTGATCGTGGTGAAGGAGTTAATAGAAACTTCCACTCGTCCTTTTTTGGTAAATTTTAGCGCATTGGATAGTAGATTATTCAAGACCTGACCAAGCCGCATCTTATCGCCCAAATAGTATGCATTCTTATCGAGTTGTGAACTTAATTGGAGGAACACTTCGTTTTCTTGTGCATGGTATTGGTTTTCATCGATGAGATTTTCGGCGAGCTTAGTTGGATTAAATTCTTCTTCCACTAACTCAAGCTTTCCTGCCTCAATTTTACTGTAGTCGAGAATATCATTGACCAATACCAGTAAATTTTCTGCAGAGTTGTTTAAGGTATTTACTTTGATGGAAAGGTTTTCATCTGTATTCTCATCGCGAAGCATATGCGAGATTCCAATCACTGCATTGAGTGGAGTGCGGATCTCATGACTCATTACCGATAAGAATTCAGATTTAGCGCGACTGGCCTGTTCTGCCTGTTCTTTGGCCGAGCGAAGTTGATCTTCGGTAATTTGATTTTCAATAGCCGAAGAAAGTACATTGGATGCTAGTTTTAATATATCATGAGCTTCTAAGGCCTCCGCTTTATCATCAATGGACCAGAAGAAAACCCAATATCCAATAACTACATTGTTTACTTCTAAAGGAAGGATGATAAAGGCCTCACGTCCTAATTCGATATAGTCTTTAAGAGGTAGAGAAACATTGGATTCATGTAGCTTATTTTTCCAGATTCTTTGCCATACTTGTGCTTCTCGGTTCATTACGCCTTCGATTTGTTTTTCGTAGGCGGGTTCTGGATTAATAAAACAACCGTTTGCTCGCGTAATGCTGCGGAAATTTGGCGCATATTCGGTATAGACTTCTTGCCAATTATTCCTTCGCAGCATCTCTTCGGCAAAACGGCCACTTAGGCCCATCAACCCGGCAGACTTTTCTAAGATGTTTTTCTGCTTTTTCCATAGCGTAATATCTCGAAAGCTCAGCAAATAGCCTCGTTTCTCGTCTTCGCTAGTGCCAATGCGCTGACCTTTGAGCAAAACCCAAAATACACCTTCTGAATTATTGAAAGCTATTTCGATTTCAGGGCCTTCATCTCCTTCAAAATCCAAGTATTGTAAGAGGTCGGGTTCAGGAATATCTTTCACGCCGTAGCAAAAATCCCAATAGCTTTGGTTCTTTAGGTCTTTTCTCTTGGCTAGTTTTCTCGCCTTAATATTTGACTCAATAATCTCGCCTTTATAATCAATCACTAAGGCGGCGTCGTTCAAATTTATAAAGAGGTATTGATAGGCAAGCGGAACATAGTTAAAAAGTTTTTTTCGGAAGATGATAATCATGCCGATGATTCCTGTCAGCGTAAATCCAACCGGTGTGGGATCAAAACCGTGAATCGGATTGAGTCCACTGATATACATCGCATTGCCAATCCATGGAAACAAAGCACCAAGGATGATGAGCAACATATTTGTACGAAGTAGGGTAACACTGCGAATGGCGGTAAGAATCAAGCGAATTGTTCCTGCCATCAGACAGAAATAGCTGACTAAAACCCATGCCCAGAACATGGGGCCATATTTAAAACTAAGGCCAAAATCCCCTTCGTCAATTGACCAAGAAGTATAAACGAGTTTATGATAGGAATTGGTGAGCACTACTAGTAAGAATAATCCGCAAAAAACGAATACGAATTTCTTAAACCAAGAAGGGATTCGAAGGCGTATTTGGGAATAGGTAAAGATGAAACTTACCCAACCTACAGGGGCTACGATAATGCCGAAATAGCTCAACTGAGCAAAAAGTAATTTAATGGAAATGGCATCGAAAAAGTATTGAGAAGCATCGCATGCAGCCCACCAAGCGATGGCAAACATCAGAAAAGAGAATTCAGTTGACCCCTGAACCCGCGACCGTTTATAAGTCGAAATCCCAACCACCGCAGACAATAGCGTAGTTAAGATTAGTAGGATTTGGAGTAGCTGATTTACTGAAACCATGAAATGTTATTGTGCAATCAAAAGTAATGAATAACTCGCGTGTTAGATTTTCTTATATATCGACTGCCTTTAAAACAGACTCTAACTGCTGTTGCGTAAAGGGCTTATACAAAATTGTGTCGAAATATTCGGCCCCTTCGCTTAATGCCTCTTCTTGATTTGTGGCCGTTAAACCAATGATATGAATCTTATTACCGAAGCGTTCGCGTAAAATTTTTGCCGCTTCATAGCCATTCATCACTGGCATATTTATATCGAGTAAAACGACATCGTATGAGTTTTTATTGGCTTCCTGAATACATTCGAGTCCATTCTCTGTCCAGCTTGCTTCGGCCTTGAATTGTGCAAACATCATCTTGAGGAGGAGTTGGTTTTGTACATAGTCTTCCGCCACCAAAATACGTTTATCGCTGGGCCAACTCCAATTGCTCAATAAGGTATCGTCTGTTTTAGCTGTTTGACTATTTGCGCTTTCTAGCAGAAGAGAAAAGGATAATGTGGTTCCACTATTTAGTTGGCTAGCTAAGCTAAGTTTTGACCCCATCAATTCAAGGAGTGAATTGGAAATAGCCAATCCCAAGCCTGTTCCATTAAAGTTTCTATTCATGTCTCCATCCGATTGAAAGAAGGGCTGGAAGATTTTTTGGTGGTCTTCTTGGGGAATGCCGATGCCAGTATCCTTTACTATAAATTCGATATTCCATTTTTGGTCATCCACTGGTTGAGCAATGATTTCTAAACGAACAGATCCTTCATCAGTGAATTTTACCGCATTGTTCAGTAGGTTATTCAGAACTTGTTCCAGCTTAATGCGGTCTCCCAATAGCGTTTTTGGAACCTGCGTATCGCGCTCTAAAATAAATTGAATACCCTTTCTTGTGCAGTCTAAAGAATAGGCGGCCTCCAAGGTATTCGTTAATTCAATCAATGAGAATGGAGCATGCTTGGTTTTCATCGACCCATGCTCTAGTTTATTTAAATCAAGGATATCATTGACCAATTGGGTTAACTGTAAAGCAGACGCTTGCAGGGCATGAACCGCTTCTTCTGACTCGGTGTTTTTAGTGCTTTGAAGTAGTGAATTAGCCATGCCCATGATGACATGTAAAGGCGTTCTAATTTCATGACTAACCACGGAAAGGAAACGCGTTTTCACCGAAAGGGCTTCTTGCAATTCGGCTTGTTGGATGATTAGTTTTTTGTTTTTCCGCTCGTTTAAAGAGGCAGTCCAAATTAAACCGAGGGAGAGCAGAATCACGACGAGCAATCCAATCTTAAAATTTCTATTCAAGGCCTCTTCTGATTCGAGCTTGGAAGATATTTCGTCCAAATCATGCTGGCGCAATTGCAGGCTGAATTCTTCTTCGAGCAATTTGCCATCTTTGTAGTTCTGTGCTTTAGTCAAGGAATCATTCAAAGAGATGAAACGTTCTAGCAATTCAAGGGCTTTAGCGGGTTGTCCTAAATCTCTCAGAATTAGCGCTCTTATTCTAAATTGCTCCAGGTGGATGAGTGGATCTTCTAAATCGCTTGCCAAGTTCTCGGCACTATCCACATAAGTCAAAGCCACCTTGGTTTTACCAGCATCTACCAGCATTTCCGCCATCTGATGATAGGCCGTAATAAGGGGCCTTTTCGCTTGTGTTTTGCGTTTAAAATTAATGCCTTTAGAGAAATAATGATAAGCGCTATCAAAATTGCCTTCCATTGTCCATATTTGCCCTAAGCTGCTATAGTCTGATCCAACCCAATTTGGGTTGATGGGCTCCGCGGCCAAATCAATTTCGAGGCAGGCGGAATAATATTTTAAGGCGCTGTTAAAATCTTTTTCCTCTAAGGCAATCATACCCAGATTAGAATAAGCCATTGCCATTTGTGATTCTGACTTTAATTCACGGGCGACAGATAAACTCGATTCGAAATGTGCTCGGGCGTCCTGATAATTCTTCTGATTAAAATGAATGAGTCCAATATTATTCAACACATTGGCATGACCTACTCGATCATCGCAGGCCAAGAAGCAAGAATCTGCTACTAAATAATAGCGCAATGATTCTTTGTAATTGCTCAAATAATCAAGGGCGATACCTAAGGAATTATAGATGCTTCCTTTATCGCGGGTGGTTCCCGATTGTTCTAATATCGGGAAACTTCGTTCATAGGTTTTTATCGCCATCCGATAAAAGCCAAGATCTTCGTAACACGACCCGAGAATATAGATTGCCTTTAAAATGAGACTGTCATTGTTTAAAGCTTGGGCCCTTTGTAAGCCTTCCTTTGCCAATTCTGCGCCGTATTCGACAGACGCAGTTCGGGAATAATAACGAGCAAGGTGAATCAGACTATCTGTGGCCTCGATTGGCTCAAGATGCTGAATGGTTTTTTGTATCGAATCAGGAATAGTTCCCCGAAGTGTCGAACTCATAAAAATGAGGACAAAAAAGCAAATCGGGGGTATACACTTAATTCGGGGCATTAATAGTACGAAAATAGGTTTTGGAAGTTATTGCCACAAATTAAGGTGTGTTTACCCATATTATTGAGCCATTATTATTTGAATAGCGGTTGAAGTGAATTATTTGGAAGCCTGTTTTTGCTTCGCGAGTAAAGTTGGTGCGAGCAATTTGTCAATTATATAATTTGTCTAGCCATAGGTTGGTCGGGGCATACCTCAGGCTGGGAATCGCTGCTTCTTGTGGTTATTCCTTTAATTGCACTGCAAGCCTACTTAATGATTCGCACGAAATTTTAATGCGCTTGTTTGTAGGGGGACGGCAAAGCCTGCTTTTTTGTATAGATGCCTAAACCGCAATCCATTTAAAATCAACCCCTCTTTCAGGAATTTTGATACGCTCCGCAATACGTGTGAGTCTGGCTGGTAAGGCCAAAAGATAGTCGCGAGCACGTTCTGCGGAGTCGTTCAACCCACGAATATTTTCAATGTCCCATTCTTTGATGAGGTCTTTTAAAATATCAATATAGTCTTCGGTGGTATACACCATAGCTCGCTGTGCTGCATTTGAAAACTCTTCGAAGAGGTCACCAAGCTTGCCGCCACTTTGACGGAGCAGGTGAGCAGGCATAACGATTTTTTTCCGCATCATTTCTTCAAAGGCCTTCATCATTTCGCTTGGGTCACATTCAAAGATACCTTGCACAAATTCAGAATAGGCTGAGGCATGACGAGCTTCATCGGCAGCAATGATTCCACAGATTTTGGCCAAGCGATGGTTGCCTGTTTTCTTGGAGTAACTAGCTACTCGGCGATGTGAAATATTGGTTGCGAGCTCCTGAAAGCTGGTATAAACAAAGTTCTTATATGGATCTGCTCCCGTTTGAATATCAAATCCATCCGCAATAAGGTATTGGGTGGAAATTTGCATTTGACGCATGTCTACGCGACCTGATAAATAAAGATACTGGTTGAGCAAGTCGCCATGACGGTTTTCTTCTGCAGTCCAGGAACGCACCCATTGCGTCCATCCAGTTCTTTTTTCATGGTCCACGCCTTGTACGCCCATTAACCAAGATTCGTAGGTAGGAAGGGCTTCTTCTGTTATCGTATCCCCGATAAGTGTAGTAAAGAGATCATAATCCATTTCGCGGCAAAGCGCTTGGATTTCTTGAACTTCTTCGAAAAACTTCGGGTCTTTTGAATCAGGCAGAAGTTCTGCGGGTTGCCAGTTTTTTTCAATGGGACGGATGAATTGCTCCAACCATTTTGTCATTGATTTTTCAAGCGTTTGCATCACCTCAATACGTGTTTGATTCAAATCCATGTGCATTTCTTTTTAAGGTTTGTCGATTGAAAGAATCTTGCAAGGAATGTTAAGAAAAACAGACCTTTCATGGCTCAATCATTTAGACTCTGCAAAGGTAAGGTTTATTGTCGTGTGTTTCTAAGTCGTAGGAGGATTCTTGCTGATTTCTTTGAGCGAATTGCTGAGTATTTCAAGGCTCATACGTAATCCTGTATCCTTGATATTACTAGCCATATCCACTTTTCCTTTCACCCCAGAAACCAAAAGCTGTGTATGCGTATTCCGCTTTACTTGTAAGGTATTTAGTATAAGCTCCAACTGATCAGAGGCTTTCGCGCCGGAAGCAGCGGCATTAATCATTGCACAAGGTTTATCGCTAAGAATTACGGTTGATACGAGCCAGTCTAAGGCGTTTTTAAAACTTCCAGGGAGGGAAAAGACATATTCAGGACTACAAAAAATCAATGCGTCTGCCTCATCAATGGCTGATCGAAATTTGGCAATACTGGCAGGTAACGGTTCTTTGTCGAGGGCTGGGTTAAAATGCGGCAAGGCATCAATCGCTGAATAGATTTGAAATTCATCTTCCTGAAAATGATTTCGCTTCAGGTATTCAAGTAAACGCTTATTGGATGCTTCGGGGAGGGTACTTCCGTTTATTGCGAGAATTTTTAGCAGCTTTGTGAGCAGGGTGACTTGCTCACCAAAATCATGCAGGAATTAAATTTTGAGTCATGTTCCTTGAATTAGAAGCTATAACAGAGCCTCCATCGTCCATGGACCTTTTTTTGCCGTCGTCCACGGACAGTTGACTTTTTACCAACCACAAACGTTAAAAGGCAAAAAAAAAAGACGCCAGTCGAAACCGGCGCCTTTGGGCATGTACATGCCTATTAACAAGGGGAGGCACAAAGATGTAAATGACAAGCTTGCCGCCTCTCATGGTTTTCCGTGATTTTTGATTGTCATATTGGCAGCAAAACATGGCTGGCATATTTGCTGATACCTTCTGTTTAAAATACAAGCACGCATATGACGACACAAAAAGGTTCTATTCAGGTAAACACGGAAAACATCTTTCCAATCATTAAGAAATTCCTGTATTCAGACCACGAAATCTTTTTACGTGAGCTAATCTCGAATGCAACCGACGCCACCACCAAAATCAAACATTTTTCATCCATTGGAGAATTCAAAGGTGAATTGGGCGACCTGCGCATCGAAGTAAAAATCGATAGCAAGAAAAAAACCTTGAGCATCACCGACCATGGTGTCGGAATGAGTGCTGAGGAAATTGACAAATACATCAATCAGATTGCCTTCTCAGGAGCTGAAGAGTTTGTTGAGAAATATAAAACGGCAGGAGAATCAGGAATGATTGGTCATTTCGGACTGGGTTTTTACTCCGCCTTTATGGTTGCAAAAAAAGTGGAAATCAATACGCTTTCCTTCCGTGAAGATGCTAAGGCGGCCAAATGGACCTGTGACGGTTCCACTGAATTTAGCATAGGAAGCTCCAAGAAAACGGATAGGGGAACGGAAATTATCCTTCATATTGATGATGATAACCAGGAGTTTTTGGAAGACAGTCGTATTAAAGGACTTCTTGATAAATACTGCCGCTTCTTGCCAATCCCAATCCAATTCGGAACGGAAACTGAATACGTGGATGATACAGAAAAGAAAAAAGAAGATGGAAGCTTCGAGAAAAAATCAATACAAGTAGACGCTATCATCAATGATGTTCCACCACTTTGGAAAAAAGGACCGACAGAATTGAAGGACGAAGATTATATCGCTTTCTATCAAACGCTCTATCCAATGTCGGAAGCACCCTTATTCTGGATCCACCTGAATGTAGATTACCCGTTTAACCTTACTGGAGTATTGTATTTCCCAAAGGTGAAAAATGAGTTGGAGCTACAACGCAATAAGATTCAGCTGTATAGCAATCAGGTATTTGTTACCGACGACGTAAAAGACATTGTTCCTGAGTTCTTGATGCTATTGCACGGAGTGATTGACTCTCCAGATATTCCTTTGAACGTATCGCGTAGCTTCTTACAAAGCGATTCGCGGGTGAAAAAAATCACTTCACATATCACGAAAAAAGTAGCGGATAAATTGGATGAACTCTTCCGTGCAGACCGCGAGGCCTACCAACAAAAATGGGAAAGCATTGGTATGTTTGTTAAATACGGCGCAGTAAGCGATGAGAAATTTGCTGAAAAAGCCTTGAAGTTTGCCCTCCTAAAAAATACAGCAGGTGAATTTTTTACTGCCGAAGAATATAGAAAAAAGGTAGAAGACAGTCAAACGAATAAAGACAAAAAAGTGGTACTTCTTTATACCAATAACCGCAAAACGCAGGCGCCATTTATTGAGTCGGCGAAAAAACGCGGCTATGACGTATTGGATATGGATGGTCCACTTGATAGTCATTTTATTGGCTTCTTGGAACATAAAGAAAGCGATATGACCATCGTTCGAGTGGATGCCGATGCCATTGATAAGCTGATTGACAAAGGCGAAAAACGTGAGTCGGTATTAAGCGATGCACAAGTTGAAGCCTTGAAAACAACTTTTACGGATCAAGTACAAAAACCTGATTGGGAGATTCAAACCGAAGCCCTTTCGCCAGATGATCATTTTATCACGGTTATCAAGCCAGAATGGGAGCGTCGTATGCGCGAAATGCAAGGAGGAGCTGGCATGTTTGGCGCATTGCCAGAGCGTGTAGTGGTAATGGTGAATACCAATCATCCCTTGGCCACGAAGATTGTAGGCGTAGAAGAAGACGCAGCCAAGAAGGATTTTGTAGAACAAAGTTTTGATCTTGCCTTATTATCTCAAAACATGTTGGACGGAGATGCGCTTGAACGCTTTATTCGTCGGACTGAGAACATGATGAAATAGGCGTGTATATTTGCGGGCATGCGCGAAAACGTTTCCCTTAAACCCTTCAATACCTTCGGACTAGAGGCGAAGGCTGGGTATTTTGAAGAAATTCATAGTGAAGAAGCACTTTTAGGGATTCTTCATCAGCAACGTTTTGGCGCATTGCCTTTGCTTATTCTCGGAGGAGGCAGCAATGTGCTCTTTACCCAAGATTTTGACGGGCTCGTTTTATTGAACCGTCTCAAAGGCATTCATATTCTTGAAGAAACAGATTCAGAGGTTTTGCTTGAAGTAGCCTCTGGAGAGGGTTGGCATGATTTCGTACTTCATGCAGTGAAAAAAAATTGGTCAGGAATAGAAAACCTTTCACTGATTCCAGGCACAGTGGGTGCAGCGCCCATGCAAAATATTGGCGCCTATGGAGTGGAGGTAAAGGAAGTAATTGAAGAGGTTCGATTTATGAAACTCGATACCCTACAAACTGAAACACTCGGGGCTAATCAGTGTGAGTTTGGCTACCGTGAATCTGTATTTAAACATGCATTAAAAGGCAAGGTCTTTATTCTTTCGGTGAAATTCCGCCTTCAAAAAGGAAAATTCACTCCGCGGGTGTCCTATGGCGCGATTCAAGATACCTTGACAGAAAAGCAAATTGAGAATCCTACTATTCAGGATGTGAGCGAAGCCGTTATTGCCATTCGCCAAAGCAAGTTGCCTGATCCGGCAGTTCTTGGAAATGCAGGTTCTTTTTTTAAAAACCCAGAAATTCCAGAAGCGAAATTTGAGCTATTTAAGAAAGATTTTCCCGCTATTCCTTCCTATCCCACAAGTCTGGGCTTCGTAAAAGTCCCCGCAGGGTGGTTGATTGAACAAGCCGGCTGGAAAGGCAAGCGCGTGGGTGAAACTGGCTCACATGCCAAACAAGCCTTGGTCTTGGTCAATTATGGAAGCGCGGAAGGGTATGAAGTGAAGCGTCTTGCTTTTGAAATCATCTCAGATATCGAGTCGAAATTCGGTATTCGATTGAGCACTGAGGTGAATATTTTTTAGCTATTTCGCTCCCTCACTCGCTCTACGTATAGCCATCATATACCCCAAATGCAGGGCTTCGTGCACACCCACAAAATGTAAGGCCTCTTCGATATTTCTAAGCTCTGCACCATAGCTCGTTTCATAAGGTAGGTAATCGTCGAAAGCGTTTTTTTCCTGCATCGCTTTTAGCTCCTCAAGGGAAGTGCTAGCGAATGCAATAAATTGATTCAACTCATCCTGACTCACCCGCACCTTGCCATCACTTCCCTTGCGGAACTTGGATAATTCGTCGGGAGTTAACCCGGTATCCAGTCCAGCGACGCCTCGTGTTAGTAATTGGGTGCTTACAAGGGCATGACAGAAATTCCATGCAGCAGTATTATTAAGTCCAGGAAATTGGGCATTGGCAGCTTCGAGGCTTAAAGACTCAATAAGCTTAATGGCATTGTTTCGGGTCTTTTCGAGGACGTGGAAAGAGAATTCGACTTGCTTTTTCATTGGACGGGTTTTGTTTTGAGTTCTTGGTGTTTCTTATAATTATTTACCAAAGCATTGCCAATGGCGCCGCCTACAATTAGGAGCATTCCGATATAAGTCATCGATCCAAATCCTTCATCAAAGAAGATGAATCCAAATGCGAGGGCGTATATCAAGCCGAAATACTGGAAGATAGCAATTCCTCCCAAATCACTCATTTGGAAGGCACGGGTCATGTATACTTGTCCGAATTGCGTAGTAACACCCACCCCAATCAGAATCAACCATTGCCAAACGTCGGCGGGCCAAACCCAAAAATAGATAGCGGGGAAAATAACCAAGGGCAGGGTAACCAATGGGAAATAGAAAACCACCACATCGGGATCATCTTGTTTACCAATACGACGAATCATATTGTACGAGGCTCCTGAGAAAATGGCAGAAGCGACACCTGCAACGAGCATCCATAAATCAACACGTGGGTCATAGCCTTTTATCAATACTACGCCGCCCATCGCCACGACATAGAAAGCCCAAGTATACCAAGGGCTTTTTTGCTTATTGATATAGATGGCTATTAAGGCAGTGAATACGGGCGATAAATACTGCACACTCACTGCTGTTGCAAGGGGCATATGCTGCACGGTGAGAAAGTAGAGCGAGAGGCCAAAGAAACCAAAAAGTCCACGGAGGATGAGGTGTTTCTTGTCATTTCCCCAAGGGCTGATCTTTTTTCGAACAATAAAGAGGTAAGAGATAATCAGGGTGATAATAGAACGGAAAAAGATGATTTGGAAGATATTGTATTCACCCGACCACTTTACCAGCAGGTTCATCAAGGCCATAAATACCCCTGATATTAGTATGTTTAGAACTGCCGGATTCACGGCGCGAATATATGCTATTGGGATACTTTCTATTCAATTGCGTGTCGTCTCTTGACACTATTTGCCCTTATTTAACACGATTTACCTTGTATGCAAAATGTGTTATGATGCGTTTAGATTCAGTTAAATAGTGCTTTACCTGGGCCGCACCTTTGCCTCATCAAATAATTGAACTATGAAAAAATTCATGTGTATCCGCTTTCTTACCACAAGAGTTTTCGCTCCGCCGTATAATGGCGTAGTGACTCCCGAAATTGCGATAAAATATCGCAATCAGGAGAATCGAAGCCTTTTATGAAAAGTTTGGGACAG
>Ga0209390_10002268_pt1 | contig 34230 bp, 31 predicted proteins | sample BON01_FD_187212 | JGI IMG/M metagenome (GOLD analysis project Ga0209390, IMG submission 187212) | Freshwater microbial communities from Lake Bonney liftoff mats and glacier meltwater in Antarctica - BON-01 (SPAdes) (version 2) | ecosystem: Environmental > Aquatic > Freshwater > Ice > Glacier...
TTGGATGTGGACTATATCTACGGATTTTTGTCTCTGTCAAAGTCTATCAAAATACCTCGCTCTATTAGTTCGCAAGACCCCCCGCAGACCCTCTGCCCGCCAAGATTATAAGTGCTAACTTGCTCACTCACATTTGAGCATGCCATGAGCCCCGCACCACGTGGGGTACATGCTCTGGGTGCAAACTCAAAAACTAATGGTACGAGAGTTCAGTTGCTTGTGTGGGTTAATCTGATAAGATTGTTTTGAGTTTCGTATGATATTTGATATCTTTTTAAGATTGATTCAATTACTCCAACCGTATAAGCAGGACTGACATATAGATGAAGCAGATTAGCAAAGCGGAAAGTGAAGCAAGGATAAATTTAGCTGCTTGTTATCGGCTTATGCCTTTGTTTGGCATGAGTGATTTAGTCTACAACCACATCACAACTCGAATACCGGGTACTAGTGATGAAATATTAATCAATCCCTATGGTTATATGTACGAAGAGGTTACTGCATCGAGCCTTATCAAGATCAATATCAAAGGTGATGTTCTGAGTAACCCCCACCCTGAATACGATATTAACCAAGCAGGTTATGTCGTTCATAGTGCAGTGCACGCAGCCAGACATGACGTTGAATGCGTTATTCATACCCACACTCGCTGCGGAATGGCGGTATCTGCCATGAAAGATGGCTTGCTGCCACTAACGCAAACAGCTATGCGTTTTAAGGATATTGCCTACCACGATTACGAAAGCGTGGCCATCGATATGGATGAGCAGTCTAGACTGGTTGCTGATTTAGGTTCGCAAGACGCCATGATATTACGCAATCATGGTTTGCTAGTAGCCTCTTCTAGTGTCGCAGAAGCTTTCAATGCAATCTACTGGTTGGAAATGGCGTGTCGTGCCCAAGTTGATGCGATGGCCTCAGGCGCTACATTAAACATTCCATCACAAGCCATCATTGATAAAACTTATTACTTATACCAACCTTCAGTTAGAAGGCCTTTTGGCATCTTGGAATGGCCCGCTATGCTTCGCTACCTAGATCGTCGCGATTCTAGTTACAGAGAATAGACAGCCTCACTTTAAATTTCTTGGCAAGCGGTAACTGACCGAGTTTATCAGTTTGTTTGACTGGGAAGCTTACAGTTTCATAACAACTTCTACAGCAAGAAGGTAAATATCAAAACGAATATAGTCGCTTTGGGTTATCTACGAGAATCCGTTTAGCTAGAGTTTCGTCGTTTTCACACCAACGGTAAAATTCGTTTACAAGCATGCCATCGTCCGGCATTGACCCTGATAACTGAACGTGTGGCCAATCAGTGCCAAATACTAACTGATTAGGCACATGCTCCATTAGGTCCTGAGCCAGAATCTGGGCATCCGTGAATGGAGCAGTATCATGAGTGGAAATTCGATTTGGCCCGCTTACTTTCACCCAGCTTTTACCTTCTTTCATCAATTCCTTCAAATCTAAAAATTGCGGAAGCTCTAGACCATTCGTGGCTGGAAAATGCCCAATATGGTCTACAACGCTTGCCACTGGAAGTCGAGAAAGTCGTTCTGCAAAGTTTTCGAATGAGGCGATGTTGATCAGAAACTGCATATGCCACCCTAGCGGCGCAATGCGTTCAGCAAGCCGCGCCACATCTGCAAAGCCTAAATCCGCTCCCTTATAAAGCAGATTCAACCGGACGCCTCGGACTCCCAGGTTATTAAACCTTTCTAGTTCAGTGTCGCTAACCGTATCGTCCAAAACGGCAATGCCGCGCCATTCGATACCTAGAGAGTCATTATGCGCCGAAGTAAGTGCATCAACCATCAGACTATTATCAGTCCCATAAACACTGGGTTGAACCAGTACCGCTCGTTCAAAACCTAGGTGATGCAATAACCCCGCGTAACTCTTCAGCGATGAGTCGTGTGGTGTGTAACTGCGTTGTGCCGCATAGGGGTAGCTATCTGCTGGGCCGAAGATGTGAGCATGAGAGTCACAGCTTCCGGGTGGTAATTGATGCGTCGGTACTGTTGGATTTGCTACGGGCGGCGCAATGTCTGGTTTTGGAATGGATCGGGTCAAATCATTCATAAATATGTCTTTTATCCAAGTAATGCTGGTAACCAAAGGGTCATGCCTGGCACAAAGGCTACCAGGAGAATAAGCAAAATAAACACCAGCATAAATGGTATTAATCTGCGAGCAATAGCCTCGATTCTCAAACCACTTATTGCTGACGCGACAAATAATGAGTAACCAAGCGGTGGTGTCACCATGCCAACGGCAAAGTTGATTACCACCATTGCGCCAAGTTGAATAGGATCCATTCCTATGTGAACGCCAAGAGTTGTCAGTACGGAACTTAGAATTACCATGGCAGACACTGTATCCATGACGGCGCCTAAGACAAGGAGAAGAAGGTTGATCATCAACAATATGAGAATCGGATTCTCTGTAAGCGAGAGCATGAGGTCAGCTATTTGTTGCGGAATTTGTTCATTTGCCATGAGGTAAGCGTATCCATAGGCCATTGCGATAATGAACATAATCATGCCGCTCATCTTGATACTTCTCAGGAGCGTTTGCATGAATTGACGAAAATTTAGTTCTCGATAGATGAATACTCCAACAATCGTGCCGTAAAGAACGCCAACCATTGATGCTTCGGTTGGGGTAAAAATACCGCCATAAATCCCACCAAGGATGACGATTGGTGCCAACAAGGCCCAGATGCCATCACGAAGTGCGAAGCGAAGTTCGCTGCCAGTTGCTCGACGATCAGCAATAATATTGTTCCGTTTCGCGTACCACACGCTGACAAAAATGAAACCAGCAGCGGAAAACAAGCCTGGTAATACACCAGCCAGAAATAATTTCGCAATGGACTGCTCTGCTAGCACTCCCCAGATGACCATAGGAATGGACGGTGGAATCATCTGGCCCAAAGGCCCTACTGCGGTAGCGAGTGCGGCAGCGTAATCGCGTTTGTAGCCTTGCTTTTCCATTTCGTCTATCATCACTCCGCCAACGGCGGCCGTAGTGGCGGGCGCGGACCCTGAGATTGCCCCGAAGAAGGTGCCAGCCATGACGGTTGCAATACTCAAACCACCCGTAAAATGACCAAATAGAGCCGATGCAAACCTAACAAGTCTCTTAGACAAGCCCCCAGCTCCCATCAAGTCACCTGCAAGAATAAAACCGGGGATTGCCAGTAGGCTATTAACGTTAGTGCCAGCCAGCACGCGTTGTGCGAATATGATGGGGTTGATCTCGGCTATGTACAGACCGCCAATTGTGAGCGTAGCCAGCACGAATGCAATAGGAATTCCCAGCATTAGCAGAACAATAAGTCCTACACTAAGGAATAACGCAATGTCGCTCATGATTCTAGTTCAGTCTTTGGTTTGTTAGGCTGAGAAATAGGACTGAAAGAATGCGCGCCCAAATTTAGCAAGGCGTATATGGAGATTAATATGCCTCCCACTGGCAGTGACACATCACGTACCCATATCGGATAGCGAATGGCAGGAGAGCTCTGGCCGATGGTCAGGGAGATGAACTCAAAGCCGTTCCAAGCCATGTAAGTACCAATTAGTCCAATTAGAATCCAGATAAGCTGGGTGAGTAGCCAATAATATCTAGGAGACATTATTGACTCGATCAGCTCTACACGGACATGGCCATTCTCGCGAACCATGAGAGCAGCAGCCAAGAAGGTGAGCCATGAAAAACATAACATGGCCACCTCCTCTGTCCAAGTCAGTGAGTCACCCATGACGTAGCGGAAGAAAATGCCTAAGATCAAGCTGGATATCATGACCATAGCAGTTGTAACCGCCATTGCTTGCACAGATATCGTCAGTACTCGTTCCATCGGACGAATCCATGAAACTGTTGGTTTCATGTCAAGTTGTTACTCATTTTTTTATTTCAATAATTGCTGCATCCATCACTTCATTTCCAATCGATTTGCGGTAATCATCATATATGCTGGGAACACGACTACGAAAAGCAGAAAGGTTAGCAACTTGATTAACTATCATGCCGGTATCTTTTATTTTTTGCAAAATAGCTGCTTCGTTTTGAGCGGTCGTTATACGTTGACGAGTAATTGCATCGCGAGCTGCGTTACGGACAAGTTGCTGATCAGTCTTCGAAAGTCGCTTGAAGCTTTGGTTCGAGGTTACTAGTGCCAAAGCATTATAAGTATGATTAGTTAGAGACATATACTTATTAACTTCGGTCATCTTTGCTGAGTAGATAACAGGAACCGGAATTTCAAGTCCATCGACTGTGCCTTGTTGCACTGAAGTAAATACCTCACTCCAAGCCATTGGCACAGGATTGGCCCCGAGTGCTTTGAAGCTAGCAAGGAAAATTTTGCTGGGTTGAACTCTTAGCTTGATGCCCTTCAGGTCTTCAGGCGTATTGATGGGCCGTTTGTTGTTAATGACATGGCGAAAGCCAGCTTGCGCAAAGCCTAGGCCCACAATTCCCTTGTTGGAAAGTTGTTTGAACATTATTTCACCGGCCTTACCATCAAGGACCTTGTGCGCTTGGTCGTAGGACTCATACAAGAAAGGAAGGTCGTTCAACTGAAAAGATGGCACCATATTTCCGATGAATGTGCCTGTAATTACAGCCGCATCCAAAGTGCCCAATTGCAGTCCTTGAAGCATTTCAGTTTCGTCACCCAACTGGTGATTACTAAAATACTCAAACTTAAACTTACCCGGTGCTGCTTTTTCTAGTTCCTCAGCAAAATAGTGAACAGTCATTGCATATGGATCTGATGGTGAGTCTGGTGTGGTCCAGCCTATTTTCCAAGTGGTCTGCGCCATAGCGGCACCGCTTATGAATGTAGCGAGCGCTAATGTGCTTCCAAAAAGAGCAAGTTTGCGTGTAAATGAAGTATTTATTTTGAACATGTTTGTCATCCCATAATCTATTTTTTTATAATCTTATCGCGACTAGGCTGTCGATAAGCTCTGTCGCTAAGCTGTTTATTTAGCTTATCACAGCAGATCACTCAATAATACCTAGGTGCCCGTTCGTTCAAACTGATATGCAGTAAATAGATATATGGTTAGTTGTTCGGGGGCTCATACTTAATTGCGGTGACATTGTTATCATCTTGGTACCCACAATATTAATTCTGCAGTGCCCACCGTGGCTTGGCCGTTCATCATTAGGGGAAGGAGCCAGTACTTCCAAGCTTCAATCGCATCATTTTCTCGCAGAAGGTTTTGTTTCTTCGTTTCCAAAGGACTAACAAAATCAAAAGGGGCGAGAATCTTTCCTTTGTTTTTTTCAAGTATGAAGCGAGTAGCTGCGGAAGCAGCACAAAATCCATTTAAGTCTTTGATTTAATTTATAAATATATCGAATCAATGACCGCAATGCCAAGATGGGTCAGTATTGAGCGATATCATTTTTCAGGGTCACGCTTTTTTGAAACCACAGGCCACGTTCAGTGAAATGCGCATTTTGCTCACACCCATTTGCGCATGCCCTGAGCTCTGCAGCACGCGGTCAAGACTGAGTGAACGCAGTTATTCAAAATTTTCGGGGATAACTCAAAAGATGATTGATTTGCTGTCCGGCTTCGTCAGATGAAAACGACAGTACTCGCCGATACAACTTGAGTACAATCAGTAACGCAACAACAAATCTTGCAAGTCACGCGTTATTTCAATCTAGTCTCTAAACTTGAAGAATATCTAGCATGAACAGTAACGATTTCACAAAGCCGAAGCCTTTGATTGATGTTAGCCATCTAGCAGCTGCTTTAGATCAATTCGCGGTTGATCGCAATTGGTCGCAATTTCACTCACCCAAAAATCTTGTCATGGCTCTCACCGGAGAAGTCGGTGAACTATCTGAGATTTTTCAGTGGATGAACGAAACTGATTCGCACCAAGCTGCAAAGAACCCCGCGACTGCGCAAGATGTAAAAGATGAGATTGCAGATGTATTGTTATATCTTGTACGTTTGGCCGATGTGCTAAACGTTGATCTGAATGCAGCGGCCACAAAAAAGTTAAAGGCTAACGAGCTCAAGTACCCAATAGAAAGTTCTCTTGGCATCAGTACCAAATACAACAAAAAATAACATCAGACATCGAAGCGAGTATTCAACGTCATGATCGTCTACAAAGCCAACAAAACTGAGTTCTTACATCATAGTGACTTTGATGACATTGAGAACATCGTTCGTGAAAAATATATGGCGACGACGGGTCGACGGGTTCCACAAGCAGAGCTACGTTCATGGAAGTCGTCACTTGCTGACATGGCCAAGGTTTTGCGCGACCCCGAGTTGCCTGAAGATATGGGTGTTGCGATTGAGCTTCATATTCCCCAGACATCGAAGCGTATTGACGTCATGCTTACCGGTATGGATGAACAAGGTCAAAAAAATGCGGTGGTGGTTGAGCTCAAACAGTGGGAGCATGCCAAAGCTTCAGACAAAGATGCAATCGTCACTACTTTCTTGGGCAAAGGTTTGCGTGAAGTGGTTCACCCGTCTTATCAGGCTTGGTCATATGCGTCGCTACTTGAAAGTTTTAACGTTTCTGTCTACGAAGGTGGTATCAATATTAAGCCTTGTGCTTATCTGCACAATTACGAAAGAGATGGGGTCTTAGATTCACTGCATTATCAAACATATTTACAAAAGGCGCCGCTATTTTTGAAGGGCAAAGAAGAGCGTGAAAGGTTGCAGATTTTTCTAAAGAAATTCATTAAGGTTGGCGATGCTAATGAAATACTTTATGAACTTAATAATGGAAAAATCAGACCTTCAAAAGCACTCGCAGATTCACTCAAAGGTCTTCTAAAAAATAAGCCTGAATTCGTATTAATAGATGACCAAAAACAAGTCTTTGAATCGATTCTTTCGGCCGCACAAACAGTGACCGCTGAGCGACCAAAGGTCGTCATTATTGAGGGCGGGCCGGGTACGGGCAAAACGGTATTGGCGATTAATCTTTTGGTTCGCCTCACATCATTGGGGCTTGTCGGAAAATATGTCTCTAAAAACGCTGCCCCTCGAGATGTTTACCAGGCCAAACTAACGGGTACCATAACCAAAACTAAATTTGCGCATATGTTCAGCGGTTCGGGGTCATTTATTGATATTGAACCGAATAGCTTTGACTTTTTGGTAGTTGACGAAGCCCATCGGCTAAATGAGAAAAGCGGTCTCTACAGCAATTTAGGCGAACACCAAGTTAACGAACTGATTAAGGCATCAAAATGCACCGTTTTTTTCATTGATGAAGATCAGCGAATTGCATTGCAAGATGTTGGCACCCTTGACACCATTATAGGTTTTGCGAAAGCAAAGGCTTCTGATGTTGAACAATATTCATTAGAGCCACAGTTTCGATGCGGTGGTTCAGATGGCTATTTAGCGTGGTTAGACAACACGCTTGGTATTCGTCCAACAGCAAATTTTTCGCTTGACTGCGATATTTATGACTTTAAAGTGTTTGATTCACCTGATGCGTTACACCAGGCAATTGAAGATAAAAACGATAACAATCGTGCTCGAGTTGTTGCAGGTTACTGTTGGCCGTGGCGCAGTAAAAAAGATTCAAAAGCTTTTGATATTGTTATAGGTGAAAACTACAAACGGCAGTGGAATCGATCACAGGACGGTAGCCTCTGGATTATTTCTGCCAAGTCAATAGATCAAGTCGGCTGTATTCACACTTGCCAAGGGCTTGAGGTTGATTATATTGGCGTCATTATTGGTTCAGATTTTATTGTTAGAGGTGGAAACATACAGACCGATGGGTTTAAGCGTGATGCCTACGACAAAACAATTCGTGGCTTTAAGAAGCGCATTAAAAATAAAGACACAACGATCACTCAAGAAGTTGAGTTTATTATTAAGAACACATACCGCACCCTTATGACGCGAGGTATGAAGGGGTGCTACTTGTATTGCACTGACCCCGAGACGGCAGCGCATTTTAAGACATGTATCGGCAACGATTAAATTTATAGCTCCAAGCCATACTGCTGGTTTAGATCGATAAGGCAGGTGCAGTCCAGCAAAAGGTGTTGACGCCGATCCAAAATTGACCCGGGCATCTGTACCCCGAGCAGGCGCGAGAGGGCCTTGCCGATAATGAAAGAGGTGAGCGCGAAAGTTCTCTCGTTTCTACAGTAGATTTGTCTGGCTATTTTGCTTGGCCATCTGGTAAGCCAGGGCCAGCACTGATTATTCAACTTCTCTTAGTGGCGGTGCGCCCATCAGATTAAAAAACTTTAGCCCGTTTTAACTCATTTGTATAGAATTGCTGATAATATAAAACGACTTAAATAATCAAAAATAATTACATTAAGGAGACATTCAATGCAAACAAAATATTGGCTTTCGGCATTGGTTTTGGTTCTTGGTACAGGCACCATGATGCATACACCCAGCCAAGCTAGCGACTGTCCTAATCGCGGAGATCTTGATGCGCTCTATTGCGATGCGAACGGTGACATGGTGGCAGACGCTCCAACAGATAAGTCTAAATTTAAAGATCCTTCGACTATTGTATTTACCTACACACCGGTCGAAGACCCAGCTGTTTACGAAGACCTTTTCGACCCGTTTACCAAATACCTCGCTGAATGCACAAACAAACGCGTCATGTTCTATCAAGTACAAAGCAATGCGGCAGAAATTGAAGCTATGCGCTCAGGTCGTCTTCATGTAGGAGGCTTCTCCACAGGACCAACGGCGTTTGCCGTCAATATTGCAGGTGCGGTTCCCTTTGCAGTTAAAGGCTATAAAGACGGTTTTCAGGGCTATAACCTGCTAGTGATTGTCAAAAAAGATAAGCCTTATGCCAGCTTGAAAGATCTAAAAGGGCAAAAAGTGGCGCACACGTCACCATCCTCGAATTCGGGTCACATGGCGCCAATGGCACTATTCCCAAAGGAAGGTTTGGTACCAGATAAAGACTACAAAATCCTTTTTTCAGGAAAACACGATCAATCGATTATGGGTGTGAACTCAGGTGACTATGACGCGGCCGCCGTAGCCTCTGACGTTTTCGAACGTATGGCTAAACGTGGCCAGATCAACAAGGATGATTTCAAAATTATCTACACGAGCGCAAAGTTCCCAACGTCTTCGTTTGCTTATGCCCACGATTTGGACCCTAAGCTTCGCGACAAAATGTTGGCTTGCTTTTTTGAGTACCGTTTTCCAGAGTCTATGCAGAAAGCTTTCAACGGAGCAGATCGGTTCTATCCCATCACATTCGCAAAAGATTGGGCGGTAGTGCGTGATGTTGCTGAAGCTGGTGGTAAGAAGTTCAATCGTTCTGCGTATGATGCAGAAGCCGCAAAAGCAAAGAAAAAGAATTAATCCTAGAGGGCGGTTATGTCAGCACAACTGAGCATTCAGGATCTCACCAAATCCTACCAGGCTGGCATACCCGTCTTAAAAGGTATTAATCTTGAAATCACTGGTGATGGTGTTACTGCCATCATTGGCCCCTCTGGCACTGGTAAAAGCACGCTGCTACGCTGCATCAATCGACTGGTTGAGCCGACGTCGGGGCGAGTCCTGCTCATAAATGGTGAAACTTCTTTCGATCTTGTTAAGGTAAGAGGGCGCACATTGCGCCGGGCTAGGCGCCAAGTCGGAATGGTGTTCCAAGAATACAATCTAGTAGAGCGTTTAACCGTAATGGAGAATCTCCTGACGGGCCGCTTAGGTTATACACCTGCCTGGAAGGCATGGCTTCGCTGGTTTGAAGCGTCAGACATTGATCGTGCATATGACCTACTTCAAAAAGTGGGTCTGAGCCAACTTGCTAATCAACGGGCTGATGCACTCTCTGGCGGGCAGCGTCAGCGAGTCGGTATTGCTCGTGCGCTGATGCAAAAACCCGACTTACTGCTCGCTGACGAGCCCACATCTTCGCTTGATCCAAAGACATCCGTAGAAATCATGGAGTTGATGACAGAACTCACCCAAGCTGAAGGTATCCCTGTCGTGATCAATATGCACGATGTAGAGCTTGCCAAGCGTTTTGCCCATCGAATTATCGGCATGTCTGATGGCCGCATCGTCTTTGATGGTACCAGTGATCAACTGACACCCGAGCATCTGAAATCCATTTATGGTGGTGAGTCTTGGCTAATCTGAATCAGTCCACCGCGATCATTCGAAGCAAGCCATTTTCACTTTCTAAAAAAGTCAAACTAGGCTTCGTTGTACTGCTCTTATATGTCGTTTATGCGACCTTTCAACTGGATTTCACATACTCTCGTTTCATCAGCGGCCTAGACAATGCCTCTACGTTCTTTGATAGGATGTTTCCGCCTAATTTTGAACGCTCCCGTATTCTCATTAAGGGCATGGTTGAAAGCCTACAAATCGCTGTGGTTGCATCATTGCTCGGAATTCTACTGGCGTTACCGATCGGCCTACTCGGTGCACGTAACTTAATGCCAGGCTGGGCAACATGGCCAGCACGCTCGCTGGTTGCGCTTTGCCGTGCTTTACATCCAGTGATTGTTGCAATTCTGTTTGTGAAAGCAGTAGGATTTGGTGCGCTGGCAGGAATTCTAGCACTCACAGTTGCATCAATTGGATTCATTGGCAAGCTGTTCACTGAGGCAATCGAAGAAATCTCAATCAAACAAGTCGAGGCGGTGAGATCTACCGGCGCATCTTTCGCTAACGTCATTCTCTTTTCAGTTTTACCGCAAGTCTTTGCGCGATTTGTAGGGTTTTCAACTTATCAGTTTGACTCCAACCTACGTAACTCAACCATGGTCGGTATTGTCGGTGCAGGTGGCATTGGAGGAACCCTGTTTTCCGCATTCCAGCGTTTTGACTATGATTTCGTTGCTGCCATCTTGATCACAATCATTGCCGTGATCATGCTCGGTGAGTTGCTAGCAAGCTTTATTCGCGCAGTATTCTTGGAAAACATCGGTATTTCTGACCTGTGGCGCAAGCAATCCAAGCGCACACTGGCGGCTGGGGGTAAAGACATTGTTTGATGCCGAAGTCAAACACCCCCAACGCTGGCAACGCTACACTTTGGATCAGCGTTTGCTGCGATTCGCCATCTATCTCGTGGTAGTAGCAGCCATCGTTCAGTCTATACGCAATATCAATATCATTCCAGAGTTTCTAATAGACGCGCCAGAGCAAATGGCAGACTTAGTCAATCGGATGTGGCCGGTTGACTGGTCTTACTACCCCCAGAGCGTTAACAGCGCACTCATTGAGACTATTCATATCGCCACGCTTGGCACTATTATCTCTATGCTGCTCGCAATACCGATTGGGCTGATGGCAGCTAGTAATTTCACACCAAATCGTATGCTGAACTTTATAGCTAAGCTTTTATTGGTTTCTAGTCGATCCGTCAACTCACTGGTATGGGCCTTGCTGTTCATTGCTATTTTTGGTCCTGGTGCACTTGCTGGCACACTTGCCATTGCATTTCGTTCTATTGGGTTCATTGGTAAATTAACGGGTGAGGCGATCGAGGAAGCTAGCTCAGGTTCAATCGAGGCGCTCAAAGCAGCAGGCGCTTCGAAAGGTGCGATTCTGAATTATGGATACTGGCCGCAAATCAAACCAGCTTTTTGGTCACTTGTATTGCTACGTTGGGACATTAATATTCGTGAATCAGCCGTAATAGGCCTCGTCGGCGCCGGTGGTATTGGCATGACCCTCGATACTGCAATGAACCTCTTCCAGTGGAATCGGGTTGCTGTAATTTTGATCGCTATCTTTGCTATTGTGATTGTTACCGAAGTTATTATCACCCAGGTACGAAAACGCATGCTCTAGTGACTTAGAACCTTTGTGAAAGACTAGCGACCTAATGCAATTTAGGGAAGGGGCGGCACAGTGCCGGTCCATCGATTAGGCGCGACTGCATTCCCACTGAGAAATATTCTTAGTTCTAAGACAAACATTTAAAATATATTGATGTTCAGGGTTTTAGTATTATTTCAACTAAGTGACGCCAACAATGAGCAACGCTCGAGATCAAAAATCAAACTTAATTCCCTGAGCTAGGGGTAGATCCAAACCATAATTAACAGTATTAGTTGCCCGACGCATGTAAGCTTTCCATGCGTCAGAGCCAGACTCTCTCCCGCCGCCAGTTTCTTTCTCGCCGCCAAAAGCGCCCCCAATCTCTGCGCCGCTCGTACCAATATTGATGTTTGAAATGCCGCAATCTGAGCCGCTTGCCGAAGTAAAAGTCTCTGCTTCCAACAAATTCTGCGTGAAGATTGCAGAAGACAGGCCATATCGAACAGCGTTGTTGATGGTGATCGCCTGTTCCAGATCATCGTAAGGTGTCACATACAGAATAGGTGCAAATGTTTCTTCGACCATCGGTCCTAATTGCGAGGCCATGCTGATGATCGCCGGCCTAATGTAATAACCCGCTTCGCAGGCAGATACGCTTATTCGTTCGCCAAAATGCACTTCACCACCGCAGCCGGCAGCTCGTTCTAAGGCAACTTGCATTGTTTCGTAAGAGCGTTTGTCAACGAGTGGACCCACCAAAGTTCCCGCCACCCGCGGATCGCCGATGGGCAATTTTCTGTAGACCGTCAATAGCCTATCTATAACAGCCTGATAGATGGAGCGATGAACAATCAGCCTTCGCAGAGTCGTGCAACGCTGCCCCGCCGTACCGACTGCTGAAAACACTGTCGCACGGGTTACCAGATCTAGATTAGCCGAAGGGCACACGATCGCTGCATTATTACCGCCAAGCTCTAACAACGTTCGTTTGAAAGAAGGTGCACAGGCCGCAGCGACTGCAGCGCCCATGCGAGTTGAACCTGTTGCGCTCAACAGTTTAATTTCCGTATGTGAGGTGAGTGCTTCCCCCAGGCTTGCATCACCGATCAGTAGCTCTACCAGCCCCACTGGATTCACACCACATTGGCGAACAGCTTCGAGTAGCAGACCTTGGAGAGCCAGTGCGCAGTAGGGCGTTTTCTCTGAAGGCTTCCACACAACCGTATCACCACATACTAAAGCTAACGCAGCATTCCAAGCGTATACCGCCATTGGAAAGTTAAAGGCAGATAGGACACCCACCGGACCGATGGGATGCCAGGTCTCGAGAAGTTTGTGTTGATGTCTTTCGCTAGCTATAGTCAACCCATACAACTGCCGCGACAAGCCTATCGCGAAATCGCAGATATCTACGACTTCCTGTACTTCGCCCAAGCTTTCCTGAACAATTTTCCCCGCTTCCAGCGTGATCAGTTTTGCAAGTGCAGGTTTGTGAGTACGCACCAATTCACCCCACGCCCTTACGACTGCGCCCCGCACAGGGGCTGGCTGAGTTCGCCAGGTCTTAAACCGTTTGGCCGCACGGTCAATACACGCATTGGTCTCTTGCGCTGTCGTTGCAGCGAGCACACCCAACACCTTGGCGTCAATCGGCGACACCACTGCTAAGCCATTCGTCGATCCTAATGCAGGCAATGGAACGCGAATTTCAGAGAAAATAGCTGCGATGTCGCTCGAATGTTTCATATTTTTAATTAACGCTCAACGACACGATTCCAGCGTGCATTCCAAGTTGGACGATTTGTATTAATCGTATTCCAGTCAACGACAATAGCCGTTTTCATATAAACGTTAAACTGGTCTAATACAGCTTGATCAGCTTCTCTGCTTGCTACGGCTTTCGGGTTGGATGGTACTTGATTACCAAACCGCAAACCGGCAGTCTGTGCCTGAGCAGAAATCAGATGCTGAGCTAGTTTCTGAGATAACTCAGGCTCGCTGTTATTTGCAATCACGCACTGGGCTACCATCAAAACCACAGCCCCTTCTTTAGGCTGCACGTACTCTATTGGCACGCCTCGTCCCTTCAAAACAGATACAGCGGTGGGTGTCAGAGGCGCGATCGCCACCTCTCCATTCTGAAACATTCCAGCGAGCTTGGATGAACTTGGAATGTATTCGAGCACATTCGGCCCAATTGTCTTGGACCAAGCATTGAAACCCGGATTGACATCCTTTTCACTGCCACCCTGAATACGGTTAAACATTAAGAAGCCATGCAGACCGTAAGAGGACGCAGGCAAAGACTGAAATACGACTTTTCCTTTGTACTTAGAATCTGCAAAATCCATCCAAGATGTTGGTGGCGCCCACTTATTATCAGCAAACATTTTGGTGTTGTAAGCAATACCGGTCATACCCATGGTTACACCAGCCGCCATATCATCCTTGAAGCGCGCAATGGGGTAGATTTCGTCAAGCTGCGGGTTAGGTGTCATTTTTTCACACAAGCCCATGCCAACCGCACGCGCCATCACACCATCATCCAGAAACATGACATGCATTTGTGGTTTGTCTTTGTTGGCTTGGGCTTTTGCAAGAATGTCTGATGATGTTCCAGGCACGACTACAACTTTGACATTATTGGCTTTTTCAAACGCTGGAAAAATTTGCTCAGTCCATGTTTTTTCCATTACCCCACCATTCATACCGATGTACAGAGTTTTGGTTTGAGACATTACTTGCGCAGAAGTAAGGGCCATTGCAACCGACATGAGTGCGATGGACAGTTTTGAAACGGCGTTCTTTTTTAATTGCTTATTCATTTCAACTCCTTTGGGTGTAAAAAACATTTGCATGAAAGAAAGGTACTACGACAAAAATCTATTAATGGAAAAAGCGTTAATAGGCGTGCTCGTTTGACCTTGCGCGATCATTTCTGCGAGCACTTCGCCGACGGCAGGCCCTATTTGAAATCCAGCCCCGGCAAAGCCAAAACCATGAACCAGTCCTGGAGTTGTCGCGCTATAGCTTACGATTGGCTCACGATCTGGCAGGTGTCCCTCGACGCCACTCCAGGTGCGTACCACTTGTGCATTGCGTAGGTTGGGCAGCAACTCTAGGGCACCTTTCAAGATCAGCTCAATACCTTCTGCGCCAGGTCGTGCTCTGTTTGCATCAAGCGAGTAGCCTTGCGATCCTCCTAACACGCAGTTTCCACGACTCACTTGACGAACGTACATGCCACCACCTTCTACGCCCAAACTGAGGCTCATAAATGCAGGTAGTGCATCCGTGACGACCATTAATGGATGAGAATTTATCATCGGCACTTTCTCGCCGAAAGTCTCGCATAAAGTGTTTGCCCAAGCGCCTGCACAGTTCAGCAGATATTTGGAACTCAGAGGTGCCGACTGGCTAGCAACCTTGACCTGAAAATGCTTGCCATCAAAGTTAAAACCCAATGCTGGAGAATGCTCAAGTATTTTGGCGCCTTCGCGTGCCGCCGCACGTGCGAAAGCTGGCGAGATAAGTCGCGGATTTGCATGCCCATCCTCTGGACATAGAGAGCCACCCACAGCGCGCCCGCCAAGCCAAGGATACCGGGCGCGCAGTTGAGTACCACTTAGAAGCTCTAAATCGAGCCCAAACTCGGCTGTACAGTCGCGATAACGTGCGAGCGACTCCATATCTGCTTCGCTCAAAGCTAACTTTAAGTGTCCGGCGCGTTGGTACTCTCCATTAATACCGATCACTTCCTTTAGGCGACCCCAGATTGAGTGAGCGCGTTGCGTGAATGGCATTTGAGCAAGAGACCGACCCTGCCTACGCACGCCGCCATAATTAATTCCGCTAGAGCTTGAACCACACGTGTTGCGCTCAAGCAAGCACACTGACAAACCAAATTTACGCAACTTCAGCGCAGCAGAAGACCCAACAATACCGCCACCAACAACAATGACATCGAAGGTGTTTGGGCTACTCATTCCGTGCCCTTCAATGTTGGTACCCAGGCTTCTGCCAAGACATGCGCTGGCACTGGTTTTAGCGGGGGTTGTCCACGTAGGCGCCCGACTTCGCTGAGCGCCTGTTTACTAAAATGCGCCAGAATCTCAGCTGCGGACTGTCCGCACATTCGGCCTTGGCAACGTCCCATTCCCACGCGGCTAAAAGCCTTTAAGCGATTGACTTCACGAATATCAGACTCAGAGATCGCATCGCGTATTTCACCAAATGTAATCTCTTCGCAACGACAGACGATCGTGTCGCCGCTCATCTTCTGAATCCAATCGTTCGGACAAGGAAATGCCGTTTCTAATCCAACCCTGAAGCGACCTATTCGTTGCAAACCGCGCTCAATCTGCTTAATGCGACTGAGCGTCGATTTGGAAATATCATGACATACTCCCTGATCTATCAACAACGCTAACGCACTTCGCTCTCCAGATAGTTCAGCCGCGTCGGCACCCATAATGCCTGCACCATCACCCGCTAAATAAACCCCTTTAAGCGAAGATCTGCCTGCGACATCTTTGACAGGAATATGCGCGCGTTGCAAAGAATCAAACTTAAATTCACAACCTAGCATGTCAGCGATTTGGGTCTCAGAGCGCAGCGCATAACCTACACCGACGGCATCACACTCAAGTGTCTCTTGATCACCACGCTCGTTTTGAATGACCAACGCACACAATCGATGTTGCCCTTCAGCTCTTACAATTCTGATGCCGCGACGCACTTTAATACCTTTCGTCATCAGCCACCCAACGTAATACATCCCTCGCGCTAACTGCTTAGGCTGATTCATAAGGCCAGGTAACGCTTTGATCTGATCAGATAAATGTGCGGTGTCTAAGACTGCCAGTACATTTGCACCTGCCTTGACGTACTGATACGCCACCAGGTAAAGAAGTGGGCCGGTCCCCGCCAAAATCACTTTCTCACCGATCGCACATGCTTGATACTTGAGTGCAACTTGGGTTGCCCCCATCGCGAATATACCTGGTAGGGTCCAACCTGGAAATGGTAGGATACGATCAGTAGCACCCGACGCCACGATCAGCGATTTCCAATTGAGTGTTGTAGACCTTCCGCTATGAAAGATATCTAGCCTAGTCTGCTCAATGTTCCAAACTAAGCTCTCGGGTCGGTAATCTGCCTTATCTATCAGACGAGCAAATGCTGTCGACAATTCCTCAGATTTTTTTGCATCAAAACCGTACAACTGCTCGTTGGTTCGCTTGAAGTTCTCTGGCTGTTGTCGATATATTTGGCCGCCCCAGCGAATACCTTCGTCTAGAATAATCGGGCGCACGCCATATTTGACTAGGGTTTGCGCCGCTCGAATTCCAGCGGGTCCTGCACCGATAATGATGGGTGCTTCATTCATATTTATCCCCATCACCCAAGTTCGTCACAATATGCATACCTTGCTCGATCATGGTCGAACAGGCGCGCAGTCGTTCGCCAGACTCGAGTTGTGTCCAACAATCTTGGCAAGCGCCCATCAGACAAAAACCCGCACGTTTCTGTCCAGAAAATTCGGTCTTGCGAATCGCGCCCTGACACGTGAGTACGGCGGTCAGTACTGTGTCGCCCAAAAGTGCTTGACACGCCTGACCGTCAATAAAAAAATTAATCACTAGACGATTTTTTTCTTGTAGCCTACGAAATTGAGGCCGTTCAGCTGCTTGCGGATCGTTAAGATGACTCATTTTCCACCCACCAACACTTTATCCAATCCGTACAGTCGATCAAGCGCCAACATAACGACTGCTGTAAACAAAACCATCAACGCCGAAGCCGCCGCCATCAATGGATCAATCGACTCAGTGGCATACATGTACATTCGAACAGGTAAGGTCACGGTCGATGGCGCCGTCACAAATATCGACATGGTGACTTCGTCGAAACTACTGATGAAGGCAAGCAGCCAGCCACCCGTAATTCCGGGCAGCAGCATAGGAACCGTCACTCGGCGAAACACTGTCAACCGACTTGCTCCGAGAGAAAGCGCTGCATGCTCGCACGCCCGGTCAGTTCCTACCGATGCAGCAATAACCAATCTAAGGGAGTAGGGGATAATAATGATGACGTGTGCCATAGCAAGCCATGCAAAGCTTCCTCGCGCATCTATCAAAGAAAACATACGCAACAACGCTACACCAAGCACTAAATGGGGGATGATGAGTGGAGACAAGAAAATTCCATTTAGCCAACCGCGTGCTTTGAACTCATAACGTGTAATTGCTAGTCCTGCAGGTATAGATACTGCGGTAGCAATCGAAGCAGAAATCAACCCTAGCCAAAGACTATTCCAAAAAGAAGTCATCAGATCGCTGTGGTTAAATACGGCTTTGAACCAGCGCAATGAAACACCATCTGTCGGAATAGCAAGCGTATTCGTCGGGGTAAATGCGACTAAACATACAATCACCAGCGGCGCCAGCATAAACAAGATGACAAGCGTACTGAAGGCGAGAGAAAGAGGCCCATTTTTGTTCATCGTTATCCCAGAGCCTTTCTGTAGCGCCTTTCAACCGCCCGGTTATAGGACAGCATGATGACGAGATTGGCGACCAACAAAATGATTGCAATCGTCGCGCCAAGAGGCCAATTCAACTCATGAAGATATTCGTCATATACGATTGTTGCTGCCATCTTCAAGCGTCTGCCTCCGAGTAATCCAGGTATGGCAAACGAGCTGGCACTTAGACCAAATACAATTAAGCTACCAGCAAGCATGCCTGGCAAAACTTGCGGGAAAATAATGCGACGCAAGGTTGTGAACGGTGATGCAGATAGCGACAAAGCGGCATCCTGCACGGCTGGATCAAGTTTCTGCAGAGATGTCCATATTGGAATCACCATGAAGGGCATCATGATATGAACTAAGGCAATAATGATGGCCGTCTCGGTATATAAAATTTTAAACGTGCCCATTCCTAGCATTTTGGCCATCACATTGACCAGGCCTTGAGGCCCTAGCAAGATACTCCATCCAAAAGCACGCACTACAACGGAAACAAGCAAGGGGGCAAGAATGATCAGCAAGAAAATTGATTTCCAAGGGCTCTTCATTCGGCTCAGGATGTATGCCTGAGGGGCGCCAATGAGTATACAGATCGCAGTCGTGACCAATGAAATCCAAAACGTACGCCAAAAAATACCGTAATAGTATTCGTCGCTCAGTACATGAATGTAGTGCTCAAGCGTGAACTCGTTTTTGATCCCCGTTGCGTAATCGAAAACATTGAAAGTTAGTATGAAGGTCAGCCCAAGTGGCACCAGCAACATCATGAAAAATATCAGTAAGGCCGGTGCACTCAGCAACCAAGGCGTCGATGTTTTTTTATAGACGCTCATATCAGATAGCCTGACATTCTTTCAGCTGTTGCATGGTGTGCGTCTGCCAAGTCAAACCGAATACCTTGCCTTCCTGCACCTCGTTCACACCCACATTCGTACCCGCCACGATTAACTCACCTAATGGCGTGTCTAGATGGAAGAGCCAACGATCTCCAAAAAAGAACACCTGGGTGACTGTACCTTGCAGGTAGCCCATACCGGCTTCGACGAGGCTGATTTTTTCGGGACGTAAGCTTAGAACGACCTTGTCATTCGATTCAATTCCCGAGAGTTCGGCTGGCAGGCATAGTGCACCAAAATTAACGATCCACCCTGTCCCCTGTTGCTGAGCTTGTCCTTTAAGCAAGTTCGCCTTACCTACAAACTTAGAAATAAATGCTGTCTGCGGCTTTTCGTAAAGGGCATAGGGTGAATCAATTTGAGTGATTTTTCCAGCCTCCATCACAACAACCCGATCACTGATTGACATCGCTTCGCTCTGGTCGTGGGTGACCATAATCGTGGTCGTACCAAGTGTCTTCTGGATTTTGCGCAATTCGAACTGCATTTCTTCACGCAGTTTCGCATCCAAGTTTGAAAGCGGCTCGTCCAGCAATAAGATCGGCGGTTCGATCACAAGCGCTCTTGCAAGCGCTACCCTCTGCCGTTGGCCGCCTGATAGCTCTCTAGGGAATCGGTCTGCAAATGCTAACAAGTGCACCATGTCTAACATCGCGCGGATTCGTTTGTCTTGTTCGTGTCTGGGCATGCGGCGCATCTCTAGACCGAAACGCACATTTGCCTGCACGGTCATATGCGGAAAAAGCGCGTAACTCTGAAAGACAATGCCTAGGCCACGGGTGTTCGGTTTGGAGTGAGTGATATTCACACCATCAAGCCAAATATCTCCAGCCGTGATGTCAGCGAAACCAGCAACCATCTGGAGGGTTGTGGTCTTACCGCAACCTGAGGGTCCAAGTAGCGAAACAAACTCGCCTTTTTGGACGTCTAAGTTGAAGTCTGAGACGACACAGATCTGGTCGTAAAACTTTGTGACACCCTGAAGCGACAAAAAAGACACTTCTATACCCCTAGCGAGTTAAAAGATAGACATACACCTATCTAAAAAATGTTTCTCAACACTTATCATGAATAACTCCTTATGATGCGTCAATGTAAAATTCGTTTAATTTCCATTAAACGGAATAAATTTACGATTTATTCTATTTAATAAAATATTTTTAATTTTTTTTATTAATTTATTCCACTTAACGAATGACAATAAATAAACTTCCTGGCACTGGCGTACTTGAAAGAGCCTTCGCAATCATCCGGCTACTGGCCGACTCAACGGCAGACGGCTTGCGCGTCACTGAGATCTCGAAAGTCATTGGTCTCACGCAAGGGACAGTTCACCGAACCCTGCAATCACTCATTAATCAACATGTTATCGAACAAGATACCCAGTCCAAACGCTACAGGCTGAGTATCGATTTTTTTTCGATGGCCGCTCGTGCTGGCAACCCGATGAACTTGCGTGATGTCTGTCGCCCTTCCCTTATTCGCTTGTGCGCCAGTTTAGGGGACACTATTTTTCTTTTGGTCAGAAATGGCTTCGATGCTGTATGCCTAGACCGTGCTGAGGGGCCTGTACCCATTCGCTCGTTTACCGGTGATATTGGTGGCAGAGTCGCAATGGGAATAGGCCAAGGTAGTTTATCGATTTTGTCCTTCCTTCCAGAACAAGAGCGGGATGAAATTATTCGCAACAATGTCCCTCGCATCAAGGAGATCAGTCGATTAGATGAGGTCTACATTCGATTAGAAGTCGAGCGTATAAGACAGTTAGGCTATGCACACAAATCGTCAGGGCTGCTCGAGGGCATGGCGGGTGTAGCGGTCCCGTTGTGCGACCAAACTGGACGGGCTTATGCAGCTCTTAGCGTCGGGTCTATTGCTAGCCGTATAACAAATGAGCGCATACCAATAATTTTGCAAATGCTACGCCGCGAGGTTGACATCATCACCCCAAAAATCAGTCCTTTTGACCCGGCGCTTAGACGGTCAATGCAAGACTTTGCGGCTATCATGCCGAACTGATTCGTTGAACAATACGGGGGTGCAGACATACACTTGGACTGGTTTATGCCATAAGTCTGAGGTTCTCTCGGTACTCGAGAGAGCTGAGTGAGCCAAGAGAGATCTTAATTCTTTTTTCGTTGTACCAACGGATGTAAGAGTCAACGATTTGAAAGAACTGTTCAATGGTTGTAGCTCGCCAATCCCGAGGATAAAACAGCTCCGTTTTCAGCCTGGAAGTCTCTATTTTGATCGGCAATGCTGACATGCACCTGAAAAACTGGCCGCTACTTTATTCCGACGGGCGCAAGCTATCTCTTGCGTTACTATGGGAAACGACTCTCACCACTGTCGAAGAAACACGAACCGCATGGCGCGATCATGCCGTGCGCGACTTAATTCGTGCGAACATAAGAAAGACGATAGAAATTCATATGGAAACAGTAGCAAATAATATGAGCGGTCATTAGCGCGCAGAGATAAAGCGGTCAGGGCTGTCTCTGAACGATGGGGCTTGCCGTGCATCTAGGTCAAATTGCTTGTAATCGACAGATTAAAAATATAGTTTCTAAGACTATTATATAAAAATGACGCAATCTAAACGAATCATTTTGTACATGAATATCGGCCATTTCATCGATCATTATTCGATGTTGATCTTTACAGTGGCTGTGATCGTGATTGCCCCCACTTTTGGCTTGACCTACGGTGAACTTCTTCCGTATGCGACACCAGGCTTTATTGCCTTTGGTGCAGGCGCATTAATTTCAGGGTGGCTGGGTGATAAGTGGAGTCGCCGCAACATGATGGCAATTTTTTTTGTTGGAATGGGCCTTGCGCTGTCTTGTATGACATTTGTTCAAACACCTATTCAATTAGGTGTGATGCTGTTAGTCGTCGGAATCATTGCTTCCATTTATCACCCAGTCGGTACCGCAATGCTGGTGTCTCATGTAGATAAATTGGGTAAAGAGATGGGAATTAATGGCATGTGGGGCAATTTTGGTGTAGCTTCATCAGCACTCGTTACGGGTGTGATCAATGAGTATTTTGGGTGGCGAACTGCTTTTATTGTTCCCGGAATTATTTCTCTGCTAATCGGGTTTTTATTCATTCGCCATGTGCCAAGGTCTGCTGACAGCATTTTGAAAAAGTCTGCCGCCGGAACAGCTAAAGTACCTAAGTCGGTCATGGTATGGGTCATTGCTTCACTATTCATCACAATCATAGCTAGCTCAATTACGTTTAATTCGGTAACGGTGGCATTACCCAAAATATTTCAAGAAAGGTTGTTAAACCTAACTAGCAATACTGCCACATTAGGTTTCATCACTTTTATTGTGTACCTATTTGGCGCATTGGCTCAATACATCATCGGATATTTGTTAGATAAAAACCCTCTTAAAAATGTTTTTTTACCCTTGGCCCTAGCGATTGTTCCAGCATTGTTTTTTGCATCTACCCTGACTGATTACGGCTTGATTGTTTCAGCGATTGTAATTACTGCCGCAGTATTCGGGCAAGTTACTGTAAATGACACGATGCTCGGCAAATATACAGTTGATGAATGGCGAGGTAGGGCATATTCAGTCAGATACTTCTTGGGCTTTACTGCAGCAGGGCTATCTGTTGGGTTGGTTTCAATACTCTATAACATGGGCGGTTTTGATTTAATGCTTAAATCAGTTGCGGCCCTAAGCTTGCTGACTGTTCTTGGCGCGGTAATATTTCCAAGAGAAAATAGGGCGACTTAAAGTAGATATTTGACATTTGATTCTAAAAATTGTCACTTAACTATTTTGTTTTTTGTTAGGTTTCAAACCTTATATGCTTGCGCAATGCCCAAGGTAACGGCAAATCTCTAGGTCGCCGTAGCGACGAAACCGAGACGATTTACGAACGCTTTCAAACAGGTAAACAAACGGCTAACGAGTCGTACCTTTGGGTTATCAGAAAAACTCGACACACAGGGTTGGCTCAAATGGGTATCCGGTCTTGATGCCAGCATCTGATCCGAGGCCATTGGCTATATGAAATATTTACCAAAAGCTATGATAGCTGAGGCTCTCGCCCCGATTGATCAGGCGTAAAGCGATCAATCTTGTGTTAACAGTCAGCCACCGTTGACGGCTCGCAACGGTGGCGCGGATGTGTTGTACAAGGTGAGCAATGTCGCGTTCAAGCTCAGTTGCGCTTACGCTGAAAATGTTCGTAAATGAGCATCAAATTGTCAAACATCTCGTCTAGTAAATCTTCGCGGCCTTCGCTGCTTAGCGTTGAAGGGCGCAATGCAGGGTCAGGGTTATGTTCGTGAGCAAGTTGCATGACGGGCTCGAGTAAGTCACCGAGTTCAGTGTTTTGACTGAACGCATGCCAGTCGTTCTGGGTAAGCGTTAGGCCCAATACAAACCCTTCTGCCCATTCATTGCCCGTTGGGTTGCCGTCGTCGTCGACGAGTAGTGCGGGTACATACACATCGCCTACTTTAGAGACTTGCTGCAAGGTCTCGAGCACTGTGTTCCAGTGCCGCGTCATCAGTAAAGAGATATCTTGCGCTTGCTCAGCATCGGCGAAAGCGCTATCGCCTAAGATAACCTCTAAGTATTGGCTTGGCATGACCGCAGTTGGCGCACAGATTAGCGCACAAAATAGGCCATCAAGCCCTTCAAAGCTGTTAACAGGACCATCAAGCTCTGCTAGAAAAGTGTCTAGGCTATCGATTTCAGGTTCAAGCAGGGCAGCGTTTAGGTTCGGTGTCATTTTTAGTCTCTATAAGAATGATCACACTGTAACGCATGGGGTGTGTTTGATAAGAACAACCTGAATCGCTTCGGGTTTTGAGGAGACATCATTTCCTGAGAGAATGATGCTATGAAAAAGCAAAATACGTTTTCCCCTGAAGTATGTGAACGTGCGGTTCGGCTTGTACAGGAACACTAGGATGATGACCCGTCACTTGGGTCAAGCTACCCGGCGTGAGCACTGATGAGCGTGGAGTCAAAGAGTTACGCCGAGCCAAGGAGATTTTAAAGTTGGCCAGTATTTTTTTCGCCCAAGTGGAGCTCGGCTGCAAGCTGAAGTGAACGCATTTATTGATCAATATTGAGCTGATTATGGGGTCGAGCCGATTTGCAAAGTTTTGCAAATCGCCCCTTCAGCTTACTGGCGTCATGCGGCGCGAATGCTTAACCCTGGTCTTCGAAGCCAGCGCGAGCAACGTGATGCGCAGCTGATGCCACAAATTGAGCAAATATGGGATGTTAACTTTAAGGTATACGGTACACGTAAAGTTTGGCATGCACTGCGTCGCTAGGGCTTGGTTTAACAACCAAAGGCTACTCAGCAGTATCGGGTAGTTTTCTCCTGCTGAGGCAGAAGAAAACTACCACGGGCAACAAAGCAGTATGGCTGTTGAATACCAATCACTTTAACCAACTAGCCTCCCCGAAAGCCGGGGCGATTCAGTAACGTACTAATCGATTTTATGCCCATTGTTGGCTCACGGACTTTAGGGACATCGGCCGCCTTAGCTTTTCTGCTTGGCCGTCGGATCCGACCTTGCTCGTCGGCCAGACTTTGTAGGTACTGCCCAGCCTCCTCAATGTCGGAGACAATGGCTTTTTCGGCAGCGTCTGGGTCCTGTTTTATCAGCGCATCGATCAGTTTTAAATGATGATCGGTACCCTTTAGCAAGCGTACGTAATCTGGAATTACGAACGACAATGCTGGCCCGCAGCGTAACCAGAGGCTTTCGATCATGTCGTGAAGAATTGGAATTCGCGCCATCTCGTAGATGCCGAAATGGAATTGCCGATGCAGATCGAGGTAAGCGTCGAGATGCCCCTCGGCAATCATTACACGCATTTGCGACAAACGCTTTTTCAGCGAATTGATGCTTGTCTCGTCAGAGTTTAGTGCCGCCTCGCGGGCCGCACGGCCTTCGAGTTCGGTTCTTACGATTATCAAATGACGCATATCGACTGCGCTGACGTCTGGTACAAGTGCGGTATTTCGTGGTCCACGCTCGAGCGTACCATTGGCAACTAACCGAGCCACTGCATCTCGCACTGGCGTGATCGAAGTGCCGAGTAGTTGGGCCAAGTCGCGCAACACCAGCCGGCTGCCCGGTTCGAACTTGCCTGCAAAAAGTGCATCACGCAGCTGCGCATAGACCTGATCCCACAATGTGTCGCGTTCGACCGGCTGCAAGGTCTGCTCTGCATCATTGTTAATCAAGTGAATTCCTTAAAAAGGTTGGTTGCTTCTAACACCCGTAAAAGTTAGATATTGACAGTTTATCATATAATGTTATACGATGCTTATTATATGTTATAACAAACACTGTTGAAAAGTTAACCCAGTTTTGATTTCAATAACAAACTTGATTTATCAATGCGCTGTTCAAAGCGTCATCTTTTCCCTAAGGAGACTTACAATGAAACTCGTAAAAAATATATTCGGTTCGGCCTTGGTGGCCGCTGCATTGCTAGCTGGAGTTACGCAAGCCACAGCAGCTGAATACCCCGACAAAGAAGTTCGCTGGGTCATTCCTTGGAATGCTGGTGGCTCCAACGATATAATGGCCCGCTATCTGCAACCGATCTTGGCAAAACAAGGTATTGATGTTGTGATCGAGAACGTTGCGGGTGGAACAGGCGCGGTTGGCATGGGCCAAGTTGCGACTGCACGCCCAGACGGCTATACAATTGGCAATGGTACAAGCTCAACACTTGCGATCATTGCGCAGGGTAAGACACCGCTGAAAAACGAGCAGTTCACACACATCATCCGTGTCTCTGTCGATCCGCTAATTCTCGTTGTTCCAGGTAAAAGCAATATTAAAACGCTCGAAGAGTTTGTCGATCATATGAAGGCCAATCCGGGCAAAGTCACGATCGCAACGCCAGGAGCTAATAACATCAATCACATATTCGCTGCAATGACGGCCAAAGGCGCTGGCGTCGACTTTCGCCATGTCCCGTATCCGGGCGGATCGCGGGTCATCTCGGAGCTGATGGGCCAGCAGGTTGAGGCCGGTGTGCTAAAGCCGAGCGAAACAATTGAGCAAATCAAGTCCGGTCACCTGCGTCCGCTCGGAGTTTTCGCGAACAACCGTCTTGAGGTGTTGCCGAACGTGCCGACATTCAAAGAAAAAGGTATTGATGTCTTCCCCCACGGTCCGATGGTGCAAATGGCCTATATCGCAGCGCCAGCTAAACTCGACCCGAAGGTTCGCGCAATGCTGACCGCCAAGTTCAAAGCAGCGATCGAAAGTCCAGAATTTACCGCTTTCGCAGAGAAAAATGGCTTCTTAATTGATCCGATTAGCGGCGCTGAACTCGACGCTGAAGTGGTTGAGGTTTCCAAGGCAATCGCCACAGTTGCGAAGCAGACCTTCTCAAACAAATGATAAATTGTTCGAGTTTCCGCCGGGAGTATTAGTCCGGCGGCATTTTGAATATCAATAGGCAAATCAAGATGCAGCAGATCAGACTGGTAGCAAGCTTTGCAATGACGCTGATACTGATAGGGCTTGTCGTTCTTCTCTGGGAGCCATCGTTCGCAATGCAAGCAGGGAGCAGAACGGCGGGTCTTGGGAGTGGTGCTCTGCCGCGGTTTTGTATAGTTGCGGTTGGAGTATTGGCCGTTGCGGTACTAATCCGAGACGTAATAAGTTACCGTCGCAACGGGGCAATCAAAGGTAATGCCGAGATCGACACCGAGACTGACCCACGTCGAGTGCTAGGCATTGGCCTTGCAACACTGGTCTTGCTGGCTGGCTTCCTGATAGGTTGGCAACTTCTGGGTTTTCTTCCCTCATCGATGGCCTTCCTCGCTACAACCAGCATGTTGCTGTTGCCTAAGGTTCGCTGGACCAGGCATATGCTGCTGCCGGTGCTAATGATCAGCATTCTTTTCAGTATTGGCGTATGGGCGATATTTGTATATTTGCTTCAGGTTCCGCTACGCTGAACATTGTGAATTGCGGTTAAACATGCGCCTTAGGTGCTCCATTAGAAGACGGTTGCAATTGGGTAAGCAATCAAAAAAGCGGAATTTTTATAAATCATGGATATCATCACCAATCTGCTTTCAGCGCTCGGCGATGTGTTGAGCAACCCATGGGGCATGGTCCTCATTTTGTTCGGTGTTGTTGTCGGTTTCATCTTCGGTGCAACCCCAGGGCTCACTGCGACGATGGGTGTTGCGTTATTCATACCGTTGACTTTTCCCCTGCCAGCCGATCTGGCGATAGCAACAATGATTGCCTTGTATTGCGGCTCGATGGCCGGCGGCGCGATACCAGCGATACTGCTAAACATTCCGGGTACACCTTCGGCCGTTGTTACAACACTCGATGGATACCCGATGGCTAAGAATGGTCACGCTGCCAAGGCTTATGGCTGGGCGCTTATCGCATCAATTGTTGGTGGCCTAGTCTCTTGGCTGGTGTTGATAACACTGGCGCCAACGCTGGCGAAATTGGCACTGAAACTGGGCCCAGCGGAATATGCAGCGATTGCATTCCTTGCGATGACGATCATCGCGTCGATCGTCCCTGGCCAATTACTCAAGGGCGCGATGGCAGTGGTAATCGGCCTTGGACTGTCGGTGGTTGGGCTTGACCCGATCACTGGCGAAGGTCGATGGACCTTTGGTACCCTCAATCTGATGCGTGGGATCGATATGATGCCGGCATTGATCGGTCTGCTGGTCATTCCCGAACTTTTGGCTTCAATGTTTGCACGCTATGGTTTGGCGAAGTTGCCCTACGACCTTAGCAACTTTCTACCGACATTGAAGGAATGGAGCGGGCAGGCGGTCAACAACCTTCGTTCTGCGTTAATTGGCGTGGCCGTTGGCATCATACCTGCGCTTGGTGGTAGTGTTGGCTCATTGATTGCTTACGACCAGGCGAAGAGGTTAGACAAGGACGGTCACCTTTATGGCAAAGGCGCACCAGGTGGCATCGTTGCATCAGAGGCCGCTAACAACGGCGTAACTGGGGGTGCATTGATTCCTTTGTTTACGCTTGGAATTCCTGGCGACACAGTCACTGCGATGTTACTAGGTGGATTGACAATCCACGGCCTACAGCCCGGCCCTCGGTTGTTCGAGACAAGTGGTTTGATTGTCTGGCACATCTTGGCAGCTGTGCTTGTTGCAAACCTACTGATCATAGTAGTCGGCTTATTTGGCTTCCGCTTCTTTATACGTGTGCTCGACGTGCCACGCCATCTGTTAACGCCTGCATTGTTCGTGCTTGCAGTGGTCGGCACCTATGCGCTGTCGAATCAAGTCTTCGATGTCGTAATTATGCTTGTCCTCGGCACGGCTGGGTTTCTAATGATGTTGGCCAGTATTCCGGTATATCCGGCGGTCATTGGCGTGATCCTTGGGCCGTTGCTCGAGTCAGAATTACGACGCGCTTTGGTTATTAGCGGCGGTGACTGGAGTACATTTGTGACCCGTCCTGGCGCCGCCACCATCATCGCTATAGCGATAATAGCGCTGTTTTTGCCTAACCTTCTAGCTCGTCTCAAAGGTAACCGCAAGGGCAGCAAGCCCACATCAAATCTGGAGCAGAACTTATGAAAGTCAAGAAAATTACTACTCATGCCTTAGCCGCACCAGTCGAACGACCGTTTACTTCTTCGCGCGGCTGGCTGTATAAAACCCGTGGATCGTGCATCGTCGAGATCGAGACTGATGACGGTATCATCGGTTGGGGAGAGTGCTACGGACCGTCTGCCATTGCCAAGGCTTACATTGATACTCAGTTTGCACCTCGCGTTGTTGGTCGTGATCCTTTCGATGTAGAAGTGATCTGGGAAGACCTGTATAACCGCATTAAAGACTACGGTGGTAAAGGCATGGCGTCGGCGGCGTTGAGTGGTATTGATATTGCGTTGTGGGACATTGTTGGGAAAGCCTGTGGCAAGCCGATTCACAAACTTATAGGCGGCGCCTTCCGTAGCGAGGTCACTTGTTATGCGACAGGACTTTATTTCATCGACATGGATCGGTTGATAGAGGAGGCAGTCGAGGAAGCGCAGGGCTATATCGAAGAGGGGTTTACAGCAATAAAGATGAAGATCGGTCTCGGGGATCCAAAGCTCGATATTCGGCGTGTTGCAGCAGTGCGTGATGCGGTAGGTACTGACGTGAGGCTGATGGTCGATGCCAACCATTGTATGACTGTGCCGCAAGCAATTCGTATTGGTCGTGAACTCGAGAAGCTCGACGTCGAATGGTTTGAGGAGCCAATCTCGCCTGAGGATATCGATGGTTATGTCGAGGTCACGCGGGCCTTAGATATGGCGGTGGCTGGCGGAGAAAACGAGATGACAAGATGGGGCTTTCGCGACATCGTTGCGCGGAAGGCAATGGATATTATTCAGCCGGATGTCTGCGCCGCGGGCGGCATCAGCGAATGCCGGAAGATCGCGACGCTGGCTACTGCGCATGGCGTCGAATGCGTGCCCCATGCTTGGGGTTCGGTGATTGGTGTTGCCGCAACACTACACTTCCTAGCGGCTCTGCCAGATCAGCCACCAAGTTTCCGTCCGGTACCACCAATGTTTGAATTTGAGCAATGTGAGAATCCCTTTCGTGACCTGCTAGCGAAGGAACCGATCGTGCAGAAGCGCGGCAAGGTAAAAATCCCGACTGGTGCTGGCCTTGGTATTGACATCGACCGCACTGTGCTCAACCGTTACCGCATCAGTTGAGGCTTTGGAGAAAAAAATGCGTTTTGTTACTTTTCGCTTTGCTGGTGGTGTACCGCTTGCTGGCGTTATTGCTGGAGGACAGGTCATCGACCTGTCTCATCCTTCATTCACAGCGTTGCTCGACGGGTGCGAACCATCTTTGCTGGCTATGATTGAGCGTGGCCTCGACCATTTCGTACAAAATATAGACGTCGTAAATATCGTCGCCAGCGCTCTAAAGCCGCTATCTGAAGTGCAGTTGCTAGCGCCGCTGCAACCGGGCAAGATCCTAGGTGCGGCTTTCAACTTCACTGATGCATTGACCGAACGCAACATGGCTCATCCGATAGAACCAGTGACATTCTTTCGTTCCGGCAGCACAGTGATCGGTCCCCACGAGGCGATTCAGCTGCCGTCTGACGTCGGCAATGTAGGTTATGAAGCCGAACTAGCCGTAGTAATCGGCCGTCGGGCGATGTGTATTGAACCTGACCAAGTTATGAGCATGATTGCCGGATACACTGCGCATAACGATGTCAGCGGCAGCGCTATGATCAAGGCTGATGGCGGCAATTTCGTTCGCGGTAAGAACATGCCAGCAACCTCGCCACTTGGACCTTGGCTTGTCAGTGCAGATGAGTTGGTGAATCCGCACAAGCTCGGCATTCGTCTAGAAATCGATGGTAGGCAGCTTCAAAACGGCTCGACTGCGACGATGCTGTTCCGAATCCCCGAACTGATCTCGTGGCTTTCGTATCGGTACCCGCTTGAGCCTGGTGACGTCATCGCCACTGGGACGCCAGCCGGTGGGGCATCAATGCACGATCCATTAGCTTGGCTACAGCCTGGAATGACGGTCACTGTCGAAGTCGAAGGCATCGGTCGTCTTGTCAACCCTATTGAAGCGGGAGATCCCTTTGTCAAATCCTAAAAATCGTGGCGAACGGCCGCGGGTGCTATTGACCAATGCCATCCATCCGGCGTTACAGCTCGAACTCGAGCAACATTGTGACGTGATTATTGCACCGGATTCCAAAGCCATAACTCTTAAACAGTTAGTCGCCGATGTTGACGGTATGATTGTACGAAGTATGTTGCCGCCCGATCTGTTCGACCACGCACCACGGTTGCGTGCCGTTGTGCGTCATGGCGTAGGCTTAGATATGATACCAGTGGAGGCGGCTACCAAGTGTGGCATTCCAGTTGCCAATTTGCCGGGATCCAATACCACCGCAGTGGTTGAATATTGTCTAGCTTCAATGTTGCATCTAAAGCGAGGGTTAACAAGCATTGATGCACGTTTGCGCAGAAGTGGCTGGGCAGCGGCGCGGTCGCTTGCTGACCATGGCAGCGAACTAGGCGCTGCTACCTGCGGTATCGTTGGCTTCGGCATGGTCGGAGCTAAGCTTGCGCATGTGGCCAACGGTCTCGGCATGCGGGTGCTCGTATTGACGCGGCGGCCTGAAACCTTGCCGTTGCAGATCGAAGTGGCCAACAAGGCAACTCTGTTCGCGCAATCTGACATCGTAGTGTTGTGTTGTCCGCTGAATGAACAGACTCGCGGCTTAGTTGACGCTGCGACTTTGGCACTTATGAAACCTACAGCCTTGTTAATCAATGTGTCGCGCGGTCCCGTAGTTGATACTGACGCTTTGATTGAGGCCTTGCATGCTGGCCGCCTTGGAGGCGCTGCGCTCGATGTGCACGACAAGCAACCTTTGGTAGGTGATGAGGTTATCTTTGATTGCCCTAATCTTTTACTGACACCACATGTGGCGGGCATCACCGATACCAGTATGGCGGGTATGAGCCGTGGCAGTGTCACCACACTGCTGGCCTTGCTGAATGGTGAGCGTCCAGAAAATGTTGTAAATCCTGAAGTATTCGCTGCAAGTTCGTAGGCTTGTTTAAACCTATTTTTTTAAAGCAAACCAGAATATGAAAATCTCTGATGTACGTGCCGTCCCTATTTCTTTCCCCGTCCCTGCCGACAAGTCAGTCCGTCTAGGCATCGGTCGCAGCGTCAAACGCGACTCGGTGCTGGTGCGCGTCGAGACTGACGATGGTCATGTTGGCTGGGGAGAATCCCACCACGGCCGATGCCCTGGAGCGATCGCTAAGCTCATTGATACTACGATTCGTGAGATTGTACTGGGCTTAGATGCCCGCGATGTTGCTGGCGTCTGGGCCAAGGTTTTTAGAATGCAGATTGCCAGTCACGGAATGGGGGCAGCAGCCGCACTGGCATTGAGCGGACTCGACATGGCACTATGGGATATTCGCTGCCAGGATTCGTCTATGCCGCTTTATCGGTTGCTTGGTGGTTCGGCCAAACCGGTCAAGGCCTACGCCGGTGGTATCTCGCTTGGTTGGCAGGAGCCTACACTGCTTGTCGAGGAGGCGCTGCACCATATTGGTAATGGCTACCGAGCTCTTAAGCTACGTGTCGGTGATACCGCAGTCAAAGATATCGCTCGCGTACGTGCGGTTCGCAAGGCGGTAGGTGATGAGATCGACATACTGGTCGATGCAAACACCAACTATACTGTCGACGATGTTAGAAAAGTTATGCCCGCTTTCGAGGAAGCGGCGATTGGCTGGCTCGAGGAGCCGTTTCCGCCGATGGACCGCCGAGCCTATGCGTCCGCCGTAAAGTTTGGCCAGGTTCCGCTAGCCGCTGGCGAGAATCACTACACGAGATACGAGTTTGCGACACTGCTGGAAGATGGTCACGTGTCCTTCGTTCAGCCGGACTTGTCTAAAACTGGTGGCATTACTGAATCGATGCGCATCGCTGCGATGGCCAGTGCGCAGAAGTTGACCGTAAATCCGCATACCTCGGCAACAGCTATTAACATGTCAACAACAATCCACTTTTTGTGTGCGATCGACAATCCAGGATATTTTGAAGGTGACGTTACTTCACTCAATCCTTTTCGCGACCACCTTGCTAACAGGGTCCCTTATAAACTTGATGCGAACGGATGCGTGGTCCCGTATGACGACGTGGGAATAGGTCTGAAAATTGATCTAGATTTTATTGCCGAACATCCTTTGATCGAAGGTCCTTGCTACGTCTGAGACGACTTGGCTGCATACCAGAGCACTGCTCAATTCGTGAGGTTTTGAGTTAGTTTCAAGCCAGGCGAGACCACAAGGGCCGCACGTGGTGCTCGGCGCTGAGGGGCGTGCTCAGGATGGTGCGCCGTGACCCAGTCACGATGATCTGAAATCGTTGTTTCGGTTCCGTTATTGCTGTGAAATGCTTCATGTTGTGATGTCTTTTGTCTGCCTACGCAGTGATTCACCGCCCAATTTGATTTGATGTGCCGCGTGAAGCACCCGATCTAAAATGGCATTGGCCAGCGTTGGGTCATTGAGGTAGTCGTGCCAATGCGCGGTGGGTAGTAGACTGGTAATGATGGTTGAACGCGTGGCGACTCGGTCGTCAAGCACCTCGAGTAAGTCATTTCGTTCATCTTGGTCAAGTGGTGCTAAACCCCAGTCATCGAGTATTAAGAGGTCGGTCTTGGCTAGGGCGCTTAGGCGCTTACCGAAACTGCCGTCACCGTGCGCGATGCGTAGCTCTTCAAACAGACGAGGTGTGCGCACATAAGTGACCGACAGCCCTTGGCGGCAAGCAGCGTTGTCAAGCGCGCAGGCCAGCCAAGTCTTACTGCACCCAATTGCTCCTGTCAGAATGAGATTCTGGTGGTTGTGAATCCATTGACAGTTTGACAACTGCGCCATGAGTGACTTATCAAGTTTGCGCCCTGCGCCGTAATGAATATCTTCGCTACCTTTAACTACTAAAGTTAACATCCCATATTTGCTCAATTTGTGGCATCAGCTGCGCATCACGTTGCTCGCGCTGGCTTCGAAGACCAAGGTTAAGCATTCGCGCCGCATGACGCCAGTAAGCTGAAGGGGTGACTTGCATTTGGCTTATTACCAAATGAAGCGGCAGCTGAGATTAATGCAGTCATTGAAGTTGTGAATACTTGGCAAACCTACTTCTCGCTGGCAGGCGTAACGGCTAAAGATACCGGCATCTTGGCAGACCGTATTGACGGTGATGAGCTTTTAACACAGCGTACCCAATTTGATTCAAACCGCTTCAACGCTGTAACGACTAAGAAACAGCGTAACAGCCCGTTTCGATAACCGATCGCTCGCAAACTCAACCGACCTCATGCAACGCCTTCTTGAGCGTTGCAAAAATCTCTTCGATCTGTGTTTCATTAATAATCAGGGGTGGTGAAAACGCTAAGATGTCACCGGTGTAGCGTGTGAGCACACCTTTTT
>Ga0209390_10002269_pt1 | contig 34223 bp, 31 predicted proteins | sample BON01_FD_187212 | JGI IMG/M metagenome (GOLD analysis project Ga0209390, IMG submission 187212) | Freshwater microbial communities from Lake Bonney liftoff mats and glacier meltwater in Antarctica - BON-01 (SPAdes) (version 2) | ecosystem: Environmental > Aquatic > Freshwater > Ice > Glacier...
CTGTGCTTCGTCTTCTCCACAATTCTTATTTCGTGTGATTCAAAGCGGGGAGAGTCCGCGAGCAAAAGGAGTAACGTCGTTTCATATTGGCTGTCTTGACACTGCTGCCTCCAAATCCACAATACCCTCATGTCACAAACTCTTTCTCTCAAACCGAATATCGCCTTGGGCGTCGTCCCAACCCATATCAAATTCGTCGGAGGCCTTCTGCCTGATGATCAGGGAAAGCTTCCACGCGAAGACGACGGCCGCCAAATCATCGTCGCTGAGATGGCGCGTATCTGCGATCTCTCACCCGTCCGCCCCACCTGCTGTCAGGTCTCAATCTTTCCTGGAACCGCTGATTCCGAGATCGAGATTTTGATGAACAGCCTCAAAAACCTCAGCTTGGATGTCCACCTTATCATGATGGTCGGCGGCGCCAATCCGATGGATCCCGCCGATGAGGACGTGGTCGTCTCCCAGCTCGTCCCCTCTCTCAAAGCAGCTCAAAAATACGGTGCCGTTTCGGTCGGCTCCACCTCGATCGAGGAATGGATGAACGGACCTGACGATATCGACTTCGACGCAGCTATTGCGCAGAACGTCAAACTGCATATCCGTGCGATCAAAGAATCCGGTCTATTGGAATCCTCAGTCAGCAACTGGCATATCGAATTCCTGCGCCCAGGCGAGTTCAAGACCTTCACCAATTTGAAAAAGGTTTGGGCTTTCGTAAAAGCCATCAATGCCGCCCTCGAAGTCAACTATTTCAAAATTCTCGTGGATGCCGCCCACATGGGTGATTCCGGACTCTCAATTGAGGAAAACCAAGCCCTTCTCTACGAGATCGGCGCGTCGAACCACATGGGTATTTTCCATGCCTCTGCAAAGACCACACGCGGTTGCCTCAGCACAGACGACGGCTGGATCGCCGCGACCCTTCTCGCTGCTGCGAAAACTGGAAAATTGGAAACCGTTTTCGTGGAGCTTTTCAACCATGAGGACGATGCCCTCGAAGGCCTCAGGAAGCTCGAACCCGGTCACGGGGTCGACACCCGCGACGGTCGCTCCTACACACAAACCGTGGTCGACGGCCTCGTCGATGTCACCCACCGCCTGAACAATCTTCAAGCTCGCGGACTCTTGTAGGGGGACTGCACGAGAACCTACAGATACAGTCCATGCAAATTCTGAAGATGAAAGGAACCACGAATCTGACGAATCGAACGAATGGAAGAAAAAAAAACCAGAGAATGGTAAGGTTTCAGGCTCCAATCATTTCTTTAAATTCGTTCGATTCGTCAGATTCGTGGTTCCTCAACTCTTTCTAGAAAGAAAAATTCCAGCCGCGGGGTTTTCGCCGTAAATTTCAAAAAATCACCAGAATCAGGCACAAAATTGACTCTCATCTTCGCTTATAGCGAAGAATCCCAAGACTTTTCCCGTATCTTACGTTAACTTTAAAAAATCTCTTTTTATCGTACTTTCCGAAACTACCCCACCCACACTCAAGTCTATGAAAACCATCGCCATCCTCGCACTTTCGCTCGGCATCGTCCAAGCGCAGAACGAATACGTCTCCATCAAAAAGGAAATCGAGCAGTCTATCGCCCGCGGCAATGCGTGGCTCGCTGAGCAACAGCACGAAAAGGGTTATTGGGACGACGGTGGTCTGCCCGCCTTCACAGCTCTCGCCCTCACCGCTGCCATCCGCGACCCAAATATCGATTTATCTGACGGCGATCTTCCGGACGGCCTTAAAAAGGGCTTCGACTGGCTTATTGGACAGCAAAAAGAAGACGGCGGAATCTACAACCGAGGTCTCGCCGTTTACAATACCGCAACTTCTCTCACCGCCCTCGCATCAGCCGGCCGCAGCGAATTCGAGCCCACTATCGTCAAAGCGCGCCGGAAACTCATCGGCAGCCAATGGGACATCGGCGAAAAAGGCGAAACTGATAATCAGAACGACGGCGGCATCGGCTACGGCTCCAGCGACGACCACACCGATATGTCGAATACCTACCTAGCCCTCGAGGCCCTAGCCCTTTCCGACACGGTCATTGAAGATGGCAATTACGCCAACGAGCCGAGCCTCGATTGGAACGCAGCACTCACCTTTCTTTCCCGAAGCCAGAACTTAACCGCGACCAACGACCAACCATGGGCCTCCGATGATCCAAAGAACAAAGGCGGCTTCATCTACACCCCAGGCAGCTCGAAAGCCGGCGAAGACATCACCTCCGACGGTAAAGTCGCACTCCGCTCCTACGGCTCCATCTCTTATGCCGGTCTGATGTCACTCATCTACGCGAAAGTCGGCCCTGACGATCCTCGCGTCATTGCCGTAAAAGAGTGGCTCGGTAAAAACTACACGGTCGAGGAAAACCCGAATATGGGACCCCAAGGCCTTTACTATTATTACCAAGCCATGGCCAAGGCCCTCAACGCAACCGGTATCGACAAGCTCGAGCTCGAAGACGGCACCATGGCCGACTGGCGCAAAGACCTCGCCAGCAAACTCCTCTCTTCCCAACGCGAGAATGGCTCTTGGGTCAACGACAACGGCCGCTGGATGGAGTCCAACCCCGTCCTAGTCACCGCCTACACCGTCATGGCTCTGGAAGAAGTCTACCGCTCAATCCGATAACAACCGTAGGGTCAATCCGGCTCGGTTGCACCCAAAGGGCATAAAACCCTAATCAAAAACGGGAAGGTGTGATCCCGGTGAAGCGCAGTGAGTCCACGGAAATAGCGGCATGATGCACTTCGTGAAGAAAGGGGCGGGGTGATGGGTTCACTCTATACCCACCCGTAGAGCCCGCATACTCCACAGCGTTCCAGAAGCCGCCTTCGCGCTTCCTCGCATCGCTCGCGCACCATTCTTCCGTTTCTCGGAAAATCGATCCCTCGCCTCCCTAAACGCATCATCCACAAATCCCCTGCTCCCGATCACCGCGCCGTCGGTAAAGTAACGCACCCGGCACCGCAGCATCTTCGCCATTTTCAACTCCGGTAGGTAGCGGTGACTTTCAGTCGCCGCTCCTTCCTTCTCAGCAGCCAGAGCCTCCGCCTCATTCATCCCGCTCCGGGCATTCGTCTGCCTAGAAGCTTGATCCACTGCTGCTGCGCGGGAGCTCGAACTCATGCGCTCCAATGCCATACCAAGCAGCCACCGATACCTCCTCGAAGCCTGCTTCCATCCCGAAGCATCAATCTGGTCTCTGGCCTCTGGATCCTGAATCGCAAGTATGAGTCCAATTCTCGCCTTCTTGCCATTTCCCCTCGGCCCGCCGCCCACCGCCTCCCCATAACTACTCCAGCGATAATCCGCCGGATCCTCCACCATCCCCGCACGCACTGAATGCCCCTTCCGCGCTAGCGGAACATCACCTTCAACCATTTCCAGAGGAGGAAATGGCACACCGCATGGCATGAGCGGAGCGAGGGCAATTTAGATCCATATAAGCCGCCATCGTCCGCGCTGCGGTGCCGCTCTCCACAGCCGAGCGCAGCGAGTCGGAGGGACTCGAAAACTTCAAATGTATCCCTCAATCACACTCTTAAACCGTTGTTCCCACAAAGTTCCAGTCCGTTTATGCCGCGAATTGAACCATTGGGTAAAACGTTGCATCAGACCTTTCATGAACTCACCTAGATCGTGCATCCGATAGGTGAAACGCTCCTTGATTTCGGTAACCCGTTCCGGATTCCCACCCGCCACACCACCCTCAGTCCGCGCCGTATCGAGCTGCCCGGCCACATCCGCCACAAACGGCTCGCTATAGAGCGCAGAGAGCCTTTTGAGAAAATCCATATCAGAAATCCCGCCCTCTGGCCGTGGCGGAACCTCCAACAAAATATGGATACCTGTCCTCCGTAGCTTTACGCGAAGGATGGATGATTGCACATCAAGCAAAACCACCGAAGGCGTGTAGGTGGTTTGGACAGGAGCGAACGCGCCGTGCCCCGAAGGGGTGCGGTAGCCAAGCGGGGGCTACAGAATCAATAGGAAAGAACCCGGCATCCCGAGAAATTCTCCATCATCCGCATCAAAGTCCGAAACCGCTCTTTTTCCTCCAGCGCCAGAGCAAGACGGCGCTCAACCACGCGATTCACAAGATGGTAAATGACCAGTTTCTCATGCGAGTCCTTCCACGGGGATAAAAATCGAGCGCGTCTCATTCCCAAACCCTACCCCCCGCATCCACGGGTGTCGATAACAAATTTTGATAGCAGGTCTGTCCCTTGGCAATATTGCTAACCGGTCTGTCCCTTATTGCTAACCAGTCTGTCCCTTAGTAATATCCCTTAGTAATACGCGACTTACAAGATGGTAAATGACCGGTTTCTCATGCGAGTCCTTCCACTGGGATTATTGCTAACCGGTCTGTACCTTAGTAATACTGGATCGTATCACCAGCCGCAATTGTGTCACCACCCGTATTGCTAACCGGTCTGTCCCTTAGTAATAAACTCTCCTAGATCGTGCATCCGATAGGTGAAACGCGCCTTGATTTTCGGTAACCCGTTCCGGATTCCCACCCGCCACACCACCCTCAGTCCGCGCCGTATCGAGCTGCCCGGCCACATCCGCCACAAACGGCTCGCTATAGAGCGCAGAGAGCCTTTTGAGAAAATCCATATCAGAAATCCCGCCCTCTGGCCGTGGCGGAACCTCCAACAAAATATGGATACCTGTCCTCCGTAGCTTTGCGCGAAGGATGGATGATTGCACATCAAGCAAAACCACCGAAGGCGTGTAGGTGGTTTGGACAGGAGCGAACGCGCCGTGCCCCGAAGGGGTGCGGTAGCCAAGCGGGGGCTACAGAATCAACAGGAAAGAACCCGGCACCCCGAGAAATTCTCCATCATCCGCATCAAAGTCCGAAACCGCTCTTTTTCCTCCAGCGCCAGAGCCAGACGGCGCTCAACCACGCGACTTACAAGATGGTAAATGACCGGTTTCTCATGCGAGTCCTTCCACGGGGATAAAAATCGAGCGCGTCTCATTCCCAAACCCTACCCCCCACATCCACAGGTATCGATAGCAAGTTTTGCTAACCGGTCTGTCCCTTAGTAATAATACTCAACCACGCGATTCACAAGATGGTAAATGACCGGTTTCTCATGCGAGTCCTTCCACGGGGATAAAAATCGAGCGCGTCTCATGTTCAAATCCTACCCCCCGCCTCCACGGGTGTCGGTAACAAGTTTTGCTAATCGGTCTGTCCCTTAGTAATACACAAGATGGTAAATGACCAGTTTCTCATGCGAGTCCTTCCATGGGGTTAAAAATCGAGCGCGTCTCATGCCCAAACCCTACCCCCCACATCCAAGAATGTCGATCAAGTTTTTCTGGTAGGTCTGTCCCTTAGCGATATGCTAACAGGTCTGTCCCTTAGCAATATGTCCCTTAGCAATACCATCTATCCCAATCGCGCCGTGGCTAAGGAAATTCCCTGCTACTTTTAGACACCGATGAATACTGACACCTTGTAATGTGTCCCTTGCGCTACGCACAAAAAAGAGACGAGCCGAAGCCCGCCTCTTGGAAATTTTTCGTGTAACGAAGTAGCAGCTTAGCGTTTGCGACGAAGCAGAGCGAGAACACCAAGGGCGCTGAGGAGGAGTGTCGATGGCTCGGGAACCATCACCACACCACTTGCGTAATTAGCCCCTGTCAAGTTGTTGGGCTGAGTCGCAACCGTACGAACCGTGCCGAATACCACCATCAAAGGACTGGTAGCATCGATAGTTTGTGAACTATTACCAAAACTATCAGGACTCGTGAATACTACCCCTGTGTCGAAAACCGCAAGACGAGTAGCCAACGAGAAATCTGCATTATTTCCAACAACGATGTAAGCATTTGACCCAGCAACACCCGATGCAAAAGCACCGTTAAAGGTCTGTCCGGTGAAGAGGCCATTTCTGGTCCCACCGGAAATTGGCGAAGTATCCACACCTATAAATGCACCTTGGATGTCGGCGACGGATGCCGTACTGAAATCTAATGATGTGCTGAAATAACCGGCGTTACCGAAGAATGAGCCCACAGCAAGTGAATCACCTACAGTATCAACAATGGGCACACCTACCACAGCGCTGGAAAAGTTACGTAGATTTATAGTGGATGCAGCAAATGAAGATAATGCAGACGTGATCAACAACAGCAGAGGTAATTTTAATTTCATACGTTTTACAAAAGTTAATGGAAGTTAATTAGGGATGTTTTCGGAAGTATTAGAGTGAACTGTAAGAGTCTGGAGCATCGAGCTTGAGATTTAAAGGCTCACCTTCATTCGATATGATAACACCGGTCCCCATTGGGACGGTGGCACCATTGATCGGCGTCCCAGTAACATCAGCCCAGCTAGATTCAAGATCATCGTAGTAGTACTGGTCAAAGCCGCCCGCACCATTCGGGATGAAGAAAATATCACCACCAATACCTCCGAAACCCTTATCCAAGTCAGGGATGGCGGAATCAAAGGTTGAACTGAGCGTTGCGCCAGCTGGATAAACCGATCCTAGATAATTAAAGCCTGGAGCAACGGCAGTGGCAGTATTTTCAGTTTTGACCGCACCCGTCACAACGAGACTAGTAACCGTACCGGTGGATGAAATAATCATGCTATCTACATAAACCAGAGGAATGGCGGAACCATCAACAGGATTACCATTGACATCAGCCCAGCTAGATTCGAGATCATCATAGTAATATTGATCAAATCCACCCGCACCATTTGGGACGAAGATTATATCTCCACCAATACCACCGAAACCAGTGGCGAGGCCAGCGGAGTTATTGGCTCCGAAAACGCTCGATAAGGTGCTAGCGGGACGAATGCTATATGCTGCACCGTTTGCTACGCCTGCTGCGTTAAAATTATCACCAGTGTTGATAGTGGAACCGCTGGCCGCTGAGCCGAGAACTTGGGTCAGGGTGCCCGACCCATCATTGATCTCAATGACGAATGTCTTGGACGGATTCGAGCTGAGCACGCTAAAATCAGCACCTATATCGGTCACTGAGCTAGCGCCTACGGTTTCGAATGTTCCAGACATAACGATCGATGGGTGGAGACGTATTCCTACGTAGTTGAAGCCCGGGGAAAGCGTGATTGTTTCATACCCACTAGGCTTCGAGTAAGCCTGAGCGGAAGCGGAGCCGGACGCGGCGATTGCGGCGGCGGTGATGATGGGGATTAAATTTTTCATTGCGGTCAATGTGTTATCGGTTTTTGGGGATTAGATCAAAGTTTTCGGAGTGACACGTTTGTCACAATACTGATTGGACCGAAGATACTTTTGCTTTCACGACCCCAATTAACAGTGCTTTGAGAGCCAGGAAAAGGAGAAAATGCAGAAATTTCGAGAATCGTATGTTTTTTACACGGGATCAAGATCGGGGCTCAGGATTGGGTGCTTGTGAAAGAGGTTTTTTAACCGCGAATGGACGCTAATTTTCGCGAATGAAGAGTGGGGATTTTTTGGCGGAGGCAATTAAGTGCGGGGTCTTGAGGACTGAAAAGACTGAGAGATACTAAACCGCCTGTTTTGCCGCATTTGAGTCTTATCCGTGAAGATCCGTGTTTATCCGTGGTTGAAATTTCTTTGGATGCTGGGGGGCGGGTGCTTGTGGAAGAGGTTTTTAACCGCGAATGGACGCTAATTTTCGCGAATGAAGAGTGGGGATTTGTTGGCGGAGGCAATTAAGTGCGGGGTCTTGAGGACTGAAAAGACTTGGGGATATTAGACCGCTTGTTTTGGGTCATTTGAGTCTTATCCGTGAAGATCCGTGGTTATCCGTGGTTGAAATTTCTTTGGATGCTGGGTTGGAGGGCTCACGCGCTGAATCTGGGGATGGCTGGTAGATTTTTGGAGTGGCACGACCGAGCCGGATCGTCACTGCCTTTTTTGGGGCTGGCAGGGGTGCTGCCGCCTGGAAGGACGGGTTTCCAAATCTCAAATCTCAAATCTCAAATCTCCAATCTCTAATCCCCAATCTCCTCCTGGCAGATGGGCGTTAGGCCTTCCTTGGGTTACGGCCAATGGGTGAGGTTTTTGAGGAGTTCCAGGCGGGCTTCGATGTCTGCGCGGGTGATGTGGGCGAGGCGGTTGGTGGAGAAGGCCTCGCAGGTGAAGGAGGCGACGACTGAGCCGTAAACGACGGCGCTGCGGAGGTCGTCGAAGGAAAAATTGGTTTTTCCGGTGGAGGCGAGGTGGCCGGCTAGGGCACCGAGGAAGGAGTCCCCTGCTCCGGTGGGGTCGGCCACTTCGGAGAGAGGGAAGGCGGCGCAGCGGAAGAGGCTTACGCCTTTGAGAGGAGGGGGGGATTGGGTGAGGGGGGGATTGGGAGGCTGGGTGCTTGGTGGCTCGGGTTTTGGGGAAGGACAGGAATGTCCTTCCTCCTTAGAGAAGAGGATGGCTCCGAATTCTCCTAGTTTGATGATGACGTTGGGGGGGCCTTTTTCTAGGAGGCGCTGGCCGGCGACGATGAGGTTGGAGGTTTTGCAGAAATCGCGGGCTTCGGATTCGTTGATGACGAGGAGGTCGATTTTTTCGAGGACCTTGTGGAGGTCGTCGTTGGCGATGGTGATCCAGAGATCCATGGTGTCTGCGGCGATGAAGGGTTTTTCCGCGGTGAGCTGCTCAATCATCTGGAGCTGGTTGAGCGGATGCATGTTGGCGAGCACGACGATGGGGGCGGAGGCCATTTCCGCAGGGACTTTCGGCTGCCAGTCTTCGAGGACATTGATGGCGACTTCCAGGGTTTCGCGGTCGTTCATGTTCTCGTGGTAAGAACCGGACCAAGAGAAGGTATCGCCCTCGGAGCGTTCTAGCCCTGCGGTGGAGATGTCTTTGCTCTCGAAATGATCGAGGTGCTTCTGTGGAAAGTCCTTTCCGATGATCCCGACCAAGTGGATCGGGGCGGTGAAGTATGAGGCGGCGATGCCGGTGAAGGAGGCGGAGCCACCGAGGAGGTTTTTTCCTTCGGCGGTGGGGGTCTTGATGTTGTCGATGGCGATGGAGCCGCCGATGAGGATAGGTAAAGTTTCTGACATGCAGGGGTTTTAATTCTCAATCTTCAAATTTCAACCTTCAATGAAGATGATTTTGCGGGCTTGTCCCCTGCCAAGGATCTTGCGCTGTGGCAAATAAAGATATTCTAACCACGGATGGCACCGGATTTTCACAGATAAGAGAGTGTGGATTCGGGACTTTTTGGCTTTAATAGGAATTCTTCGTTGATGGTTTCTGCGTCATGGGCGGATTTCAGTGTCTTCATCCGTGAAAATCCGTGTCATCCGTGGTTGGAAAAATTCCTTAAACTTCGCAGCCTCTTCCAAGTCTAAGCCCCCTGACCCTCTATTTATGGAAATGGTAGTTGATGGCAGGGGCGGGAGATGGTGGATTATTGGATATGACAACACTGACACGGAGAATCTTATCTGGTATCATGGCCGCGATGTTTGCGTTTCCATTGATGGCAGGAGCTGAGCCAGCTAGCCCTAAGAAATTGATCCTGATCGCTGGTAAGCCGAGCCACGGGCCCGGTTTGCATGAGTTCAACGCTGGGTGTGAGCTGTTAAAAAAGTGCCTTTCTGATGTCGAGGGTTTGGAAGTGGAGGTGCATAACAACCACTGGGTTAGCGATGACAAGGTGCTTGAGACGGCGGATGCTGTGGTGATCTATGCGGACGGTGGGGCTGGACATCCGGCTCTGCAAGATAACCACACGGAGCTGCTCCAGAAGCTTGTGGATCGTGGCGGTGGTGTGATGATGATGCATTATGGGGTGGAGTGTCCGAAAGAAGGGCCTAGCGGGGACATGTTCCGCGACTGGATTGGCGGCGCTTATGAAAATGGGTTTTCTTGCAATCCGATCTGGGATGCTGACTTTGAAAAGTTTCCGCAACATCCGGTCACCCGAGGGATCGCGCCGTTTAAGATCGAGGATGAATGGTATTTCTCGATCCGTTTTCCCGAGGGCATGAAGGGTGTGACCTCGCTGCTGGTGGCAACCCCGAGCGATGAGACCCGCGACGGGCCGTATGTGCACCCAAAAGGCCCCTACCCACACATCCAGGCAAGAAAAGGAGAGTCGGAAACAATGATGTGGTGCAAGGAGCGCAAGGATGGGGGGCGCGGCGTCGGCTTCACCGGCGGCCATTTTCACAGAAACTGGGCGGATGACAATTTCCGCAAAATCGCTCTGAATGCGATGCTGTGGATCTGTAAGATGGACGTGCCGGAAAACGGTGTGGAATCGACCGTGACCGAGGAGGACATGGCGGCAAATCTGGATGCGAAGGGCAAGAAGTGATCTGCGTAGATGAGTGAGGGCAAGGGAATGCTTCTGGCGCTGCCGGAACGTTGGGACGAGGCATGTTTCGCGGTTCCTGCCGTGCGGGCGCTGGCGAAGAGCGGGCTGGTAGGTGGGCTCGTCTGTCGGGAAGAGCAGGAAACCTTCTGGAAAACGGTGTGCAAGCTCAGGTGTCAGACATTTTCCTCGAAAACGAGCGTCGGGGATCTTGCGAAGCGTATTGGCGAGAGTTGGTTGGCTGCTTTCGTCTGGGAGGATGGCACGGCGGCGAAGGCTTTCGCCAAGGCGAAGATCGAGCGGAGACTAGGACCTGACGAAGGCAAGCTTGCGAAACTCCTGACCCATCCGCTGGATATCAAAGAGGCCGCGACCGAACATCGGGTGCGGAGATATATCAATGCTTCGCAACAGCTGGGTGTGCCGGTGGATAGGCCGGAGTTTTTTGTCGCAGCGCCGCTGGGTGTCCCTGCGGAGCCGAACTCGGTGCTGTTGTGCCCTGGGTCCGATTTTGGTCCGAGCCACGAGTGGCCGCTCGACCGGTGGCAGGAACTTGCCGAGGCATTGCTGGAGCGTGGGAAAAGAATCACTGTGGCAGGCGTTGTGGGTGGCAGGGGCTTGGGGAAAATTCTCGCTGGCAGGCTCGGCAGCGACGCGGAATTTTTTCATGCGTCTCCTCTTGCGGCGTCGCTTTCGCTGCTGGCGGTGCATCAGTTGGTGATTTCAGCCGATGGCTCACTGCCTCACCTCGCGGCGCATGCGGGATCGACCTGTGTCACTCTTTTCGGCCCGAACGATGCGGTCTGGAAGCGGCCTCTCGGCAAACGCCATGTGGTGGTGAAACGACACGTCGAATGTGCTCCGTGTCTCTCGGCGAAATGCCTGATGGATTCACGCTGTCAGAATGAACTGGAAGTCGCGAACGTATTGGAAGCGATTCCAGGGAGTTTCTGAAACTTCAATCCGTCGCCCTGCCTCCTATGCCAAAAACGCGGGTGAGAGCCTGGTTAGAAATGCTGCGTAACAGCTTGATACCGAATCGCAAAGTCAGGGCCGAAACGGCAACAACGATTGCGAGAGGTCATCCGCCTCATTTCACGGGAGAGAAGTCCGTCGGCCTGAGGAAGACGGATTTCACCCCGTTATCTGCTGTCAGCGATCCGCCCGCGTCTTTTTCGGAAGCCATCTTCGTAACCACCCATTCGGGATCAGCGCTGAAATTGTCCCAAGATTTCTCCGCTGCGGCGGAGTCTTTGTGGGCGAGGAAATAGAGCAAAGTGTTCTCGGAGCCAGGCTGATCGGGAGTGAGTTGAAAATAGCCGAGGTTGATCATGCCATGGGTTTTAAAGATCGCCATCGTGTGATTGCGGAAGCGGGAGTGAAGATTCGGCAAATGGTCAGAAGTGGCCGTGTAGGTGCGCATTTCGAAAAGATGCTCGTTCCCTGCGGGAGCAGGATGAGACTCGGTAAGATTATGGAACCCTTTTGCCTTGTCTCGAGCAACCGCAGCAAAACCCGCTGAGAAATCCGTGGGCGTCATGAAAACTTCATCCACCTTTGCGACCAGCTTCCCATCGACCTCAGATTCGGAGGCTGCCTTTTTCCACTCTGGATCCGCCATGAAGGCTTTCCACGAGGCGTCGCGGGCTTGTTTATCAGGATAGGCCATCAGGTAGATGAGGAGGTTGTCAGGATTTTCCACCGGCACCCAATAGCCGACATTGGTCATGCCGTGTTTGGCGAATAGCTTGCAGGTGTGGTCGCGGAAGCGGCTAAGCAGTTTATCGAGCTTGTCAGGAGCGGCGTGGTAGGTACGAAGTTCGAGGATTTGTCCTTCAAATTTGGGTTCAATTACCGTTTCCCCAAATACTGGAAAGAGCGAGCCGATGAAGATCATCGAGGAGAGGAAAATTTTGGACATGCGGCAGTATGCCCGACGGATAGATGGGCGCAATGGGAAGTTGCTGGAGGCTGGAAGTACCCAGAACGGACTTGAGCAAGGTATTCCAGTCACATGTTTTGCTCCTCAAGCGAAGAACGTGTCCTCGTGCCGGTATGGGGGAGCGCAACAGCAGAGGAAGATGAGATCGTCGGTAGCCGTGATCTCATGCCATGCGCCGGGCGGGATCAGGATGGCATCCTCGGGCCCGACTTCTCGGGTCTCCCCACCGATCTCCATGGTTCCCTTCCCGCTAAGAATGTAATAAAACTCCTCGCTGTCCTTGTGATAGTGCCGCTGTGTTGACTTTCCGGCAGTAACCCGGGCCTCAGCGAGACTCTGGTTCTTCACCGGCGCATTGGCCGAATCCAGCAGGCTGGTGATGGTCGATCCGTCTTTCGTATTGAAAGGTTCTTGGTCGTGACGTTTTCTGATTTCCATATCGAAACTTCGGCCCAACGCGCGGGCTTGTCAGCTACGGTTTTTCCCGCAACTCTCTGCTGCTAGCTCTAAAGCTTCTTCCTCAACATCTAAAATTTTACCAAGTGCGCCCCGGCCTCATTCTAAAACTATCGTCTCCCGACCAGCCTGGAATCGTCGCGAAAATCGCGTCTTACGTTGCTGCTCACAAAGGCAACCTGATCGAGTTCAATCAGTTTTCTGACCGCATCGGGAAAAAGTTCTTCGCCCGTCTTGAAATCGACACCTCGGAACTTGATGTCGATATTGAAGATTTCAAAACTGGCTTCGGCACCCTTGGCCGATCTCTCCAAGCCACCTGGCACTTTCGGAACTTGCCCTACAAAATGCGCACCGCTGTGCTCGTCACCAAGACCGACCACTGCCTCAACGAAATCCTGCTCCGCACTGAGCTAGGGGAACTGCCCATCGAAATCACCTCCCTCATCGGCAACCGCGAAAATTGCACATCCATTGCCGAACGCGCCGGACTCCCCTTCCATCACGTCGAAATGGATGGCGAGCGCCGCGAACCAGGATTCCGCGAAATCCGCGACCTGCTCGTGGAGCAAAACGTCGAACTGATCGTGCTCGCCCGCTTCATGCAGATCCTGCCGGATACCTTCTGTCAGGAGTTCTCCGGGAAAATCATCAATATCCATCACTCTTTCCTGCCCGCCTTCATCGGCGCGAATCCCTACCGCCAAGCTCACGAACGCGGCGTGAAACTCATCGGCGCGACCTGCCACTACGTCACCGCCGACCTCGACGCCGGCCCTATCATCGAGCAGGAGGTCGAGCGCGTTTCCCATTTCCACTCGCCCAACGACCTCGCCCGCCTCGGCCGCCACTGCGAGCGTATCGCCCTAGCCAAAGGCATACGCTACCACGTCCACGACCGGACGCTGATCGACGGGCATCGGGCCATCGTTTTTCCGGATTGAGTTCCCATCCTTATCAAGATTATTTTCAAGGTTGGGGAGATGGATCGATTCACTCAAGTTTGAGGTATTGCAGGCAGTCAGATTAAAAAAAGTAGGACAACCGAGTCGGATCGTCCCTACCGGTTGAAAAGCGTCCCAACCAAGCACCCCGCCGGACGGCTCTGGCTTGAAAGTAGAATAGCCCGAGAACTATAGCGATCCTTCTTATCAATGGCAACGCCATATAAATCATAGCCCCTAGGCAATTTTGAAAGTTGAGAGTTGAAGTTTCAGCTTCCCCCATCCTAGTTTCCCTTCCCCAACGCAGAACATTCATGAACATCGTCGTCGAAAAACAGCCGAAATGCATCGCAGTCCTCAACGTAGAGGTCCCATCCGCCGATGTCGCCGCCAAGCGCCAGTCAATCACCTCAACCTACGCCTCGAAGGCGAAAATCTCTGGATTCCGCCCAGGAAAAACTCCGAAGGCCGTAATCCTGAAACGTTTTGGAAAACAGATTTCCGAGGAACTCATCGAAGCTCTCTTCAGTGAAGCTTGCGATCAAGCGCTTGAGAAAGAGAAACTCAAAGTCCTCGACTTCGGCTTCCCTGAAAACCTTAACGAGCGCCCTGACGGATCAATCGTCTTCGACACCAAGCTCACTCTCGCTCCCGAATTCACGCTTCCGGAATATAAAGGCATCGAGGTGAAAGCTCCTACCACCAAAGTCACCGACGAAGAACTTGCCGCTCAACTTGAAAGCCTGCGCGAGCGCCTCGCTGAATTCGACGATGTTTCCGATCGCCCACTCCAGAACGACGACATCGCCGTGGTCGATTTCACCACCACGGTCGATGGTATACCATTGGAAGAGGTCATCGGTGAAAAAGGCAAGTATCTGGCGAAACGAGAAAACCATTGGCTTCCGATCAAGGAAGGTTCTTTCCTCCCAGGTTACGCCGACCAACTCGTCGGTATGAAGCAAGGCGACAAAAAAGACGTCATCATCACCCTCAACGACGAGTTCCCCTTCGAGGAACTCCGCGGCAAGGAAATGACTCTCCACACATCACTCGAAGGCATCAAGGAATCCAAACTTCCCGAGCTCAACGACGAATTCGCTGAGAAGCTCGTTCCCGGAAAAACACTTGATGAGATCAAGGACATGATCCGTGAAAATATGTCTCAGGAAAAGGCCAAGCAGATCAACGAACTCAAAGTCAACCAGATCGTCGAGAAGCTGAACAGCGCGGTCGACTTCGAACTTCCCGAGGAAATCGTGCAACGCGAGACCCAAAGTCAAGCGAACACCCTTGTCGAAGAAGGCAGCAAGCAGGGCGCCTCCGACGAGGACATGCTCAAGCAGCAACAAGAGATCTTCGCCGTGGCCGGGCAACGTGCCGTCACAAATCTGCGCACCAATTTTCTCCTCCAGGAAATCGCCGCCGTTGAAAAAATCACAGTCTCTGACGCAGATCTCCTCGGGCAAATCTCCAAAGTTGCCGAGCAACGCGGCCAACCGATTAAGAAGGTCATCAGTGACCTTCAGAAGAGCCGCCAGATCCAATCGATCCGTAACTCCATGCTCATCGGGCAGACCATTGACTTCCTCTTGGAACAGGCGAAGGTCGAAGAAGTACCCGCTGAGGAATTCGAGGCGAAACCTACTCAATAATCTATGAACTTCTTTCCACCATCCAATAACGTCCCTTCGGCACAGCCGCCGAAGAATAATTACTACGTCCCAGTCGTCATCGAATCCGATGCACGCGGCGAGCGATCTTTCGATATCTACTCGCGCCTTCTCAAGGACCGGATCATCTTCATAGGCACCGCCATCGACGATGGTGTTGCGAACTCGGTGATCGCCCAGCTCCTTTTCCTCCAGATGCAGGACCCGAAAAAGGACATCCACATCTACATCAACAGTCCCGGAGGCTCAGTCACCGCCGGCCTCGCGATGTATGACACCATGCAGTTCCTCACCTGCGATGTGAATACCTACTGCATCGGCATCTGCGCTTCCATGGGTTCTGTGCTCCTCACCGCAGGAACCAAAGGCAAACGCTTCTGCCTGCCGAACTCCCACGTCATGATCCACCAGGTTTCGGGCGGCGCGCAAGGCACGGCTTCCGATGTCGAACGCACCATCGGCTTCATGTTCAATCTCAAGAAGCGCCTGAATGGCATCCTCGCCGAACATTCCGGCAAGACCGTCGAGGAAGTTGAAAATGACTCGGACCGCGACAACTATATGTCCGCCGAGGAAGCGGTCGCCTACGGCCTCGTCGATAAAGTCCTAGAGTCCCGCAAACAACTTCCCGAAACCGTCCGCGAGGAAATCAAGGACAAGGACAACAAGGACAACAAGGACAACAAGGACAACAAGGACAACAAGGACAACAAGGACAACAAGGACAACAAGGACAACAACAAGGACTAACCAGCTTTTCAGTTTTCAGTATTTCAGCTTTTATTTAGAAAATGGCACGCGCTTCCAATCTCACCATGTGCTCCTTCTGTGGAAAGAGCCACTCCGAGGTAAAAAAACTCATCGCAGGACCGGGCGTTTACATTTGTAACGAATGCGTCGATGTCTGCAGCAACATTCTTACCAAAGAACTCAATCCCCCGGAAGCCGCAGGTGGTGGAAAAAAGGGCAAAAACAAGGCCATCTCTCATTCGAAAGAAGAGATCCCGACTCCGTCCGAACTGCTCGTTGAGCTAGACAACTACGTGATCGGCCAAGAACTCGCGAAACGCGTGCTCGCGGTCGCCGTTTACAATCACTACTTGCGTCTCAATCAGGACAATCTTTCCGTATCTGCGGAGTTCAACGACGTGGAGATCGAGAAATCCAACGTCCTGATCCTAGGCTCCACCGGATCGGGAAAAACCCTACTGGCCCGCACGCTCGCACGTGTGCTCGATGTGCCCTTCTGCATCGTCGATGCAACCACCCTCACCGAAGCCGGATACGTCGGCGAAGACGTTGAAAATATCATCTTGCGCCTCCTGCAAGCCGCCGACTTCGATGTCGCGCGTGCCGAACGCGGTATCATCTACGTGGACGAGATCGATAAGATCGGCCGCAAGACCGAAAATGTCTCGATCACTCGTGACGTTTCCGGTGAAGGCGTGCAACAAGCACTCCTGAAAATCCTCGAGGGAACCGTTTGCAACGTCCCCCCCCAAGGTGGCCGCAAACATCCCCAACAAGAATACATTCAGATCAATACGGAGAAAATCCTCTTCATCTGTGGCGGTGCGTTCGTAGGCCTCGAAGACATCGTCCGCCGCCGCCTCGGTAGCAAAACCCTCGGTTTCCACAGCGAAAACAAGACCGTAGATTTCGACGAGAAAACTTCCAAAATCCTCGAAAAAGTCCTTCCCGAAGACCTCCTACACTTTGGACTCATTCCCGAGTTCATCGGTCGCCTTCCGGTTATCACCGCCCTGCGCAAACTCACCGAAGACGAGCTGGTCAAAATCCTCACCGAGCCCAAAAACGCCTTGGTAAAACAGTATTCCAAGCAGCTCGCCCTCAACGACGTAAAGCTCCGTATCACCCGCGACGCCCTCCGCGCCATGGCAGAACAAGCCGTCGAACGCGGAACCGGCGCCCGCGCCCTGCGTTCGATTTTTGAGAAACTGATGCTCGACGTCATGTTCGAGGTCCCGTCCCGCGGCGACATCGAAGCGGTCTCGATCAATCGGCACGCCGTCGAAGGCTCTAAGCCCCCCTCCATGCGCCGCCGCAAATCGGACGCAGAAGAAGACGCCGCATGACCGTAGCAGCGGGTTTCATCCGTGTTGCCAAATCATGTTTCCAACTTTCGCTCGTCCAGCGGAAGCAAACTCCTCATTGCCGAGCGCAACGCAGCAGTCTGAGGACGCCATCGAAATCTGAACGGGTTGGTTGGGACCCGACTTGCAGCCTCAAGCCCTCTTTTTCGCACGTTTCTTCCCATACTTTACCTTCTTCTGTGGAGGCATAACCGGTGTGTCATTTTTGAGCGTCCCGATCTGATCCCGCAGGTGCGCTGCTCTCTCAAACTCCAGCTTCGATGATGCATCGCGCATCTCCTGCTCCAACTCGGCGATGACCTTGAGCTTATCGTAGGAACTCTCATCCTCGGCGACCAGAGAGGCATTGAGTTTTTCGGCGTGCTGCCTGCCTTTTTCGTGGGTGTGTAGACTCTGCTGGACGGCGCGAATCACCGATTTCGGGGTAATGCCGTGCTCTTCGTTGTGGGCGATTTGGCGGGCGCGGCGGTACTCGGTGACGTTGATCAGGGTCTGGATGGAATCGGTGACAACATCAGCGAAAAGCACACACTCGCCATTGATGTGGCGGGCCGCACGGCCAGCTGTCTGGATCAGGGAAGTTTCGTTGCGCAGGAAGCCTTCCTTGTCTGCATCGAGGATACAGACCAGCGAGACCTCGGGGAGGTCTAGTCCTTCGCGGAGGAGGTTGATGCCGATGAGGATGTCAAAGGTGCCGGCGCGCAGCTGCCGGAGGATTTCCACCCGCTCGATCGCATCGATATCGGAGTGGAGATAGCGGCACTTCAGGCCGGTTGAAGACAGGTATTCCGCAAGGTCCTCTGCGGTCTTCTTGGTCAGGGTGGTGACGAGCACACGCTCGCCTCTTTCCACCCGCTGACGGCAGAGCTCGATGGTCTCATCAATCTGACCCTTGAGCGGACGCAGTGTCAGAATCGGATCGAGTAGTCCGGTGGGGCGAATAATCTGCTCAACGACAAGGTTTGTTCCAAGTTTCTCAGGATCAAAATCTTCGATGGATTCGGTGTTGCCAGAAGACTTGATCTTGATTTTCTTTAGATCAAAAGGAGTAAAACCATTGTCGCCGGGCCGGCCTTTCACCGGGATAAACTTTTTATTTTCCGGGCGGGAATTGACGATATCGAAGACCCCCGGCGTGGCGGATACGTAGACCCGCTGATTGGTCATTTCCATGAATTCCGCGAAGCGCAGTGGGCGGTTGTCCATTGCAGAGGGCAGCCGGAAGCCGTGCTCGACAAGTGTGGTCTTGCGGGATTTATCACCTTCAAACATACCGCCGATCTGCGGAATAGTCGCGTGGGATTCATCGATTAGCAGGAGGAAATCGCGTGGAAAGAAATCTAACAAGGTGTGTGGCCGCGAGCCTGGCGCACGGCCCGTGAGGTGGCGGGAGTAATTCTCAATACCTTGGCAGAAACCCATCTCGGCCATCATTTCAAGATCGTATTCCGTCCGCATCCGCAGTCGCTGGGCTTCGATGAGCTTGCCCTCCTTCTCCAGCTCCGGGATGCACTGATCGAGCTCCTCGCGGATCTTCGTGCGGGCGACTTTCATCTTATCGCCCGCAGTAACGAACTGTTTCGCAGGGTAAAGGGTATGGCTTTCGAGGATTTCAATGACGTTTCCACTGACCGTATGAATGGAGGAAACTCGCTCCACCTCATCTCCGAAAAACTCGATCCGGATCGCCGTTTCATCGAGGTAGGCGGGATGCACCTCGACGACGTCTCCCCTCACCCGATATTTCCCGCGCCCAAAGGCAATGTCGTTTCTTTCAAAAAGCAAGCTGACGAGCGCGGTCAAAAGCTCCTCACGAGTGATCTGCTGCCCGGTCCATACAGGAAACATCATATCCTTGTAATCCTCTGGCGAACCCAAGCCGTAAATGCAGGAAACCGAAGCAATCACGATCGTATCATCACGTGTGAGCAGCGAACCCATCGTGGAGAGCCGCAGCCGCTCGATCTCCTCGTTCACCGAAGAGTCCTTTTCGATATACGTATCGGAGCGCGGGATGTAGGCCTCCGGCTGGAAGTAATCAAAGTAGGAGACGAAATACTCGACCGCGTTGTGCGGGAAAAAGTTTTTCACCTCAGAGTAAAGCTGCGCGGCAAGCGTCTTGTTGTGACACATGATCAGCGCCGACTTGCCGTGGCGGGCGATCAGGTTCGCCATGGTGAAGGTTTTCCCCGATCCGGTCACACCGAGTAGGGTCTGGTGCTTGTTACCTGCTGCCAGCGATTTTGAGAGCTTCTCGATCGCTTGGTGCTGGTCGCCCTGTGGGCTGTAATCGCTGGAGAGACGGAACGGCATGAGACGGTCAAGATGGGCCTTTAGAGAGAAATTTCCAGTGAGGATTCTCAGCGCGACAAACGGTGGTTTCTGGGGTTAAATGAAGTCATGGCAAATCGGAGTGAAAATTTCACGGGAAAGACAAAGGCACTTTTGCCTTACCTGCTCATTTTGCTGGTGGGGGTCGCTGCGTATTTCCTCACCAGGCTTGCGATCCCGGACGGCGAAACCATCGCCCGGAAACCAGAAGCAAGCCCAACCAGCTCAACGTATCCGAAGCAGCCAGCACCAGGAAAACCCAGCAAAACCCAGCGCTCCCAGACAGGAAAGCTCGATACGGCTGCAATCGAAGACGGAGCAATCCCAAACCAGCGGGTGCTTGTTTTCAAGGACAAGGCTTCGCTTGATACGTTTCTCGCGAAGATGGGTGGCGGGCTTTCCCTGCTAGGTAGAATCGATAGTCTGAACTCTTTACGGATCGGCTTTCAAAACGAAGCTGACCTCCTCGCGCTTCTCGATGGCACCGAGGAAACGGGTTTCATCTTTCCATTACGGATTCCAGATTTCGAAACAGTCGGCCCGCAAGAAGGCGCAGCGGCTTTTGGAAACGGGCTCTTGAAATGGCTCGGCATCGAGGGCGATAACTCGCAGTGGGGAGCCGGAGTGAAAATTGCGATCCTCGACACAGGTATCGCGGATCACCTCGCTTTCGCAAACGCCATCCAACGGTTCAATTTGGTGCCGCTCCCGGAAAACCCCTCCGACCTGAATGGCCACGGCACCGCTGTCGCCACCCTGATTTTTAGCAACAATCCTTTCGCACCGGGGATCGCTCCCAGTGCTACTCCAATGTCCTATCGAATCGCTAACGACGATGGCGTTTCCGACAGTTTCTTGATCGCAAAGGCTATCGTCGCCGCCGTGGATGATGGGGCGAATATCATCAACATTTCCATGGGCGGATACGGGCGTAGCGCCGTTACCGATAGCGCCCTAGCTTATGCCGCCGAATACGGTGTACCGGTCATAGCCCCCTCAGGAAACAGCGGCCGCCCGGGAGTGATGCAGCCCGCTGCAAACACTACTGTGATCGCAGTTGGAGCAGTTGACGCGAAAAATCAGTATATGAATTTTTCCACCACCGGGAGCGAAGTTGCCGTTTCTGCGGCAGGCTACGGGATTAACGTCGCTTATCCGGGAAACAAAGCAGCACAAGTCAGTGGCACTTCATTCTCCGCTCCGGCAATCGTAGGCACGATAGCGGCCACGATGAGCAACAGTGGCGCTCGAACTCTCAGCTCTTCGCAAGCCATTGCTCTAATGAACGCTAATTTAAACGACGTCGGCTCCCAAGGGCACGACCCACAGACCGGCGCAGGGGTTCCGGACATGTGGCGTATCTTGAACACCGGAAAAACGGGAATCGCCGATGCGGCAGTGACATCGGTTTATACTGAAAGAAACCAAGTGCAGGTGCTCGTCCAAAACCAAGGAACCGAACTCTTGATCAACACCGGCGTCTCGGTAAACGTTAACGGTGTCACCACTAGCGCGAACATCACAACACTCGCCGTTGGGGAAAGCAGGCTCGTCACCGTGCCTGCGGGATCCAGCGATATCCTGCATATCCAGAGCAGCGTCCAACTCTCTGGCGGCCAGTCCGACCAGCGCCCATCCAATGATACGCTTTCCCAGAAAATCAATCCCACTCCTTAGCACCGGAGTTCTACTTTCTGCCAGCAGCCCCGCACCGGATTTCTACCGTGCGCGGAACCTCTCCGCCAAGCCCTTCAATCATCTCGATCTCGCGGGCAACGCTTGCGGCCCGGCGGCTCTGCTTAATTCATCTCGCTTTGGAAATCCCGCACAGCGGAATCTTTCCGAAACTCCCGTCGCTCTCGACGACCGCGGGCGCATCCGCGCCATCGCCCGTGGTCCTGCCATGCACGTTCAACCCCACTCCCAAGACGCGCCCGCTGGAGCCGCAAAGGCATCAATCTAAGCGATCTCCGGGACGTCATTGATGAAGAAACCCGTCCGTTTAGCTTACCTTATATCGATCCGTAGGGAGGAAGGTCGCACAACGGATGGATCGCCAGTAAACCCCAAGCATTTCTTGGCAACGATCCCGCAATAAATCCGAATCTCAAAGCCGTTTCCCCTGAGGCAATCGCCGGGAAACGGCCCGTCTGCTCTGAAGAGGAAACCACGTTCGACGCATATGCCGTGCTTCACGGGAAATAGAAGCGATCCGAGAAAATCAGCGCAATCGCCGAGCCGACTACTTCGGGGCCTTGACCATCTGATACCAAGCCTTTTTCCCCAGCAATGGCTTGCCGTCGGTCGTGCGTAATCCGGTCATATCAATGGCATGAAGGTAACCTTCCTTCAGACCGCCAAGATCGAGCGTCGCTGTCCGACCGTCCTCCAGTAGCTTCGCATCGCGGACTTCCATCTGCTGCACGTCGACCTTGGGCGATCCGTAGTTCTTATGATATTTGTAGGTGTTGCTCTCTACCTTGATGGTGGAAAGCGTTTCAGGATCGATTTTCTCAGTAAATCTCAGCGCAAATCCTCCAGGCACCGCCTTGATCTTTTCAATTGCCGGGAAAGATTTGCCGTTCCACTTAATCCGAACGATTCCGGTATCTCCGGCCCATGAAAGATGGGTCTTACCAATATACATGGATCCGTCTTTTCCAAACGCGATCCGATTGTTGCCTTTGTCCAAAGGGGAACCATCGAACATAGGGACCAAGGCTGTCTGGTAAACGCCGTCCACTTCGTCATCGAGAACCCGCACAAGATTCGGCTGATTCATTTCACCGATCAAAGTCTGCCCGACCATTGCTTCTGGCAGCACACCGGCAGGCACTATCACCGGCCAAGTAGGTGAATTAGCGAGTTCGCCCTGTGGAAAATAACCGACCGGGGGCTCCTGCATCTCATCGAGTTCCTTTGCATCGATCGAAAGCGGATCACGACCATCCCAGTCCTCCGCCCATACGAGCGAAGCAGGATGTCCGTAGAACCCACCTTTTTTCACATCGTAAAGAGGACTCGTCGGCCTCCAGTCGCCTTGGTTATCAGTGATAAGTAAGCGTCCTGCGGCATCGAATCCAATTCCATTGGGCGACCTGAAACCACTGGCAAATGGCTCCATTTTTGAACCATCCGGAGAAATTTTCAGAACCCATCCACGCCATGGTGCCCGCGCATACATCCGCCCGGCCTTGCCTTTGTTCTTTCCCCATGTCGCCCTGTTGGTCATCTCCTCGCGGTTGGCCTTTCCAATCTCAGAAAACTCACCCCGGATTTCCTCGGCCATGGGCGCACCATTTGAGGCAATACCGAGTGCAATGTAGAGATTCCCTTCTTTGTCGCGAGCCGGTCCGTATGCAAATTCGTGATAATTCCCGGTCATCCCGAAGTCATCGAAGACGGTCTCGTATTCATCCGCCGTTCCATCACCGTCGGTGTCCCTCAGTCTGGTGAGTTCAGCGCGCTGCATCACTAGAATACTGCCATCGTCATCCACAAGCATTCCCAGTGGTTCCTGCAAGCCTGAGGCAAATAGCGACCAAGATTTACTAGATGGGTCGTAGAACATCACTTCCCCACGATGAAAAGCTACGGCTATTCTTCCGTCCTTCAGCGTGTCCATGCCACCGACTTGGGAATCGATTCCCTGCGGATTAGGAATTTTTTCAAAAGTGAAATCCTCAGTCCAAGCAGATGCTGTTAGAGGGAACGCTAGAATCGAAAGTAGGAAACAGATTTTCATTTAAATAAGATATTGATGGTGAATACTGCAGCTTCAGCCGAAGTGAGTTTGAGCTTCGATCCCGTCCATGTGCCTTTGTCGCTACCATATTCAACACTTTGGTCGGATGGGAAATCAAGTTCTAGCGGGCCAGGCGAGAGTGGGGACGTCGTGAAGTGTCTAGAAAATCCACCGCCACCTAACATCGGTGAAAAACTCTCGGTAAACATTCTTTCACCAAGACGATATTTAAAAATCGGTAATCCTTCTTCGATGCGGTAACCGTAAAATTTGTGCTGCTCGGAATCCGGAAACGGAGATTCTTTTTCCACATACCGGATTTCCCCCAAAATTTTTGCAAGACTGCTGCCGTTTCCTTTCCAATACGGAAAGCCGTCGATGAAGCCACCGTTCCACGAATATCGGAGCCTGCACTCCCCAGCGTCCCAGCATAGCGAAAGACCATCATCAAGAGCCACCGCGATCGCTGCGGGCCCAGCATCCGGCATAAAAATTCTTTGCACCTGAGGGCGTTTCGCTTGCACCGGAGAATCTGCAAACGGATCCCCACTTTGCTGCTGCTTCTCTTGCACACCTTTTGAAACCTTCATCACATGCTCGTAGATCGCGCGCAGACCTTCATCGCCAACGTGCACCATCGAAGGCATTTCGATCGCATCCGGACGCTTCTTCTGCGGCTCGATCGACCATTTGACGAAATCATCCGGCTTACCGTTGTAAAGCTCCCTCATTTCAACAAGAGAAGGTCCAACGACCATCTGGTCAAGTAGGTGGCAGGCCGAGCAGTTCGTCGTGAACAATTGGACACCATCGGGCTTTGCGGTGATGGTCAGCGTGGTGGCAGCAAATAAGAAAATAGTCGCAGATTTCATGTGCAGATACTGTCGTAGCGTATCGAACGCCACACCCACAGAACGTCGCTGAAGTGACGATTTTGTCAATCCGCATCAGAATCGCGGTGTTTTTCCAAACGGGGCTTGCCTGAAATCTCACGGAAACGACCTTTGGACTACCGATGAAAGCAAGCCGTCAACCCGCAGACCGGATCGCTCCTCCGTGGCTGTGGCCGAATCTACTCGGCCTCGACGCACCGGCTGTCGCAGTTTGCTGGCAATGGATCTTCACCCGCAGCTTCGGAATCAATCTTCCATCCGTCATCTATCTTGTCCTGGCCCTCAGCGCATGGACCATTTATCTCGCTGACCGCTTGCTCGACGTGTTTCGATCTGCACCCAACGAACTAGCCACCGAAAGGCACCGCTTCACTCGGAAACATTCTGGCAAACTCATCGTCCTCTTGATCCTCGCCGCCACCTTGGATCTCACTCTCATCATCCGTTTCGTCCCAAAGATCCTCGCAATCACCGGTTGCGTTACCGCAGCACTCCTTGGAATCTACTATCTGATCCGTCTCGGCTTCACCGGGAAAATTGGCACCCTGATCCCACGAGAAGTTCTCTGCGGAATGCTCTTCGCACTCGGGTCCGCCATCGGCCCACACGCATTCGCTCCGGAGAGCCTCAATGAATTCGATTATTTCCTCCCGGTTGTCTTTTTCGGCCTCGTCTGCTCGGCGAGTTGTATCCTGATCTCAATCTGGGAATGCGACGCGGATATCGCCTCCAACGATCCCTCATTCGCCAGCTCACGGTCACGTTTGATTCCCCACATCTCCACCGTCCTATCGGGTCTTGTTTTTATCTCTGCCGCACTGGCCTTTTTTGAATCATCGCAAATTCTTCTCGCGACTGCTTTATCTGCCTTGGCGCTGAGAATCACGCTTCATTTCGAACAACAGCTTTCCCGCCCGCTACTCCGGGCACTTGCTGACGCTCTACTGCTCACCCCGCTGGTTTTTCTCCTGTTCTAAATTCCGAACACCTTGCCGATCGCGCCGAATACGGTTTCCCAAGCGCGGGCCACCGGGTTGCGCTTGCCTCCGGTCACTTGCTGCTGGATCACCGTTCCCGAACCTTCGAAAAACTCGTCAAACAAGGTGTCTTCACCCCAAATGTAAGCGACCAGTTTCCAGAGCAACGGAATCAGAATAATGGCGGCAAGAATCATCAATGCCTTCAGCGCAAGCTCACGGAACTGATGCTTCATCAGGTTATCCATCGCATCGCGCATGCCCTGCATTTCCTTGAGTTGCCTTTCTTTCTCGTCGCGTAACAACTCCCTGCTCTCAAGCTCCTCCTCACTCTCCCGCCCTCGATCCGCAGCTCACGTCGCTCTGCCGCCGAAGCCCGTATTTCTTTCCTCAACGCCTTTTGCTTCTTCTCGTTACGTTTCTTCTCCGCCGCAATCTCATCCCTCCGGAAAATATTAAGAATCTTCCTCAGAAACTTTTCCAAAGTCTGGCGCTTCTTCTCCCGCTCCCGCAATTCATTGCTCCTCGACTCAATATCCCCGCTGATCGAATTGACCTTGTCAGCGCGATCACCTACCAGAGTCCGGCTCTTACTCAATTCGATAATCGCCTTTTCCAGCTTTTTTATGATACTTCACGATCACCGGAGGCAGGATCTTCAACACGAGAAACCCCAGCAGTAACCCAAGGATTACCACATAGACCACGACCTTTCCGGCCAGCTATGAGATCAGTTTTGAAAGGGTCTTTGTCAATTCCCGGATTCAATATTCAACCCCTTGGCGATCTCGAATTGAATCACCGCCACTAAGAAACCGTATCCTCAGGACGAATATTTCAAGCTTCGATCATCGCGTAGGCATTGTGATGGTGGATCGATTCGAAATTCTCTGCCTCCACACGATACCAGTTGACCATCGCGTGGTCCTTGAGTCCAGCTGCTACATTTCTCGCCAAATCCTCCACAAAAACTGGTTGGTCGTAGGCTCTTTCAGTCACCGCTTTTTCATCGGTGCGCTTCAACCCAGCGTACAGTTCGCAACTCGCGGAACGTTCTGCGAGTTCGATCAGTTCCTCGAAACCGAGATCATCTGTGGCTTCAACTGAAATTGTCACCACACCCCGCTGGTTGTGAGCTCCACGCTCACTGATCGCTTTGGAACAAGGACACAAAGTCGCGACCGGGATCTGGACACTTAGAAAGAGCTGGTTCTCGCCATCAGCCGAATAGCGATACTCAATCCCAAGTTCGTAATCCATCAAGCTTCTCATTCCCGAAACGGGTGCCTGCTTCTCGCGAAAAATTTTGAACTCGCAGCTCACATGGGCTCGTTCCGCATGCAATCGACCGGCAAGATCTGCAGTCAACCGACCTAGCGAAGCGCCCCTCAAAGGTTCACTGAACTGATGCAACGACTCTACAAACCGGCTCATGTGCGTTCCCTTTAAATGCGCTGGCAGCTCCACGGTCATCTCATACTTCGCAATCGTCGACTGAAGCACACCGTCGGACCCTGCATACGTCGCTGGGTAGCTGAGTTCCCTCACTCCTACACGATCAATGACGATGTCGCGATGATCCTTCTCGCTCTGCGTATCTGGCAGCACCTGCATTTACTTATCCTGTCTACAAAAGGTAAAAAAGCCCACCCAGTAATTCGGGCGGGCTCTGAAGTTACTTAACCATACTTGGTTGCACGAACCATACTTGGTTGCACAAACCAATCTTGTTTGCACGAAACATACTCGGTTAGACGAGCCATGCTCGGATGAAACATACTTGGTTGCACAAACCATCCCGACTGCCCGTCAAGGCATCAGGTTGATCGCACGCGATTGCTTGATCGCGTTGTTGATTTTGCGGTGGAGTTTGGCGGAAACGCCGGTAACACGACGTGGAAGAATCTTCCCAGTCTCGGACGTGAATTTACTGAGAATTTCAGGATTCGTAGGCAACAGTTGCTCGACGGGGATGTCCTGCCTGCGGCGGGTCATCTGGCGGTTAGCCTTGCGGAAATTGATGCGGCGTTGAATGGTCTTTGGCTCGGACATGATAATTAGCGGAGTTCGCGGTGGAGGGTTCTGCGCTTGAGGAAGTGATTGAATTTCACTTTCTCCAGACGGCCTGGGGTACGCAGGCTTTTCTTATTACGCGTGGTGACGTAACGGGAGGTTGGTTTGCCCTCGGCTTTCGCTTCGGTGCATTCAAGAATGATGATCTCGCGTGGCATGGTTCGTTTAGTGGGAGGCGGATATTGATTTAATCGTCGTCGCCGTCAAGCGAAACCGTCATAGAATCTTCATCTTCCTGCTGCATACCACCGCTGAAGCCGACTTCAGTCGAAGGACGGAACCTGCGATTGCCGTATTCTTTCTCCCATTGGGCTTGGCAATCCACCGTCAAACGCGCAAATGGAATGGCTTCCAAACGGGCGATCGGGATCTTGATGTCAGAAATTTCGCACTTTCCGTAGGTGCCGATCTTGATGCGGCGCAAAGCTTGATCGATTTCGTAAAGCGCGTCCTGCTCATTGGCGAGAACGGAGAGCGCGAAATCACGGTCGTAGGCATCGCTACCTGCATCTCCTTGATGCTGCCCGCTGCCTGAAGCCTCGCTTCCCTCTGGAGCGTTGCGGATCGTGTCACGGGTCATGCCCGTCATAGATTCAACCAGGGTATCGCGAAGATCCAGCAGGCGCTGGCGCTGCTTCTCGATGAACGAGGCACTGTGATTACCCCCACCGTTAGAAGAGGTTTTGAGTAACGGCTGGCTTTTTGGCGGAACGAAGCGCGGCTTCTTTGGCGCTGGCGGCGGAGGCGTGCTGACCAGCGAAGACTTGCGGACAACTTTTTTTGTAGCTGCCTTTTTCTTTGCTGCCTTTTCCTCGACGTTCTTCGCTAGAACCGCTGTTTTAGCAGCTTTCTTGGGGGAATCTTTCTTCGCAGGTGCCTTCTCGTTTACCTTTTTCGAAACCTTCTCCGCAGCTTTCTTCACCGGCTTCTCGGCAACCTTCTTGGGATCCTTCTTGGGATCCTTCCTAGCAGGCGCATTTTTGACAGTTTTTCCCACCGAAGCCTTATGAACATTCTTAGGCGCATTCTTTTTTGAGTGAACGACCGCCACAGGTTTCTCAGCAACCTTCTTCGGTGCTTTCTTCGGTGCTTTCTTCGGTGCCTCTTTCACAGCGAGGGTTTTGGCCGCTGGCCGCTTACTGGTCTCGCTCGCCGCTTTCTTTGCGGGTGTTTTTGGTGTTTTTTTTGCAGCCATGATGGAAGTCGAATTGGAAAATAGAAATAGGGTGAGAAATATATCAGCAATGCGCTGAACTTATCGGAGGGAAGAGCGCGGTGGATTAGCCCGTCATTCTCGCCACATCAAGAGGAAAGTTCATATTGATTAAAAAATCTTTCCTAAAGGTTCCATACCGCGAAGCTTGAATTGCACCGCGCCTTCCCTAATCTGCCGACCCGCCATGCAACTTAGTGCCATTCTGGAATCCCTGCTCATCGCTTCTCAGGAACCCCTTTCCTCCGAGGAAATGGCAAGACTTGTCCGCGCCCGTGTCGCCGAGGCTGAGGACATTTTAATCCGCGAGACCGACGAAGGCTCCACCCCAGTGCCTCTTCCAGACTGGCTGATCGCACTCGCCAAAACCACCACTGAAGAGACCACCGAAGCCATCCGCGTACTCAAGCGTCATTATGAACAAACCGAGCGTGCCTTCACTATTCTAGAACGACCCAAAGGCTGGAAAATATACACTCGCACCGATTTCGGGGAGTTCGTCAGACATCTCTTCCCTGGTAGAAAGCCCGAACGCCTCTCAGGTCCTGCGATGGAAACTCTCGCCATCGTCGCCTACCGCCAGCCGATCACTAAAGCGGCGATCGAAGCCGTCCGCGGCGTTTCCTGCGATGGCATGCTCCAGAAACTTCTCGACCGCGACCTGATCCGCATCGGTGGCCGTGCGGAACTCCCGGGACGTCCGCTGCTCTACCAGACCACAGACCTTTTCTTCGAACATTTCGGCATCACCAGCATCAACGACCTACCGAACGCCTCGGAACTCAGACGAGTCAAACTCCCAGAACCCACCGCAGAACCCGCCAAGGAAGAAGAGCAGGAAAAACAACTCGCACTCTCCGCGACGGGAGCACCCGCAGCCGCCGCGCCCGACCAATCCGAAGAGATTTCCGAACAACCTGCCGAGCAAACCCTAACCCCTCCCAAAGAAGACTCATGAGCCTCGATGACATCAGAAAACAGATCGACCTCATCGATCAGGAACTGCTAAACCTCCTTTCGCAGCGCGCGGATCTCGTCCATGAGGTCGGTGTTATCAAGAAGCGCGACGACCTGCAGATTTATGCTCCAGAGCGCGAGCAGGCACTATTGGATCGCCTCGTTTCCCTCAACCAAGGCAGACTTCCCGAAAAATCTATCAAGGCGATCTACCGCGAGATCATGTCGGCCGCACTCGCTCTCGAGGACGACATGAAAATCGCCTACCTCGGCCCTGAGGGCACTTGGACCCATCAGGCAGCGATCAAAAAATTCGGCCACTCGGTCGGATACTCGCCACAACCCAATTTCTCCGATGTTTTCGACCAAGTCGAACGCCGCCGAGCAAACTACGGCGTCGTCCCTATCGAAAACTCCACCGAAGGCGCCGTTTCACACACCCTCGATCTCTTCGTCGATTCAACCCTCCACATCTGCGCCCAGATTCTGCTGCGGATCGAAAACTGCCTGATGGCTTCAATCCCCAGAGGCGAAATTAAGACTCTTTACTCCCACCCTCAAGTCTTCGGGCAATGCCGAAATTGGATCCTTAAAAATTTCCCTGAAGCGGACCTCGTCGAAGTTTCCTCCACCACCAAGGCCGCCGCTCTCGCAAAAGAAAAAGCATCCGAAGGCGCCGCCGCTCTCGGGGGTGCCCTCGCCGCCGAGATTCACGGCCTTGAACTCTTGGAAAGCGCCATCCAAGACCGCGCCACCAATACCACTCGCTTCCTCGTCATCGGTGAAAAAACCTGCCCACCCACAGGCAACGACAGAACCTCAATCCTCTTCGCGATCAACGACCGTCCCGGCTCCCTCGTCAGCGCACTGAAAGCCTTCGAAGATCTCCGTATCAACCTTTCGAAAATCGAATCCCGTCCGTCCAAGCGCAAGGACTGGGAGTATATTTTCCACGTCGACCTCTCCGGCCACTGCGAGGACGAAAACGTCTCCAAAGCCCTCGCCGAGCTCGCTAACCATTGCTCCATGGTCAAAATTCTCGGATCCTACCCTGACATCGGCGAATGAAATAAGGATTTTCCCAGTTCTTTTTTTACACACTGCCCGCACGCAACCGAATCCACTCCAGACCTTCGCGATACTCTTCGCTCTGAGGCCTGGATTTCAACAGATCCTCCCACAGAATAGCCGCTTCCCGAAAGATCTCCTTCGCTCTCTCGCCTTTCTCCGCCGGCTCAAGCCCATGCACGAAGTCCCGCTGTAGATATGCCCTAGACCGCTGCAACACTTCATTCCTCGGCCCGCGATCGTCTGCCCGCTCCTCAAGATCCCCCAACGTTTCCTTGGATTTCCCCGAAATCCCGAAGTAGCCCCAAGAACCGTCGCCGATGAGAAATAACATGCCGCAAGTTCCGAACGAAGCACCGCAGAACCTGGACTCTCATCCGTAAGTTCGTTCAGCGCACGAGTCGCACCGAGCAACTGCCCAAGGCCTTCGCGTCCTCGCCATTGGCAGCCAGAAGTTTCGCCTCATGGAAATCAAAAATCGCCTCATCCAGCCTCTGCTCGGCTTGCTCGGCATTACCCGATGCAAGCGAAACCTCCGCAAGCTGCAAACACACCCTCGCCCGTTCGTCGTCAAGGCTTGCGATCGCCGAGGTTCGCATGAGAAAATCCTCGTAATAACGCTCCAACCGCTTGAGCCGGAGTTCCCGCCCATCAATAGCCGGCAGACTCCGGTGACCCTTCTCCATTGCCCAATCAAACAAAAAATCACCGATCAATCGCGAAGCCTCCAGCCGCGCAAGGCCGAGATCTCTCTCGTATTCCGTCTCGCTCACCGCCTTCTCCCTCTCCTGCTCCGCAACCACCACCTTGTTTAGCGCCTCGGCTGCCGTTTCCTCCAGCGCCGCCTCCTCCTGAGGTCAATACGCTCCTCACCCATCACCGGTGCCACTGATGAAAACGTCTCGTCACACCTCGGGAAATTCCCGGTCAACAACCGACAAGCAAGGACGCCGAACGCGAACACATCTCATCCATATCCTTTCTCTTCGAAATACCCGCCCATCATCATCCTTTGCTACGATCAATTTCCCGCTCTCCCCAGACCCGATCAAACCGACCACTTCCAAGCCATTCACCTCCGGCAATTTCATCTCAACAAGCCGTAACTCAACAGGCCGTCTTGTGCAGCACCAAATATAAACACTACTACGTCTTATTCCTTCTCTCTGACCTCCCAAGCACCTATAAACATAAACAGTAAAAATTGAAATTGTGAAAACCACCGGCATCCTCATCCCAGCCTTCTCCACCCGCCGCAACGGCGACCTAGGCATCGGCGACACCCTTGGCATCCGAAAATGGATTGACTGGGCCGCCGAATTCAAAATCGGATTTCTCCAACTCCTCCCCATCACCGAAAACGGAACCGACGAAAGCCCATACTCCGGAATCTCCTCGATCGCCCTCGATCCCATCTACCTCTCCTTAGATCCTCCTCATGTCCCCTTCCTCACCCATGCGGAAACCGACGCTGCCCGTGCCTCTCTCGGACAGCATCTCTCCAGCAAACTCATCGACTATCCCGCCGTCCGCGCGACCAAAACCCATCTCCTCGACATCTCCTTCTCTCGTTTCTCCGCAGAGGCCGGTCCCGAACTTCGGAAAGAATTCGAATACTTCCGCAAAGACAACGAACACTGGCTCACCGACTACTGCCTTTTCAAACTCCTCATGGAAATCCACGGCCCTCACCTCCACTGGGACCAATGGCCCGATGACTGCCGCAACCCCGATGCTGCCCTCCGATTCTTCAGCAGCCTCAGGAAACAGGAACCCGCACACACCGACTCACGCCTCGAATTTTTCGCATACATCCAGTGGCTCTGCTTCCGACAATGGCGGGCAGTCCGCACCCATGCCGATGACAAAGGCGTGAAACTCATGGGCGACATCCCCATCGGCGTCGCCTTCCACTCCGCTGACGTATTCTTCAACCGCTCATTTTTTAAAACCGATTGGTTCGCTGGAACCCCTCCCGAAGGCTATTCCGCAGAAAATCCATTCACCCACGAATGGGGCCAGAACTGGGGCGTCCCCCTCTACGACTGGGACGCCCTCGCAAAAGACGGCTTCTCATGGTGGAAGCGCCGGATCCAAAACCTCACCGAGATCTTCAATATCTTCCGCATCGACCACATCCTCGGCTTCTACCGCATCTATGCCTTCCCATGGCACCCGCGCAGAAACCAAGAATTCCTAAGCCTCGACCATCACGGAGCCGCCGCCATCACCGGCGGAAACCTGCCACGCTGGTTCGAGCGTCCCGATGACACCCGGGAAACCCGCGCCGCCAACCTCGCAGATGGAAACTACCGCCTCCGTGCCATCCTCGATGCCGCAGGCGACGCCGAAGTCATCGCCGAGGACCTTGGCTGGGTCCCCGACTACGTCCGTCCCCACCTCGCAGAACTCGGCATCGCTGGCTATCGCATCCCTCACTGGGATCCTCGCGAAGACGGCTCACCCATCATGGGCCATGAATTTCCCGAAAACTCCTTCGCCTCTTACTCCACCCACGACCACGACTCTCTCTGCTCCATCTGGGAAAACTGCCGGAAAACCATCCACCTCCAGCAAGAGCAACCCACCGAACACGGTCACTGGGCCGCAGAAGCCGCCGCCCACACCCTGCGTCTCCTCGCCGGCTTCTCCAGAATCCCCATCCCACCCGATAACCGCTGGCCTCAGTACTCAGATGCCATCCACCTATCTCTCATCAAAACCCTTCTCACCTCCAACTCCCGCTACGTCGTCCTCATGGTCACAGACCTCTTCGCTCTAAAAGACCGCATCAACACCCCTGGCGACCACCAAGCCCCCAACTGGCGCCTCCGCCTCAACCTCAACGAACACCAAATGGCAGAACGCGGCCGAATTCTCTCAACCCTCATCTCACTCACCGGAAGAGCCTGAAGGTCAGCAAACAAGGAGGCGCTGCATTCTGCTGCCCAGCAATCCAAGCTAGAGCAGGGAGCAGAGAGCAGAGAGCAAGGAGAGGCGTCTCGCCGAGCGCCTGCACAGCCCCAGTATCCAAACCGCGCAGGAAGCGCAGTGCGACCTTCGACCTTCGACCTTCGACCTTCGACCTTCGACCTTCGACCTTCGACCTTCGACCTTCGACCTTCGACCTTCAGACCTTCAGACCTTCAGACCCCTGCCTCCTGCCTCCTGCCTCCTGCCTCCTACCTCCTGCCCCCTGCCCCCTGACTCACCACGGCCTAGCCCTAGCGGAGAAGCATCCTCCCGCCGCCGCTCATCAGAAATAATTCACCGACAGGCGAACGACCGAGAAATTTCACAGATGAACCCGGCTAAGAGAGAGTGACGTCGGGGTTTTTCGGTTCCGATGAGGATTTTTCCTCGAAGGGAACCATTCTCCAGTCGGTTTTGTGAGTCTTCATCTGTGAAAATCTGTGAAATCTGTGGTTCAATCATCTTCGTATTCCCCAGTGAAGGAGCCCCCAAACAAATACCGCTTTTTGTATCGTGACCTATTCGTTCAGAGCTGATCTACTAACACCAACT
>Ga0209390_10002281_pt1 | contig 34085 bp, 28 predicted proteins | sample BON01_FD_187212 | JGI IMG/M metagenome (GOLD analysis project Ga0209390, IMG submission 187212) | Freshwater microbial communities from Lake Bonney liftoff mats and glacier meltwater in Antarctica - BON-01 (SPAdes) (version 2) | ecosystem: Environmental > Aquatic > Freshwater > Ice > Glacier...
GCGGGCTCATCACGATGTGCGTGGTGCCGTCGCGCCAGGGCGTCTTGAGTTTGAGCACCACCTGCCCGGCGGCGTTGATCTGTACCCGTTCGTTGGCCAGTGCGGGTCGGGTGATGTACCGGCACAGTTGTTCCAGCCGCTGGCGCTCGTCGGCATCGCAGCGCACCGCCGCATGCAGGCTGAACCCCTGATGGTCGGCACACAGCGCCTGGGTGAGCACAGCGTCGCGTGGCATCACGCCTTGCACCGTGAAAACCTTCTGGCCGGCGCGTGGGCCGAAGGCAATGCGGTAAGTACACGCCGCCGCCTGCAGCGGCCTGAGCGCGCGGGCCTCATCCGAATCGGCCTCGGCCTCGGCGTCGGCGTCGGCCAGGTAGCTCGATCCACCCTCCTCTTCGATGAGCACGCCGCGGCGCGTCAGCAGCTTCATCAGCCGCGTGATGATCTTGTGCAACAGCGCCTGCAAGTCCTCATCGGTGGGGGAATCGGCCTGGACGAATACCGGCTCGCCGTCGGTGCGCCGGTACACGCCGTCCAGCACCAGGCAATGCAGGTGAATATTGAGATTGGCCGCAGAGCCAAATCGCTGGATCAGCGTGACCGCGCCGCTGTCGGCCTCAAAGGCCTTGAAGCCGGTCTGCTCGAGCAGGTGGCGCGTGATCACGCGGTGCACGACCTGCAGCACCGGCGTTACCAGCACCGGTTGTGCGGCCAGCAGCAGGCGCAGCGGGATGGGCAGTGACAGCATCCACTGGCGCACCGGCACACGAGGGATGACGTGCTCGACCAGGTGCGTCGCGGTCTGCGACATGCGCCGCGCCCCGCACGAGGGGCAGAACCCGCGCCGCTTGCAACTGAACGCCACGAGCTTGTCGTGCCCGCAGTCGGCGCAGCGCAGGCGCAGGAAGCCATGCGCCAGGATGCCGCATTCGAGGTACGCGTCGAACTCGTCTTTGACGAATTGCGGCAGGCCAGCGCCAGTAGCTTCCTCGGTCTGAGCGAAGAAGCTTTGGGCGTGTTGCTGCACCAGGCGGTACAGCGTGGTCTGCTCGGGTCGGTGGCGCTCGTAGTAGTGCACCGGGGTGCCATCGCAATGCGCCCTGCTGGTCTGGCCGGCGTTGGTTTGCACGCGCTGTTCACAGGGAGTCTGGGTTGGTGCAGCTTCTCAGGGCGCGCAGACCCGTGCATACGCCTTTAGGGTGATCAAGCGCCAGTTCGGCTACACCAAGGTGCGCTACCGAGGGCTGGCAAAGAACACCGCGCAACTGATCACTTTGTTTGCGCTGTCCAACATCTGGATGGCCAGGCGGGTGCTTGTGCAGGGGGCGTCGGCATGAGTGCGTCTGCAAATAGCCAAAGGGCTCCAAATGCCTTGGCAAATGCCCTGATATCGACTTCAAAGGGCGCAATCGGCGCTGGCATTTCATCAGACGGAACATATTTGGCTATGCCCGCTTTTCAAACTGAGTTTTGGACATGATCCCTAGTGAAAAAGAACCGGCCATACGACCGGACTGGGCGGGGGAAATGTAGGAAATGGGTCATGTCGCCAGGCGCTGCACGGCATGTACTGCAAAGCTGCGTTCGGCAGCGTCGATGAAACGCTGCATGGTGTCCTGGGCGACCACTGAGTCGTGCCGCACCATCGCGTCATGCAACTCGGTCAATACATCGAGCACCACGCGTTGCGTCGCCGGGTCGTGCAGCGTGCCGAAACGCACGGTCTGCACGTGATCGACAAAACGCGAAATCGTCGCCGACAAGCGGCTGTTACGCACCGCACCCAGCCAGGCCTCGCGGAAATCGACGTTGGCATGAAACAAGCCGGAGAAATCGCCTTCGGCCACAGCCGTACGGGCCTCGGCCAGCGCCGCACCCAGGCGCTGCGCGTCCTGCTGCGTCAGATCGCGTGCGGCGAGCGCTGCCGCACGCGGCTCGAGCATGCGACGTACCTCGAAGATCTCGGTAATGTCCTGCTGGTTCAGTGTCGGAATGCGGTAGCCGCGCGCCGTGCTCTCCAGGTAGCCCTCGGCCACCAGTTGCAGCAGCGCCTCGCGTACCGGCATGCGCGAGACCGCGAGCTGCTTGGCGATTTCGGTGTCCACGAGGCGGTCGCCGGAGGCGATCAGGCCGCGCCGAACCCGTTCGCGCAACGCCTCGTAAGCCTGCGTGCTCAGGTTTGCACGGCGCGTCGGCACGGTGGCGGCTTCAGCAGCGGCACCGGTCAAGGGGGTTGTCAGGGATGCGCCCATCTGTATACGGTTGAATAGCAAATCACGGTGCCTCCGTCGACCCAGAAAACTCGGTGACGGGTACTAGGAGATCGAAAAAACGGCCTGTAACCTCCTGAAATAGCTGCCATCTGCACAATTGACCCTAAATAAAGCGATTCGAGGTGACAATTAATTGTCTTTCGAATGAGTATATACAGTATATTGTTAGTAGCGAAAAATTTTGTCGTCCTCCCCTTCATATGCAACCACGACCCACCATGTACCACCGCCCCTTGACGCCTTTGCTGGGCCGCGGCAAACCCATTCGCCTGGTATGGCTGGCGCTTGGCAACGTCGCATTGGCGGAGATCGCCAGCCACGCCGAACCGGACGCCATCGTGCTCGACCTGCAGCACGGCCTTTGGGAGCGCAGCACACTGGAGGCCGCAGTGGGCATCGTCAATACCCATACGCCCGTTATCGCGCGCGTGGCCGACCTCAGCGCCGCGACCATCGCCACCGCACTGGATTCCGGCGCCGGCGCCGTGCTGGCGCCGATGGTCGAATCCGCCGACGATGCACGCCGCCTTGTCGCAGCCGGGCGCTATCCGCCGGTGGGCCAGCGTTCAGCTGGCGGCGTACGTCCCTTGATGCACGGCTTGGGCGCGATGCGCCACGCGGATCAGCATGTGGCGCTCGGCGCGTTAATCGAAACCCGCCGCGGTGTCGACAACGCAGCTGCCATTTGCGCTGTGTCCGGAGTGAATTTCGTCTTCATCGGCACTGGCGATCTGGCACTGTCGCTCGGCGACGCCGACAGCGCGACACTCGCGAGCCATTGCGCTCAGGTCCGCGACGCGGCCCACGCGAACGGCCTGGCCTGTGGCCTGTTCACCGGTAACGCACAGGCGGCGCGCCAAGCATTGATTGACGGTTACGAAATGGTCGTTGTGGCCAATGACATCGAAATGGCCACGCGCGGCTTCGCGCAAGCGATGGCGATCAGCCGCGGCGAAGTGAACGCCTGAGCGGCGCGACGCAGGCCGGTCCAACAATCCCTCACCCCTATCCCGACACCATGCATCCCATCCCCGCAATCGACGCGCTGATCCAGGCCCTGGGCGATGACGTTGTCGCCACCGGCGCGGCGCTGGACGACCGCCGTCACGCCGACTGGAGCGGCGCGCCCGGAGCCACGCCGCGTGCGCTCGTGCGCCCGCGCACAACCGCGCAACTGGCACAGGCCATGCGCATCTGCCACCAGTATGGCCAGAGCGTAGTACCGCAAGGCGGACTGACCGGCCTGGCAGGCGGCGCCTGCTGCGGCCCCGACGACATGGCCGTCAGTCTGGAACGCATGCAGGAGATCGAGGATATCGACTTGGTATCGGGCACCATCACGGTTCAGGCTGGCGCGATCCTGCAGTCGGTGCAGGAAGCCGCTGACGCGGCAGGACTGCTGTTTGCGCTGGATCTGGGTGCACGCGGCAGTTGCACCATCGGTGGCAATCTGGCCACCAATGCCGGAGGTAACCGGGTGATCCGTTACGGCACCATGCGCGACCAGCTACTCGGCATCGAGGCTGTGCTGGCCAACGGCAACGTCGTCAGCGGCCTGCACAAAATGGTCAAGAACAACACTGGCTACGACCTCAAACATCTGCTGGCTGGCAGTGAGGGCACGCTGGGAATCATCACCCGTGCAGTGTTGCGCCTGCGCCCCAGACCGCTGGCCGTGGCCACTGCCTGGTGCGGACTGCCCAGTTTTGAGGCGGTAACAACGCTGCTCCAACGCGCGCAGGCACAACTCAGTGGCGGCGTGTCGGCGTTCGAAGTAATGTGGCCGAGTTTTGTCAACTTCATGATGACGCAAGTTCCAGGTCTTCGCGCGCCACTGGACAGCCCGCACGCGTTCCATGTGCTGATCGAAAACGCAGGCACCGACGGCGAACACCACATGGCGGCGTTCGACACGTTTCTGGAACAGATGCTCGAGGAAGGCATCCTGGAAAACGCCACCATCGCGCGCTCCCAGGCTGATGCACACAAGCTGTGGGCACTGCGCGACGCCACGTCCAACCTGCCCACGCTATTACCTGGCTTGACCGGCTTCGACATCAGCTTCGCGATTCGCGACATCGGGCGCGCGGCGGCCGAATGCGACAACCTCTTGCGCACCAGTTGGCCGGCCTGCACCGCTCTGGTCTATGGCCACCTGGGCGACGGCAATCTGCATCTGATCGTGCACGTACCCGACACGGCGCAGCAACCGGCAGACGCCATCGAGACCGCAATCTACGATCTAGTGCGCCGTTACGGGGGCGCAGTGTCGGCCGAACACGGCATCGGCACCGTCAAACGCAAGGTACTCGGCCACAGCCGCAGCCCTGAAGAACTGACCGCGATGCGCGCCATCAAGGCCGCGCTGGACCCGAAAAACATCCTCAACCCTGGCAAGGTGCTGTAGGACGTGCGGCTCTCGAGATGCCGGCTCGGGTCGCCAGACAGGCGCGCCGGCACCAGATCAGCCGGCCTTTTCCCGGTACTCGGAACGCGCTCGTTCGTGCGCCACCTGAATGAAGATCTGCGCAAGCGCTGCGGCAGCGGGTGTCGGCTGGGCCTCGCGCCAGCGGATCAGCGCCAAGCTCGGGCCTTCGATCGGGGTGTCGAGCGGCAACGCAACCAGGCCGCTGGCATTGGCGCGCAACACATGCACCTCGGCCGGAACGATGCCTATGAGGTCGGAACTGGAGACCAGGATTTCAAGGCCGGTCAGGGTTTCACATATCGCGGCGATACGCGGCGCCTTGAGCCGGGCGAGCGAGAACACCCGGGCCAGCGCCTGCGCCGAGGTGCTGCTGATGTTGGGCAGTACCCACTGTGCATCGACGAGTTTGCCCAATGTGCGCGCCTGCACCAGCGGATGGTCGGCCCGGGCAATAGCCACTACGGTGGTCGAGTGCAAGGGCGTGCTGATGAACTCATTGCCCAGTCGCTGCGCGGGTCGCGGCACCACGGCGAAATCGGGCGCACCTTCACGCAGCCCGGTGAAGCGGTCGGGGAAGGCCGGCGGCGCGATCCGAAGCTGAATATCGGGCCATAACGCCTGGAAACGCCGGTACACCTCGGCCAGCAGCGTGATCGTCGCCAGATGGGACAAGGCAACGGACACGATGCCTTCGCGCAGACCGCGCATCTGGCCCACCGCTTCGGTGGCCTGGCGCAATTGCGCCACCAGCGTGTTGGCATGCGGCAGCAAGGTATCGCCATATGGCGTCAGCCGGACACCACGGCGGTCACGCGTGAACAAGTTGACACCCAGCTGGGATTCGATGCGCTGGAGCCGTTTCGTCAACACCGGCTGGACCATGCCCATGGTCTGCGCGGCACGGGTCAGACTGCCGGCGCTGGCAATCGCATGGATCAGGATCAGGCTATTTGCATCAATTGGATCAGCCATAACTCAGTGGAATACTTATAACAATATTATCACTTGAACGCAGGGCACGATGCTCCCACAATAACCGTCCAGAAGCCCCCGCAATAGAGACCGATCGACCCAATGGACCCTCACCAACTGATACATGCCACTGCCCGCGTGTGCAAAGCCGGCGTGCAGGCCGCCTTGCACCATCTGTCGAGCGCGGACGGCATGTCGCGCTGGAACCTCGGCATGTTCGACACGACCCAGAGGCCGGACGGCCTACTGACCGGCGTCTCACTGTTCGACGGCCGGCGGGCCTATGCGCGGGCCGACATCGATTCTGCCAAGGGCCTTGTCACCTATCGCATCGGTGCAGATCCCGCCGTATTGTTACCCCGTATCCAGGCCCAGGTGCTCGAAGGCGCAGCACTGGGTTACGAGGCCGGCCAGATCATGGTCTGCCTGCAGACCTGGCGGCTCGAAGACATGGACGATGCACGCTGGCAGCGTCTGACCGCTACCCACGAGACCGAGATCGACCTGATCAAGGCGCAACTCGAGCGTGACACGGCCAATGGCGCCGCGCCAGCAGCCTGAACTACCCGGTCAGACAAGACACCCCACCCTCCCCACCCATCAAAAGGACCACACCATGCCGTTTCGCTTCAAGCACTCCAGCAAACTCCTGACCGCTCTTGCACTGGGCCTCGCCCTGCTGGCGCCGGTCCAGGCCGAAACCGTCATCAAGGTGGGCCTGTCATTGCCCAAAGGGGTACCGGGCTTCGACTTTGTCAACGGTATGTACGAGGCCTTCAAGGCCGACGTGGAGGCCGGCACCAAGGGTAGCGTCACGGTCGACCTGGTTTACGCCGGCGCCCTGGGAAGCCCCAATGACCGGCTCAGCCAGGTGCGGCGCGGCACGATCCAGATGAGCGACGCGGCCGACGGCAATTACGCAAGTGTCTACCCCGATATCCAGGTTCTGAACATGCCCTACCTGTTCCGCTCCGAGCAAGTAGCCTGGAAGGTGCTGGACGGCGCGTTCGGCCGCAAGATGGCAGAGGACATCCGCGCCAAGACCGGCATCCGTGTCTTCGGGTTCTGGGAGAGCGGCGGCTTCAAGCATTTCAGCTCGAACAAACCTTTGCGCACGGTGGACGACTTCAGCGGCCAGAAGCTGCGCGCCATCGGTCCACTGGCGGTGAAGACCGCTGAAGGTCTGGGCGCATCGGCGAGTCCGATCGCATTCAACGAGTTGTATACCTCGCTCAAGACCGGTGTGGTCGATGGGCAGGACAATTCCATCAGTGTGTTCCGTCTGGTCAAGCTGCAGGAAGTCCAGAAGAACCTCATGCTCAGCGGGCACACCTATGGCGTCGGTGTGCTGGCAATCAACGACGCATTTTATGCCAAGCTCACCGCGCCCGAACGCGCCGTTATCGACGCGGCCGCCGTCAAGGCGCTGGCCTACAACCGCAAGTCGTCTCGCGACTCGGAGCGCGAGGCGATCGGTTTTCTCAAGAGTAGCGGCGTCAACGTGGTCGAGGTCGATGCGGCCGGCCGCCAGGCACTGGCAGACAAAATGCAAAAACCGGTGCGCGACTGGTTGCAAAGTGTCGTCAGCTCGCCGACGCTGATCGACGAGGTCAAACGCGCGGCCGATGCCGCGGCCATGTAATTGTCATTACACGCCAGGCCCCGCATGCCCATGGTGCAACGCCTGCTGCGTCTGGCGGAACAGGCGTTGACCTGGTTGGCCGCGTTGTGCCTCGCCGTCATGACGGGCCTGGTCGTGGCCCAGGTTGTCTTTCGTTATGGCATGAACACCTCCTCAAGTTACACCGAAGAGTTGGCCCGCTACGCAATGATCTGGATGGCCTTGTTCGCCGCCGCCGTCGGTGTGCGCGAGGCCAGTCATATCTGCATTGATTTTGTACCAGACTTGCTGTCGCGCCTGGCCCCGCGGCTGCACCGTGCGCTGCGTTTCGTACTCGACCTGGTGTCGCTCACCGTCTTCCTGGTTCTGCTCTGGTACGGTGTCGATGCCACCGTGTTTGCGATGGGCGAAAGCAGTCCGGGCCTGCAGATTCCGCTCGGATTCCCGTACGCCGCTGTGCCGGTCGCGTTCGCCTTTGCCGCGGTCTTCGCGCTGGCACGCCTGATCGCGGCGGGCGACAACGCACCATGACGGTCTCACTGCTGGTGCTGCTGATCAGTTTTGTCGGCGCGCTGATCCTCGGCCTGCCGGTTGCCTGGGCGCTGATGACCTCGGTTCTCGCGTGGGTGATCACCACCGGCAACTGGCAATACCTGCCAGTCATGCCCGAGCGGCTGTTCCAGGGCATGGACTCCTTTTTGCTGATGTCGATCCCGCTGTTCATCCTGGCCGGAGAACTGGTGAACGAGGGACGTATCACCGACCGCCTGGTGCACTTTGCCAACGTGATGTTCGGCTGGATGCGCGGCGGTCTGGCGCAGGTGAATATCGGCGCCTCGATTCTGTTCTCGGGCATCACCGGTGTGGCTCTCGGAGACATCGCTGCGTTGGGTCAGCTGTTCATTCCGGCTATGGTCAAGCAGGGTTACACCAGTGCTTATGCAGCGGCGGTCACGGCCTCGTCCTCGATCATCGGCCCGATGGTGCCGCCGTCGTTGATCGCGGTGATCTACGGCTCCATCACCGACCTGTCGATCGGCGCCTTGATGGCCGCCTGCCTGCTACCCGGGCTGGTGATCGGCCTGGCGCAGATGACGCTGGTCGCGTTCCAGGCGCGTATCCACCAATTTCCGCGCGTCGAGGCCGATCGATCGCCAAGCGCCATCGCGCATGCCACGGGTGGTGCGTTGGTGCCGCTGATGATCCCGGTGATCATTCTGGCCGGCCTGCTCAGCGGTGTCATGACGCCCACCGAGGCCGGTGGCGTTGCGGTGGCTTATGCGCTCGTGGTGTCGATGCTGCTGTACCGCTCGATCCGCATGCCGGCGCTGCTGGCCGTGTTTCGCCGCTCCAGCGTGTTCTCGGGTCAGCTGCTGATCATCGTCGGATGCGGGGCGGCGTTCTCGTGGGTCATGGGCATGGAAAACGTTCCGGCGGCCATGGGCCGGTTGGTCGCTGACCTGGGCCTGGGTTATGTGGGCTCCATGCTGGTATTCAACGCCATGCTGCTGGTGCTGGGTTGCTTCATCGATCCGACCACGGCAATCATCATCTTCGGCCCACTGCTCTCCGCCGCAGCCATACATGCCGGCATCGACCCGCTGCATTTCGGCGTGGTCGCGATCCTGAACCTCAACATCGGCCTGCTGACTCCGCCGCTGGGCGTGTGCCTGTTCGCTGCCGAGCGCATCGCCCGATGCGGCTTCATGCCACTGTTGCGCGCCATCACGCCATTCCTGCTGACCAATCTGGTCGGCCTCGGTCTGATCAGCGCATTCCCCGCCTTGAGCCTGTGGCTTCCCCAGGCGCTGGGTCTCATCCCATGACGACACCACCCGCGGCCGCGCCGCCACCGACCATGCCCACCACGTCCCCATCCACCTCCGCAACCGGTTCCGGTTCCGGTTCCGGTTCCGGTTCCGGTTCCGGCGAAGCCTATTTCCTGTACCACTCGATCGGCACCTACCCCGGCAAGCAGGACCAGATGAACACGGCACTGCAGCAGTTTGCCGCCAGCTGGTGCGCCAACGACGATGGCCAGTGGGGACGGGCCCTGGGCCTGCGCCAGCAGTTCATCGACCAGTGGAGCAGCTTGATACAGGCCGAGCCCGGCACGCTCACCTGCACCGACAACGTCACGACGGCGCTGTTCAGTCTGATCGGCGCGCTGCCGCCACAGCTGCTCAAGGGACGGCGCATTCTGGTCGCCGCCGACTGCTTTCCCAGCCTGCATTTTCTGCTCTCCGGACTGGCCGAGCGCCTGGGTCCAGACGCGTTCACGCTGCAAACGGTGCCGCTACGCCCCAATGAAAACTGGGTGCGCGACGAAGACATGATTGCGCAATGGGGACCCGACGTCGCGCTGGCGTTGCTTACCTGGGTCACCTCGACGGCATCGCACCGTTGCGATCTGCAACGCCTGGTCGCGCACGGCCGCGACATGGGCAGCCTGGTTGGCGTGGACATCACACAAGCGGCCGGTCTGCTGCCTTTCGACGTCACCTCACCGGCAGTCGACTTCACGGTCTCATCGAGTCTGAAGTGGCTGTGCGGCACATCGGGGGCCGGCATCTTGCAGGTAGCGCGCCCCTTGCTCGAACAATGTGCGCCGCAGTTGCGGGGCTGGTTCAGCCAGGAAAACATCTTCTCATGGGACATCGCGCGCTTCAGCTACGCGCCGGACATCCGCCGCTTCGACCATGGCACACCGTCCATTCTGGCCATCGCCGGATCCTTGCCTGCGCTGCAGTGGAGTCTGGCGCAGGACAATGCGGCGGTGCTGGCGCACAACCGTCAGCTCGGCAGCATGCTGGTCGACGGCGCACGCGACATGGGCTTGAGACTGGTCAGCCCGGCTGATCCCGCACAACGCGGGGGCAGCGTGATGCTGCAGGTGCCGGCCGGCACCGACCCAGCCCAGCTGGTGCAGACCATGCGCGAGCAGGACATCTGGGCCGACTGCCGTGGCACAACGCTGCGCATGTCGCCCGGCCATGTCACCACAACGACCGGCGTGCGCCGCGTTCTCGCGTTACTGGCCCGGCGTGACTGACGGATCCCTCAGGCGAGCGCAGCAACGCCCACTGATTCGAGTTTGCCGTACAGCTTGCACAACTCCGTGTTCAGCGCCTGGCGCGCATAAGGCATCAGTTCGGCGCTCGCCTGTCGATCCATGCGCGACTGCTCGAAGGTTTGTTCCAGGATCTTGATGAAAACAGCGCTGTCATAGGCCTCGCAGCCGATCACCCCCCACGCAGCCGCCTTGTTGCACAGACTCGAAAAACAGCTATCCGAAGTGTTGAAAGTGTCGCCCGGATGGGCATCACCATCGCCCAAAATCTCCAGCTTCAGGCTGGGCGGCGAGCCTCGACGGAGCTCGATCTTTTGCCGTACCGCATCAACCACCTGCGCAGTCACCACGCCAAACTCGCGCACCAGATCGGCTTCGCCCACCTTCAGAAACAACATGCCATGTGACGCGTTGGCCTGATGGCCACGCTCGGCGATCATCGCCTTCATCGCCACCAACATGCGCTGAATCATGGAGGGAGCGTTCTTCACCAGGATGGTGGGCATGCGGTCTATGGCTTTTTGCAGGGTGGGATTCATGGCAATGGCGGAGCGAGGTACGGCCGGCAACAGCTGCACAAGCGTAGTCTAGAACGAAATGCCGGGGTATCGGCGTCAAAACCCGCGACGTCCCCGTGGCAAAGTGGGCAATGCGCACAACAAATGCATCCCGCTCACCCATATCGGCGCGCACCAAGCGCTCGCTCTGCAGCTACCACAAGGCAGTCGGCACGGCCAGTTACTGCGCCTGCCAACAGCCGTGCGGGCCACCTGGATCGGCGCTAGCAGTGCGACCTTTGGCAAGCATCGGGTGAGCGGCGAAACCCAATTACCGTGAACGGCGCGGCGTGTCTCGCTTCGCCACGCAGGCTCTACACCAGCCCCAGCAAACCCAAGCGCTGCGTCAACTGCGCTCCTTGCGGATCGGCCAGTGCGGCGGCGCGCAAAGCGGCGAGATCAGCGGCGGCATCGGGCCGACCCACGAGCTGCTGGGCCGCGCTGCACAGGCGGTCGAATTTGCTGCTGCCCCGGGCATGGGTATCGCTGTAGCCCTTGACCAGGCGCCGGCAAGTGATCAGTTCCTGTGCCAGCCGGTAATCGCCCGGCATCAGTTTCTTGACCAGCTGCAGCCACTGCTCGATGTGCGCCATCTCGGCGGCATGGCGCTGGCCACGCCGGCGCCAGCGGCGCGTCGCGGCCAGCGCCTGCAACAGCATCTGGCCGCGGATGGTGTGTGGGCGCAGGCGCTGGCCCTTGCCGAAGCGGCTGGCCAGCAGCTTACGCAGCACGGAGTTTGCGTCGATCCAGCGCACCAGACCGGCCGGCATCATGCCATAGACCTCTTCGATGCGCGGGTGGAAGAACTCCACCGTGCCCACGACCTCGTCGGCGCCGGCGCCGACTTCGGCGCGCACACGCTGCGAGCGCTCGGCGCGGGTCTTGAGATCGGCAACGCGGATGACATCGTCATAAGCCATCGCCACCGCGATCCAGCGTGCAGCTTCCACGGTGGCGGCGTGACCATGGTCGGCGCCGCCCTGTTTGAGCGCGAACTGGTGCAGATCGGCCATGTGATCCAGGTACTCGCTGCCATAGGCAACGTCCTGGTACTCCAGCACGCGCTGCAGGCCGGCGCCAAGCATCGCATGCGCTTGTTGCGGGAATTCGCGCTCGATGCGCGCGCGCAGTGGCTCCACCTCGGCACTGGCAGCGCGCGTTGGCAGCGGCCTGGGCGCGGTCGCCATCGGGTCGGCCTGTTCCTCACGCTGCACAGGCTGGCGCACCGACTGCATGGCTGCGCGCCAGGCGCGCAGACTGGGCTCGACACCGACACCGCCGCGCCGTATCGTGGCTTCAAACGCGGCCTCGTCGAACGGCAGCTCGCCGCTACCGGCCAGCGCTCCGAACAGCGACGCCGACAACGCACTGCCATTGCTCCTGGCCAAGGCCTGCATGTCGTCATACAGGAAACGCTGCGCATGTTTGTGGCCCGCCTCCAGCACCGCCTCGCTATCGGCGATACCGTTGCCCGGTACGACTTTCTCCAGCGTTGCGTAGTCGCGGTGACTGGAGGTGATCAACGTCGTGCGTTCGGGTGTGACCAGGCCACGCTGCATCGCACGCCCGGCCTCCATCAGCTCGGACGCGATGACGATGTCGACCTCACCGGGTACCGGCATCTGCGCCAGCACTGGAGCCCCGCCATGGGCGCGCACATGACTTTGGGCAAACAGCTCAATGTAGTAAATCGTGGCGCCGGTGCGCTGGGCGACACCGGCCACCGACGTGGCCTGCGCGAGGTAGTCGTTGTTCTCGGCCAGATCGACGATCCAGTCCACCAGCACGCCGCCCCCCTGACCGCCCATGGCCAGAATCGCGATCGTGATCGGGTGCTTGGGGTCCTGACCCAGGATACGGACCTGCGCCTGGGGTGCCGTGCTTGCCATGGCGTTCATCACTGCACCTCCGCATACAGGGCGCGGCGCTGCAGGGCGCGGCGCTGACGCGACTGGAACCAACCGACGACGCTGCGGCGCCAGCCATCGAGTCGTTTCTCCCAGGCCGTAGGATTGCGCACCCACTCGGTGCGGTAGAAGGACGGGCACAAGACCGCCGCGTCGGCGACCTCGCCACAATGGCCGCAGGCGACACAGCCATCGTCGACGTGCGCCACCGGATCGGGCTTGAGCGGATCGCCACTGTTCTTGAGCGTCAGCGATGGGCAGCCCGACAGCCGCATGCAGGCATGGTCGCCGCTGCACACGGCCGCGTCGACGCCGAATTTCTCCTTCACCACACGTTCACCGCGCTTGACGGCAGCTGCGATCTGCGGTTTTACGCGGCGCTGCTTGTTGAGCATGCACTCGCTCTGTGCGATCACGATCTTCGGCCCCTTGGTCTCGGTCGTCAGCGCCTCGTTCAAAGCCGCCTCCATGGCGTTGACGTCATAGGTATTGGTGACGGTGCGCACCCATTGCACGCCGACACCGCGCACGGCGGCCTCGATCGGGTGCTGGGTGCTGCGGTTCGCGTTGTCGCCGCGCGACGACAACAGGTCCTGCCCGCCGGTGGCGGCCGAATAGTTGTTGTCGACGATGACGATCACACCGTCCGACTTGTTGAACACGGCGTTGCCAACGCCACTGACCAGCCCGTTGTGCCAGAAACCACCGTCGCCCATCATCGCGATCGAGCGTTTGCCAGCCTTCACGTTGAGCGCCGACGCACTCGATGCGCCCAGGCCATAGCCCATGGTCGTTGCACCCAGGTGAAACGGCGGCATGGCGGCAAACAGGTGGCAGCCGATGTCCGCCGAGATGTGGTGCATGCCCAGGTCTTCCTGCACCAGCGTCATGGCCGAGAAGATCGGGCGTTCCGGGCAGCCGATACAAAAGCCGGGCGGGCGCGAGGGAATCACCGCCGCCAGCTCGGGCGCACCGGCACGCATCGTCGCGCTGGCAGCCGCCAGCGCGGCCGGGGAGTTCATCAGCGCACGGGACTGCGGCACGACTGGCGTCGGCGCAGCTGCCGCCACCGCCGGACGGGCGGCCTGCATCAGCGCGCTACTGGCGACGTCGGCCGCAGCGGCCGATCGCATTGGCATGCCCATTGGCACGGCCGTGGCCAACGCGGCCGGGCGGTACTTCTGCAAAAACGTGGCCAGGCCCCGCTTGAGTTCGGCGACCGTGTATTCGCCGGCCTTGGCCAACATGTCCTTGCCGTGGATCGTGGTACGGATGCCAGCGCGCCCCAGCACGGTGTGGATTGCCTGCTCGTGAAATTCGGGCTGACCCTCCTCGACCACCAGCACGGCCTTCTTGCCAGCGCAGAAACGCTCCAGCTCGGAGTCGATCACCGGGTAGGCGACGTTCATCACATACAGCGGGATACGCGACTTGCCATACAGATCGGCCATGTCGTGGCCCATCATGGCGCGCAGCACGTTGTTGTACATGCCCCCCAACATGATGATGCCCAGCTCCTCGATGTCGCCGTCGACAAACTCGTTGAGCCCGCGCTCCTCGATGAAACGCACCGCCGCCGGCCAGCGGTCGAGTACTTTTTCCTGTTCGTGCACATACGAGGCCGGCGGCAACACGATGCGCCCGGTGTCGCGCACCGGCGACTCCAGCGCCTCGCGCAGGGTGAACTTGGGACGCAGGTTGGGCTTGGTGACGAAACTGCCATGCACATGGCAGGAACGCACGCGCAGCTCCAGCATCACCGGCGTACGGGTCGCCTCTGACAGCTCGAAACCGTCGTGCACCGCCTTGACGATGGCCGGCAGATTGGGACGCGGATCGAGCAGCCAAATCTGCGACTTCATCGCGAACGCATGGCTGCGCTCCTGCATGATCGAAGAACCTTCGCCGTAGTCCTCGCCGATGATGATCAGCGCGCCGCCGGTCACGCCGCCCGATGCCAGGTTGGCAAGCGCGTCGGACGCCACGTTGGTGCCGACGGTGGACTTCCAGGTGACGGCCCCGCGGATCGGATACATCACCGAAGCCGACAGCGTTGCGGCGGCCGTCGCCTCGCTGGCGCTGGGCTCGAAATGCACGCCCAGCTCCTCCAGAATGGGCTGGGCATCGGCCAGCACGTCCATCAAGTGCGAGATCGGCGAGCCCTGGTAGCCTGCCACGTAACCGACGCCGCATTCGAGCAGCGCCTTGGTCACAGCCAGGATGCCCTCCCCGCGAAAAACGGTGCCGGGCTCGGCCCGCAGTTGTTGCACTTCCGTAGCAAATGATCGTTCAGCCATGTAGCCTCCTTCTTGACAATTGACATACAGCCTGCCATCGCGCAGACGTCGGCGCCACGGCGGCCAGACAAGACCCTGCTGGGTATCGGTCCATCAGTGAACCTTCGCACTCCGCGCTGCGGTGCGAGCTTGCTTGGGGCGGCCCGGCGCGGCGCTCATCAGAGTACCTCCGCACTCCGCGCTGCGGTGCGAGCTTGCTTGGGGCGGCCCGGCGCGGCGCTCATCAGAGTACCTCCGCACTCCGCGCTGCGGTGCGAGCTTGCTTGGGGCGGCCCGGCGCGGCGCTCATCAGAGTACCTCCGCACTCCGCGCTGCGGTGCGAGCTTGCTTGGGGCGGCCCGGCGCGGCGCTCATCAGAGTACCTCCGCACTCCGCGCTGCGGTGCGAGCTTGCTTGGGGCGGCCCGGCGCGGCGCTCATACAACACTCTCCCGTTCCAACCAGCCCGGATCGTGTTCGGGCAGCGGGATCGCATCGAGCAGCTCGCGGGTGTAGGCATGGCGCGGATTGGCAAAAATGTCGGCCGCATCGCCATGCTCCACCACCACGCCCTGGCGCAGGATCAGCACCTGGTCGCACAGACTGCGCACCAGCGACAGATCGTGGCTGATGAACACCAGCGCCAGGCCGTTGTCACGCCGCAACTCCTCGAGCAAGGCAACGATACGTGCCTGCGCCGAGACGTCGAGCCCCGATGTGACTTCATCGGCGATCAGTGCCAGTGGCTGCAGGGCCAGCGCGCGCGCGATACCCACGCGCTGACGCTGGCCGCCCGAGAGCTCATGGGGGTAGCGGCCGCCAAGCTGGGCCGCCAGGCCGACGCGCTCGAGCAGTTGCGCCGCAGCGCGTGCCCCGTCGCGGTCTTCGCGCGCCAGCCGGCCGAGCGCGCGCAAGGGCTGGCTGACGATGTCGCGCACACGCCGGCGCGGGTTCAACGCCGACATCGGGTCCTGGAACACCAACTGCACCTGGGTGCGGTAGGCGACCATGTCTGCGGCATCGAAACGACGCACATCCCTGCCCTGAAACAGCAGCGCACCGTCCTGCGGCGGCATCAGCATCGTCAACGCGCGCGCCAGCGTCGACTTGCCACTGCCCGACTCGCCGATCACCCCCAGCGTGCCGCCGGCCTCAAGCGTGAAATGCACGTCGCGCAGAATGCGCTTCATCGGCGCAGCGGAGAAAAACGGCTTCTTCGCCATGTCAGGCAACGACAGGCCCAGCCCGCGCACCTGCAGCAGGGGTGCGGGCACGATGGCGCCGATCGGATGCGTCATGCCAAAACGCCCTGGCTGCGGTCATAAGCCCGCGCCTCGGCGTCGAGTTGTTCGATCAGGCCGTCATCCACCGGCACCAGCGTGTGGCCGGGCCGGTCGAAGCGCGGCGTCGCGGCCAGCAACGCACGGGTGTAGGCGTGTTGCGGCTGCGCGAATACCTCCGGCACGCTGCCACTTTCCAGAATGCGTCCACCGTGGATCACCGACAGGCTATGGCACAACTTGGCCACCACGCCCAGGTCGTGTGTGACCATCAGCACGCCCTGGCCTTCACCGGCGAGTTTGTGAATCAGCCGCAACACCTGCTTTTGCACCGTCACGTCCAGGGCAGTGGTGGGTTCGTCACAGATGATCAAGCGCGGCCGGCAAGCCCAGGCCATCGCAATGACGACGCGTTGGCGCATGCCACCCGAGAGTTGGTGCGGATACTGGCGCAGCACCTGGGTTGGGTCGCGCACCTGTACCTGTTCGAGCAGGCGCAGGTTCTCCGCCTCCACGGCGCCCCCGCGCAGGCCCTGGTGCAGGCGCAGCACATCGGCCATCTGCGCGCCGATGCGGCGCACTGGATTGAGTGCGGTCAACGGGTCTTGCAACACCATGCTGACCGTGCGACCACGCAATGTGCGCCAGCGCGGTTCGTCCCAGCGTGTCACGTCCTGACCGTCGAGCGTGATGCGGCCCCGCGTGGTCACGGCCGACTCCGGCAACAGACCGGTTGCCGCCTTGGCCACCATCGACTTGCCGCCACCCGATTCGCCCACCAGCGCGTGGATGCGCCCGGCGCTGACCGACAGGTTAACGCCGCGCAGGATGGGCGTCACCCGACCGGACTGCCGGATCTCGACATGCAGGTCATCGATCTGCAGTACGGGCGCTACTGCGGCTATGGCATCTATGGCGTCCACTGTGGCAACGGTGCCATCGGTCATAAAGACACCTCCGTGCAACGCACTGTAGCGTGAGCCCCCTTTGGCACGTCCGGGCGCGGGTTCATCGTCTCACCACCGGATCGAGTTCGCGCCGCAGTCCGTCGCCCAGCGCGTTCAGGCCCAGCACCGCGGCCATCATCGCCAGCATCGGCAACACCATCAGCCAGGGCGCCTGGTTCACGTAGAGCCGACCTTCGCCGATCATGCCGCCCCAGGTCGAGGTGCCGGAGGCCAGCGACAGGCCGACAAAGCTCAGGATCGCCTCGACCACGATCGCCACGCCCATCTCCAGCGTGATCAGCGTGATCAACAGCGGCGCGACGTTGGGAAAGATCTCGCTGGCCAGAATGCGCAACGGCGACAGGCCCAGCATGCGCGCCGACGTCACGTAGTCGAGCGCCTTCTGGGCTTGCGTCTCGGCACGCACGACGCGGCAAAACCGGGTCCAGTCGACGATGACAATGGCCGCGATCACCGACCACAGGCCGGTGCCGATGACCGACACCAGCACGATCGCCAGCAGCACCGGCGGAAACGACATCCAGACGTCGACCAGGCGCGAGATCAGCGCGTCGACCCGCCCGCCGTAAAACCCTGCCAGAGCACCCAGCAGGCTGCCGACCAGCGCCGTGAGCGTGGCCGCCACTACGGCCACCAGCAGCGCAATGCGGGTGCCGTAGACCATGCGCGAGGCGACGTCGCGCCCAAGGTTGTCGGTGCCGAGCCAGTAGCGCGGCGCGTCCGGGTCGGCATCCGCCGGCGTGCCGAACAAAGCCGGCGATTCGAACGACGCGATCAGGTCCTGCGCCTGCGGGTCGGCCGGCGCGATCCAGGGCGCGCCCACCGCCAGCACCAGCATGAGCAGGCATACCAGGCCGCCCACCACGACGCGCGGGTTGCGCAGCAGGCGCTGCCACAGGCGGATATCGGCACGCTCGATCATCAGTGGGCACTCCGCAGGCGCGGGTTGAGCAGCACAACGAGGCCGTCGACCAGCAAGTTGATGGTGATGAACAGGACCGCGAAGGTCAGCACGACGGCCTGGATCAGTGGCAGATCGCGGCCGATCACCGCGCTGATGGCCAGGCTGCCGAGGCCGGGATAACTGAACAGCCGCTCGATCAGCACCGTGCCACCAAGCAGGAACGCGAACTGCACTGCCGACAGCGACAAGGTCGGCGTTACCGCATTGGGCAACGCCTCGGACAGCAGCACACGCCAACTGCCCAGTCCCTTGAGCCGGGCCAGCATTACGTAGTCGCTGGCCAACGCCTCCTGCATCGAGGCCTTGAGCACGCGCGACAACATCGCCGCGACCGGCAACGCGAGCGCCAGCGCCGGCGCCAGCATGTGGATCAGGATCGAGCCGACGATGTCGAAGCGCCCGTCCAGCAGATTGCGCAGCAAAATGAATCCAGTGCCAGCGGCCTGACTCAGCAGCGGGTCAAGCCTGCCGGAGATCGGCAGCCAGGGCAGCAACACACCAAACAGCAGGATGAAGATCAGGCCCCACAGGAAGTCGGGTATGGATTGGACGATCGCCGCCATGCTGTCGATCAGCGCTGACAACCAGCGCCCATGGCGCGCTGCGGATACAACACCGGCAAGCCCGCCGATGGCGCATGCGATCAGCATCGCCACCGAACCGAGTTCCAGCGTCGCCGGCAGGCGATCGGCTATCAGTGACAACACGTTCTGGCGGTAGGTTATCGAGGTGCCGAAGTTACCGCCGCCGACCTCGCGCAACCAGATCAGGAACTGCGCGCCGATCGATCGGTCCAGACCGTACAGCGCACGCAACACTGCGATGTCGTTCTCGGTGGCGCCGGGCGGAATCATCATCGCGATCGGGTCGCCCGGTACCACGCGCATCAGCACGAACACCACCAGCGCCACGCCAAACAGCGTCGGTAAAGCCAGCAGCAAGCGCCGCACCAGGACCAGCGGATTCATCGCAAGACGCCGGGCCGCACAGGCAACCCGGCAACGGGTTCAGGCATCAGCCCTTCTTGACGGTCTGCGGCAGCACGAAGCCAGCGCCATGCGGCGCGGCGCTCAGGCCCTTGCGGAACACGACGGTCTGGTTGTACTGGAACAGCGGAATCACATAGGCGTTCTCGGCGATGTACTTGCTGACCTTCTTGTAGCCGGCAATACGCTTGGCCTCGTCCTTCTCACCCCACAAGGGGCCGATCATGTCGTCCACGTCCTTGGTCTTCCAGGCCGAGTGCGGCGAATGCGAGAACATCGCGAAGCCGGTCGACGTGGAGGGGTCACCGATCGCATTGCCCCAGTTGTAGAACGCAGCCGGCGCAAGCTTGTGCTGCGCGCGCAGTTCGTAATGCTTGGCCACCTCGTAGACCTCGAGTTCGGCATCCACACCGATCGATTTCCACATGCCGAGCACGGCCTGCATGACCTCGTAGTCCTTGGGCTTGAACCCGCGTGTGGTCTGCACCTTGAACTTCAGCGGCTTGTCCTTCGAATACCCCGCCTCCTGCATCAGCGCCGCGGCCTTCTTGACGTCGTACGGAACCTTGATGGATGCGTCGTACGCGGCATAGGAAGGCGCCTCCAGCGTGTCTATGGGTGTCGCAGCGCCGCGCAGCAGCTTTTCCGTGATGGCCTTCTTGTTGATCGACATGGCCAGCGCCTTGCGCACCTTGATGTCGAGCATGGGCTCCACATTGGTCAGAAAGATCATGCCGATGTCGGTCACCGGCGCATTGGTGCCGCCGAATCCCTTGGCCTTGAGGCGGTCATATTCCTCGAACGGGATCTCCATCGTCATGTCCGATCGGCCCGACTCGACTTCGGCCACCCGCGCCGACGGATCGGTCACGAACTTGACGATTACGGTATCAAACGCAGGCTTGGCGCCGTAATAGTCCTTGAAGGCCTTGAGTTTCATGTGCGACCCGGCGACGAATTCCTCGACCATGAATGGCCCACTGCCGACCGGCTTCTTTTCGAAGCCCTCCTTGCCGACCTTCTCGTAATAGGCCTTGGGCAGCACGTAACCGGTCAGGAAGGCCATCCACTTGAAGAATGCAGGTTCGAACTCTTTCACGTCGGCGGTGACTTTGTCGCCGCTGGCCACGACATTGGTGATCTTGCCCCATACAAACTGGATCGGGTTGCCGGTGGCCGGGTCACCGGCGCGGCGCAGCGACCAGGCGACGTCTTCGGCCGTGACGGCGCTGCCGTCATGCCACTTGGCACCGCTGCGCACGGTCAGGCTGATCTTGCTGCGATCGGCATTCCAGCCCCAGGCGGTAAGAAGGTCGGGCTTGAGGCTGAGGTCGGCGTTCTGGTCGATGTACTGCGACAACACCGCTTTGTACAAGGACTGGATCGTCGGGTTGACGGCCGACGGACCGGTAGTCGGGTCCCACGACGGCAGATCGACGTTGTACGCAATGGTCAGCGTGTTGCTGGTCTGCGCCAGCACCTGAAGCGGTCCGGCGCTGCCCAGGGCAGCCAGCGCCAGTCCGGAGTTGCGCAGAAAGTTACGACGCTGCGTGGCGAATTCGGCGGTATCGGTGAAGTTCATGGTGGTTTCCTTGTGAGCGCGGTTTGGGGGTCTGTCCGCCAAAAATGGATGGCAAACCGGGGTAAGCAATGGATCGTCAATATCGTTGGCGTCAAGGGTCCTGCGCCACCGCGGTGACCTCGATTTCGACCAGCGCCTTGTCTTCCATCAGCGACTGCACCTGCACCGCCGTCAACGGTGGGAACTGGTGGCCGATGACGTCGCGGTACACCATGCCGATCTCGGGCAGGTGCGACAGATAGTCCTGTTTGTCGACCAGGTACCAGGTCATGCGGGTGATGTGCTGCGGCCCTGCACCTGCCTCCGCCAGCAAGGTCGCAATATTCGTCAGCGCCTGGCGCACCTGGCCAACCAGGTCGCTGGCCGCAATCACGGCGTGTTCGTCCCAGCCAACCTGGCCGGCCAGAAAGATATGCCGGCCGATCGTCTCCACGCCGTTCGAGTGGCCCAGCGGTCGCACCCACCCGGCCGGCTGCAGCATGCGGTGAGGCGTCATGGCAGAGGGCGGCACGTTTGCGCGATGCTCACTGGACTACCCTCGGTGCTGCGCGCTGCGGGGGCGATGACACAGGGTGGCTCACGCCGGCACCAACGCCAATACGCGCAGCGGACTGCCCGAACCGGCCTCGATCTTGAGCGGCGCCGCGAAGATCATGGCTCCCGTGGCGGGCAACTGGTCCAGGTTCTTCAGGCACTGCAGGCCATACTTGTTCGCGCCGTGCATCAAGGTGTGGCACGGGTACGCGATAGGCCAGGAATACGACTGACCGGCGTCGGTATTGATGGTTTCGACCGCAAAGCCGTGCACGTTGCGCTCGGCGATCATCCATTCGACCGCCGCCTGCGTCGGACCCGGCGTATGCGCACCGTCTTCCTTCATGTTCACGAAAGACGCCGGGTCACTCAGGCGCTCGGACCAGTTGGTGCGCAACGCCACCCAGGAGCCGGCAGCGATCTTGCCGTGTTTGGTCTCCCATTTCTGCAGGAACTCTACTGTCAGCAACCAGTCGGCATTGGCGGCGACTTCGGCGCTGGCGTCGACCACGACAACCGGGGCCATGAAGTTCTCGCACGGTATCGTGTCCACCGTGTTGTTCGGTTGGTCCTTGCCAGAGATCCAGTGTGCCGGCGCGTCGAAGTGGGTGCCGGTGTGTTCACCGCAGGAGAAATTGTTCCAGTACCAGCCCGGGCCGGCCTCGTCATAATGCGAAATCTGCTCCTTCTTGAAGTTCCAGACCTGGGCAAACTGCGGCGGAAGCACCAGCGCCGGAAATTCCGATGTGAGGGTTTGGGTCAGATCCACGATCTTGATCGTGCCGGCGGCAAGTTCGGCGGCGAATGTGGCCAGGGTATTGGTCATGAAGGGCTCCTTTGGGTGGGGGTGGAAAGCGGGTGGGTCCGGGTGCAAGCGCAGGATTGCTCAGGCCGGCGCGAGCGCGTTGGCAACATGCAGGCCGGAGCCACCACCGAGTCCGGGCCCCGGATGGGTCGAGGCGCCGATATGCCAGAGGTTGCGCACCGGCGTCTGGTGATTCTTGACGCCGGGTAGCGGGCGCCACAAGAGATACTGATCCAGGCTGCATTCACCCGAATAGGGGTCTCCGCCGACCAGGTTGATGTTCATCTGCTCAAGGTCCGCTGGCGACAACACCCGGCGTGCGACGGTGGCGCTTGCGAGATTGGGCATCTGGAGGGCGAGGCGTGCGACGATACGGTCGGCATACGCTTCGCGCACCGCCTCGGTCCAGCATCCGTCGGCCGGTATGTCGATACTGCCGGCGGCGTCCCCCAGGATGCGACGCGGACATTCGGGCAGCTGGATCCACAACACGCTGGCACCTTCGGGCGCGCGCGACGGGTCGACCGCGCTGGGCTGACCGACACAGATCGTTCCAACCGCCGGCAACAGGCCGCGCTGGGCCTCGTCGACCGCTCGCGCAACACCGTCCAGGCCTGGCGTCACATGTACGTAACCGACGCCGCAGAGCTCGGGCGCACACCATTGCACCGGCTCGGACAAGGCCAGGTGGATCTGCATATTGCCTTTGCCATAACGGTAGTCACGTGCCTGTTGCGCAATCGGCTCCGGCACCAGGGCCGGCTCGAGCAGTTGGCCGTAGAGCTGGGTTGGCGTGACATTGCACACCACCTGCCTGCCATGGAACTCGCGGCCGTCGCGCAGTTGCACGCCCACCGCCTGGCCACGCTGCACCAGTACCTTTTGCACGTCGGCGCCGGTGTGCAATACACCACCGCAGCCCTCGATCACCTTGCGAAACGCATGTACGGTATGAATATTGCCACCCTTGACCATCGGCATGCCGACCGCCTCGAGTGTGAACGCCACCACCTTGAGCATCATGGCCGACAACGCGCTGTCGGGACCGAGCCCGCAATGCAGTGCCCAGGGCGCGAGCAGGGCCTGCAGCAGATCCGACTGAATATCGGTCTGCAACCAGGCACGTGCACTTTGCAGGGACTGGCCGAAAAACGCAGCCGTCGGATGCAGCCCCCCCTTCCAGGCGCGCTTGACCAGCGTCTTCGCGACCGGCCGGCTCCACAACTCGTTGCCCAGCAGCGCAAAGATCAGCTCAGCATTGGTTTCGACGTGGCGCATCGCCAACGCGTAGGCCGCGCCGTCACCGGCGGCCAGAGCATCGAATCGCGCCACATTCAGCGCGCGCGACTTGTTCAATACCAGGTGCCGGCCATCGGGCAGCAACACGCCGGTGGGTGTGTCATTGCTGGCATAGTCAAGACCGGCGGCATGCAGGTCGGGCCCCAGTTCCGCATAGGCCGGACCGACCACGAACAGCGGATGGGCAGCCGACAGACTGTCGTGCAGGTAACCGGGCCGGGTCAGCGCCTCGGTGCGGATACAGCCACCCAGGACATCTTCGCGCTCGAGCACACACACCGATTTGCCGCGACGGGCAAGCACGGCTGCGCACACCAGCGAGTTGATGCCGCTGCCCACGATGATGGCGTCGAACTGGGTCAAATTGAGACCTGCGTGCGACGCAATGCGGTGATCGCCGTGGAAGTGGCCCGACGCTCGGGTAGACACGGTGTAAGGACAGAGACAAACATGGGCGACATTATGGGTCGCAGCAGACCGGGCGAAAAGCCGCTTAGCGCTGTTCGCCTATCCGAAATCCGCAATGCGGGTGAAGGTCGGTTCTGCTGCTTGGTGTTTACCCTGAGAGCGACCTAATACTTCAAGCCTAAACTAATCCTAATGACAATCCTTGCACCCACACCTGTCTGTGGTCGGCCCCAATGCCGGGCTGGGACATGACTTCGCCGATGCCGGTTGTCGCTCTGGCTCAGGACACGCGCCATTTGCTGGACAACTTCCCGCTGTCCCGTTCACGCTCGGCCGACGAGGCGCGTGAGCTGGTCGGACGCGCGTTGTCGCCGCACCGGCTCGATCTGCGCGGAAGCGGGCACACCTTCGAGGCGCGTCACAACCAGATCCGGCTCAACCAGGTGTCGCTCAACGTTCTCAGTTATGGCTCCGCGGTAGACATCGATCCGGGCGAGCGCGGCGACTTCTATCTGATACAGCTGCCGCTGCAAGGCCGTGCACGGCTGCGATGCGACGGCCAGGAAGCCTGGGTCGACCCCAGCGTGCTCAGCGTGCTGCATCCGCATGCGCGCACACGCATGGAGTGGAGTGCCGATTGCGCGATGATGATGCTGCAGATACCCAGTTCAGTGCTGCGCGGGCGCCTGCAACGCGGCGGCGAGCCGCAGTTCCGTTTCACGCAGTCCCGCAAGGATCCGGCGGTGGCCGCCTGGTGGCAGGCGGTGGGGGACATGACGCGCAACCTGCATGCCTACGGGCAACAGTGGCTGCGCCATCCGGCCGCTTATGCAGCGCTGGAAGGTTTTTTGCTGACCGGGCTGGACCTGCTGCAGCACGATTGCGCGCTGACAGGCGACGCAGCACTCGCTGACGGCGGCAACACGCGCTGCCTGCAGCGTGCCCTCGAGTACATCCACGCCCATGCCGGCGAAAGCCCGTCCTTGAGCGCCATCGCCGGGGCAGCCTGTGTCAGTCCGCGCACGCTGGAGGCGGGTTTCCGGCGCCAATACGACCAGTCACCGCTGGCTTATGCCCGTGGCGTGCGGCTCGAACAGGCGCGGCAGGCGTTGCGCAGCGCGGCCATTGAAGGCCGCAGCGCGACCGTCACCGACGTGGCTCTGCAACATGGATTCATTCACATGGGCCGGTTCTCGGCCTATTACAAGAAGCGCTTCGGCTGCTCGCCTTCCGCCACTTTGCGCGGGAATTGACGAAGCCATGCCCAATGCTGCCTCCCGTCCCGCACGGGCACAAGGCACCCGGCGGCAGACCAGGCCAAAAAGCCGATGCGCACGCATCCGCGCTGTGGCCGCAACCGACGTCAGCCGCTCTGGCTTTCGCTGGTCACAGCCATGACCTCCCCGAACCGGACCGCACGCTCAGGTGCCCAGTCGGGATTGAACGTGCAACGCCCCTTCGGAAACAACGCCACCACGGTCGAACCCAGCAGGAAACGCCCCATCTCGTCACCCTGCTTGAAGTCGATCGCCTGCCGCGCATAATCCCAATGGCGTGGCCTGTATGGACGCGGCGGGTTGACAACGCCGTGCCAGGTGGTGGACATGCTGCCGACGATGGTGGCGCCCACCAAAACCAGCACGAACGGGCCCTTGACCGATTCGAACACGCACACCACGCGCTCGTTGCGCGCGAACAGCCCCGGCACACCCCGCGCCGTGGCCGGATTGACCGAAAACAGGTCACCCGGTATGTACACCATGCGCACCAGACGGCCGGCGCACGGCATGTGGACACGGTGGTAGTCCTTCGGGCTGAGGTACAGGGTGGTGAACAGGCCGTCCTGGAACTGCGCAGCCAGCGCCGAATCGCCGCCGAGCAACGCCGTCGTCGAATAATGGTGCCCCTTGGCCTGGAATATCTGGTCTGCCTGAATCGGACCGAACTGGCTGATCGCGCCGTCAACAGGGCAGACCAGTTCCGCGCGGGCCAGCAGACGTGCATCCAACTTCAGGGCGCGCGTGAAAAACGCGTTGAAACTGGCGTAGTTTCGGATGTCCGGGTCGGCCGCCTCGGCCATGTTGACACCGTATTTGCCAACAAACCAGCGGATGATGGCGGTCGTGACGCTGCCGGCACGCATCGACGCGATAAGCCCGCCAAACTGCGTCATCAGCCTCTTGGGCATCAGGTATTGGGAAAAGACTTTGGAGCGATCGGACAAAATAGACGGGCGCGGATGCGCCGCGGGGTGCAAAAGGTTGGGCATTATATCGGCGCAGGCCGGCGGGCCGGCCGTTGGCATTCACAATGCAGCCATGTCCTCGTCCCGCATACCACCGATCCAGTGCCTGCTCACCTTCGAGGCGCTGGCGCGACTGCGCAGCGTGACGCAAACCGCCGACGAGATGTTCGTCACCCCCAGCGCGGTCAGCCACCGGGTCAAGCAGCTTGAGCAGATCATCGGCACCAAGCTGTTCGGACGCGCTGATTTTTCGCTCACCACCGACGGCAGTGAGTACCTGGCCCATGTGCGCGAGGGCCTGGCGACGCTACAGAAATTTCCCGGCCGCAACGGCTCGAGCAGCAAACGCAAGCTGCGCCTGGCGGTGACACCGACGTTTGCGCGCTCAATCCTGATCCCGCGGCTGCGCCAGTTCACCGAAGCCTACCCGGAGATCGACGTGACGCTGCAGGTGTCGATTCCGCTGCTCGACGTGGTCGCCGAAGACGGCGACCTGACAGTGCGTTTCGGCACCGGACGTTATTCGGACGTAGAACACCTGTGCCTGCTCAAGGACGAGGTCACACCATTGGCATCCCCAGCCTTCGTGCGCGAATACGGGCCGTTCGATACGCCGCACGATCTCGAAGGCGTGCCCCTGCTGCGCAGCCCTCTGGAGCCCTGGCGCACCTGGTTTTCCGCGCACCAATGCGACTGGCCGGAGCCGGTCGAAGGGTCGCAGTTCAACGACATCGGCCTGATGTGTGACGCCGCGGCCGCCGGCATGGGTGTCGGCCTGATCCGTCTCAAACTCGGCGCACCGTGGCTGGAGAACGGCACGTTGGTGCGCCTGTACGACCACGACGTGCCCAGCCCGCACGCACACTACCTGTGCTGGCGCGCCGGCACGATGGAACGCTGGGAATGCGCAGCTTTTTCGGAGTGGCTGCAAAAGAGCATCGGGACGGCGGGCTGAGTCGCATCCCGGATCAACACGTCAGGCCGCACAAATATCCCATGACCTTCAAAATTGTCGCAGTTCACCGGAAGGCCGTGCACGCCTTCTCCAAGTCTCCCGTCTCTTCGATTGAGTTGGTTCGAGGTCATGGCGTATTCGAAGACGCGCACTTTGGTGTCACGGTAAAGCACCGATCAAGAGTCGCCCGGGATCCGACCCAACCGAACCTTCGACAAGTCCACCTTCTCCACGAAGAACTCTTTGCCGATGTTGCGGGAGTTGGGCTTTGCGTCAAGCCAGGGCAGCTGGGAGAGAACATCACAACAAGTGGCATTGATCTCCTTGCGCTGGGAACGGGTACGAAACTCCGAATTGGCGCCAACGCCGTTGTGGAGGTCACAGGGCTTCGCAATCCATGCGCGCAGATCGAAAACTTTCAGCCTGGTCTGCTCGTGGCGGTGCTGGGGCGCGCCGAAGACGGCTCTCTCGTTCGCAAAACAGGCGTCATGGGCATTGTTCTTGAGGGTGGCCTGGTTCAAGCCGGAGATCAAATCGCGGTAATAGATACGCCCGCTGAATACAAACCACTGCAGCCGATCTAGGGGGCTGTCGAGCTTTGACTGGTTGGCCCATCGGACCTCCAACGCCAGACATCAGTGAACACGCGTGTTGCAAGGCTCCACCACTGGCCATTTGCGCAGTCTTCGCTGTGACCATCGCCGCCGCAACGGCCAGGCTGCCGTCCACCCGCTTTTCCGTGCCCGGCCACCGGGTCGTCGCGGTCACCGTCGCACTGGGCGGCAGCGTACTGCCGATTGCCAGTGGCGTGGCGGTAATATGGCCATCCACACCCGTTGTTTATCGCTGGAGCGCCTATGTCGTCGAGCCATGACGCGCTGGAAGCAGACGTCCTGAAACACCCGGCCGCAGAACGCGGCAGCAAGGACAGCGGCACGACTTGTTCATTCCTTCACTGGACTATTTTCAGGAGACCGGCAGCGTTTTGATATACACACCCGCAATCCTCGGAGTCGTGGTCCTGCTCGCGCTGCTTGTCTTCTTTTGGCAGCGAAGTGGGCCCGGCTCTGGCCGCACGTTCGGAAATCGCATCGCAACCCACATCGGAATTCCGAGAAGCCTGTTTCATTCACTTCTCGCCCACGGCGTCAAAGGTTCGCCTCGTGAACTTCTGGCATCTCTTGAAAAGGCGACGCTCGATCTGGATCAGGCCAGCGTGGAGCTGGCACCGTCACTATCCAGAGGAATCGAACGGATGGAGGCGCACTTCGGTCCCCAGGAGATGGTTGACAGGGCGAAACCCATTGTTGCGAGCCTCATGCCAGCGTCTGAACACAAGCCATGAGCTTCGGCAAGCCAATGCACGGCGATGCCTGAACATTCACCATTGACCGGGACTCCCCACATAGTCAGGTGCCGCTACCTGTTTGTTTTCTACTGATCGGCGGGGCGCTATTCCGCTACTGTGGTCATTGCCAATCGAATGCCACGAAGAGTTCGTCGGGCTTGCCCCCCGGCCTGAGAAAAAGGCGCTGCGACTTGCTACGACTCAGCGCGCATTACAGGCGCGCACCGTCGTCGCCCCCGCCGAGATAGGCAACCAGTGCGTCATGCGCCGACACAGGCCATCGATACAGATCTGGTAATCCGGCACGAACTCTGAACGTGCCAGCACCATTTCGCGCCGCCACGGATCGGCCAGCCGGTAATGCCAGACACCGTTGATCAGCGTGGCGCCGTCGGGCGGCTCCATACCGGCACCGGAGCCGCGGATGCGTGCCTGCGACAGGTGCAACCAGGAGCCGACGACTTCATAGTCTTCGTCCCATTCGATTTTTTCAATGGAGTGTTGCCAGCGCAGCGTGAACTGGTGCACCGGCAACTGCACCTGCCAGCTTCCGGCGGCCAGGCACAGGGCCGCCAGCAGCGCCATGCTCCGTGCCTACCGGGCTCAGTTCAGGCGGTGGCCTGGCGCACGCGGCGCGCACGCATGCCGTGCCACACCACCAGCGCCAGCGCCATGCCCAGCCCGACTTCGTCGGACGCAGGAAGGGCTGCAACCAGGAAACCTGCCGCGACGAAGGCCCAGATGCGCTCGAACCAGTTCAGCGGTGCGAGCCAGAACCCGATCGCGGTGCCACCCCACAACGCGATAGCGATCAGCGCCTTGAACACGACGTAGCCAGTGTCCCACCAGGTGCCGCCCTGCAACATCAGCGCCGGCGCATAGACCGCCATGTAGGGCACGATAAAGCCGGCGATGGCAATGCGCATCGCCTGCATACCGATCTTCATGCCGCTCTCCTTGGCGATCGGTGCCGCCGCAAATGCAGCGAGTGCCACCGGCGGCGTCAGGTCGGCCATGATGCCGAAATAGAACACGAACATGTGCGAGACGATCAGCGGCACGCCAAGTTCGAGCAGCGCCGGCGCGGCCAGCGAACTGGTGATGATGTAGTTGGGAATGGTCGGAATGCCCATGCCCAGCACCAGGCACACCAGCATCGTCAGCACCAGGCTCAGAAACAGGCTGTTTTGCCCGACCTGGATGATGTAGCCGGCAAGTAGCGTGGCCGCGCCGGTCAACGTCAGGATACCGATGATCACGCCCACCAGCGCGCAGGCGATGCCCACCGGCATGGCATGGCGTGCGCCATCGGCCAGTGCATTGAGCGCCACTTTGAGCGTCTGTTTGCCGCCCTTGGAAAACCACAACACGGCCGCCATGAGCAGCGCCAGGCCGATGATGGCCTGGATGCCGTACTGGAAGAAACTCGACGCCGCCAGGCCGATCAACACCCAGAAGATGATCTGCAACGGGCGGCTGCCGAAGTTCTTCACCATGGCCGCCCCGAAGATCAGCACCACCGTCAACGCCAGTCCCACCATGCCGGAGAACAGCGGCGTGTAGCCGGCAAACAGCAGATAGACCAGGATCGCCAATGGCAGGATCAGATACCAGCGCAACCGCATCGCGGCCCACGGGTCCGGACACTCTTCTTTTGGAATACCCAGCAGACCGGCCCGGCCGGCCTCCAGGTGGACCATCAGGAACGCGGTGATGAAATACAAAATTGCCGGAATCGCCGCCGCCTTGCAGATCTCCAGATACGGAACGTCGATGGTCTCGGCCATGATGAAGGCCACCGCTCCCATCACCGGCGGCATGATCTGCCCGCCCATGCTGGCCGTCGCCTCAACGCCGCCGGCAAACGATGCCTTGTAGCCGAAGCGTTTCATCAGCGGGATTGTGAACTGCCCGGTGGTGACCACGTTGGCCACACCCGAACCGTTGATCGTACCCATCAGCCCCGATGACACCACCGCCACCTTGGCCGGCCCGCCCTTGGTGTGGCCGAACAGCCCGAGTGCGAAGTCGGTGAACAGCCTGATCATGCCGGCCTGCTCGAGGAAGGCCCCGAACAGGATGAACAGGAAGATGTAGGACGACGACACATAGGTCGGCGTGCCATAGATGCCCTCGGTGCCGAAGCTCAGCTGCGAGACGATCTGGTCCAGCCCATAACCGCGGTGCGCCAGCGCCCCGGGCAAGTACTCCCCAAACAGACCGTACAGCAGAAAGACCAGGCAGATCAGCGGCAACGCAAAACCCATGATGCGCCGCGCCGCCTCGAACACCAGCACGATCAGCAAGATACCGACCACCATGTCGGTGCTGGTCATCTCGCCGGCACGCTGCACCAGGTCGGCCTCGAACACCCAGTGGTAAAGGCCGCCGGCAAATGCTGCGGCGGCGACCAACCAGCCCAGCGCACGCTGGCGCAACGGCGGATACAGCACGAATACCAGCACCAGCAGGAATCCCACGTGCACCGAACGCACGACAGAACTCGACAAGGGGCTGAACGCCGCCGTGACGATCTGGAATACCGAGAAGACAATCGCAATCCAGAACAAAGCGCCGACAAATGTCGGCGCGTGAGTCTCGGTTGCATGCAGTGCGGCGGGCTTCTCAGCCGCCGCACCGGACACGTTGCTGACCATGTTTGCTGTTTGTCGCTTATGTTTGTCGCTTACTTCATCAAGCCGACTTCGCGGTAGTACTTTTCTGCCCCCGCGTGGAACGGAACCGGCGTGCCAGTGGTGGCGCCTTCCTTCTTGATGCCCTTGGCCGCCGCATGTGCCGCCACCAGGGTGTCGAGGTTCTCGAACATCGACTTGGTCATCAGGTACACCACGTCAGCCGGAACGCCCTCGTGCGAGACCAGGAAGTTCTTGATCGCCGCGGTCGGCACGTCAGTGGTCTGGCCGGTGTACGTGTTGGCGGGAATGATGGATGGCTGGTAGGCCGCGTCGCCCACCTTGGCCACCACATCGGCCGGGATCGGGACCACGATGATCTTGACCGAGGTCGACAGGTCGCGGATCGAGGAGACACCCAGGCCGGCGGACTGCAAGGTCACGTCGAGCTGGCGGTTTTTCATCAGTTCGACCGACTCGCCAAATGCCAGGTATTCGACCTTGGCGAAGTCGCTGTAAGACAGACCAGCGGCCTTGAGGATGGCGCGGGCGTTGAGTTCAGTGCCGGACTTGGGCGCACCGACCGAAATACGTTTTCCCTTGAGGTCGGCCATGGTCTTGATGCCGGCGTCGGCGTTGGCAACGATCTGGATGTAGTTGGCATACACGCCTGCCACCGCACGCAGCTTCTTCAGCGGTGTGTTGAAGCCGGCTTCCTTGTCGCCATTCCAGGCGTCGGACAAGGCGTCGCCGAGGGTCAGCGCAATCTCGCCGCGACCGGCCTGCAGCAGATTCAGGTTCTCGGCCGAGGCCTTGGTCGACTGGACCGTGACCTTGGCGTCGGGCAGCACCTTGCCGTAGATCTGCGACAGCGCAACACCCAGCGGGTAATACACGCCGCTCTGGCCACCGGTCAACACATTGATGAATTTCTGCTGCGCACGCGCGAGTGGGGTCAAGGCCAACGATGCGGCGCCAATGGCGCCCAACACCACTGAGCGGCGGCGAATCGGGGTCTGAGTCTTGAACATGGAGTCTCCTGGAAACCGGTTGATCGGGTTGCGCGTGAACACGCGCGCTGAAACGGCGGACTCTACCATGGGCCCCACGTTCCAGAATCGGGATATACCCGGCTGCAAGCGCTGGCGATGGTGCTCGCCAGCAGCGGTACGGCGCGCGTCGATCGGCACAGCACCGGCAATCTCGCCGGGTTCGGCGCCCAACTGTTCGGTGTCGTCGTCATGGGGTGTCATGGTGATCCTTTCAATGCAGCAGTGATACGCCCAGGCCCAGCAGCGCACAGACGCCGATCAGGCTCATGACGCCGACCTTGAATCGGAACAACGCCAGCACGGCAAAAACAGTGATGGCCGCGGACACTGAGTCGAACGACCCGGCGAAACCCTGTGGCCACCAGACGTGCCAGGCGAAGAACAGCGCCAGGTTCAGGATGACGCCCACCACCGCAGCGGTGATCGCGGTCAGCGGCGCGGTGAAGGCCAGTTTGCCGTGTGTGGTCTCGATCAACGGCCCACCGGCAAAGATCAGTACGAACGAGGGCAGGAAGGTGAAAAAGGTGACCACGCACGCGGCCAGCACGCCACCGAGGAACGGCGCGTCCGGGCCCAGCACCTGTCCGAGCCAGCCCCCTACAAAACCGACATACGCCACCACCATGATCAGCGGCCCGGGCGTGGTCTCGCCCAACGCCAGGCCGTCGATCATCTGCGTGGCCGATAACCAGTGGTAGTGCTCCACGGCACCCTGGTACACATAAGGCAACACGGCATAGGCACCGCCAAAGGTCAACCAGGCCGCCTTGGTGAAGAACCAGCCCATCTGCGATACGGTCGACTGCCAGCCCCAGAGCGATACGACCAGGGCCATCGCACCGACCCACAAGACGAACGCCACCAGCAACATCCGCAACAGCCGTGACCGCGAGAACACGGCATGTGGCGGCATCGGCGTGTCGTCGTCAATCAGTGCCGGACCAAACCCCGTTGCGCCGGCCCCGTGCCCGCCGCCAACGGCAAACGCCACCGGCTTGAAACGCCCACCCAGATAACCGATCACCGCCGCCCCAAGCACGATGGCCGGAAACGGCAGGCGCAACGCGAAGATGCAGACAAAGGCCAGAGCGGCGATGGCCCACAACCAGCCGTTTTTCAGCGCCCGGCTGCCGATGCGCCAGGCCGCGTGCAGCACCACCGCTGTGACGGCCGGCTTGATGCCGTAAAAAATGCCGGCCACCAGCGGCAACTGGCCATACGCCAGGTAGATCCACGACAGCGCGATCAGAATAAACAAGGACGGCAACACGAACAGGCCGCCTGCCACCAGCCCGCCCCGGCCGCGGTGCATCAACCAGCCGATATAGGTTGCGAGCTGCTGCGCTTCCGGCCCCGGCAGCACCATGCAGTAGTTCAGCGCATGCAAAAAGCGTTTTTCGCTGATCCAGCGCCGGCGCTCGACCAGTTCGTTGTGCATGATCGCGATCTGCCCGGCCGGCCCGCCGAAACTGATGAATCCCAACTTGAGCCAGAACCAGAAGGCCTGCGCGAGGCTGACCGTCGGTGGCACCAAGAGTGTGTCGGCTGCAGGGTTCAAAGCAATGGGGTCGGTCATGGCGCAAGCAAAGTTCGGTGGAGTCGCAGGGCGGCGGTCGCGCTGCGCCATATGGCAGCTGTTGGCGCGTGTCGCTCCACATCATGACGCAGTGGTCGACACCCGTTGCTGGGGCCAGCAAAAAAACAGGCCTCCGGTTGCCGGGAGGCCTGTGGGTTGGCGCTGGCCTTCGGCCCGCGCCCTGCCGGCAAGGGCTTCGTTACTTCTTGCGCGCAGCGATTGCTTTTTCGGCGGACGTCACCAGATCAGCACCGATCTGCGTCTTCCACTTGTCATAGACCGGGCGTGTGACCTTGACAAACGCGTCGCGCTCGGCCGGGGTCAGTTCGGTGATCGTCACGCCAAGG
>Ga0209390_10002282_pt1 | contig 34055 bp, 32 predicted proteins | sample BON01_FD_187212 | JGI IMG/M metagenome (GOLD analysis project Ga0209390, IMG submission 187212) | Freshwater microbial communities from Lake Bonney liftoff mats and glacier meltwater in Antarctica - BON-01 (SPAdes) (version 2) | ecosystem: Environmental > Aquatic > Freshwater > Ice > Glacier...
CCGTTTTTCTTTAGGATAGAACTATTACAATTTGGACATTTTTTTTATTCAAAACGTTTCAAAGGTCGTTTTACTAGTCATACCAACGATTAACAAAGATTCTAGCCTCCCAAATGTCTATTAGGCCCATTTTTAGCGTTTAATCGCACAAAATTACTACGACAGCGTTTTACGATGAGCAAACAGACACTTTTTGCTACTAAAAGAATACATTAGTAAAAAGCCAGGGAACGGATAAGATTTCGGGTACTAATCGATTACTCCTCAAACAACTCCACCTTCTTAGATTGAGTCACTAAGTCTGTAAATTTCCCTTTGTATTTAGTAGCACGTACTATGTGGTTATCTATCCAGTGGTAGTTGCCGCCGCGTGGTTTACCATAAAGCACTCCGTGATGTTTGAAACCGTGTTTTTTTAACCACGCATCTGTAACTTCCTTATGTTCTAAAGTTCTAGACGTAAAGAAGGTAATGATATGTCCTTGGTCATACCAGCGGTTTAGGGTCTCTAGAGCCTCTGGAAAAGGCTCGCAAGTCACCATTCTCTCCGGCTCTTCGTTTGGTACATCTTCTGTTACTGTGCCGTCTATGTCAATCATATAGTTTTTAATATGGTCTGGCAATTGTGGACTAATAGGATTTCCATCCTCGTCAAATAATTCGTTAAGTTTTTGTTTTTCTGACATGATTACCACGAAACTACCTCCGCTTCTTGATACTTTGCCTCTCTTCTATATCTTTCTAATTCACCAGTTATCCGCTTGTATACAAATACCAAAACTATTGCATCATCCATTAGCCCTATGGGTCCCAAACCACTCGCTGGTAAAAGGTCTAAAGGGTTTAGTGTAGACTAGACCCAAAAGCGTAAGATTATATTTCGCTTCTTGATGCTCTAATATCCCTTCCTGGCAGCTCGTATCATTTTCACAAAGTCCTTTGTATCCTCGTACCAAGTTTTATTAGTTGCAGCTGTTTTCTTAGCTCCTCGTAGTCCGTTGAGTAATGTTATTATTCCTAGTACTTTCTTCAACTGATATATTGTATTTTAAATTATAATTGTTGCCACCGTGGCAACAACTAACACTAAACAAAAAGCGTATCTACAGCTGCATTTGGCAGTTTTTCTCTTTGGATTTACCGCTATTCTCGGCAAATTAATAACGCTAGAGCAGACTGCTTTGGTATGGAATCGTCTATGGATAGCCGTTCTTGGCCTCATTTTTATTCCAGGTGTAATACAAGGCATTCGCTCTATAAAGAGGTCTAATTTCCTTATCTTTTCAGGCATAGGTATATTAGTCGCATTACACTGGCTTACCTTTTATGGTAGTATAAAGGTAGGCAATAGTGCTTCTGTTACTTTAGCATGCCTAGCTACTTCTTCCCTTTTTACTTCTATTTTAGAACCCCTTATTACTAAATCAAAATTCCAGTGGATCGAGTTAATACTGGGCCTTCTAGTTATAGTGGGTATATATTTTCTCAGTGGAGTAGGAGAGGCATATTATTGGGCCATAGTTATAGGGATAATTTCTACTTTTCTTGCTGCACTATTTAGCACGTTGAACAAGAAGTACATCACAGGTCAAAACTCACTATCCGTTAGCACCATAGAGCTTGCTGCAGGTTTCGTTTTTATTTCAGTTTGCTATCCTCTACTTCAAAATCTATTTCCGCAACCACAGTGGTTTCCCGCCGGCAATGACTGGTGGTGGCTCATCATACTAGGTCTCCTTTGTACAAGTTTGGCATTTGCACTTGCTTTAGAATCACTAAAAGAGATCTCCGCTTTTATCTCCAATCTAAGTATTAACCTAGAACCTGTATATGGTATCTTATTAGCTATTTGGTTGTTAAACGAGGATACTCAACTCAATTTCGACTTTTATTTGGGTACAGGAATCATTCTACTTGCTGTAATCTTGCATCCCATTATTATAACGGTTCAGAAAAGGGGAAGCAAACCGCTAAGTAAGTAAAACCTATTCTACGTTCAAAGTCTGATAGCTTGTTCAACTATTCCCTATTAAAACTTCTGAATAGCTTTTCGCTTTCACTTATTTTTGCACCTTATGCCGAAAAGACATCTTATCACCTGTGCTCTCCCTTATGCCAATGGTCCTGTACACATAGGCCATATAGCGGGTTGCTTTCTTCCGTCTGACATCTACAATAGACATCTACGAATGCAAGGTAAAGAAGTGCTCTTTGTATGTGGCACAGACGAGCACGGCGTGCCCATCACACTAAAGGCTAAAAACGAAGGAAAAACTCCTCAACAAGTGGTAGATGAAAATCATAAAATCATAGCTAAAGGACTGAAAGACTTTGGGATACATTTTGACACCTTTAGTAGAACTACCAATAAACTGCATCACGAAACGGCTCAAGATTTTTTCAAGACTCTGTATGATAAAGGTGTTTTTGTGGAAGAAGTCACTGAGCAGATGTATGACGAAGAGGCTAAGCAGTTTCTGGCAGATAGATACATAGTAGGCACATGTCCCAATTGTGAGTATGATAATGCATATGGCGACCAATGCGAAAAATGTGGACGTGCGAGTAGCCCATCAGAATTGATTAATCCACGCTCGGCTCTCACAGGAAACAGTCCGATACTAAAAGAAACCAAAAACTGGTATCTTCCATTAGATACTATTCAAACAGAATTCTTAAACGAGTGGGTAGAAAGTAAGAAAAGAACTTGGAAATCAAGTGTTTATGGCCAATGCAACAGCTGGTTACAAGAAGGACTAAAGCCTAGAGCAATGACACGTGACCTCGATTGGGGTGTTCCTGTTCCTGCGAAAGGAGCAGACGGCAAGGTAATGTATGTATGGTTTGACGCTCCTATAGGCTATATCACCGCTACCAAAGAAGCTGCGGGAGAAAATTGGGAAAAGTGGTGGAAAGACTCAGAAACTGAGCTTACTCACTTTCTAGGAAAGGACAATATTGTATTTCATACGATCGTATTCCCTGCTATGTTACACGCACATGGCGACTTTATACAGCCTACCAATGTGCCTGCTAATGAGTTTCTTAACCTAGAAGGAGATAAAATATCTACAAGCCGTAATCACGCCATCTGGCTACACGAATACCTGGAAGATTTTCCAGGTAAGACAGATGAGCTTCGCTATGCTCTTACAAGCATCTTACCCGAGACCAAAGACGCAGACTTCACCTGGAAAGACTACCAGGCTAAGGTGAACAATGAGCTAGTAGCCATTTTAGGAAATTTCATAAATAGAGTAGTGGTACTCACACAAAAATATTATGAAGGAGCTGTACCTGAAGGTAACATTCAAAAAAATAACACTGAAACGATTTCTAAGATAGACAAAGCACTAAGCACATTTAACCAAAGACAAGGACTAGAGTTCTATATGGAGATAGCCAGAAATGGAAACAAGTACTTACAAGACACAGAGCCTTGGAAACTTATAAAGGAAGAGACCAATAAACAAGCCGTAGCAGACTGCTTATTTACTTGTATAGCTATAGTAAAAGAGATAGGCAGATACGGTGAAATATTTCTGCCAGAAACATCAAATAAAATTCTTAATCTTCTTAATATCAAATCATACCAAGAAGAAATTAAAGCCGGGCATCAACTGGGTACGCCAGTTCTTTTATTCGAAAAAATAGAAGACGAAACTATAACTACACAAATGGAAAAACTAGTGAAGCCTGTAATAGACGCAAAAGTCTCTCTGAGCGGAGTCGAAGAGTCGAGTTCTGATACACCTCCTATCAAGTCAGAAATAGTATATGATGATTTTGTGAAATTAGATATCAGAGTAGGAACTATCACCGCAGCAGAGAAAGTGAAGAAGGCAGATAGACTCCTAAACATAACACTAGACATAGGAAGTGAAACACGCACTGTGGTAAGTGGCATAGCAGAGCACTTCAAACCAGGAGATATTATAGGTCAACAAGTTGCCTACCTAGCAAATCTTGCCCCACGTAAATTAAAAGGCATAGAAAGTAGTGGGATGATATTAATGGCTGAAGACGCAGATGGTAAGCTCAAGTTTGTAGCTCCTGGGGATACAACTGCCGCTGGTAGTGTTATAGCTTAGTATATATCCTCAAAGGTTTCGTAGTTCAACGGATAGAATAGAAGTTTCCTAAACTTTAGATGCAAGTTCGATTCTTGCCGAGACCACAACTAATTACTCACATAAAGTGAGTTCCCGTTTTGAGCTACGCGATACGTCTTAAGATTGCAACGGGCAGGACCACTTAAAAAGCTACTGTTTAGATCGTACGTACTGCCGCAGCACGAGTTGAAAGTGGTGTCATCCACTTGCTGCCCACATTTGTATTGTAAAATCTCTGGATCTATTACCACTTGAGCACAGGCATTGTCCGATTGATATGGACAAGTTCGTTCGATTGCATAGTAAATATCATCATAATTATGGATGAGATAAACACCTCTATTCCCTTGATTATCAAACGAAACCACTTCTCCAAGATTTCTTAAATTGTAATACTCCGGCAAGTCCATATTGACAGTAATACTGACTCCTGCATCTGGGATGAAACAGTCTCCTATAAACGGATCATCTGACTTACAGGATTGGCTGAATACCAAAACAATACAAGATAGTACAAAAGCTATTTTTTTCATTTATCGTAGTTATAAAAACCCTTTCCCGTTTTTCTACCATAATAACCCGCTTGCACTTTCTTTTGTTGTATTCTATTGGGTCTAAATTTCTGATCGTAGTTAAAAAGCTGGTACATCGACTCTGTAACCGAAAGATTAGTTTCTACTCCTATTAAGTCCATAAGCTGAAACGGCCCCATCTTAAACCCGCTAGCACGAACCAAGTCATCTATTGTCTCATGCGATGCTACATTCTCTTCTAGCACCTTTAGTCCTTCTACATAAAAGTGTCTCGCCACCCTATTCACGATAAAACCAGGAGCGTCTTTAGCTACAACACACGTTTTATTTACACTCTTCACATACTCAAGAGCCGTTGCTACAACTTTAGGGTCCGTTTGCTCTGCACTTATCACCTCTACCAACCTCATAATATGGGCCGGGTTAAAATAATGAATACCAACCACTTGCGTTGGATATATAAAGTTAGCAGCAATCTGAGTTAGCGGAATAGACGACGTGTTAGACGCATATATAGTATCCTCACCATTGATTTCTGCTAGATCTGCTAGAACTTTAGCTTTTACGTCTAGTCTTTCTACGATAGCCTCTATAACCAAGTCTACCATTACGTCGGCAATACTGTTACTATACTGCAGGTTTCCTTCGGCAGCATTTTTCCCATTCTCTGTTAGTTTACCTAGCTCTATGGCTTTATATAAATTTTTAGTCACAGCAGTTTTAGCAGATTCTAAAACATCATGATTAATATCAAAAAGCACCACTTTATGGCCAGCCATTGCACTTACTTGTGCTATTCCTCTGCCCATTACTCCGGCACCTATTACACCAATTTTCATTGCTGCTAATATCTTATAATTAGAAGTTAAAACAAGAAAGCCTTTATAAATAAATATCTTAGTCTAGAGTTCCTTGAAGATATTGCTCAGGGTCTAGCTTCACGACTCCTTTCCAAAGCTCAAAATGAAGCTTAGACACACCTTCGTCGCTCTGAGCAACCTTGGCAATTGGATTTCCTTTCTCTAGCTTATCCCCAACCTTAGGTAAAACCTCGATTACATTAGAATATACAGAATAATACCCACCGTGATTTATGATTACCGAATAGTTTGATCCAGGCACTTCTAAAATAGCCTTGACCAAGCCTGTTTCCACGGCAAATACGGGTTCATTCTTAAGTACCAAAACATCCACACCATTGTTTAGCACTTCTACTTTACGTTCTTTAGCATGTTTGCTTACCCCAAACCTACCTACTAGCAATCCTCTATATACGGGCCAATTAAATGAAAATTGGGTATTAGAAGACAAGCTTTGCTCTCTTATCTTTTCCACTCTTACTTTACTTAGAGCCATGTTTAACCTAGCTTCTTTGCCTTGCAAATCCAAATAAAGCGACTGATTATCAAACTTTACAGAACTACATTTTTGATGCAGCTTTCTTAGCAGTTCGTTCAATCGAACTATTTCATTTACCTTTTCATATGCAATCTGCTCTTTTTGCTGCTTATTTCCATTATATACAGCTAATTTGTCTTCTACTTCCTTTTGTTTATGAAGTAGAGCTCTTAACTGTTTTCCTCTAAACTTTTTTAGTGTACTGAGATGAGTTAGCCTATTGATTAATTGTTTTATATCTTTAGATGAGGCCAAAAAATACAACTTCATCTTGTAGTCTCTATTTTTATATTCCTCCAATAATAAAGACTGATATTGATTTACGCCTATAGCACGTTCTGCCCTTAGCACTTTTAGCTGACCAGAGAGCTTTATGCTTTCGTTTAAACCTATATTCTCCTCTCTTTGGACTAGCTTAATAATACGCTGTGCGGCAACCACTTGATATTCTAGATAGGTAATCTCTCCTTCTAATCCATTTGCTTTTAACGTATTGCCTTCTAAGATTGATTGAATGACCCGGATATCTTTTTGCAGCCTGAGATTATTGTTCTCCGAAACTGATTTGCCAGCACTTAGTAGAGTTGGCAAGCACATTATACAGAAGGCAGATATTAGTCTAGAGCTATTTACGATTGAATCCATTCGGTATTTTGAATGGGAAATTAGTTATTATGTTAGTGTTAACGTTTTGATAATTAAGAACAACATTCAGATTTTGATCCTCTTTTTTTACCTCAATGACTACATTTTTGGGCAGCTGCTTAGCCCCTATTCGCTCATAGTCTTCGTATTGAATATCAGCTCTTTGCGAAGTGTCTCCTGTTTCTATAGAGGAGCTTAGCGTTCTAAATAGATCATTCATTGTGATAGTGTTAGTTGCCATTCCATCGCCACCTATTAGTTGGTTCTCTGCAGACCTCAGTCTATAGTGTCTTTGTTGAAAAATAGCATTCCCTATCAATAGATTTTGCAGTTGAGAAATGGTCACTTTAAACCCTAAAAGCTGGTTTACGTAGCTGTTATCATAGATAGAGTAGGTCTGAGACAAAGTATTAACCATAAAAAAACTGTCTTGCGTAATAAGAACTGTAGCTCCTATGCCAAATAGGCTAAACTTACCCCAAATAAGGCTATCTTTTTTCATCATTAGATGCATAGAAACATTATTTTGACCGCCCTTCAGTGTAACAGAGGCTTTTCCTCGTACTTCTAAATATTCACTATCAAATTGATTACTCCAAAATTGTTGCACTTTCGCAGCATCTATAGTTTCTGCTGTAGCATTGTTTATTTTTGCTTTACAACCAAAAATAAACAATGAAAATAGGGTTAACAGAACTATAAGGCTACTTAATTTCATTCAATTTGTCTATTTTAATTTGCATTTCATTGGCCATAGTTTGATTTCCCATAGTCTCAAAAATTTCCTTTGCATGAATATAATACTCAATATTATTTGGAGCTATCGCCATGCACTCATTTAAAATTTTTAAAGCCTGTTCGTACTCCTTTTTACCATACAAAACCCACGCCTTTGTGTCTAGGCAAAATGGACTTCTAGGTTCCAGTTTCAAAGCAAGATTAATCAATGTATCTGCCAGATTAAGGTTCACTTTACGTTCTGCCAGATAAAATGCATAGTTATTTAAGACTGTCGTACTGTAAGGATTCACTGCCAATGCTGTTTCAAATGTCCCCAAAGCAAGGTCAAACTTTTCAAGTTTAGAATATGCCGATGCTTGACAGAGCAACAAGCTTATCTTATCCCCTTTTGTTACGGCTACCTCTAAACCCAGATTGGCGATCTCTATTGCCTTTTCAAGCTGGCCTAAGTTTATGAACGCATATCCCTTAGCAGCATAGATTTCTGCAACATTAGGAAACAATTCTAACGCCTCTTCTGTATCTATAATTTGCTGAGTATTATCATCTAACCTTGTGTTTAGGTTGAATAAGCTACTCCATAGTTTATATTCGTTCCGCTTGATTTTGAGTGCGTTTTTTACACTAAATCTAGCTTCACTATAATTAGCAACCGCCGATTCTAAATCAGAACGAAGCATATGAGGCTCCACATCAGAGGGGTACTTGTCCAATAAAATTTGGCTCAAAGAAAACAAGAGGTTTTTTCTTGCAGTATCGCTCGCTAAGTTTGCAAAATAGATGCTAGCCGATTGCATTTTCTGTTGAAGACTAACATCGTCATACTTAAACGACTCTTTTAGGTTGTAAAATGCCTGAGAATAGTTCCCCTCTTCATCATAAATAGAATACAAGGCATAGTATGCTTTTCCTATTTCAGGATCTGTCTTTATGATATCTTGTAATGTCGCAATTGATTTCTCTTTTTGATTGTTTTTTAAGTAGGTTTCCGCCAAAAAGCCTCTGCTCCTTACATCGCTTGGGTCTTCGGCCACTAGCCTCTCCATTACCGCTATGGCTTTATCGCCCTGATTCGTAGCAGAATACATAAATTCTAATCTGCTTGAAGTTTCACTTTCTACCCCAAACTTTTTTTGCATTCGTTTCAATACTGCTATCGATTTTTCGAATTCCTTAGCATTGTAGTATTGATTTGCAGCCTCAAAATAATTGTCTTTTACCTCTGGTTCCTTTTCTATCATACTAGAAAAAAGCTGAGCACTCTCGCTGTACCTACCAAATTTATTGTAAAACTGTGCTAACTGGCCGTAGTACCAGTGATTGTAATTTTCAGAAGTCTTTACCGCTTGTTCTGCCCAATAAAGAGCCTCACTAAATCTATCTAACTGATAGCTGAGACTAGCCACTTGAAACATTGCTGCATGACTCTGTTTATTGAGGGTTAAAGATTCGCTATATAATTCTAACGCTTTCTCTTTATTATTGAGCACTTTTTGCTTATTAGCCTCAAAATACACCTTCTCAAAGTCTTTTTGTTGCTGATAGCCAACGGGCACAGCTTTGCTAGAAGTAAACTTTGTAGATTTACAACTGAATAATAGTAAACTGCTTACTATGAGTAGTATGTGAGGTATCCTAGCCAATTTTCTGTGTGCAATAATCCCCAATACTTAACTCATTTGCCGAGCCATCGTAATATGCTTTATTACCTATCATCGAGTTTGTGATTTTTGCATTAATGATATGAGATTCTGTTTGAATAATGGTATTGTCTATAACGCTGTTCTCTATTATCGAATTGTCTCCTATGCTAACGTAAGGACCAACTTTAGCATTTATTAGCTGAACGTTTTCTCCTATGTAACATGGCTCAATAATTTCAGAATTTGTATTTATTATACTATCAGAAACCAGTTTTTCCGTTGAATTAGCTAAAACGCGTTGGTTGGTATTTACCGTAGCATTCTTGTTACCGCAATCCCACCATTCTATTACCTTGCCAGGAGTAAATTTTGCCCCCTTATCTTTTAAGCTATCCAGAGCGTTTGTAAGTTGATATTCGCCTTTTTCCGTTATCTTATTGTCTAGCAGGTATTTAATCTCTGCTTTTAAGGCGTCTCCATCTTTAAAATAATAGATTCCTATAATCGCCAAGTTTGATTTTGGATTTTCTGGTTTTTCTACAAAATCTTCAATAATGCCATCCGCATCTAGCTGCACTACTCCAAAAGCTCTTGGATCCTCTACTTCTTTTACCCAAATAGTACCGTCCATACTAGCGTCTAGTTTAAAATCTGCTCTAAAAAGTGTGTCTGCAAAAGCTACTATCACATTGCCTGTAAGTACTTGCTCCGCTTGATAAATGGCATGAGCCGTGCCCAAGGCTTCGCTTTGAACGTGTATAGAACCCTTTGCTCCTAGTTTTTTTGCAACTTCTAAAAGATGCTCTTGCACTTCCTTGCCAAAAAACTGCTCACTAGGCCCAACGATGAATGCTATGCTTTCTAAAGGCTCGCTTACTACTTTAGCTATATCTTCCACAAGACGCTGAACTATAGGCTTGCCCGCTACTGGTACTAATGGTTTAGGAACCGTGAGTGTATGAGGACGCAATCTGCTTCCTATGCCTGCCATTGGTATAATTATATTCATGCTGTTTTCTTAAATCTTGTTACTTTAAACTCCTGTATGACCATAGCCTCCTACTCCGCGTTCCGTATCATCTAAACTATCTGTCAAATTAAAACTCACTTGCTCATATTTATTAATGACCATTTGAGCTACTCGGTCACCATTTTTTATTGTAAAATTCTCTTGCGAAAGGTTCACTAACGCTATTTTTATTTCACCTCGATAATCTGCGTCAATAGTCCCTGGACTATTGATTACGGTGATTCCATGCTTAAACGCCATACCGCTACGTGGACGAATCATTGCTTCGAAACCTTCTGATAGAGCTATATACAATCCAGTACCTATGAGTTTTCGCTCCATTGGCTTTAGAATCAATTCCTCGTCTAAAAATGCACAAAGGTCTAAACCTGCAGACTGCATAGTCTGATATTTGGGTAATGGATTACTACTTTTATTTATAATGGAAAGCTCTATCACTATGGGCAAATTTAGGATTTTCTGGTACTTATCATGAGCCTATAGCCAACGAATCCATAGATGGCAATATATATGCTATTAACAAAATACCCAGTCGAACTTGTGAATCCATCGTATTCTGATGCTATGTACAGTACAACACTTATTACAATCAAACTAAGAACCACGTTAACATTATAGTTTACAGGATAATATTTTTGACCCAAAAAGTAACTTAGTACCGTCATTATAAAATAGGCTAGAAGCGTAGTAACCGCTGCTGCCTTAAATCCATAGATTGGAACGTACACCAAGAGTAATACTATAGTGACTACGGCACCTACAAGAGATACAGCAGCACCCAGTATAGTTTTGTTATTGAGTTTATACCAAATACTTAAGTTAAAGAAAATACCAAGTAACATATTAGCCATTAATAGTATAGGAACAATAAATAATGCATCGGGATGCTGATGAAACTCTGGTTTACTTATTAGCAACTCTGCAATTTCCTTCTTGAATAAGGAGGTCACTAAAAAGATGCCCCCACAAGCGAATACAAACCAATTCATTATTTGTACGTAAGAACTCTTCGCATCACCTTTGTCTGCTTGAGAGAAAAACAATGGCTCAGCTGCGTATCTAAATGCCTGAATAAAAAGGGTCATTAGCATGCTAAGTTTGTAAAAAGTTCCATATACACCTATCTCATAATCAACCGTTTCTGCTGGCAATAACTTTCTCAATGCCAGCCTATCAAAAGTTTCGTTAATCATACCTGCAAAACCCAAAATGATAAGTGGCCAAGAATACGTAAACATCTTCTTCCATAGCTCCAAGCTTGCTGTCCCTAAGTTTTTAAAAATATCATTAGAAAGCAATAGCAACTCAACTGCACTAGCCACCAAATTCGTAATAAAAATAAATTCTATATCTGGATCCGTACCTGTCATAGCTGGATAATACACTACGAAAAAGACATTCAATCCGACATTTATAAGTATCCCAGTACTTTTTACAGAAGCAAATTTTTTTGCTTTATTAAGATAGCGTAACAACGCATAGGGTACTGATTTCAGAACATCTACGGCCATGATAAGTGCAAACCATACAACATAAGAGAGATGCTTCGGATGGCCAACAAATGAACCAATAGAAGATTTATTGCTGAGCATTAAAGCTAAGAAAACAACTGCCACAAGGAAGAGCGAGGTCATAGCAGTAGTAAATACGTCTTGGTATTTTTCTTTACTACGGGCAAAATTAAAGAAGGCTGTTTCCATGCCATGAGGAAGGACCACAAAGAAAAAGCCTGCATATGCATAAAACTCTACATGTGGTGCTAAAAAAGCGGGTGTAAAGTATTTTGTAAAAAAGAAAATCAATAAGAAATTAATAGAACGCCCCACGATACTGGGTATTCCATAGATGGCTGTGTCGCCTGCTAATTTTTTAACAATGCTCATTAACTATGCAAAGCTACTTTTAACACATTATGGCTATACACACATTATTTTGCCTTGTCCAATGTGTAGGTTACTTGCAGCCTTATGGCTCTCGGTGCTCCCAAATCTGCAGGTCGAATAACGTATTCTTTGTTGGCGATATTGGATAGAATTATGTTGGTTTTCCAACTATCTGTAAATACATATCCTATTCTAGCATTGATTAAAGTATATGCCGTAAGTCCCTTGTCTTGAGACTCTTGTACGCCAGGGATCAAAGTAACAAATGCCGCGTCTACGTTTTGCACTTCCGACTGAAAAGAAGCTCCTACTCCCACAACTAACTTTTTATACGTTATCATAATATCTGCTTTTGCCGTGTGTACTGGTCTGTACTTTAATGCATAATTACTCGTGTCTGAGCTTGTGTTAATATACGATAACTGATTATTGCTAATATCGCTGCCTACAATTTTGTTTGGTTCTAAAGCTTCAGATTTTGCGAATGTATACCCCACAAACCCCTGAACATCAAAATTTTCGGACTTTTTAATAAAGCCCAGGTTAAACTCCATTCCGGCCACCTTGGTCTTGCCGGTATTCAATGTTTTAAAACCCGCACCATATAATGGTGGTGTAATTAGGCCCCACTGACCAAAGGTAAATTCCATCATATTATTAAAATTCATCTGGAAAAATGCTAAATCTGCCATCATCTGCACTTTACCTATTTTAAATCCTTGCTTTATGCCAAATTCTATATTCTCTCCTGTCTCAGAACTTAAAGAGTCGTTAGGAAAAATACTCACAGGACCTACAGTGGTGCTAATAAAGGATTCTGCAATGCTTGGAAACCTATACCCTTGACCATAGCTACCACGAAGAAATGTGTATTTGGCTACTTCAAAATTTAGTCCCGCACGATACACGGGCTTTCCCTCTTTCCTATCATTTAAAGTAAACTGCTCATAGCGAGTACCTCCACTAGCAGTTAACCTATTCCACTGCTTATTTAACTGTAAATAGACTGCATAGTTTGTTGCTTGCTGAGTTCCACCATATAATGGCGATTTAGTCAGAGTATTAATGGCCACTAAACCACCTATAGCATCAAAATCATTCTTAGGTAAACTAAATTGAGATTGATATTCTGCATATACGAGATTCGAACTATTAGATTGATCTATAGTAGGGTCTCCATTATCTACATCATTATTCACACTAAGATACCGCGTGTTTAGTGAATGACTAAACTTCCCAATATTCCATTTCAGATAGGGATCGATACTAAGGCGATTTACCTTGCTATTTGTGCCGCTGCTGTCTAGAGCGGTATAGCCTAAATCATAAGATTCCCACAATAGAAAACTACCAGAAGTTCCTTGTTGGTATGTAGTATTGAGGCCATAAATCAAGTTATGCTTACTAACTGTTTTTCGGAAACCTAGCGAACCTCTTACTCGCTTATCATAATCACTCATTTTGTAGCTCTGGTCATTCAGTACATTTAGCCCAAGGGTAACCCCGAGCCCTTTATAAATACCTGTATGATATGCAGTAATATTAGAAACCGAATTCCTCTTATTCCCCTGATATCGAAGTGATTGCCTTTTTGGTAAATCATAAATCCCCGCGGAAGTTGTAACTTGTGTAAAAGGAGCATTAGATGGCTTTTTCGTCTTTATATTGATAACACCATTGAGAGCGGAACTTCCATATATTACCGAACTAGCCCCCTTTATTATTTCGACACCCTCTATTCCTTCTGTAGGTATAAATGTCCAAAGAGGCTGACCCGCATCTCCACTTAGTAGCGGCACTCCATCTACCAACACCTGCACTCTAGAGCCTGCACCATAGCTCCACCCGCTGCCACTGCGTATTGTTGGCTGATTATCAACTACTTGCACTCCATTTATTCTCCCAATGCTTTCCTCCATATTGGTAGGTGCCGTATTGGTAATCAGATTAGGCTGTATTACCTCCATACTGACCGTCGCATTTTTTAAGAGAGTAGCTCTCTTATTCTCAGATACCACAACAGTATAAAGCAAACTCGATTTGCTTTTTAACACTACCGTATTCAACACCTCGCCATACAACACCGTTGCATCTTCATAACCTATATGCCTAGCAAAAACTTCCTTTGATGAAGAAGAGAACATAAAATCTCCCATTTCATTACTTAGACCTATAATCTTTTTGTCTGCCAAGTCCATAAATTGAACGCCTATTTGAGGTTCTCCAATCTCATTTTTTACCACCCCAGAATACATATACACCTCTTGTGCTTCTAATGCTAGTGTCAAAACTATTAATAGTACTTGTGATAATACTCGTATTCGCATATATTCGTTTATCACAAATATATTTAAACCTATCATTATGAAAAGAGTATTGCTTTGTTCTTATCTGTTTATGTCAATGGTAATGTTATCCATTGCACAAAATTGCACGCCCAACATTACCATAACGGAGCCTGGAGTATATCCTGAGCAGCCAGATACTGCATATGTAGATGTGGCATACGATTTCAGTTTTCAAATACTCGCTATTAAAGACACTACAGTAACTTTTGCAGGGCAAACAATCACTGCTAATATAGATTCTATAAGAGTAGATAATGTTATTGGGCTACCATCTAATTTTATTTACACTTGTAATCCTGCCTCTTGCACATTTAATTGGAGGGCCGTCGGATGTGTAAATGTAAAAGGGAATCCTACCAAAACTCAGGCAGGAATATATGACCTAAAAATTGCCACGACAGCCTTTGCCTCTTCTGGCATATTAAAAATACCTACCCCCGACACAACAGAAGGATACCAGCTGGTTATATTAGGAGATGGGTCAGCATCCATATTCGAACAGAAGAAAGATATAGTAGCTATATACCCGAACCCATCGGCAAATGGCGTTTTTCAACTAACGGCCAAAGAAGAACCGAGCTCTATAAGAATAACAGACCTACAAGGCAAAAACATTGTTTTTGAAGGGTGTAGCAATAACGGGATAACAACCATCGACATCTCCAATACCACCAAAGGAGTTTATCTTTTAAACCTGAAAGTAGGTGAACATTTCTATACCAAGAAGATAATACACTAGCTGTTTTACGAGTAAAAGATAAAACTTATCTTTGCACCTCTTAAAAATATGGCAGCATCTGTAGCAAATAACACTAATCCGATTTCTAAGGATGAATTTAAAAATCAGGTAATTTCTGATTACATCACCGCATACAAGAGCAGACAGACTTCTCTTACAGGAAGAAAAGAAGTACTCACCGGTAAAGCAAAATTTGGAATATTTGGCGATGGAAAAGAAGTAGCACAAGTTGCTATGGCTCGTTACATGGAAAATGGCGATTTCAGAGCAGGGTACTATCGTGATCAAACTATAATGTTTGCCCTTGGCCTGAGTAATGTACAAAAATTCTTCGCTCAGCTATACGCCCACCCAAGTACCGAGCACGAGCCGAGTAGTGCTGGCAGAAGTATGAATGGTCACTTTGGCACACGTATGCTAGATGACGATGGCAATTGGCTACCCCAAACAGACCGTATAAACATATCTTCAGATATATCCCCCACTGCTGGTCAAATGCCTAGAGCTCTAGGACTCGCCTTTGCTTCTAAGGTTTATAAATCTAACGAAGACCTTCATAAGCACACAAACTTTTCTAAAAAAGGAAATGAAATATCCTGGGCCACCATCGGAAACGCAAGCACATCAGAAGGGCACTTTTGGGAAAGTATAAATGCCGCTGGTGTAATGCAGGTGCCTATGCTGGTAAGCATATGGGATGACGAGTATGGAATATCTGTACACGCTGAACATCAAACTACTAAACAAAATTTAAGTGCTATACTATCCGGTTTCAAAACTGACAAATATGGTATAGGAATAGAGCTTATTACTGTAAATGGATGGGACTATCCCTCACTGATCAACGCTTATAAAAAAGCAGCGGAAGCATGCCGCAAGAAGCATACTCCAGTAGTAGTACACGTAAAAGAGCTTACCCAGCCTCAAGGCCACTCCACGTCTGGATCACATGAAAGATACAAGTCTAAAGATAGGCTCGCTTGGGAACTGGAACACGACTGTGTTACTAAAATGCGTTCTTGGATACTAGAAAACAATATTGCTACAGAAAAGGAAATAGCAACTCTAGAAAAACAAACAGAAACCGAGGTAAAAGTGGCTAAAAAGGCAGCTTGGATAGCATTCACAGGAGAAATAAAAGCAGAGGTAGCCGAAGCAGTAAGTCTTCTAAGTAAAGTAGATGCAAATGCCGCATCTAGTCTGAGAAGCACATTGGACCCCGGAAGAAAGGATATCCTCAAAATAATCCATACTGTACTTAGAGATAATATCGGGAGCTCTACCATAGATGAGCTTCAGCAATATTATACGGACTATCTGGCCAAGTATCAAGATATATATAGTAGTCACCTACATAGTCAATCTCCTCAAAGTGCTCTGAGAGTTTCAGAAATAAAACCTTCGTATAGCCTTGATGGTGAAGAACTTAACGGTTTTGAGGTTCTAAACAAAAACTTTGATCACATACTTACCAATCGTCCAGAAGTAATCGCTTTTGGAGAGGATGTTGGAAAAATAGGAGATGTAAATCAAGGGTTTGCCGGACTTCAGGAAAAGCATGGCGATCACAGAGTAATGGATATGGGTATTCGTGAAAATACGATAATAGGGCAGGCTATAGGAGCTTCGCTTCGTGGACTTAGGCCCATAGCCGAAATACAATATTTAGACTACCTACTCTATGCTGTGCAGATAATGAGTGACGATATAGCCACCATACAGTATAGAACAAAGGGTGGGCAGAAGTATCCACTCATAATAAGAACACGTGGACACCGGTTAGAAGGCATATGGCACAGCGGGTCTCCAATGGGCATGATACTAAATGCCGTAAGGGGTGTGAATGTACTCGTACCTAGAGATATGACCAGGGCAGCAGGTTTCTACAATACCATGTTAAAATCTGATGAGCCAGCACTCATCATAGAGTGCCTCAACGGATACAGACTTAAAGAAAAAGTGCCAACAAACCTGTCAGAATTTACAGTGCCTGTTGGAGTGCCAGAAACGCTACAATATGGTGATGACATAACTGTAATCACTTATGGTAGCTGTGTAAGGATAGCACAAGAGGGAATAGCTCTATTAGCAGAAAAAGGAATATCTGTAGAGTTGATAGATGTTCAGTCTCTTTTGCCCTTTGACGTCAATCATAACATCGTGGAATCTCTAATGAAGACTAATAAGGTCGTCTTTATGGATGAGGATGTGAAAGGTGGTGCTACAGGCTTTATGATGCAAAAGGTACTTGAAGAGCAAGAAGGCTACAAATACCTAGATGCTGCTCCAAGAACGCTAACTTCACAAGATCACAGACCCGCTTATGGTACAGATGGAGATTACTTCTCTAAATCTAATGCCGAGCAGCTCTTTGAGCTAGTGTATCAGATGATGCATGAGTATAGTCCAAGTAAGTTCCAAAAATTCTAACTACGGATAACCTCAGACATAAAAAAGGGTTCTTTCCGATAGCTATCGGAAAGAACCCTTTTTCAATATTAAGTATCTTAAGACTGATTCTTTAAAGCGTCTCTAATCTCTATAAGAAGAGCATTGTCAGAGGGTCCAGATGGAGCTACTGCTATTGGCTTCTTCGTTTTGTTGTACGCCTTAACTATAAGGAACATAACGAAACCAAGAACTAGCAAGCTGATGATAGTATCTACCCATGCACCATACTCTATCGCTGCTACACCTGCCTCCTTAGCAGCTTCTACAGAATTGTAAACCTCTGTTCCGGGTGTCCAAAATTTGTCTGAAAAACTTACTCCTTCAGTTACTAAGCCTATTAAAGGCATAGCAATTTTAGATACAAAGCCATTAAAAACTGCTCCTAAAGCACCAGCCATGATTACTGCCACGGCAAATTCTATGACATTACCTGTCATGATGAAATTCTTAAATTCTTTTAACATAATTTTGATTGGTTTGATTTGTTATAATAAGAGTTAAAAATAGGTAAAAGTCTCGTTTATGGAAAAAACTATTCGCTAGCATCCACCAACGCAGCTTTATTAATAGTATACTTCCTCTGGTTGGTAAGATTTAGACACATAACTCGTGTACGTCGAGTTTCAAGTTTTTGATATTGATGACCCCTAAAAATGAACTTTTCACCCAACGGCACTTCATCCAAATATGTGCCTGAAACATCATCATAAGGGGTAAATGCTTTTTCTACCGCTAGATTTACACCACTACACGCTTTGGGAGCTTTTAATTCGCTTTTCACAACCAATAAGAGACTCTCGTCCTTAGCAAACTCTTCCTCGATTTCTAAAGCATAAAACAGCTCTTGAAAATTTTGTTTCCACTCTATGCCGTGCGGTTTAATTCTATTTCCATTGTCCAAAAAGGTTTTAAGATGTGCTATTTCATGAACTAATGTAAACAGGAACCTGAAAGAATTAATGTCATGGTTTATTGATATGCTAAGGCTTTTGCCAGATTGACGAAAATCTCCACGCTTTGTTTTACGCGGCTTGGTTATTTTTAGTACGCACTTAGAATCTGCCAAATACTGAAGAATACGAGATGCTTTAGAGGTGGGCAAATGTTTCTCTAAGTATTCGAGAACACTCATACTTTTACTTTAATACAGCAAGTAGTGTTTCGGCAGCAGATACTTTTTGGTCTAGTTCTACTTTTATTTCTGTGCCTATCGGTACATAAACATCTACTCTAGATCCAAATTTTATAAAACCCATTTCTTCTCCTTGACCCGCCTTTTCTCCTGGTTTCATGTACCACCGGATTCTGCGTGCGACAGCTCCTGCTATTTGTCTAAAAAGAACTTCCACTCCAGACTCTGTTTTTATCACAGAAGTGGTGCGTTCGTTTTCCGTGCTACTCTTTGGGTGCCAAGCAACCAAGTACTTCCCAGGGTGATATTTGAAATAACTGAAAATCCCCGAAACCGGATTTCTATTCACGTGCACATTAAGTGGTGACATGAATATAGAGATTTGAATTCGCTTGTCCTTGAAATATTCTGTCTCCTCAACCTCCTCTATTACCACCACTTTACCGTCACAAGGACTCACTACACCGTTCTCCGTTTTGTCAGAAAGCCGAGTAGGATTACGAAAAAATCTTACTATTAAGATATACAATACCAATAGCGGAAGACCCAAAAGAGCCATCACCCAGCTAGGAGCTCCCAAGGAAGACATCCCATAAAGAAACCCTGCAAAAAGCAAAGTCGAAATCAATATTATTTTGTATCCCTCCTTGTGTATGATCATTCTTATTCGTCTATAAAATACCTCTCAATTTAGAAGTACTTGCTACCTTGTCTATTGCCACAATATATGCAGCCGTTCTAAGACTACAGTTGTGTTTTCTAGCAGCTTTGTAAACAGTATCAAAAGCCTGTTTCATAATTCTATCTGCACGACGATTTACACGTTCTTCCGTCCAGAAATAACCTAATCTATTTTGTACCCACTCAAAGTAAGATACAGAAACACCGCCTGCATTTGCTAAGATATCTGGAACCACCATAACGCCATTTCCTTCTAGTATAGCATCAGCATTAGACGCTGTAGGTCCATTAGCTCCTTCTACAATAAGCTTAGCTTTTATTCTTGCGGCATTTTCCTCCGTTATTTGATCTTCTAAGGCCGCAGGCACCAAAATATCTACATCTAACTCCAATAGAGCTTCGTTAGTGATGATTTTACCCCCTTTATATCCTTCTAGACTCTTATTATTGGTCACATAGTCTATTGCCTCTTCTATGTTTAGACCATCTGGATTGTGATATGCTCCAGACACGTCAGAAATAGCAACTATTGTGACTCCCTGCTGCTCAATTAGTTTAGCAGATATACTTCCTACATTGCCAAATCCCTGTACAGCACAAGTAGCTTCAGAAGGCTTCATTTTTAATTTAGCCATTGCACTACGAGTCGAAACCATCACGCCACGTCCTGTTGCTTCTACTCTACCGAGCGAACCACCTAATACAAGAGGCTTACCTGTAACTACTGCTGGAGATGCCTCTCCTCTCAGCTTAGAATACTCATCCATAATCCAAGCCATAGTCTGAGGATTTGTTCCCATATCCGGGGCTGGAATATCTTTTTCTGGGCCAAATACGTCTCTCATAGCTCCGGTAAATGACCTAGTAAGTCTTTCTAGTTCGCCATCAGACATCATACGAGGATCACATTGTATTCCTCCTTTAGCACCCCCGTATGGAATGCCTACTACGGCACATTTCCATGTCATCCAAGCTGCTAATGCTTTTACCTCATCAAGGTTTACCCCCATAGAGTAGCGAATACCTCCTTTGCTAGGGCCTAGTTTAGATGAATGTATCACCCGATACCCTTGAAATACCTGTACCTTACCGTCATCCATGGTTACGGGAAGACTTACTATTACCGCCTTCTCAGGAGATTTAAGAGCGTTATAAGTGGATTCGTCTAAGCCTAAAATTTTTGCAGCTTCATCAAATCTCTGCATCATTGATTCCAAAGGATTCAGATGATCTACAATCGGAGCCGGTTCTTTGAACTTTAAAGTCATTTTTGTAGCGTTTTTTATACTGTTATATTATCGGCAAATGTATCTATTCTTACGAATGGTAATTACCTGATATTTGTCTTTTTTAATCACACTGATAACAATATGACTAAATAAGGCAACGCAGAGAGATAAATTGAATCAATTCTATCTAAAACTCCACCGTGACCAGGCAATATATTACCACTGTCTTTTACTCCTAATTTTCTCTTCACATAAGACTCTACAAAATCACCGAAAATAGCAAAGAAAATAACCGCTGGTGCAAGAAAGTGTGCTTGTATAGGCAGGTGCAGCCAATGGGCATTTAAAAAACTCATTACTCCTGTGGTAACTAGGGCACCGCCAATAGTTCCTTCAATAGTTTTTTTAGGTGACACGCGTGGGAATATTGGTCTTTTGCCCATTGCCTTGCCTACTACATATGCCATAGAATCATACATCCAAATCGTAATCAGATAAAAAAGAACGTACTCAACGTTGTTTTCTTCATTTTGCATAAACCAAATCGCTAAAGCCAGAAGAGGAATTGCCACATAAAGGGTTCCGCTAATGAAATTTAATGTTTGTTTCCTGTGAAGCTCCGAGTATGTGAGATATAAGCAGCCCAACTGTATAAAAAGCATACTACCATAAGCTGAGACAGACAACTCCCTAGACCCTAAAAAAGTAAGATAGAGCACTACACCTGCAAATGCAGCTGGATTAATCCAAAGGTGCTGAATAGACGCTTTTTGGGCCAAGGTGGCTAACTCGTTGATAGATAAAAATATAAGGAGTGCCATCAAAACACCAAAAAACGGTGTTCCCATAACGGTACCGCCTACCATAAGAAGCACATAAAGAGATCCAAATATGATTCGTAAAACTAGATTAGACATAGAAGTTTTCTGTTTTAGTAGTGCTGTTTTTTTGAATATAAACGAATAATACGATAGCTAATAATATAAGAACCCCACTAACTAAAATGGGCACATTAGCTCCTTCTTCTATTGCTTTAGTATAATCTCCATCTGTTATGAAATAGAGCTGCCCGACAGCTAACGCATTATTAAGAAAGTGTGCTGTTATAGAAGTCCAGATAGACCCGCTCCAATAGGCGGCATAACCGAACGATGCCGCAAGAAAAAACATGGGAATAAATTTAGTAAACTGAAGATGTATAACACTAAATATCAATGCTGTAACAAAAATAGATACATGCATATTTTTAAATACTCCATTGAACGCATTCATTAATAAACCTCTAAAGAAGATTTCTTCCGCAAGAGCAGGCATTAAGGCCATAAAGACAATGCTCGCAATGAAAGAGGCTGCGTTTTTCTCGCCAATCATGGCTTCATACAGTCCGGTATTGGTTGACTCCTGAGCTAACAACCATTCATGAAATTTTGGCCATTGACTAAAGTCAATGAGATTATTAATGTCTAGCATTATGCCCATCAGCGGTAGACATAAAATTACAAATACTATAGACCAGATAAACCAAACTCTTTTTCTTGGCCAATTGAGCGATAGGTAATTAGTCGGGCTCGCTTTAATAAAAATACACACAAGCAAAGCGGCAGCAACGAGAGGGAGCGAAGAACTTATAAAAATAAATAATTTTAATATTATGGGATGATTTTTTAGGCTCTCTAAAAGACCCACCACTTCGCTAAGTGATAGCATCTCACCAAAGGCCAAGTAAGAACAAAGAGCTGATGCTAAACCTGCAAAAGTGAGGGCGGCACCAAAAAAGAAAATAATGCCGAGCACCAAATGAAATAAAGCATGCACTCTAATCGGGCGAGAATTCATGGTTTCTGTATCTTTGTAGTCTTCTAAATGGTCCATTCCTTTTATTTTGGGCAAATATGGTAAAAATAGGTAACATAGAACTCGGCGACTTTCCACTACTTCTCGCTCCCATGGAGGATGTGAGTGATCCTCCTTTTCGTGCAGTGTGCAAGGAAAACGGAGCAGACGTAATGTACACAGAGTTTATCTCTAGTGAAGGTCTTATCAGAGATGCTGCTAAAAGCACCCAAAAACTCGACATATTTGAGTACGAAAGACCCATAGGTATTCAAATCTTTGGGAGCGACATAGAATCTATGAAAGAGGCTACAGAAATCACTGCATCTGCCAATCCCGACCTTATAGACATCAACTACGGCTGCCCGGTAAAAAAAGTGGCTTGCAAAGGAGCGGGTGCTGGCATACTTCAGGATATTCCTAAGATGGTACAGATGACTTCTGAAATAGTAAAGAGCACTTCCCTTCCTGTTACCGTAAAAACAAGACTCGGCTGGGACGATGATACTAAATACATAGAAGACGTGGCAGAGCGACTACAAGATGTCGGCATAAAAGCCCTTAGCATACATGGACGTACCCGTAAGCAGATGTATAAAGGGGAGGCTGATTGGTCGCTAATTGGCAAAATCAAAGAAAACCCACGTATCAACATTCCTATATTTGGCAACGGAGATATAGATAGTCCTGAAAAGGCTAAACTGTATAAAGAACGATATAAAGTAGACGGTATAATGATAGGTAGAGCATCTATCGGGTATCCTTGGATATTTAATGAAATAAAACACTATTTAGCAACGGGAGAAATGCTAGAACCACCTACTATAGCTCAACGAGTGGATGTGTGTAAAAAGCACTTCGCATTCAGTATGAGGTGGAAAGGAGATGTCTTAGGAATAGTAGAGATGCGAAGACACTATAGCAACTATTTCAAAGGAATATCGCACTTCAAAGAATACCGTACAAGACTAGTAAGCACAATGGATGAAAAAGAAATCTACGCTATACTGGCAGAGGTAGAAGCTGAGTTTTACAGGTATGAGTTTGCTTAGTTACCATTAAACTGCTTTACCAAAAAAGCTAGAGCCACAGCAAAGAGTAGTAGTACAAAAATAAAACTTCGCCAAAAACCATAACCTGTTTTATTAGAGTTTTTGCCTGTGAAATACGCTACAGTTATAGCTAAGGAAAAATAGAGATACGTCCACATTATTTATTATTCAAATGGTTACGCCAGCTTTCTAGTATTTCATTTTTGAGCACTCTCGGAAATTTTCCTTGAGCACCTTCTTTACCATTTAAACGAAGCCAATCATAAAACTTACTACTGGGCAGTAGGTTTACTATTACATTTTTAAGAGCAGCAGAACGCTCTACTCGGTAGTCGTCATTAAGCACTTTGAGCGTCATGTCTAACTTATCTCTTATCTCTTGCTCTTTACCATAGAGCCTCTCATCATCACAAGAAATAAACCACTCATGGGCAAAGAATCCCTCATAGGGTACCCCACATACAGTAAACTCATCCATTGTCGCGTCATACTCGTTAGTCGCCAGCTCAAAAGCCTTGTTCATATTGTCTACCGAAAGGTGTTCTCCACATAAGGATAGAAAATGTTTCGTACGGCCAGTAACTTTGATTTCACACCTATCTAAGTTAGTGAATTTAATAGTATCTCCTATCAGATAACGCCATGCACCACTACACGTAGAGATAAGTAAGGCGTACTCATCTTTTAGGTTAACCTCAGATAATGTCATCACTGAAGCCCCCGGTTTTAAATCACCACTCTCTGTGAAGTTATCTGAAGTGAAAGGCACAAACTCAAAGTAAATACCATTTCTAATCAACAGTCTCATGCCGTCCTCATTATCCACTCTAGTCTGGTAAGCGATGAAACCCTCAGAAGCTAGATAGGTTTCAAAATATTTAATGGGTCTGCCCATCAAGCCATCCAGCGACTTTTTATACGGACTAAGGGCTACGCCACCATGTATATACGCTTCAAAATGTGGCCATATGTCATGAATATTATCTAACCCGTACCGCTCTATAATACTCTCCATCAGAAGCTTAATCCACGCCGGAATTCCGGCCACCATACCTACATCCCAGTCCTTTGCTTCATCCGTTATCTTCTCTATTTTCTCAGTCCAGTTTTTCTCACTCCGAATGTGAATGCCCGGCTTAGATAGTCTTTGAAACAGAATAGGAACACTCCCGGTAGTGATACCACTTAAATCGCCACTATAGTATACGCCATTATACTCCAGCTCAGTACTGCCTCCTATCATAAGCCACTTTTTGGCAATATGATCCTTTGGAACATCCGTTTGTATGATACTTAGGACCTGACGCATACTTGCTCTTCTAATGTGCTTCAGCATCTGATCGCTCACAGGTATATACTTGCTACTGCCGTCTGAAGTGCCAGAACTTACTGCATAGTTTTTTATTGGGTCAGGCCAGGTCACATTGTCTTCTCCCATGCGACCGCGAGTCCACCAAGGGAGCATGTTTAAATAATCTCCCATACGTGCACACTCCTGATAATCTGAGAGTAGGGTGTCGCTATCTATAATTTCATTAAAATTATGTTGCCTACCAAAAGCGGTATCTTGAGCTTTGTCCAAAAGCTTCAAGAGGGTTTTCTTTTGGATGATTTCTCCCTGTTCGATATTAACTTTTAAAAAAACACCGCGATTTTTAGCTTCAGTGAGTAATCTTTGCAATAGCGTTGGCATAAGACAAAATTAACCCAACAATTAATATGAGCGATACAAAAGAACAGACAGTAAAAGATAAATGGTTTAAAATCAGAGAGTTGTTTGAAAAGAGATTTGGAAAAACACCGGATCTTAGTGCAATACTCTATGTAGTAGGCATGCGGGAACTTGGTATGCACCAAGATAAGTTCAAAAAAGAGGAAAAAGTACAACTCATGCACATAGCAACTTGCCGTATACTCAGCACCTCTGGACACTACAAGCTAGTGGGTAAAGATGAGAACGATTGGCCAGTATGGGAACTCCTAGAAAAGCTCCCTAACCAAGATATGCTAGAGCAAGAGATGTATCTACGTCATCACATCATTAATTATTTCGAAGAGGAGGAATTAATCTAATCCCCTTTTCCACAACACTTGTGGGCTCGTTTTTATCAAATAACTTTGCCCAATTTTAAACTAAAATGCCAAAAGATAGTAGTATTAAGCACGTCCTCATCATCGGTAGCGGACCAATCATCATCGGACAGGCCTGCGAATTTGACTACTCTGGTAGTCAAGCCGCTCAAAGTCTTAGAGAAGAGGGTATAGAAGTGTCTCTGATTAACTCAAATCCTGCTACCATAATGACTGATCCAAGCATGGCAGAGAATATCTACCTGCTTCCGATGAATATGGCCAGTATCGAACAAATACTAAAAGAGCAGCCTTCTATCACACATGTACTGCCTACTATGGGTGGGCAAACCGCCCTTAACCTCGCCATTGAAGCTGAAGAAATAGGTCTCTGGGAAGAATATGATGTTAAAATAATAGGTGTAGACATTGCCGCTATAGAAAAAACAGAGAATAGAGATCTATTCCGCTCATTTATGATAGAGCTAGGCATTCCTATCGCTACATCCAAAATAGCTAATTCGTACTTAGAGGCTAAAGAAGTGGCACAACTGATAGGATTTCCTCTTGTAATTCGCCCCTCCTTTACTATGGGCGGCTACGGTGGAGGCCTCGTACACAAGAAAGAAGAATTTGATGAGGCAGTAAAACGAGGGCTAGAAGCATCTCCAACTCATGAGGTGCTAGTAGAGCAAGCCGTACTTGGATGGAAAGAATACGAACTTGAACTACTAAGAGACGGAAATGACAATATTGCAGTAATCTGTACGATAGAAAATTTTGACCCTATGGGTATCCATACAGGCGAGAGCATCACCGTTGCTCCGGCTATGACATTAAGTGATACTTGCTTTCAGCAAATGCGAAATATGGCATTTGATATGATGCGTAACCTTGGAACTTTCGCTGGCGGATGTAACGTTCAGTTTTCCGTAAATCCAGAAAACGAAGACATCATAGCTATTGAAATAAACCCTAGAGTATCACGCAGTTCTGCACTCGCGTCTAAGGCTACGGGTTACCCTATTGCTAACATCGCGGCAAAACTTGCACTCGGTTACTTCCTAGACGAACTTAAAAATCCAGTAACCAAAACCACTTCCGCTTTCTTTGAGCCAAGTATAGACTACACTATTGTAAAAATACCGCGTTGGGATTTCAAAAAATTTAAAGGAGCAGATACTACACTCGGCCTACAGATGAAATCTGTGGGCGAAGTGATGAGTATAGGTAGAAGTTTCCAGGAGGCCCTTCAAAAAGCATGTCAATCATTAGAAATTAAACGTTTGGGTCTTGGTTCTGACGGATATGAACTTAAAAACTTAGAACAAATCATTCACAGTTTAGAAAATCCAAGCTGGGATAGAGTATTTCATATACGAGACGCCATAGCTCTCGGAGTGCCTATTATTTCTATCCAAAAAATAACTAAAATAGACAGGTGGTTCCTTGAACAAATTTACGAACTCGTAAAAATGGATAAGGAGATAAAAAAGTTCACGCTAGACAATATAGATCCCGAAATTCTTCGGATTGCAAAGACAAAGGGATTCGCAGACGCACAAATAGCTCATCTTCTGGGCGGAGGAGTTACAGATATGGACGTATATGCCAAGCGTACCTCCCTGGGTATCCATAGAGTCTACAAAATGGTAGATACTTGTTCGGCAGAATTCACTTCTCCTACCAACTATTTCTATTCAACCTTTGACGGAGAAAACGAAAGTCAACCCTCTGATAAAAAGAAAATTATAGTAATCGGTTCTGGACCGAACAGAATTGGGCAAGGCATAGAATTTGACTATAGCTGCGTCCACGGTATCAAGGCTGCTCAAGAATTAGGATATGAAGCCATTATGATTAATTGCAATCCCGAAACCGTAAGTACAGACTTTAATACGGCAGATAAACTATACTTTGAACCTGTATTCTGGGAGCACTTGTGGGATATCATCCAGTTGGAAAAACCAGAAGGTGTAATCGTACAACTTGGAGGACAAACGGCTCTGAAACTAAGTGAGCGTATGAGAGATCATGGTGTTAAAATCATTGGTACATCATTTGAAAACATGGATCTTGCTGAGGATAGAGGGTCATTCTCTACACTTCTAAAAGAATTAGAAATTCCATATCCTAATTTTGGCGTAGCAGAAAACGCATATGAAGCTATAGAAGTAGCTCATAAAGTAGGATACCCTGTGCTTGTGAGACCTAGCTATGTACTTGGTGGTCAAGGAATGAAGATAGTAATCAACGATGAAGACCTGCAAAAAGCAGTAATTGATTTGTTAGGAGACTTGCCTGGCAACAAAGTGCTTATAGATCATTTCTTGGACAGAGCCGAAGAAACAGAGAGTGACAGTATCTGTGATGGGGAAGATGTATTAATAGTAGGCATGATGGAGCATATAGAGCCTGCGGGAATTCACTCCGGAGATTCATCCGCTGTGCTTCCTCCGTTCAGTCTATCACAAAACGTAATGAAAAAGATGGAGGAGTATACCAAGAAAATAGCCAGAGCTATGGACGTAAGAGGTTTACTCAACATACAATTTGCGGTAAAAGAAGAAGAGGTATACGTGATAGAGGCTAATCCGCGTGCTAGTAGAACTGTACCCTTCATCTGTAAAGCACATAAAGTACCCTATGTCAATATAGCAACCAAAGTAATGCTTGGAGATATGAAGCTTAAAGACTTTGATATAAAACCCCTACAAGAAGGGTATGCTATTAAGAAGCCCGTTTTCTCCTTCAATAAGTTCCCTAATGTAAACAAGGAGTTGGGGCCTGAGATGAAGTCTACAGGTGAGGAAATCATATTTGTAAAAGACACTAAAGATCCTGTATTTAGAGAACTGTATAACCAAAAATCAATGTACCTAAGTAGATAATGTTTAAGTATCTTTTAATTGGATTAATAGCGTATTGGGTGTTCAAAAGGGTGTTTAAAGTGGCAGATGCCGTAAAGCGTGATGGTAAACCACCGCAAGATGACAGAGTCAACCCTCAAAAACCTCCAAATAAAAAACCAAATATTGACCACTCTAAGGGTGGTGAATACGTTGACTATGAGGACGTAGATTAAAAACTAAAATCCCAGTGGTCAAATTATAACTTCCGGTAATTACTGTATTAGCAACTAAAAAAACCAATAGTAATCCTGATTATTTACTAGTCTTTCGCGATTTAACCGTGCTTGCACTTCTACCTTTTCTTCTGGGGACGAGAGTGATACTATGATTTGAGCACCCGCAAGACCCTGTTCCTTATCTGACTTTAATACTACACCGTAGATGTCCTTACCTATCTTCTTTTCATTGTTGGTAATCCAAACGAACATTACATTCCTTACGAAAAGCTCTTTGGCAACTAGCTTTCCTTTCTTGCCAGCTCCCCATAGGACTACTATTGTAGTGCTGTCTCTATGAAGAGATAAAAAGTAGTGCACTTTAAGTGGTAAATAAGCTATTGGGAAGTACTGTTTTTCGTTTCGAGACACTCTCGTTTCACTATCTCGCCAGTGATGGATCACTTCTTTAAGTCTTATGACTTTAAGCTTATGCTTCAACATTCTAAAAGCCAAATCATAGTCCTCTGGCATTAAATCAGAGTTAAGCCCTCCAACTCGTTCAAAATCAGAGCGGTACATAAGCCAAGCCGATGATGGTACTGGACACTCACGATACACATCTCTCCAAAAATCACCAGAAATCATTAACTCATTTAGCCATTCAGTATATTTCACAAACCCATCGCCCAGTTCTCGCTCATCACAAAAGTAACTCACCTTCCCCGTCACCACCGAACCCTCCTTCATCGCCTCAGCCATCCGTTTTAGCTTGTTTGCGGGCATCAAGTCGTCTGCGTCCATTCTGTGTATCATGTTGCCACTAGATAGCTGATAGGCCTTTTGTAAAGCAGGCACTATTCCTATTCCGTCGCTATTCGCTACCTTTATATTGGTATAGTCCCGAGCATATTTCTGTAATGCCGCTTCTGAATCGTCTGTACTGCCATCATTCACTGCTACTAACTCCCAGTCAGGGTTAGTCTGTGCTAAGATAGAATCTAAGCACGGTTTTAGATATTTGCCAGCATTTTTTACTGGCATTAAAATACTTATCAAATAGAATTCAATTTGACGCAAGTTTATGAAACTATTTTGAGAAAAGAATTGTTCATTTGTACTTAGGGGACTGGTCAATTTGAAAAATTTACACCGATTACTTTTCCGGCTCTACCAATGCGTATAAGAACAGGCCTTAAATTCCAGACTTGTCGGTAATGACGCTTGCTAATTAACTTTAGTAGGAAGAACGTTGGAAGTTCGTGACGAAACGGAGGCCAAATCCTTTTATTTTTGAATTTTTTCAAAAATTTCAGTCCCCTTTTTTTAATTAATCACCCCGCTCCCCAGTAGCACATCACCTTCATACCAAGCAGCAAACTGCCCTTTAGCTACGGCCTTCTTAGGCGAGTCAAATTTGATTTCCAATCCGCTTTCTAGTTTAACTAGAGTGGCTCCAAAGAGTGGTTGCCTATAGCGAATACGGGCATCCAAGTGTTTGATGTCACCTACCTTCATACTATTAATGTCTTTCACCCAATGAATATCTTCTTCCTGAATGAGAAGTCCTGGTCTGCTTAGTCCTTTGTGATCTTCCCCTTCTCCTACATACACGGTATTGGTTTCAGTATTTATCTGAATAATAAAAAGCGGGTTTACATACCCTCCGATATTCAGCCCTTTTCGCTGACCTATCGTGTAAAAATGTGCACCTATATGTTCTCCTATTACTTTGCCGTCTATCTCTGAAAAACGATGCTCGTCCGTCGTACTAAGGTCCTTTTCAAAACCCGACCAATCTTGTTTTATCTCCACCACGTTCCCTTTCTTTTCTTTAAGCTGTTGCTTTAGAAAATCGGGAAGTTTCACCTTTCCTATAAAGCAAAGTCCTTGACTATCACGCTTGTCTGCGGTTATTAGATCCTGTTCTTTTGCTATTCTTCTTACTTCGGGTTTCTCCAATTCACCAATAGGGAAAAGTGCTTTAGCCAATTGATCTTGACTTATCTGACAGAGGAAGTAGCTCTGATCTTTGTTTCCGTCTTTGCCTGCTAGCAGTTCAAATCCGCTTTCGGTTTCTCTTTTTCTGCAGTAATGACCTGTCGCTATATAGTCTGCACCTAGTTTTTCAGCATGTTTTAAAAAAGAATCAAATTTGATTTCTCGATTACATAACACGTCGGGATTTGGTGTGCGACCACTCTCGTATTCCCGAAACATATAGCTAACAATACGCTCGTAGTATTCCTTACTAAAATCTATGGTATGAAATGGGATGCCTAGCTTATCTGCTACTAAGAGAGCGTCTTTGCTGTCTTCTTCCCACGGGCACTCTTCACTAATGGTCACACCTGTATCGTGCCAGTTTTTCATAAAGACTCCGACAACCTCATGCCCTTCCTGTTGCAATAAATATGCGGCTACCGAAGAATCTACTCCACCTGATAAACCTACTACTACTCGTGCCATTGTTTTTTTATTTATGGTGACTTTTGGTGACGAAAATTATGAATAAAACTAAAATTCTATCGATGAATTCCTTTCGCTTTTAACATACCAATAAAAAAAATGTTCATTGATACACAAGCTCGTTTGCTGTTTAATTTCTAACAAAATTATAAAGATTAAGACGGTAGTCCAATTAAATATTAACATTTGCAACCTTAAGAGATTACAGATGACTAAAACAATAGGAGTGTTAGGGGGGGGCCAATTAGGCAAAATGCTTTTTGAAGCGGGATCTCCACTCAATATAAATTTCACTTTCTTAGAAAAATCAGAAGATTGTCCTGCTAGCTTAGTGTGTAGTAATCAAGTAGTCGGCTCTCTTCAAGACGCCATAAAAATAAACAGTCTCGCCAAAAAAGCAGATGTGCTAACGTATGAGATAGAGCATGTAAATGTAGAAGCACTTGAGCAGCTAGAAAGAGAAGGGAAGCTCATTTTTCCAAAACCCTCGGTACTCTCCATCATACAAGATAAGGGTTTTCAAAAACAATACTATGCAGATAGCGAGGTCTCTACATTAGATTTTACCCTAGCTACTAGGGATTCATTATCAGAAGAAGTGAGCACTTGGGGTGATGATAAATTTGTGCTAAAACACAGAAAAGGGGGTTATGACGGTAAAGGGGTTCAGTTACTTAACAAGCAAAGTTTTAGCAGCCTTTTGGCAGCTAATAGCTCAAGTCTAACTTCGGAACACGGTTACGTAATAGAGAAGCTAGCACAGGAGGCTATTGAAGTTTCGGTAATAGTAGCGGTGGCCCAAGATGGCTCCTCCGTTACTTACCCGCCTTGCGAAATGGTATTCAATCCCCGTTCTAACTTGATGGATTACCTCATTGCTCCCAGTAGCCTTAGCCTAGAAATAAACGACAACTGCGAAGCTTTGGCTCTAAAAGCAGTGAAGGGATTTAACAGCCCAGGACTTTTCGCAGTAGAACTTTTTGTAGAAGCAAGTGGCGGTATTTTTGTAAATGAAATAGCACCAAGACCACACAACAGCGGACACCACACCATAGAGTCTTGCTATACATCTCAGTATGAACAACTCAACCGTATACTTCTAGGCCAGCCACTAGGAAGTACTGCCCTGGTAAAACCAGCGGCTACTTGCAATATAGTGGGGCCCCAAGATATAAATGGTTCCTATGAACTTGCTAACTTAGATGAGGCTCTGCAAATAGAAGGAGTATACATCCATATGTATGGCAAAACCACTACCTCTCCTGACAGAAAACTAGGTCATTTTACTGTTTTAGCAGACACTAGAGCGGCAGTGGTAGAGAAGATGGAGAGTGTAAAAAATCTACTTACCATAAAAAGCATATAAATTTGAACAGATAATGGCAGATGTATTAATAATAATGGGTTCTGATTCGGACCTTCCGGTGATGGCAGAAGCAGCACGAGTTTTAGAAGAAATAGGAATTTCCTTTGATCTAACAGTGGTATCTGCTCACCGCACAGCAGATAGAATGTACACGTATGCTAAAACTGCTCACACCAAAGGCTATAAAAGCATCATAGCTGGAGCTGGAGGGGCTGCACACTTACCCGGTATGGTAGCGTCACTTACGCCGCTCCCTGTCATAGGTGTGCCTGTAAAATCTAGCAATATGAGTGGCATAGATTCGCTATACTCTATAGTACAAATGCCTCCTGGAATACCGGTAGCTACCATGGCTATTAATGGGGCAAAAAACGCGGGAATATTAGCCGCCAAAATGATTGGTGCTCACGATGCAGAAGTACAGACAAGGGTTCTTAAGTTTACCAATGCTATGGAAGCCTCTGTACTGCAGAAAGCAGAAAAATTAGAAGAAATAGGATATAAAGCATATTTAGAAAGCAAGAAATGATAAAAGTAGATAACTGCTTAATATCTGAGGACGTAATAGAAAAATCTTTCGCTTGCAACGTGTCAGCCTGCAAAGGTGTATGCTGCATAGAAGGAGATGCTGGTGCACCCTTGGAAAAAGAAGAAATCGCAATCATTAGTCAAAACCTGGATACCATCAAGACTGAAATGGACGAGACAGGATTAGCACTTTTGAATGAAGAAGGTTTTTCAGAAAAAGACCCTTTCGACCAGATGGATGTGACCACTTGTAAAGAGAACAAGGAGTGTGTTTTTGTGGTACGTAAAGGTGGCATACTCAATTGTGCTATAGAAATAGCGAATAAGAAAAACGATTTTGGTTTTCCCAAACCCATTAGCTGTCATCTCTATCCTATAAGAATAGATAAGTACAGTGAGTATTATGCACTAAACTATCACCGCTGGAGTATCTGTGCAGACGCTTGCACCAAAGGTGCAGCAGAAGACATTAAGGTCTATCAATTTGCACAACATGCTTTAGAGCGAAAATTTGGAGAGCAGTGGTATAGGGACTTGGAGAAAGCTGCCAAAAAATACTTTAATAAAAAGTAGACTTTACAGCAATTAACTTGCCCTTAAAGTACGTTTTCCTAACCTTCAAAACACCAGAATCGTCCCACTCTTCCAAAGTGCCATCTAGTTCTCCTTCGGTATAGCTAGCGTTCATTTTTTTAGCTCCACAGCAGTAATATTCTATTCTTCTGCCGTTTTCTAGTCCATTCGTAAAAAGGGTAGCTTGCTTTAAGTTTCCTTTTTGAAAAAATATCTTTTGAATTCCGTGCCTAAGGCCATTTTGATATTGCTTCTCCTCTAACACGTCTTCCTTTTGGCTCTTGAAAGTGCCAGAAAACAAAGAATCACGGTAGTACAATACGTCTTCCTCGCTGCGAAAATCCGTTTCAATATTTGAATAGACGGCGGTCAATTATTCGTTGTTAGATTAACAAAATAATGTAATAGAGGTCGCTAGATAGATACATATAAAGTTGTATGTTGTAAGTCAATAAAGTGGTAATAATATGATCAATTTCGAAGGACAAAATGCCCAAGAGTTCTATGTTCGATTCAGTACAGAGGATTCTTG
>Ga0209390_10002284_pt1 | contig 34037 bp, 29 predicted proteins | sample BON01_FD_187212 | JGI IMG/M metagenome (GOLD analysis project Ga0209390, IMG submission 187212) | Freshwater microbial communities from Lake Bonney liftoff mats and glacier meltwater in Antarctica - BON-01 (SPAdes) (version 2) | ecosystem: Environmental > Aquatic > Freshwater > Ice > Glacier...
CAAAGCGAAACTGACTACCAGAAAATCGTATGGTTTTAGAACCTATCATGCCGCTGAGATTGCCTTGTATCATGCGCTTGGCGCGTTACCTGTGCCAAAAACTGCCCACAGATTCTTCTGAAGAGGCAATTATTTGAATAGCGGGGCCTCGCACATGCACGAGGTCCTGCGCCGCGACAGGCGCGGCTTGTCGCACCCTCTGATCGGGTTCGTATCCCTCTCTCGTGATTTAATGCTGAGAAATTTTTTAGACCTGGTGATGCGATGCAGGTGTGAGTATCTTTATATGGCGGAGAGAGAGGGATTCGAACCCTCGATGAGTTTTACCCCATACGCCCTTAGCAGGGGCGCGCCTTCAGCCACTCGGCCATCTCTCCAAAACGGGCGCAATAATAGCACACATGAGGAAAAATGGCAGGGCTGAAGACGAATTAATTCAGGCATTTCCCTGCGGATCCGTATCGGGATTAATTCCACGTTCTTTCTGAATTCGCTGATAAATCTCCTCACGATGGACAGCAATCTCTTTCGGCGCATTTACTCCAATACGCACTTGATTACCTTTTACACCCAGGACTGTTACCGTGACATCGTCGCCTACCATCAGGGTCTCACCAATACGACGCGTTAATATCAACATACTACTCTCCTTTGTCACTCTCAATGTCCTTGTACTTTCCCTTGCCAGGAAAAACACAATTCTCTATCTGATTAATTAAGCTCTCCTGTCTGACGTTCTTCCATTCCATCATGGCCATGCATCAGGAAAAGCGGTTTTTACGCGATTAATCCCTTAAAAATCGCCAACCTCTTTTATTGTTTTTTAAATCGTAACCTGTAAACCTTAAGTCATCCGTTTGTAAGCCCACTAAACTAAGAGAGTGTGCATAGAGAAAACATCATGCGACCGGGTCCAGCGCCAGATCAAACGCGGCATGTAAAGATCTGACCGCCAACTCCAGATATTTTTCTTCAATTACGACAGAAATTTTAATTTCCGATGTCGTAATTATTTGGATGTTTATAGATTCAGTCGCTAGTGTTTTGAACATTTTGCTCGCTATACCGGCATGAGATCGCATACCAACTCCCACCAGCGACACTTTGGCGATTTTTGCATCAACAAAAACACTTCTCGCCCGCAGGCTTTCAGCGACACGACTGATTATTTGCTGAGCTTGTTCACAATCCTGTCGTTTCACTGTAAAGGTGATGTCCGTCGTTGTGCCATCAAGCGACACGTTCTGGACAATTACGTCAACTTCTATACCGGCATCACTAACCGGACCTATCACCTGATGTGCAACGCCAGGAACGTCTGGTACACCGGCAACTGTTATTTTGGCTTCGTCACGCGTGAACGCTATGCCCGAAATAATCGGTGCTTCCATCTCGTTACTTTCCTCCAGACTGATTAATGTGCCCGGATCATCCTCAAAACTGGACAATACCCGTAATGGCACTTTGTATTTGCCCGCAAATTCTACGGATCTGATTTGCAACACCTTGGCTCCCAGACTAGCAAGCTCAAGCATTTCTTCAAAGGTAATGGTTCGCAGTAGACGGGCATCATCCACCACGCGCGGATCAGTCGTGTATACACCTTTTACATCCGTGTAAATTTGACATTCATCAGCTTTTAAAGCGGCTGCAAGCGCTACCGCCGAAGTATCTGAACCACCCCGACCGAGTGTCGTGATATTGCCATTCTCATCGGTACCCTGAAAACCTGCAACCACTACGACGCCGCCCAGCGCCAGTTCCGCGCGGATACTTTTGCAATCGATTTCACGGATTCTTGCCCGGGTATGAGCTTCATCGGTCAAAATGCGGACCTGGGAACCGGTAAATGAACGGGCTCTGCAACCGCGCTTCTGCAGCGCCATACTCAACAATGCAATCGTAACCTGCTCTCCGGTAGAGATCAGCACATCAAGTTCGCGCGGCGATGGGTTTTGCTGGATTTCTTCAGCCAATGCGATAAGGCGGTTGGTTTCACCGCTCATAGCTGAGAGGACGACAACAATATCGTGCCCCTGACCGCGTGCGGCTACTATTTTATCAGCCACTGCTTCGATCCGTGCTGTCGAACCGACAGACGTACCACCAAATTTCTTAACGTATAAGGCCATTTACTAAAACTGCCATCCCTGCTGTGGGGGGTTAAAATGGGGACCAAATTAAACATAATCAACGTTTATTTTGCAATGGATATTTATTATCCACCTGTTAACAATCTGCCTTTACATCTGCTTATTTCAAATTGTCACATTTTCGCCGAAACCCACTGTTTGACTGATGCTAAAGCAGCTGGTAATGCCTCAGCATCCGATCCACCGGCCATCGCCATATCAGCTCGTCCACCGCCCTTCCCTCCAATCTGCAAAGCAACCATATTAACCAGATCCCCCGCCTTAACCTTATCAACAAGGTCCTTGCTGACACCGGCAACCAGACTTACTTTGCCATCTTCGACACAGGCCAGAACCACCACCGCAGATCCCAGCTTATTCTTCAACTGATCAACGGTATCTCGGAGCGCTTTGCTATTGAAACCTGCGAGCGACTTTGCCAGCAGTTTAATGCCATTGACCTCTTCAGCCTGGTCGGCAATATCAGTGCCGGCTTCACTCGCGCGCTTTGCTTTCAGCTGCTCAAGCTGCTTCTCAAGTGACTTCAGGTTTGCAGTCATTTGTTGAACGCGCTCCACAAGACCATCACTGCCAGTTTTGAGGATATCGCAGGCCTGTTTCAATACAGCCTCTTCATGGGCAACAAATGCCAGAGCACCCTCTCCTGTTAATGCCTCTATGCGGCGGACCCCAGCTGCAATGCCTGATTCTGCTACCAGCTTAAATAATCCAATATCTCCGGTCCGATCAACATGCGTGCCACCACAAAGCTCAGTAGAAAAGTCGCCCATGCTGACAACCCGCACCTGATCACCATATTTTTCGCCAAACAACGCTAATGCGCCACGTTGCTTTGCCTGCTCAATGGCCATGGTTTCTTTACCGACGGGATGATTTCGTAGAATTTCCCGGTTCACCAGCATCTCAATCTGTTGAATTTCATCACTGCCGAGAGCGGCATTATGCGCAAAGTCAAAACGTAATCGTTCAGCACTGACCAGCGAACCTTTTTGCATCACGTGCTCACCCAACACTTTACGTAAAGCCGCGTGCAGCAGATGGGTAGCTGAGTGATTCAGCATGATTGCCTGACGATTTGCTTCCTGTACACGGGCAACCACCTTATCGCCAGCAGCAAGTTTTCCATTCTGCAGCATGCCTTTATGAAGATAGTGATCGCCCTGCTTCTGCGTATCAACTATCTCGAATGACGCCAGAACATTTCCATTGGAACAAATTTCTATAACACCTTTGTCGCCAACCTGACCGCCGGATTCAGCATAAAAAGGGCTGCTGTCGAGGATAAGAACCGCTTCAGTCTGACCAATAATGGAGTCAACTTTTTTACCATTCTGATAAATCGACAACACCGTGGCATCGCCAACCAGATAGTCATAACCGATAAAGTCGCTGCCACTGCTCAATTCAATAGTCAGTTTTTCGACTGCACTGAATTGACTTGCAGCCCGGGCCTGCTGCCGCTGAATGGCCATGGATTGGTCGAATCCCGCGATGTCCAGAGAAAGACCCTGTTCAAGGGCTACATCTGCAGTGAGGTCAACTGGAAATCCATAGGTATCGTAAAGACGAAATACTGTCTCGCCTGGAATCACATCCCCTTTAAGTTGACTGATTGCCTGGTTCAGAATCCCCATCCCGTTTTCAAGTGTGCGGGCAAACTGTTGCTCTTCCTCGCGCAGTACTTTTTCCACCCGGCTCTGATTCGCTCTAAGTTCGGGATAAGCATCGCCCATTTCTTCCACCAGAGCGGCAACCAGACGATAGAAAAACAGATCTTTCACACCCAGTTGATAACCATGACGCAATGCCCGACGGATAATGCGCCGCAATACATACCCCCGCCCTTCGTTTGAGGGATTAATGCCATCCACAACCAGAAAGGCACAGGAACGGATGTGATCTGCGATGACCCGCAATGAGGTATTTGTGGTATCCGCTACGCCGGTAATAGTTGCAGCAGCTGTTAGCAGATTCTGGAACAGATCAATTTCATAATTACTGTGCACACGCTGCAGAACTGCAGCCAGGCGCTCAAGCCCCATACCCGTATCCACAGATGGCTTAGGCAGCGGCACCAGTGTGCCATCGAGCTGACGATCAAACTGCATGAACACCAGATTCCAGATCTCTATATAGCGGTCACCATCCTCATCAGGACTGCCTGGTGGTCCACCTGCCACTTCGGGACCATGATCATAAAATATTTCTGAACAGGGCCCGCAGGGACCGGTGTCACCCATTGCCCAGAAATTATCTTTCTCTCCGAGACGCGAAAAGCGCTCAGAACTCACGCCGACATCCTTCAACCATATATCTGCGGCTTCATCGTCATCATTAAAGACCGTGATCCATAATTTTTCTGCGGGCAGACCCAGATCTTCGGTCAGAAACTGCCAGGCATAATGAATCGCCTCTCTTTTGAAATAATCACCAAAACTGAAATTACCCAGCATCTCAAAAAATGTGTGATGACGTGCGGTGTATCCGACGTTCTCCAGATCGTTGTGCTTTCCGCCGGCACGCACACAACGTTGTGAAGTAGTGGCTCGGGTGTATGAGCGAACTTCCTCGCCCAGAAATAAATCCTTAAACTGCACCATGCCCGCATTGGTGAAAAGCAGAGTTGGATCATTGCCGGGCACCAATGAGCTGCTGGGAACTTTCTGGTGTCCTTGTGAGGCAAAGTAGTCTAAAAATTTCTCGCGTATTTCTGTGATTTTCATCAACACATCCACTGACCGGTTTTTAAAAAAAGATTTTTTATGCAAACTCCTGCGGGAAATTCTACGCACTGTTTATGCGCTGAATTTTAGAAACAGCGATTATAACCTTATGTGCACCGTATTTGCAGAACTCGCTGTTAATCTTCTGCTATGTCTATTTGTCCGTTACTGGACAGCATAATCGCGATTGGCCTGGTTTTGGGGAAATGCGAAAGTACAATAGTGGTAATAATCAGCAAAGGAACACATAGAAACATTCCAGGAATTCCCCAGACACTGCCCCATAGAGCCAGGTTGAAAAGGATAACAACTGGACTGAGGTTCAAAGAGGCTCCCATCAGACGTGGCTCCAGAATATTGCCAATACTAATTTGTAGTGCCCCGATTCCCACAAGTACTATAAGAAACAAGGCAAATCCGTCATTCGACTGAGCCAGTGCAATTAACGCCGGGAAAATTGTTGCAACTATTGAACCGATGGTTGGAATGAAATTAAGCAGGAAAATCATCAGCGCCCAGATTTCTGCAAAGTTGATCTCCAGAGCGCGCAGTAGAATATAACTAAGCGTACCGGTTAGAGCACTGGTGAACACTTTAATACTGATATATTTGCGCACGTCCCCACGCACGCGCTCAAGGACGCGCAACGTCCTTTTTTCGCGGTTAGCATCCGCTATAAAGGCTGATAGTTTAGCATTGAAAAATTGCTGTTCGAATAACAGAAATCCCACATAAATCACAATCAGGGTCCCATCGGCGGCAATGCTGGTAAATGACAGGGCTACCGCTGTAAAGATGCTGGATATGTCGAATTGATCGGTAATGTACTGGGCCATGCCTTCCACCGGCAGGGAGTCAGCAAAAGGCAATCTTTCCCAATGGGCACGCAGATTAGCTTCATACTCGCGGGTAACGCCACCCAGATCATTCAGACTGCCGCTGATGAATTGCAGGACCACGGTAATAAAACCCAAAAAAAGCAACAAAGCAGCAGCAAGACACAGCCCCATGGGGAGGCCATAACCCATGATTTTTAGCCTGGCGATTCCGCTTGCAAGCACATTAATCAAATACCAGATAGCAATGGCGATCACCAGTGGCAGCAACAGATCCTGACCGATAATAAGCAGCAGAAAAATCAGCGCGACAACACCGATCGCCATGGCAAAATTTATAAGCTTCATTGTGACCTGAAATCTCTGAACAAATTCGCCAGCAGCTTAGCGGGAATCAAGAAAACTCGCCAGGGAATCTTCTGGATTGTGGACTGCCGGACGCATTACTGCTGACTTTTGATGTTGTTATTAAAGGTTTCTATGACTATCGATGGCGTAAGAATCTGCGGCAGCAACACAGGTTCGTCAGCCGGATCAGCTGGATAGAATATATAAAGTGGCACACTGGGGCGATTGAATTGATCGAGCACCCGACTTATCTCAGGGTCCTGATTAGTCCAGTCTCCTTTCATGTAGGTGATTCCTAGTTGCTGAAGTGCGTTTTGGACACGCTCCGTATTCAAAGTGGTCTGCTCATTGGCAAGGCAGGTTATGCACCAGGCGGCCGTCATGTTGACGAAGACTGGTGTGCCGCTGGCACGCAAATCAGCGACGCCCTGGGCGCTGAATGGAATAAATGCCGATTCAACATCATCAAAGGATTCCGCACTGGCTAGCACCTGACCTGATCTCAGCATTGAGGAACTCAGCAATGATAAAGCGCCGACAATACTCAGCATACAAATCACCAGGGTAGCAGTACGCCAGAATCCGCGTGTAGTGCTGCGTTGCTGCAATAACCACATCGCGAACGCCACCAGCAGGCAGGCACCTGCCACCACCGCCACACCGTTAATCCCAGCCTGAATCCCGAGTACCCACAGAAAATACAGAGCGGTGAGATAAAGCGGGAAAGCCATAAACTCCTTGAACCTGACCATCCACTGCCCAGGCTTTGGCATAAACTTCAGCAGACCGGGACTGAACGAGAGCAGCAGAAACGGCAGTGCCATCCCGATACCAAGGAAGCTGAAAACTACCATCGCCACTAGCCAGGACTGGGACAAGGCAAAACCGAGGGCAGCGCCCATAAAAGGCGCCGTACAGGGACTGGCGACCAGAGTAGCAAGCACGCCCGTGAAGAATGAACCTTTGAGCCCTTTCTTCTGGGTCAGATTCGAGCCCACACCCATAAAACCGGTCCCAAATTCGTAAAGCCCGGACAGGCTTAAGCCCATGGTGAAGAACAACAGAATTATCAGTGCATTAAATACCGGAGACTGAAGCTGGAACGCCCAGCCCACCGCTTCACCACCCGCCCGCAAGGCCAGAAGTATAGAGGCCAGCAGCATGAAGGTAAGCACTATACCCGCCGTATAAGAAAGTCCATGCAGCTTCTGCTGCCGACCACTGGAGTCCCCGCTGGACGCAAAGCTGAGTATTTTCAGCGACAGGACCGGGAACACACAAGGCATCAGGTTAAGAATCAGGCCTCCAGCAATGGCGAATACAATAATCAATAAAAAACTCGGGGCCGCGGCACTGGACGCGGCAGGATTCGCTGCCGCTGCGGCTGCGCTGATTCCTGCAATTGTCGCCATGCTGGTTTTGTTCATCGAAACTTCAAATCCACGCACCTTCCCGCTTGCATCAGCGATAGTCAACAAGCCGTTAAACTCTTGCAGCTCACTAAGTACGCGGCGTGGTTGGGCGTGGCTGATTTGGATATGAGTCGGACTAAGGGACACCTCTCGCAGGGGACCCGGTTTGAGGATGCGACGGATTTCCGGAAAAAACCACGCTTCAGTGACATTCTCAAATATTGGCTCCTGTGCGGCAAAGGAGAAACTGACTTTATCATCCTCCATCGCAAAGACCGCCTCAACGCCATGATCGGACAAGGGCAGGTTTGCACGAGTCGATGAAAAGGCCTGCGACCAGCGTGGATCAATCTGTGGACTGGATTGCGTGACCGGCAGTACTGTACTGATTACGGCATTGCCGATAATGCAGATGTCATCGCACACCTGCCACTCTATATCCGCAGAAATTGGAAATGTTGGTTCAGAGAAATCGTCAGGAACGCTTATCGCCACTGGCAAAAAGACTTCGTCCTTATAGGAAAATGTGACCAGATCTGAGCCTGGAAATGGTAGCCATGTGGGATTGGGCCATTGAATCTCGCCGGCTGTGGCACCGGCGGGCAACTGCCACTCGTGGATCATAGTTGGGTCGCCGCTGTCGCCCAGCCATTTGGAATAGGTGTGCCAGCCCTCAGTCGGTGTCAATCTGACAGCCACCCAGAGCGTCTGACCCGGAGCCACATTGAGGGTCTCAGAAACCAGTTCAACTTCTATCTGCTCACCCTGAACCACATCGGCAACCGTTGCTGCTGATGTGAGAAGCAGACCGAAAAAATAGATAACGCTGCAAAGCCAGTTCCGCATAATAATCCTCTAGCGGTGATTAGTTACTTCAATACCCTGTCCGTTGTGCCGATTGTAACGGCAATGAGCTTCTGAACACGATAACAATTGTGATAAAAGGTAACAGACCTGCCTGCATCATCCGTCATAAGGGGCAAGATGCTCTATCATTAATTGCAGATTACGCGTGCCGCGGTACTCGTTAATATCGAGTCTATAAACCAGCTGCAGCTCACTGATATCATGTCGCGGCCACACCCCTGCTGACACATTAAACGCTATCGCATCGAAAACGCTATTACTGTGCCGTGGTGACACCACCAGCTTCAAATGTTTGCCGCCGCTCAACATACGCTGCTGTATGATGGTAAAAATGCCGTCAAATAAAGGTTCCGGAAAATTCTGCCCCCAGGGACCATGATCGCGAAGCAACTGGGCAGTGGTCAGAGTCAGTTGATCCGCAGAGATTTCACCATCGCTGACAATGACCGCCTGCATCTCATCTTCATTCAACAATGTGCTGACTTGTTCAGCAAATGCAGCAGAAAACCGCTGATAGTCAGTTTTTTTAATGCTCAACCCGGCAGCCATTGCATGTCCACCGAACCGGCTGATCAAGCCAGGGTTTCGGGTAGCAATGGTGTCGAGCACATCGCGTACATGCAGCCCTGGAACAGAACGGGCGGATCCTTTCATTTCAGCATCAGGACTTTCCTCCACCCCTTCCTGAACCGCAACAGCATCTGCAAATGCGATCACCGGCCTGTGGATTTTATCTTTAATACGCGAAGCCAGAATTCCGATCACGCCCTGGTGCCATTGCCGATCATAGATGCATAAGCCATGCGGCAATTTCTCTGCATTCAGATCCATCATCTGCAACGATTCCAGGGCTTGATCACGCATCTGCGACTCAATCAGCTTGCGCTCTTCGTTGATCTGATCCAGCCGCGAGGCAATGGCACGGGCAGCCGTCATATCGTCAGCCAACAGGCATTCGATGCCGAGTTTCATGTCATCCAGTCTGCCTGCCGCATTCAAGCGGGGCCCCACTGCAAATCCAAGATCTGTAGCACTAATGGTGTTAAGTTCACGACGTCCGGCTTCCAGCAAAGCAAGAATACCCGGACAGGCCTTGCCACTGCGTATGCGTCTAAGACCTTCATTAACCAGCACACGGTTATTTCTGTCCAGAGGAACCACGTCAGCAACTGTCCCTAAAGCCACCAGATCGAGCAATATCGCCATATTAGGCTCTACCAGGCCCTGCCCGGTAAACCACCCGTGAGCACGCAGACGTGCCCGCAATGCCAGCATCAAATAAAAAATGACCCCCACACCTGCCAGAGCTTTACTTGGAAAACTGCAGTCGACCTGGTTGGGATTAATAATTGCTGCCGCCGCCGGTAAAACATTACCCGGGAGGTGATGATCAGTGATCAGTACCTGAATGCCAAAGGCATTTGCAACATCGACACCCTCAATGCTGGAGATACCGTTATCCACTGTAATTATCAGATCCGGACTACGCTGTTGCGCCAGCATGACAATTTCAGGAGTCAGGCCATAGCCATATTCAAAGCGATTAGGCACGATATAGTCGATATTCTTAAAGCCCATGCTGCGCAAAGCACGCATAGCCAGCGCGCAGCTGGTGGCCCCATCAGCATCAAAATCGGATACGATCAGAACCCGCCCCTGCCGCGACAAGTGCTCCTGCAGCAGATCCACTGCTGTACTGATTCCCTTAAGCAATTCCGGAGCATGCAGGCGCTGCATATCCAGCGCCATGTCATCAGCACACAGCACCTGACGGGCGGCAAGAATACGGCACAGTAATGGATGCAAATCGGCAGGAAAATCACCGGCGCTGACGGCTTGTCGGCGCCGGATGGACAGCGTCACAAGTGTTTGCGGATGAAACTGGTCACCGCACTGATGTCGTTCTCCAGAATGCTACAGCGCTCTTCACGCTCAAACAGATCGCTCATATGCATCGGTAACTCAGGCGACTGCAGGCCGGCTTTCTCTACCGCTTCTGTAAATTTCACCGGATGAGCAGTTGCCAGGGTAATCATAGGTACCGTGTGGTCCACATTACACACTCTGGCCGCTTCAATCCCAACTGCAGTATGGGGATCAATCAGAAACTCAGTCTCGTTAAAGATTTGCTTTATGACCTCACAGGTTCTCGAGTCATCAACGCTGTAGCTGGAAAATTCTTGCTGCAGTTTCTTCATCTGTGAGGTACTGAGTTGTTGAGGCGCAGCATCGAGACCGGCAATGAAATTTGCCACTGCCTTACCATCACGCTCAAACAGGTCAAACAGATAACGCTCAAAATTACTCGACACCATAATGTCCATGCTGGGCGAAAGCGTTGGGGTAAGTTCACCGAGAGAATATTCGTTAGTGCTGATAAGCCGATGCAGAATATCATTTCGATTGGTTGCGACGATCAGCTGCTTAATTGGCAAGCCCATTTTGCGGGCAAGGTAACCGGCATAAATGTCGCCGAAATTACCGGTCGGCACTGAAAACGAAACCTGTCGTGAAGGTCCACCCAGATTTAATGAGGCATAAAAATAATAGACGATCTGCGCCATAATGCGCGCCCAGTTAATCGAATTCACTGCTACCAACTGCCGACCAGCGGGCAGAAAGGATTGATCACTAAAAGCGGTTTTAACCATGCGCTGACAATCGTCAAAATTGCCTTTAACTGCCAGATTATAAACATTTTCACCTGGCACAGTGGTCATCTGACGACGTTGTACTTCTGAGACTCGCTGATACGGGTGCAGTATAAAAATATCGACATGACTGCTGTGGCGGCATCCTTCCAGTGCTGCCGATCCGGTATCACCGGATGTGGCACCAAGAATAACTACTTTCTGATTATTGCGTGTCAGCACGTGATCAAGCAGATTACCAAGCAACTGCAGCGCAAAATCTTTAAACGCCAGGGTCGGCCCGCAATACAGTTCAAGCACCCACTCGTTATTTGCCAGCATACGCAGTGGGGCGATTGCTTTGTGTGAAAAACCTGAATAACTTTTTTCAATCAAATGGCGCAGATCTGCGTCAGCAATTTCACCATTAATGAATGGACTGATAATTTTGAACGCCAGCTCAGGGTAGGATAGTCCGGCCCAGTCGGCAATTTCTTGCTGATTAAACTGTGGCAGCACTTCAGGTACATACAGACCACCATCCGGGGCCAAACCGGTCAGCAAGACCTGTTCAAAATTCAAGGCTGGAGAACGCCCGCGTGTACTGATGTATTTCATAACAACCTCAGCTTCTTTCACCATCGAAATGCTCAACCCGAATCCGCATAACCTTATCGGCAACCTGCTCGAGTTGTTCGATGACACCAATAGCAATATCCATCTGATCCTCCCGCACAAAATCAGTCAGCAACACCACCGGGACGATTCCGCTTTGCTGCTCAGCGCCATGAGGCTCTTTTTGAATGACGGCTTCAATATTAATGCTGTAATCCATCAATACCTGAGATATTTGAGCCATTGCACCGACTTTGTCATAAGCGGGTATACGCAAATAATATTCTGATTGAATCTGCTTGATATCAAGCACGGATACATCAGAGCGCAGCGAATCAAATGCCAGGGAAGGTACGTTTGAGTTGCCATCCGTGCTGCGAACGATGTCTATGATATCGGCAACCACTGATGATGCAGTAGCTGCAGCGCCCGCACCGGCACCGCAATACAGCGTTGATCCGGATGAATCGCCTTTGACAACAATTGCGTTCATCACACCGTTGACGTTGGCTATTAAAGTTTTTTTGGGAATTAATGTTGGATGTACGCGCATCTCAATGCCTTTATCACTGATGCGAGCGATGCCCAGGTGTTTGATTCGATAACCAAGTTCATCAGCATAGTTGATATCGGCGATAGTAATTGCACTGATGCCTTCGGTGTATACCTTGTCAAATTCCAACGCTGTGCCAAAGGCATTAGCAGCAAGAATCGCCAGTTTATGTGCCGCGTCAGTACCTTCTACATCAAACGCAGGATCAGCTTCAGCGTATCCGAGACGCTGAGCCTCCTTAAGCACTTCATCGAAAGTGCGTTTGCGCTCGCCCATCTCAGTCAGAATATAATTACCGGTACCGTTGATAATGCCAGCAAGCCACTGAATTGAATTGGCTGCCAGGCCTTCGCGCAAGGCCTTGATAATCGGAATACCGCCGGCAACCGCACTTTCATAGGCCACTATCACGCCTTTCTGCCGGGCTGCCGCAAATATGGCGTTGCCATGCACGGCAATCAAAGCCTTATTGGCCGTCACTACATGCTTGCCGTTTTCAATAGCCAGAAATATCAGTTCCAGCGCAGGCTCAAAACCACCTATCGACTCAACAACTATGTCTACTGCAGGATCGGTGGCAACGGCAAAAACATCTGTGCTAAAGCGAATACCTGCTATGTCGGCTATCTCAAGATTACGACGCGAGGCGACATGGACTACCTTCAGTATTTTACCAAGACGCCGGGTCAGCTCTGGCTGATTCGCCTGCAGAAGTCTTGCTGTCCCCCCCCCTACTGTACCTAAGCCACAAATACCGATACCAAACTGCTGTTTCAAACCCTGGTCACTCAAGACGACTCCCCGCTTATCTGCTGGCACAGCTATTATGCTGCGATAGCGTTTTTTTTAAATCCTGGATGGTGCCCGGTAAACTTCATGGACTGCTGAACTACGTTTCACTGGCCCAACACAACTTCACTGAGGCGCTCAACATCAAGATAGCCTGGAATAACGGTGCCGTCCTTCAGCACCAGCGCAGGCGTGCCAGAGATGCCGACCTGATTGCCTAGCTCATAATGCTTTAGCACTGGACTGTTACACTCGCGCTCCGGCAGGTTCTGACCATTTTTAGCCTGAGTCAATGCTTTCTGGCGATCATCCGAACACCAGATTGAAATCATCTTCGGAAACACCGCTGACGCTGCGCCGCCACGTGGGAATGCCAGATAACGCACTTCGATACCAAGCTCAAGGATTTCTTCAATATCGCCGTGTAATTTCCGGCAGAAAGTGCAATCCGCATCAGTAAATACGGTAATCACCTCTTTTACTACCTCGGGGCGGTAGATAATCATTTCTGCCTGCGGAACCGCGGCAATCATTTCAATAATTTTAAGTTTGCGGGTTTCATTAGAGAGATTAACCAGACCGTTAGCAGTGGCTTGAAACAGGTCGCCGGTAACCAGAAAGTCCCCGGATCGATCGCTGAACAACAATTCACCGGAGTTCAATTCCACCTCCAGCAGGCCAGCCATTGGTGTTTCTCTAATGCCGATTACTTGCAATTGTCCCTGACTTGCGCCTCCCAGGCTTCTGCTCAATTTATCGCGCAGACTCTGACCACCAATATCCGACGCACTTTGCGCAAAAGCTCCAGAGACGGGCAGTATCATCAGGAAGCCGCAAAATACGACCTCAATCAGCTTTTTCATCTGAACTCCCTCGTTCAAGTGACAATATGAAAAACAATGACTCTATCATGAGGACCGGAGCCGATAAAGATTCCTGCAGGCTTACACCTGAAAGACAGACATAAAAAAAGGGGGCAAGTATGCTTACCCCCTTTTTACGTCCTGCAAAAAAATCTGCACATCAAAGCACCATACTTCAGCTGACTTTCTTTTCCAGCTTTTCAGTAATTCGTGCAGCACGACCGGACAATTCTCTGAGGTAATAGAGTTTAGCCTGGCGCACATCGCCACGACGCTTAACAGTTATGCTGTCGATCAGCGGGCTGTATGACTGGAAAGTACGCTCTACACCCACACCGTGAGAAATTTTTCTAACTGTAAAAGCAGAGTTAAGGGCGCGCTTGCGAATGCCGATCACTACACCTTCGAATGCCTGCAGACGCTCCCGGTCACCTTCTTTGATTTTGACCTGAACTACTACGGTGTCGCCCGGACCAAAGTCTGGCAAAACCTTATCCATCTGTTCTTTTTCAATCTTTTGTATGATCTCGTTCTTGCTCATTCCGTACTCCCGGGTTGCCAGCAGAACCGTATTCAGGGTTTGTCCTGAATCTGGTGGCCTGCACTGTATTCACTGATAAATTCTGCTAATAAAGCCTGTTGTTCTTTGTTTAAACTCTGTGCTGACAGGAGATCCGGTCGCTTGAGCCAGGTAACTCCGAGACTGTGTTTAAGCTGCCACCGTCTTATCTGTTCGTGGTTGCCTCCGGTCAGTACCTCAGGCACTGACATGCCGGCGAACTCCTGTGGTCTGGTGTAGCGCGGACAATCCAGCAAACCGTCCGCAAAGGAATCCTGCTCGGCTGAATCCTCATGCCCCAGTGCGCCCGGCTGGAAACGGGTCACCGCATCGAGCACTATCATCGCTGCCAGTTCGCCACCGCTGAGGACATAGTCCCCGACTGACCACTCTTCATCTATTTCTGTTGCTAAAATTCGTTCATCAATTCCTTGATAACGACCGCAGACCATAATCAAATTTGGTCTGGCTGCCAGTTCAATCACTCCTTGCTGATCCAATCTGCGACCTTGCGGCGACAGATAAATCACTGTTGCAGGTGCGGCTGTTTCAGCTCTGGCACAACGTATTGCAGCCTGCAGTGGCGCGGACTTCATTAACATGCCCGGTCCGCCGCCAAAAGGCCTGTCATCAACCGTCCGATGCCTGTCTGCGGTGAAATCACGCGGATTCCAGCACCTGACGTTCATGGAGCCTTCACGGCAGGCCCGTCCGGTAATGCCATAATCTGTTACAGCGGTAAACATTTCCGGAAACAGCGTGACAATACCAACCTGCATCGCATCTGCCCCTCAGGCCAGATAATCCGGCTCCCAATCCACCACCACCAGATTTTTCTCCAGACTGACCTCTTTAACTACTCGACCAGGCAGCCATGGAATCAGTCGTTCACGGTCATCTACACTTTCGGTTGTAGCCGCTACCACAAGCACATCGTTGGCGCCGGTCTCCAGCAACTTATCAACTTTGCCAAGTACATAGCCTGATATGGTTACAACCTGCAGGCCAGTCAATTGATACCAGTAATAGTCTTCTTCATCCAGGTCGGGCAATGCATCTGTTGCAACAGTCAGTTCGACATCATTCAAACGACGCGCACTTTCAGGATCATCATAACCGACAAAATGTGCCAGCAGGCCTTTGCCATGCGGCTTACTCTGATCCATCTCCAGGTCCACCAGGTTTTGACCCAGTTTCACCTGCCAGTGCCGAAACTGCAGAATATTTTCCTGCGGTTCAGCAAAAGAAATCAGTTTGACCCAACCTTTAATTCCGTAAGGACCACCTACCCGCCCCATGGTAACGCGCTTTGAGTCAGCCATACTGCACATCCTCAATCCGCGGTCGCAATCAGGCTGCAGTAGCTTCAGTAGTAACCGTAGACTGGGCTTGTTTGATCAATGCGGCAACTCGCTGGCTTGGCTGCGCACCGTTAGTAGACCAGTACTGTACGCGCTCAAGATTAATACGCAGACGCTCTTCCTTACCGCGGGCAATCGGGTTAAAGAAACCTACGCGCTCAATAAACCGGCCGTCCCGCGCATTACGCTGGTCAGATACAGTTATGTAATAAAAAGGCTTCTTTTTAGCACCACCACGAGCAAGTCGAATTATGACCATAAACTAATATTCCTAATGTTAAGCATTCATACGAAAACTGGATTTGCGGCAGCTGTGTGCTGAGCGGTCCGGAAAAAGGCGGGTATTCTAAGCGAATTAAACCTCAGATGGAAGGCAAGATTTCAGTTTTAACAACAGATTACATGCTGCTGCACGGATCAAAACCTTTCTCCAGGGACCGATTAAAATCTCGGTGGTCCGCCGGCACCTGGAAATCCACCAGGACCGCGGGCACCGCCAAGACCACGCATCATATTTGCGAGACCGCCTCCGCGCATCTTTTTCATCACTTTCTGCATCTGTTTATGCTGCTTCAACAGGCGGTTTAAATCCTGTATCTGGGTGCCTGAACCCTGAATCACCCGCCGTTTACGCGAACCGTTAAGCAAATCCGGATTCATCCGCTCTTTCATGGTCATGGAGTTAATGATCGCTTCCATCTGCCTGAATGCGCGGTCATCGACCATCTTAGCGGCGCCAGGTGGCAATGCACCCAGACCAGGCATTTTATCCATGATGCTGGCCATGCCGCCCATGTTCTTCATCTGCTGCAGCTGTTCTTTGAAATCTTCCAGATCAAAGCCTTTGCCTTTCTTGATCTTATTGGCCAGTTTTTCTGCTTTAACCTTATCAACTTTACGCTCGGCTTCTTCGATAAGTGACAGCAGATCACCCATACCGAGGATGCGCGAGGCTATGCGGTCTGGATAAAAAGGCTCCAGGGCATCAGATTTCTCACCAACACCGATAAATTTAATCGGCTTGCCAGTTATATGGCGAACTGATAAGGCGGCACCACCACGGGCATCACCGTCGGCTTTGGTAAGGATAACACCCGTCAATGGCAGGGCTTCATTGAATGCTCGCGCCGTGTTGGCAGCATCCTGACCAGTCATTGCATCGACCACAAACAGTGTTTCAACTGGTTGCAATATTCGATGTAACTCACTGATTTCAGACATCATCTCTGTGTCTATCGCCAAGCGTCCGGCGGTATCTACCAGCAACACGTCAATGAACTTACGTTTCGCTTCTTTAACTGCCGCCTGCACAATATCAGCAGGTTTCTGCGAACTGTCACTGGCAAAGAACGACACACCGACATCCGCGGCCAGAGTCTGCAACTGCGCAATCGCTGCCGGACGGTATACGTCGGCGCTAACCACCATCACGGACTTTTTAGAATTCTTCTTCAACCACACGGCCAGCTTGGCAACCGTGGTTGTTTTACCGGCACCTTGCAGACCTGCCATTAAAATGACTGCCGGTGGCACCGCGCGCAGGTTTAGCTCTTCATTCGCCGAGCCCATGACCGCTTCAAGCTCTGCCTGAACAATTTTGATAAATGCTTGGCCCGGGCTGAGACTTTGCGAAACTTCCTGACCAACCGCTCGCAATTTAACGCGCTCAACAAAATCTTTGACGACGGACAAGGCTACGTCGGCTTCAAGCAGAGCGCGTCGCACTTCACGCAAGGCCTCTTCGATATTGTTTTCCGTCAGTGTTGCCTTACCACTGATTTTGCGCAGCGCACCGGAAAGACGTTCCGTCAGACTTTCAAACATGACATACCCACAGAGAACTTAGACAAGCCGGGTAATATACACCAACATGCAGGGCGCGCCAAAAAAAGCTTCAACCCCCTGCATACTTGTGCGAAACTTTCGCACTGATTATTTTTTTATAAATCGGTAACCCTTTCGGTAAACCAGAGACCCTGAATGTCGATTACCACCATATCCGGACTGATAGCTGTGCTGCTCTATATGGCGAGCCTTTACTACCAAAGCACTCGCATTACTGTAAAGAGCAGCGATCAAAGCAATCCCATAGACCGGAAAATCTTCTACTTCGGACTGCTCGCTGCAGCTGCGCATGCCATCAGCGCTTATGGCGTGATACGAACCACGGAAGGTTATCACTTCGGCATTGTGCATATCAGCACGCTGATATTCGCTTCTGTATCCGCGCTGGTGCTGCTGCGCGGACTGCGCAGGCCGCTCGGTAATCTGATTCTGGTATTGTTTCCAGCCGCAATTTTATCAATTCTGCTGTCGCTGACAGTCTCCCCTGATTATCAGCCCCAACAGGCAGGGCCCGGCATCGTCAGTCATATCCTGTTGTCTATTCTGGCCTATAGCTTCTTTACCATAGCGGCGTTGCAAGCAGCGTTTCTGGCTTTTCAGAACTATCAATTGAGACACAAACACGCGGCCAGCGCTATCCGGCGCTTCCCCCCTCTGCAGGACATGGAGAGCTTTCTGTTCGAACTGCTGTGGGCAGGCCAGATATTATTGACGCTGGGCATTGTTGCCGGCTTCCTCTTTGTTGAGGATCTCTGGGCTCAGGGATTACCTCATAAGACCTTCTTTTCACTGCTGGCATGGCTGGTTTTTGCAATATTGCTATGGGGTCGACATCGCTTGGGATGGCGCGGCAACACGGCCATCAGAGGCACTCTGGTCGGCTTTCTATTTCTCATTCTCGGCTTTTACGGCTCCAAAATTGTACTTGAGTACATTCTCTAAGGAAATTTTATTACGTGAACGTCTCTGAATCTCCGGTAGCTTATCTGCTGAGTCTTCTGGTTTTCCTGATTATAGCTTCGGCCTATTTTTCCAGCTCAGAAACCAGCATGATGAGCTTGAACCGCTACCGCCTGAAACACCTCAAGCGGACTGGACATGCCGGTGCCAAACGGGTCAGTCGATTGCTCGAAACACCCGACAAATTGATTGGGGTAATCCTGATCGGCAATAATTTCGTTAACCTGCTGGCTGCATCAATTGCCACCACTATCGCCATCGAATTATTTGGTAATCCAGAGACAGTGATCACCACCATTGTACTGACTCTGATAATTCTTATTTTTGCCGAAATTACCCCCAAGACTATCGCAGCACTTTATCCCGAGAAGATTGCCTACCCTTCCAGCTATGTGCTTGTGGTTTTGTTAAAAGTTTTATATCCGCTGGTCTGGATTGTTAACCGGGTTTCCAATCGATTGATTCGATTGCTGGGATTCAAAACCACGAACTCCGATAATCACCAACTCAGCCCGGATGAATTACGCACCGTGCTGCATGAATCCGCTAATCTTATCCCCGAACAGGGTCAGGGTATGCTGTTGAATATTCTTGATCTGGAAAAGGTAACGGTTAATGACATTCTGGTGCCGCGCCATGAAATTTTCGGCATTGATATTGAAGATGAAGTTGATGACATACTGACGCAGATCAGCAATGGTCAGCACACCCGGATCCCGGTTTTTAAAAGAGATATCGACCACACTGTCGGGGTTCTTCATATGCGCGATCTGGGCAAATTGATTAAAGTCAGCCCTTTGACCAGAGCAGCAATATTACTTGAGTGTGATGAGCCTTATTACATACCCGAGAGCACACCGTTAACGACCCAGTTGTTAAATTTCCAGGTAAATAAAGAGCGCCTGGCTTTCGTGGTTGATGAGTACGGAGTCATCCAGGGTATTGTCACCTTGGAAGATATTCTTGAAGAAATAGTCGGTGAATTCACTACCGACATGGCTGCCAGCAGTCGCGATGTTCACCCCCAGGAAGACGGCAGTTATCTGATTGATGGCAGCGCTAATATCCGTGAAATAAATCGTGCGCTGGAATGGAATCTGGATACCAGCTCAGCGAAAACTATTAATGGTTTGCTGGTTGAGCTGCTTGAATCGATCCCTGAATTTCCTGTTGGGGTCAAGGTCGGTGACTATTATGCAGAGATCATACAAGTGAAAGATAATATGATCAAAACTGTACGCATATGGCATGCAGACAGAGGCCGGGATTCAGATGATCCAGTCTAGCCGTGCCGCTTAACAGGTATATCCAGATTGCGAACGATGTCAGGTAATTCCAGTTCAAACATGCGCAGCTTTCTAATCTTGTGCGAGCTGCCGGTTAATGCGATCGCTACGGTATGAGTCTTGCTGTACTGCAGTTGCCAGAAGTGCCAGTGCTCAACTTTTTCTGCCAACTCCGATTCGAAAGTAACAGTGAGTCGCTGCGGCTCTGGAAATAAAAAAGTAAACCACCGCAGAGGGATTTTCAGTCCTGCACCGCAGGCTTTAACAAATGCTTCTTTCAAAGTCCACAGATCAAAAAAACGCTGTTCCTGCTCGTTCCTCGGCAATTTCAGCATTGCGCTGTATTCAGCTGGTGAAAAATAGCGCTGCGCCAGATCGACAGATCGTCGCTTTATGTTGATGGATTCAATATCTACTCCTGTCTGCCCATCTGCCACCAATGCAATCACAATAACGCCATCACTGTGTGAAATATTAAACGACAGTGTCGTGAGATGATGAGCTGGTTCTTGCAGTAATTCGGGACGGCCATGTTGATTCCTGCCAAAACACCAGCTGCCAGGTTGCTGGCGAATATCGTAACGGCTTAATAGAATTCGAATGGCTGCACGTGTCAGCAAAAAACGCCGCCGGTCCGCCGCAAACAGGAAACGCTGGTAACGTTGCTGCTCTTCAGCGCTTAACATGGATTCAAGTTGACGCGCCAACTCATTGTCGTTTAACGCGCCATCCTCTGAATCGTGCTCCGGCCGCTCCGGTATAAACCAAAGATGGAGCTCATCAGGGGGAAGACAGGTCATAAATTCAGATTCACTTTCAGACAAAGGACCGACCAAGAGTATACACCTGGCCAGCACATGTCGATGGCGATTTCCAATTCTCCATGCTACATTCTGAGCGCAATTTCCCATCACAAGAACGCCGGTACGGTTCGATCCAGAACCTGCCCCGAACCGGAGAAAAGCTATGAAATTAATCATCGCAATAGTTAAACCGTTTAAGTCCGACGATGTACGAGAAGCTCTGCAGGAATTAGGTATCAGCGGTATGACAGTGACTGAAGTTAAAGGCTTTGGTCGTCAGAAAGGACATACTGAATTATATCGTGGCGCAGAGTATGTTATTGATTTCCTGCCGAAAACGAAGATTGAAGTTGCCGTTTCTGATGACCTGGCAGAGCGCACAATAGACGCTATCTGCAGGGCCGCCAATACCGGACAGATCGGTGATGGCAAGATTTTCGTGCTGCCGCTTGAACAGACAGTGCGGATCAGAACTGGCGAAACCGGAAACGAAGCACTCTGATCCGAATAAATCACCTTAATTGAAAAAACAAAGCAGGAAATAGAAATGCTGAAAACAATAAAAATCGTATCGTCAATAACATGGCTAAGCGCTCTGTGCCTGTTGCCCGCCTTCGCGCTGGGCTCGGATGACAGTTTAAACGGTGCCGATACCGCCTGGCTGCTCAGTGCCACTGCCCTGGTTCTGTTTATGACGGTGCCGGGCCTTTCACTGTTTTATGCGGGACTGGTAGCCAGTAAAAATGTTTTATCAATTCTGATGCAGTGCTTTTCGATAACTGCACTGATCTCTGTGCTATGGCTGCTGTATGGTTACAGCGTTGCTTACGGCCCTGCTGAAAACGGTTTCTGGGGCGGTCTGGATAAGATGCTCTTTAATGGTGTCACACTCGAATCCATGGTTGGCTCAGTACCCGAAAGTTTATATGCCGCATTCCAGATGACGTTCGCGATCATTACTCCGGCGTTGATTGTTGGTGCTTTCGCAGAACGCATAAAATTTTCTTCGATGCTGTTATTTGTCGGACTATGGTCGACCTTCGTTTATTTTCCTGTCTCGCATTGGGTCTGGTCATCGAACGGCTGGCTGTTCCAGATGGGCCTCATTGATTTTGCCGGCGGCATTGTTGTGCATGTTACCGCGGGTGTAGCCGCAATAATTACCGCACTGATGCTGGGCCAGCGTCGTGGTTTTCTGGCTGTCCCGATGATGCCTCATAATTTGACCATGACCATGACTGGGGCTGGCATGCTCTGGGTAGGATGGTTTGGATTCAACGCTGGCAGTGCACTGGCCGCAAACGGCAATGCTGGCATGGCACTGATTGTTACCCATTTCTCTGCCGCCGCCGGTGCGCTGACCTGGATGAGCATTGAGTGGATTAAACATGGCAAACCAAGCGGTCTGGGCGCGGTTACCGGGATGGTCGCTGGACTGGCCACTATTACGCCTGCCGCTGGTTCTGTCGGTCCTGCAGGCGCTCTGATTATCGGCATCATGGCTGGTGGACTTTGTTATCTTGCTACCAACTTCTTAAAGCATAAAGTAAAAATTGATGATTCCCTGGACGTGTTCCCGGTTCATGGCGTCGGCGGTATTATCGGTACGCTGATGGCCGCAGTGCTGGTCTCCGGTGGCCTGGGTGTATTCAGTGGCAACGGCTACGCTGAAGGGATGGCCATGGGTTCGCAGATGCTGGTTCAGATAATTGGCATTGTTGCGGTAGGTCTGTATACCGCTGCACTGACATACATATTGCTGAAAATTACTGGCTTCGCCACTAATGGAATTCGTGTGAGCGCTGATGAAGAGCAAAAGGGGCTCGATATCTCTGATCACGATGAAAGAGGCTATATGATTTAAGCCTGAACAAATCCGGCAGTTGCTCTAATTTCAGAGGAACTGCCGGACTTATTGTCAAACCAGCAGGACTTGTTTATCCCGTCTGGATGACCCGCAATAAACTATCCCAAGAGATCATATTTACGCAGATAACCACGCAACTGGTGATAACTTAATTGCAGAAACTCTGCGGTTTTTCGCTGGTTATACTGGCATTTTTCCATCGCCTGTCTGAGCATCTGAATCTCAAATTCCTGCACCTGCTGGCAGAAATCCAAGGATTGCAGTGCGGACATATCCGGAACTGACTCACGGTTGGACGTTCCTGAAGAGACATTACTCTCGCCAGTCGATTTATCTGCATCTGACTCTGCCTCTGCAGATAAACGCCAGGGAGAATCGAAGGGGTTGAACACCAGATGACTGATATGTTTATCCGTACTCTGATAAACCGCACGTTCAATGACATTCTTCAGTTCTCGGACATTACCCCGCCAGGGATGATTAAGCAGCATGCGCTTCGCGTTATGTGAAAACCCGGAAAAATATTCACCGCCCATCTCTTTCACCATGCCAACTGCAAAATGCTCGGCCAGCACCAGAATATCCTCTGAGCGGTGCCGTAAAGGTGGCAAGGTGATGACATCAAATGCCAGTCTGTCGAGCAGATCATCCCGAAACTTTTTGGCTTTGGCCAGACTGGGCAGATCCTCATTGGTAGCAGCAACAATGCGTACATCAACCTTAATGGTCTGATTACCGCCCAGACGCTCAAATTCGCCATACTCGATGATGCGCAGTATTTTTTCCTGCACCGGCATCGCAGTATTGGCCAGTTCGTCAAGGAACAAGGTGCCTCCGTCAGCACGCTCAAAATAGCCCTTCTTTTGTGACGAAGCGCCGGTGAAAGCCCCGGCTTCATGACCAAAAAGTTGTGCTTCAAGCAGGGTGTCACTAACCGCTGCGCAATTGATTTTAAGGAAGTTATTCTCCCATCGGCGTGACAGATAATGCAGACGCGCTGCAATCAACTCCTTACCCGTGCCGCGTTCGCCGACAATCAACACCGGCTTGTTCAGCGGCGCCACTTTTGATACATGCTCCTGCATTTCCAAAAAGCAGGCTGACTCCCCAATCATGCGTGGTGGCGAGTTATCTGACTGCATCGCTATCGTCCTCTGTAAATTTTCGTGAAAAATACCACTTAATAGGCTATTTGACTAAGGAATCTAAGAAACTTATCTGATGAATTACTTTTTATCTTATAAATTCAATAAGTTATAGATAATTTAAAACCTGGCACAGTTACTGCTTTTCCCTATGTACAGTACAACCGCACCACGCAGTACCGAATGTCAGAAACCATCAGCTAAAGAGGTATTACCAAATGAGTATATTCACGCGACTGACAGATATCATCAATTCAAACATCAGTTCGCTGCTTGATAAAGCAGAGAATCCCGAAAAGATGATTCGTATGGTCATTCAGGAGATGGAAGAAACCCTGGTCGAAGTGCGCAGTGGAACGGCCAAGGTTATTGCTGAAAAGAAAACCCTGCATCGTCGCTGCGACCAACTGCGTAAACAGGCGGAAGACTGGCAGCATAAAGCGGAACTGGCCATGAGTAAGGATCGCGAAGATCTTGCCAAAGCTGCTCTGCTTGAGCGCGCCACAATCAATGCTACAGCCAGCATCCTTGAAGAAGAGATGCATAAGCTTGATGAAACACTGAATAAGCTCAGTGTTGAAATTGAGCAACTGCAGGCGAAACTCAACGATGCCCGTGCTCGTCAAAAGACCATTGTTATCCGAACCACGGCGACTCAATCCCGGGTTAACGTCAATAAGCAGTTGCACAACTACAGTATTGACAATGCCATGAACAAATTTGAGTATTACGAGAAGAAAATCGACCTGATGGAAGGTCAGGTAGACAGTATGTACATGGAGCAAAAAGGACTGCAGAGCGAATTTGAACAACTGGCGAGCCAGGAGAAAATCGATCAGGAATTGCAGGCCATCAAAACCAAACTTAACAAGTAAAGGGTTCCGATAATGGATTTCTTCGAGTTCATCATTGCGCTGGTATTCATAGTTGGTGCCTTTGTCACCATCTGGGTCATCGCTGTATTTCAGCGCAAAGAAAAGAAACCGAGATCTTCATCGGAGACAGAATACAGTCTGCGGGAGCTCTCAACGATTGCAGAGTCTATGAACGACAGAATAGACACGCTGGAATCGATCCTTGACGCTGAGGTACCAGGCTGGAGGGAACGTAATGAGAACCAACGGTGAGACTCTAAGTCTGAACGAGAAAGACAAGCGCTTCCTCGGTGTCTGCAGCGGCTTTGCGCGCTATCTTGATGTCCCGGTTATTGCGGTCCGGCTCATCTATGTGATCGCCTGTATAATCTGGCCTACCCTTGTCATCGTCTACTTTGTAGCGTACTGGTGCCTTAAAAAGGACAATAATACCGGTCGGCTGAAAGCCATGGTCAATGAGAGCCGGACGCTTGATCAGTTAAAGAGAATCGACTACAGGCGTCCGCTTTATCGCAATCAGAACGACCGGAAGATAGCGGGTGTATGCAGCGGGATAGCTGACTACTTGAATATCAATCCCTTTGTAGTGCGTTTGCTGACATTCTTCTCGGTATTCGTTTTCGGTCCATTTACCTTCTTCGCGTATATCGTGTTCTGGATGGTCATGCCGAAGCGACCTGCCGGGTTCAGCTACACCAAAGCAGCAGAGCACACACAGACGCAAACAGGCAAGGCCGTCGAAGTATATTCGATTCAGGAATGCAGCAGCATGCTGAGTAAAACGGAGTCCCGATTGCGTGAAGTCGAAGCGTTTGTGACCTCCAAACAATTCAGCCTGCATTGCGAAATCAACAGGATTTAAAGAACAGTCGATCTTGATGCATGAGTCATCTGCCAGTAAATGGCACTGACTCAAGCTCAGATTCAGCGTTCACCTTGCACCGAACAGAACTCAAATTGCAGCTTCCGCCCGGACACTTCTACGGATAATTGCCCCAGTGGTGTACACTCCCTGACAGACCATCAACGCAAACAGATCAGTCTGTTCCTGGGTTCTTCAGCTCTTTTATGTAGTTTGTTATGAAATATTGTCACCACTGCGCCGGCCCCATTTCCCAGCATATTCCTGAAGGCGACGACAAGGTGCGCTTTTGCTGCCCAGGCTGCGATGTGGTGTTCTATCAAAATCCGAATAATATTGTCGGCACTCTGCCTGTTTATGAAGACAAGGTCTTACTCTGCCGCCGGGCGATTGAGCCTCGTCTTGGCAAATGGACGCTGCCAGCGGGTTTTATGGAGAATGGCGAAACCACGCTTGCCGGTGCTATTCGTGAGACCCGTGAGGAAGCTGGTGCCAATATCGTGGTCAGCGCCAGTCCGTTGTATACCCTGTACAACCTGCCTTACATCAACCAGGTGTATTTGTTTTTTCTGGCCGCATTAGTGGATCTGGATTTCAAACCTGGCATTGAAAGTCTGGAGGTAAAACTGTTTGCCGAGCACGAAATACCGTGGAATGAAATCGCCTTCGCCGTTGTGCGAAATACCCTGGAAAATTATTTTTCCGACTTAAAAACCGGAGATTATCCAGTGCGCATGTTTGATGTAAATTATTCACCGGAACGAAAAGTGGATATTGCGCTGGTCAGCAGCAGCAAGCCTTAGCCTATAAGATGTCTATCAATTTGATAACATCATACGCAGGCTCCTCATAGGGGTGAGCGTGCTTCAATGCGCTCAGCGCAGCACTGATCAATTCATCACTGCATACCAGTTCAACCTTGTACTCAACAACTGTTTCCAGCTCGCCACTTTTTCCAATAAAGGGGTTCGCCTGTGCGTCCGGTCGAAATTGCCCCTGTCCGAGCGTTTGCCAGGCACAGCAATCATAGTTGCCTATCCTTCCCGCACCCGCTTTAAACACAGCAGTTTTCACCTGTTCAAGATGAGTCGCGGGAACATAAAAGCACAGTTTATACATCCTGGCGTCTCTGAAAAAAATATCGAACGGTTTAAGCGATCGCTCAACCCAGCCAGACCCGTGCATTGCGGAACATGCGCATGGTCGGCGCATCTTCCACCCACTCCTCAGGCCGCCACGAATTCTGGCTGGCGCGAAACACACGTTCTGGATGAGGCATCATCACCGTCACGCGACCATCGAGGTTGCACAAGCCGGCAATGCCTGCAGGAGAGCCATTGGGGTTCTCTGGATAATGCTCAGTTACCTGCTGATTGTTATCGACGTACTGCAAGGCCAGACCCGCACTATTTAGCAGTCCCCTGAGCTTATCCTCACTGGAAAACTGTGCCTGACCTTCCCCATGAGCAACCGCCACCGGAAATATTGAACCGGCCATACCCTGCAGGAAAACCGACGAAGATTCAGCTACCTGCAGAAGACTAACGCGCGCTTCAAATTGCTCAGAACGGTTCTTAACGAAGCGTGGCCAATGCTCAGTGCCAGGAATTAATTCACGCAGCAGGGTTAGCATCTGACAACCATTACACACACCCAGGGCGAGCGTACTTTCACGTTTGAAAAAAGTCTCGAACTCCCGTCTGGTCTGTTCATTAAACAGTATCGATTTCGCCCAGCCACCACCTGCACCCAGCACATCACCGAATGAAAATCCGCCACAGGCTACCAGTGCATTAAACTCCTGCAGTTTTACGCCACCAGACTGCAAATCACTCATATGCACATCAATTGCGCGAAATCCGGCTCGGTCAAAAGCGGCAGCCATCTCAACATGTCCGTTAACGCCTTGTTCACGCAGTATCGCAACAGCTGGGCGTACACCCGTATTGATGAAGGGAGCTGCAATGTTTTCATTGACATCAAAGCTCAGCTGCGCGCGCAGTCCCGGATCGTTTGCAACCAGCAGACGTTCGTACTCCTGCACCGCGCATTCCGAGTTATCGCGCAAAGACTGCATTAAATAACTGGTCTGCGCCCACAGACGCTGACATTCGCTGCGCGGTATTTCCAACAGTAATTTTCCGCCATTGAGAATTCTGATTTCATCACGCTGATTGGGCGCACCAACAACGGTAGTGCACTCAGACAGGTTGTGCTGCTCAATAATGCTAAGTACTGCCGGTATGTGTTCATCTGCCACCTGAAGTACCGCACCGGCTTCCTCATTGAACAAAATTTCGATCGTATTGGTATCCTGATTCATCAACTCTGCCAGTTGAATATCGACACCACAATGACCGGCAAAGGCCATTTCTGTCAGCGTAACAAACAGTCCGCCATCGGAGCGGTCGTGATAAGAAAGCAGCAGGTTTTCTTCATTAAGCTGTTGTACCAGTGTAAAGAAATTTTTCAGATCTCCGGCTTTATCGACATCTGCCGGCACCGCACCCAACTCGCGGTAAACCTGCGCCAGTGCAGAGCCTCCCATCCTGTTTTTCCCATGCCCCAGGTCAATAAGCAGCAGCTGCGTTGCGCCCTTATCAGTGCGCAATTGCGGGGTCAGGGTTCGGCGAATATCGAGCACCGGCGCAAAGGCTGAAATTATTAATGATAAAGGTGCCGTGTTACTTTTTTTACCTTCAGCATCTTCCCAAACGGTGCGCATCGACATGGAGTCTTTACCAACCGGGATGCACACACCCAGTGCCGGACAGAATTCCATACCAACAGCTTTCACAGTGGCATACAATTTTTCGTCTTCCCCCTGGTGACCCGCTGCAACCATCCAGTTTGCTGATAATTTAATATCACTGATCTGTTCGATTCTGGCACAGGCAATATTAGTGATAGCTTCCGCCACCGCCATACGACCGGAAGCGGGTGCGTTCAACAGAGCCAGCGGAGTGCGCTCGCCCATCGCCATCGCTTCACCAGCATAGCTGTCAAATGATGCTGCAGTAACAGCGGCATTGGCTACCGGCACCTGCCAGGGACCCACCATTTGATCGCGACTGACCAGACCGGTGATTGAGCGATCACCAATGGTAATCAGAAAGCTTTTGCTGGCCACAGCAGGCAGACTTAAGACGCGCTTGACAGCCTCTTTGAGACTGATCTGCCGGGTATCCAGTTCAACAAACGCAGTTTCAAGATGCCGGGCACTGCGATGCATTTTCGGCGGTTTTCCGAATAGAATATTCATCGGCAGATCGATGGGATTATTCTGGAAGTGCTGGTCATGTAAACGAATAAATTCCTCTTTAGTCGCGGTGCCCACAACTGCATAAGGACAACGCTCACGCTTGCAGATACTTTCAAACGCAGCCCGATCTTCCGATCTTACCGCCATCACATAACGTTCCTGAGCTTCGTTGCACCATATCTCCAGCGGCGTCATCTGCGGTTCAGCATTTAGAATCTGCCGCAGCTCGAAACTGCCACCTCGAAAGCCGTCTTTGACCAGTTCCGGCAAGGCGTTGGATAAGCCGCCCGCACCCACGTCATGAATAAAGCTGATCGGATTGTCATCACCCATCTGCCAGCATTGGTCGATAACTTCCTGGCAGCGGCGTTCCATCTCCGGGTTATCGCGCTGCACTGAGGCGAAATCAAGCTCGGCATTACTGGCACCTGCAGCCATAGACGAAGCGGCTCCCCCGCCCAGACCGATCAACATGGCCGGGCCCCCCAGCACAATCAGACTGGCGCCTGGTGGAATTTCTTTCTTCTCCACATGCGGCTCTCGGATATTGCCAATTCCTCCAGCGATCATAATGGGCTTATGATAGCCGCGAACCTCAGACCCACTGCCAACTGGCACCGATTCCTCATAAGTACGAAAGTATCCACACAGGTTGGGGCGACCGAATTCATTATTAAATGCTGCAGCGCCGATCGGCCCCTCCAGCATGATATTCAGTGCGGATACGATATGCGCGGGCCGACCAAAATCCTGCTCCCAGGGCTGATGCAGTCCGGGGATACGCAGATTGGAGACACTGAAACCGGATAAACCCGCTTTAGGTTTGGCACCGATGCCAGTAGCACCTTCATCGCGGATTTCACCACCATTACCGGTAGCCGCTCCAGGGAATGGCGCGATGGCGGTGGGATGATTATGGGTCTCCACTTTCATCAGAATATGAATGGGCTCGTTGACGAAGCCGTATTCCCTGTTACCCGGCTGCGGGAAGAAGCGACCGGCGACACTGCCACGCATTACTGCGGCATTATCTTTATAGGCAGACAAGACGTTTTCCGGCGCCAATTTATGCGTATTGCGAATCATCGCAAACAGGGAACGATCCTGCTCCTCGCCATCTACAGTCCAACTGGCATTGAAAATTTTGTGTCGGCAGTGTTCTGAATTCGCCTGGGCAAACATCATCAGCTCAACATCCGTGGGATTACGTCCGAGCGTGGTGAAACTGTCAAACAGATAGTCTATTTCGTCTTCCGCAAGCGCCAGTCCCATCTCCCTATTGGCGCTGGCCAGAGCAGCTTTGCCCTGCTCCAGCATAGCGACGCGTTCGAACGGCCGGGGAACACCGTGTTCAAACAAACAGCCGGCATCATTGGCCTGCTCAATCATGAATTGAGTCATGCGGTCGTGCAGCAGCGATTCAAGCAATGCTGACTGCTCTGCATCCAGGCTCACGGACACCTCAAGCGTATACTCAATGCCACGTTCAATCCGACTGATCTTGCCAAGGCCGCAGTTAATCATGATGTCGGTAGCTTTACTGGACCAGGGAGAGATGGTTCCGCGACGTGGGACTGCCAGGCGAGTGTATATTTGCTCGGCACCGGTCAGCTGTCCCCCGCAAACCCGGTTACTGCTCTGACTGCCGCCACGGGTGTCGCCGGAAGGACCCGCTGGGGTGTAAGCTGGGGAATCACCGTAATCCAGCAGTGCAATCAGCCGATTTTTTTCAGCCTCATCAAGCTCAACGGTGCAATCCGCAAAGTGCACGAACTGCGATTGAATACTGTTGACCTCAGGCAGTTTTGCCTGCACCAGGGTCAGAAGTTTTTGAAGTCGGAATGAAGAATGAGCGGAACTGCCTGGCAGAACTAGCATAGTGGTTAGCGGCCTTGACTATATTGGTTGGACAATTATTGGTTGGACTATTATTGCCTGAATTATCATTGCTTAGTCTATAGTTACTCGGGCGGCAGGTGGGTGGAAGAGCATACATAAGCTGCGTTTTCAGCTGCCGCAATGATACGCGATTCACCCCCAAAAATCAGGCACCAGATTCTTATTCAGACATCTCTGATGGCTGTCTGCGACGGCGGAAAAACTGCTGCATAATCTCGCCACACTGAGCTGCCAGCACCCCTTCCTGCCAGTTTACCTGATGGTTAAAAGCGCCTGGCTCATCAAGCAACTGCTTAGTACTTGCAACAGCACCAAAGCGCGGTTCACGGGCGCCAAATACGAGCTTTGCAATGCGCGCATGAATAATGGCGCCTACACACATGGTACAGGGCTCAAGAGTGACATACAGGGTACAACCCGGTATCCGGTAGTTCTGAAGCTTTTTAGCGGCTTGTCGAAGGGCCTTTATTTCAGCATGCGCAGTCGGATCATGGGCACCTATTGGTCGATTAAACCCGGCACCGATGATGACATCATCACAAACAACCACCGCTCCGACGGGCACCTCTCCATTCCTGGCGGCCTCTTCGGCAAGCGTTAGCGCCTGACGCATCCAATATTCGTGGGCAGTTTGATTATTGATCATTTTTAACCCATCCATCGCAGCTTTTTCGACCTTGATAACATCCTGCTCAATTCACTACCCGGAAGCTATATCAAACTTTCAGCTATCCGGGCTTTTATCTGACGAGAATTCTAGCACACACAAATCATCCAAAGCAGGGCTGGTTAAATTCTTGCTGGCCTTGCCCAGCAGACCGATACCCATCGCTGCCATCGCAATTGAAATTAAGGGGTTCAAATAATTCAGAAACGCGTAGGGCGCATAGTCCAATACCGGAACGCCCAGGGTCACGGCATAGAAGGCGCCAGCCGTTGTCCACGGAATCAAGCCCGTACTCATGGTAGAGCCCTCTTCCACCGAGCGCGACAGAACCGCATTGTCCAGACCGCGTTCCTCATAGGCCTTTCGGAATAACTGACAATTTAGAATGATGCTGATATAGGCCTCGCCCATGCCCATGTTACCCACGATGCCAGCCCCTATTGTCGTAGCAATCAGCTGCGTAGTACTGCGTATCCGGGCGATTAAACCTTCCAGCAGTGCCTGCAGAAATCCAGCCTGAAAAAGTATTCCACCCAGCGCCAGCGCCATCAGCGATAACAACAGGGTCCAACTCATGCTCATCATACCGCCGCGCCCCAGCAGATCATCCAGACTTTCAATGCCAGTGGTGCCTGGTTGATTACTCCACAGGCTGTTCAACACATCCAGCAGATTCCGGTCCTGATACAGCACCGCCACTGCCACGGCAGTCAGTATACTGGCGCTCATACTGATCTCCGCGGATACGCGTCGCAGACTCAATATCAGCATGACCAGAAGCGGCAGCAGGGTGATTGCCAATCCCAGCTGATAACTGTCCGACAATGCCATCTGCAATGCTGCTATTTCACCAACAGGCAACGCGTTCGCGGAGAACTGCAAGCCCAGCGCCGCAAAAATAAGCAGAGTGACAATAAATGCCGGCACGGTGGTGTAGAGCATTGATCCGATATGGCTGAACAGATTTGTGTTCGCGCTCATAGCGGCCAGATTAGTGGTATCTGAAATCGGTGAGAGTTTATCGCCGAAGGTAGCTCCGCACACAATCATGCCAGCTACCAGCGGCAAAGGAATAGCCATCGCACTGCCGATTCCTATCAGCACCACGCCCAGCGTGCCGGCGGACCCCCAGGAGGTGCCCGTCGCCACTGACATCAGGCTGCACAAAACTAACCCCGCGACCAGAAACGTCGCTGGCGTTAACAGATTCAAGCCATGATAAATCAGCGCTGCCACCGAACCGCTTTGCATGAATGCTGCAATCACCATGCCGATGAGGATAAAAATGTAAATAGCTGGCAAGGCATGCGCGATGCCTGCGCTCATCATCGCTCTGATAGCGATAAAATTGTAGTTGAGCAGCCATGCCTGGATAGCCGTCCACAGCAGACAGAAAAACAGAATGACATGCAGGCTGAGCTTGAATACAAACAGACCGAGAGAGATCATCAGGAAATTGCCGCCAAAACACAGCAAGGCATGCAGAAGTGAGGGAACTTTTACTGTACTTTCAGCGGACACGTTGTGAGTTACCTGCTTGCGATTTAGAACAAAGTTTATTATCCAACTGAGAGCAGGCTGGATTATCACCTCAATAAGCTTTGACTTTCCACAATTAAAAATTCCCTCGAAAAATACACGCCCTCTTAGCTAATTTTATAAAGCCGGAAACCAATATCAACCTCATCGACGCCGTGAGGTAACTGAGTTCCTAAGGGAGACGGTTTCCGATAAACTCGCCCGACCTGAAACAGTTATGCTAAGGAAATCTGCACCATGGCAGGAAGCAGTCTGCTTGCGCTCATTGATGACATCGCCACCATTCTGGACGATGTCGCCCTGATGACAAAAGCCGCCACCAAGAAAACCGCGGGGGTGCTGGGAGACGATCTTGCCCTTAACGCCCAGCAGGTGTCGGGTGTGGACCCGGCACGGGAGTTGCCGGTGGTCTGGGCGGTGGCGAAGGGTTCCTTCATCAACAAAGCAATCCTGGTCCCGGCAGCAGTTGCCATCAGTTATTTCATGCCCTGGCTGGTCACCCCCCTGCTCATGCTGGGTGGTGCTTTTCTGTGCTTCGAGGGCTTTGAAAAACTGGCCCACAAGTTCCTGCACCGCGAGGAAGATCAGGCCCGCAAAAGTGACTTGCGAGCGGCGCTAAAAGATCCCGAGGTTGATTTCAAGGCTTTGGAAAAGAACAAAATCAAAGGTGCGATCCGCACCGACTTCATTCTCTCTGCAGAAATTATCGCCATTACACTCGGCACCGTTACCGAGCAGACCATCGGAATGCAGTTCCTGGTGCTGACAGTTGTGGCCATCATGATTACCGTGGGTGTTTACGGATTGGTGGCCGGTATCGTGAAACTGGATGATGGTGGTTTGACCCTGAGCCAGAAAAATAACCAGCTGACTCAAAAGATCGGGCGCAGCATTCTCTGGGTTGCGCCCTGGATGATGAAGACCCTATCCGTCCTGGGTACCCTGGCTATGTTTCTGGTGGGAGGCGGAATCCTTACCCATGGTCTGCCACCGGTTTCCGATGCCATCCATCATTTTGCCGAGGGTTTTGGTGGAGTTGGCAGTGCCGTGGTACCAACCATTGCCGATGGCCTTTTTGGTGTTCTGATCGGTGCCGTGCTGGTGGTGATCATCACACCTCTCCAGAAGTTCTGGGCTGAACAGTCGGCCTGAGCTAACGGTAGTGTGTTTTAGTTACCTAGTTCCAAGCGCTGTTAGTAGCAAGTAGAACTGTCCGGTTTAGTAGCACGTGAATTGTCCGCTTTTCGGGTTGATGTCTACCACCTTGTCGATGGTCGGCATCCAGATGCTGTGTGCGGAATTACGCAGCATCTCCCAC